>Ga0163209_1000037_pt1 | contig 51033 bp, 34 predicted proteins | sample Kivu_160m_FD_113538 | JGI IMG/M metagenome (GOLD analysis project Ga0163209, IMG submission 113538) | Freshwater microbial communities from Lake Kivu, Western Province, Rwanda to study Microbial Dark Matter (Phase II) - Kivu_160m | ecosystem: Environmental > Aquatic > Freshwater > Lake ...
ACGGTGGGAGCCGCCATCCAGGTTTGAATGACGAGGAGAACGGCCCGCTTCCCGCGGAATTCCGTGCTTGCCAGGGAGAGGGCGGCGGGGACGGCGATGAGGCTGGCGATCAGCGCGGCCAGGCCGCTCGTCTTGAGAGAGATCCAGAGCGCGAGGAGGAGATCATGGACGATCATTTGATGAGGTCGATTCCAGGCTGGGCGGCCAGGGGTTCGAAGAGGGGCCGGCCCGCCTTCCCCTGGAACTCACCGATGAGCTTCTGGACTCGAGGCGACGTCAGAAACGAGATGAAGGCCATCGCTTCCGCGTAGCGGGCCGACGGAATCCGGGCGGGATTGACGGCGATGACGGCGTAGATGTTCTCGAGCTCGGGCGAGCTCCCGAAGACGGTTTGCAGACCGGCCAGGCCTTTGATGCTGTAGAAGGTGGAGGCGTCGGTCAGCGTATAGCCTCGGCGCTCGACGGCGATCTGCAGCGTCTGGGCCATGCCCTGTCCGGCTTCGAGATAGTTCTTTCGCGGCGGCCCGCCGGTCTGAGCCCAGAGGTCGAGCTCGCGGATATGCGTCCCGGACTGATCGGCCCGGCTGACAAAGACGGCCCCGGCCTCCTTGATCCTTTGGAGTGCTTCCGCGGCGCTTCGGGCGCCCGCGACCCGGGCCGGGTCGTCCGTCGGGCCGACGATCAGGAAGTAGTTCCGGGCGATGACGCGGCGGTTGACCCCGAATCCGTCCCTGAGAAATTCGTCCTCGAGCTTTTTGGCGTGGGCGATGACGACGTCGGCGTTGCCGTCGCGGGCCTGCTTGAGCGCCGCGCCCGTTCCGACCGCGGTCCACTTGAGGGTGATCCCGGTTTCCTTCTTGAAAGCGTCGGCGACGAGGTCCAGAAGGCCGGTCGCGTCGACGCTTGTCGTCGTCGCCAGCATCAGAGTTTTTTCCGCCTTGGCGGCCGCGGACGGCGAAGGAACGGCGGGGGAAGCGGACAGGATCAATAGGACGGCGATGAACGCCGGCGTCGCCACGATCATTTTTTTCGATGGCATTTTGTTTATGCTCGGGGAGCTTCCCGCGAACTAATCGCCGGAAGCGGCCTCAAGTATAGACTCGCCCCTTCCGCGTTGTCAAACAACCGGGAGTAGAGTCCACGGCCCCGGAAGGAGCGTATATCGTTAATTTTCTCGTCGTTGCGAGCGACCGTAGGCAGCGTGGCAATCCTCAAGAAAGAATTTATTTTGGAGATCACCACGTCCGGCCGGGCCGTCCTCGTGACGACAAAGTCGGATCGCCACGTTCAGCCGGGCCGTCCTCGCGATGATATGCTCTATCGATATATCGAAGAAGCGAATTCCGCAGGATAGAGGGAGAGATTGCACAAGTCGGTCATTTTCCATAACATTGTCGGGATGAAACGCCGCGCGGAAGGAAAAATGGGCAAATACGCAAGGGCCATCGCTTTGATCGCGGGCTTGATCGCGTTATCCATCATGGGCCTGGCGACGGTTTCCCAGGAGAAATCTCCCTCACGGGCCTACGTGGGGCACGAAAACGACAAGGACATCCGCAACTTCATCCGTCGATACCCTAGCGCGGCCGGAACCAGGCTCGACGACTGCCAGACCTGCCATCGGGGGGGAATCAAGGGAACGAATACGGAGCGGGAATTCAGTCCCTGCGGATACTGCCATCTGCTGGAGTTTCCAAATCCTGGATACAAGACCGGCGTTCCGAAAGACTTCGGGGAGACGCTCAATCCTTTCGGTCTCGCCTACGCGAAGGCGGGCCGGTCGGTTGAGGCGCTGGCGGCGATCACCGGGCTGGACTCCGACGGCGACGGGTCGGCGAACGCAGCGGAGATCGCGGAGCTGCGCTATCCCGGGGACGCCGCGAGCCGGCCGGGCCAGCCGTTGGCGCCGTTTATGACGCTCTCCGAAGAGGACCTCCGCAAGCTCCCCTCCCGAACTCAGTTCATGCTCATGAACGCCCCGAAGGATGCCACGGACGACTATGTCGGCTACACCGGAATTCGAGTCGCGGATGTTCTTGCCGCCGCCGGTGTCGACCTCAAGGCCGCCAAAGGAATAACGGTCTTCGCGCCCGACGGATACAGCGTCGACTATGCGATCGAGGACATCCTCAAACCTTTCCCTCCGGGCCGCTTCTACGCCGAGCCGGCCACCCTCAAAGACGGCGAAAGGAATTTCGTCCGCTATCCGAATCCCCTTCCCGCCGGAGTCCGGGACGGCCGGGATATCCCCGGCGAGCCCTGGCTGCTCCTGGCCTTCGAACGGGGAGGCCGCAAGCTCGACGGCTCCTATTACGAAAAAGAGACGGGCCGGCTGTCAGGAGAAGGCCCGTTCCGTCTGGTCAAGCCGCAGCGAAATCTCATGGGAGACCCGGCCAAGCCGGGCCGGCCGGACCGATCCGTGAAAGCGAAAGCCTACGGCGACGGCTGGGACTACAACGCCGCGATCGACCACAACGCGGGGGCGTGTGTCCGCGGCGCCTGCGTCATCCGGGTCAATCCGGCGCCGGCCGGATTCGAGGAGTACGACTGGAAGAACGGCTGGCCGCTCGTCCAGGAAAGAAAGCTCGTTGTTTTCGGGCTGGGCGTAAAGCCAAAATCATAGGCGCCGGATTCGGATTCCCCGAGCGGGGCAACCGGCGCCGGACCAAAATCAGCGGGGCTCGTACTTCGGTTTGACCGTCACCTGGACGGGGATCCGCTTCACGACGCCGTATCCGTCCTTGCGCATGAAAACGAGATCGTAAGTGCCCAGGAATCCCGGGCCGGGCATCCAGTAGAAAGCGCCAGCGCGCTGGTCGAGGGTCGATCCGATCGGCAGAGGGCGGAGCTGGTCTCCGACGATCGAGTAACCCCGGTAGATCTGGCCTTTTCCAAGTTCGATCTCGACGCGGCCGACCTCCCGGATCTCGATCCGGATCGTCCCGTCGTTATCGGGCTGGATGAGCTCCGGCTCCGCTTTCTGGTCGAAGCCCCGTTTGACGTTCCTCGGCTCGAAGCTCACCGGGAGACTCATCATCGAATTGTAGGATTGGGGAAGGCCTTGGTCGACCGCCTGCGCGCCGGGATTGGCCTGAGCCGCGCCGTCAGCCGCTCCGACAAGGCCAAAAAACGCGCCCGCAGCCATGAAAAGAATTACCGACACCCAAGTTAATGACTTGTTCATGGTTTCTGTTCCTTTACCTATATTCTACACAAAAAAGAAATGCCGTAAATAATGACAATAAGAAGATGACTATCTCTTGCCGGACGAAAGCCCTCGCCGGCCTGTCCCTCACCAGACCCGTCTCCCCGCATCGTCAAGCTTAAAGACGAATGTCTTATAGACCTCATCACCCATATGAATGGATCCTGCGACAAGATAAGTGCCGTCCGACGCTCTGACGATCGTTTGCGGAGTATAGTCCGTAGAATCGAAATAGGAAACGTATTCCCAGACCTTGTCGCCCGAGCTGTTCAGCTTGACGACCACGCCCCTTGACTCGGCATTCCTTCCGGCAATCACCAGCCCTCCGTCGGCAGCCGTGATCATCCGAATTCCGGTGTAGTTATCGATATTCACGGCTTTTTTAATATTGCCGCCTGAATCCGTTATGATGACATACATTTTATAGCCGTAGCCCGACCTGAGGAGCACGGCAAAGCCGCCGTCCGACAGTTGGACAAGATCGATCGCTCCGTCATTGCCGAGATTATCGGAGATATAACCGAAATTCTTGAACCAGAGGAGGTTGCCCGCCGCGCCGGTTTTAGCTAGGATGGCGTTCCGGGGCCCCCCATAACCGTCCCCCTTATCGTAAAGGCTCGTCTGGCCGGCGGCCGCGAAGCCGCCGTCCGACGTCGCGATGAGGGCATAAAAAACGTCAGAATTCCCTTCTGCAAAATTATAATTCTGCCTGAAATATTGCGTCCCGGCCGTATTGACACCGGTCAGGAGGGCATCGCCGTAAGGGATCTGCGTCGTGCCGTTGTCCTTGATGTCCGTAAATCCGGCATAGACAATGCTGCCGTTCGGAAGCCGCACGGTATCCCACCCCACCGTGCTGAGCCGGTCGTCGACTTGGGTGGAAGGCGAGGCCGTTCCCGAGCCGGTCAAGGGCATCTTGAAGAGAGCCCCCTGCGTGGCATCGATGTCGCCCGTGACAAGATAATCGTCAGGGGAAACCTCATAAATATGACAGACGGAAACATACGTTCCCGCGGGATAATATTTGTTCCAGACCTGGTTCGCGGCGGCATCGAGCTTGAGGACATAAACACTCCTCTGGTTGCTCTGAGATCCCGCCACGAGAATATGGCCCGCCGAGCTCTCCAGGATATCGCTGATCACCGGCGACTCTCCGACATTGAAGAGCTTTATGGGCGCCGCGGCCGATACGGTCAGGGTCGCGCTGCCCGTGATGCCGCCCAAAGCGGCCGTGATAGTGGTCGAGCCGATAGCCAAGGACGCGGCCAGCCCCCCCGCGTTGACGGTAGCGACGCCGGCGTTTGAGGAATTCCAGACCGCCGACGCGGTGATGTCTCGCGTACTGCCGTCCGAATAGGCTCCCGTCGCCGTGAATTGCTGCGAGGTGCCCAAGGTGATGCTCGGATTGGCCGGCGTCACCGCAATCGACGTGAGAGTCGTGGACGTCACCGTCAGGGTCGTGTTCCCGGAAATGCCGTCCGCGGCCGCGGTGATCGTCGTCGATCCGGCCGCGACGGCCGAAGCCAGTCCCGCCTGGCTGATCGTCGCAACGCCCGCGTTCGAGGAGCTCCACGTAACTGAGGTCGTGATGTCCGCTGTGCTGCTGTCCGCGTAGGTCCCCGTCGCCTTGAATTGCTGCGTCGCCGCGGCGCGCGGCATAGCCCCCGCCGCGATGGTCGGATTGGCGGGCGTCACCGCGATCGAGACGAGTGTTTGGGCCGGCGCGGCGATATTGAAATATCTCGAACCGATCCCGTCCGCCGCTCCCTCGTTGTCCGTCGCGATCCAGAAGATCGTGTGCACGCCGTAGGCATATTTCGTCGTGTCGAGATAGAAGGCCCCCACGGGTCCATTCGAATTATTCAGCCCGGGGAAGGCCGTCGCGACATCCACCCGGTACTGATCGTAGACGTTCGGCGCCGTTTTCAGGTCGCCCGCCTGCGCCCCGTCCACCCAGACCGTGATCGTCGATCCGTCTTTGGGGATCGTCTTGGGTAGGGGCGTCAGGACCCAGCCGAAATTGACGTATTGGCTGCCGGACGTGTTCCCCCCCTGGGCGGGCGTGTCGATCGTCCCGAACGGCTTGGCCGCATGCGCGTTGTCGCACACGATCGTCTTCGTTCCGAGGAGAACCTGGTTCCCTTCCCGGTCCGTCGCAAAGGCGTGGATCTTGTACGTCCCGTTCCCCTGCGCCGGCAGGAAGTTCGTCAGCAGCATATAGCCCCACCCGGCCCGGTAATTCATGGGATAATCGGGATAGGCGGCTTCGACGTCGGGCCTCGCCCCCTCGACGAAAAGGCCGTTGCCGACGAAGACCAATCCGTCCGGGCCGATCGCTCCGGCCGGGTCGCTGGGGTGGGGATCCCGTTTGATGTCGACGCGGACGACCTCGACGTCATCGACCACCCATCCCGTCACCGGAATGGCGCCCGTGATCCCGGTCGTTCCGTCCGCGGGCGTCGAGAACTCGCCGAATGGCGCGAGGGAACTGGAAGCGATCGTCAGCGTCACCTGAACGCCCGCGGCGCTCCATTCGGCGCTTAATGCTCCATATTCGATGCTGACCGTTCCTTTGTACGTTCCCGGCGCTAGGCCCGCCGGATTGACGCCGATGGCAATCTGCGAGTCGGTCTTTCCGGTCAACGGGTTCACGGATATCCAAGAGGGAGGCTTGAAGACGCCGGCCGTGGTGAACCCGACGGACCCTCGGCCCCCGGCATTCGTGACCAATATCGTCTGGGCCACGGTTTTTGTTCCGGACGCGGAGACGCCGAAATTCAAGGCGGATTTCGACGCGTGCAGTTTGACGGCCTGATAGACCGCCCTGAAATCCTGCCCCGGCTGATCGGACTGGATATTCGCGTACTCCCTGGACGGGGGGGTGAAGGCTGCCGTAGGATCGTTCGGGTCGGACGGCGTAACCGTCCCCGTCCAGCTATAGGGCACCTCTTTGGAGAAAGCGCCGCCGGCGTCCGTGACGACGGTCCCCAGCCCGCCGGAAAATTCTATCTTGATCCCCGTCAGATAGCGGGTGAGGACCGGGCTAGGAACCGATTCCGTCACCCGGCCCTCGATCTTGACCGCCGGAAGAACGACGATCGAAAACGCGACGTCGCTCACATCGGAGGGGGTACCGGCCGCGGCTTCGCTGATCCGGACGAGACAGGTCGTGGAAGGGGCGTTCGGCACGGTCCAGGCATAAGCGCCCGTGTTGGCCGTCGAGGCGACGATCGTCGTGTAGGACGTCCCTCCGTTCGTGGAATATTCGATCCTGATATTGCTCGCGGCTGCAATGGCCGCGCCGGCCGCCAGACCCGTCGAAGTCCAGGTGATGTTGTGATTAGACCCCGCCGCCCAGCTTTCGCCTCCATTGGGCGAGGTCAAGGTGAGGGTCCCCGCTAGGGACGTCTCGTTGAGGACCACCGCGACCGCCGTGTTTCCGCCTTCGGTAACGGTGACCGCCGTCGCCGCGGCGAACGTCTGGGCGTTTTCATGCCATTCCTTGTCGTAGCGGCCGAGATCCCCGTTGGGATCGTAAACCTTCAGCTTGTAGGTTCCGGGAAGCAGACCCTTGATCTCGAGAACTCCGCCGGCGTTCGCGTTCGAGACCATCTTCATCCTGGTCTCATATTGAGCGCTATAGAGAAAGACCCCTGCCGGAACGCCCTGCCCGAGACTATTCGTGACCGTCAACGTCAGGGTTCCGCCTCCGGCGGCCAAGACGGCGTCGATATTCGACGTCGTCTGCTCCTTCGCGATAGTGACTGATCCGGCCGCGTCGAAAGCCGTTTTGTTGCTGTAAAACTGCGAGCGCAGCCCGCTCGCAGGTTTGACGCTCGCATCGAAAAGGACTTTGGCCTGGCCCGCGCGCACCAGGATGGAATACGTCCCGTCGGCCGCCGTCAGGCCCGTTCCCCCGGGAAGCCTCAAATAGCCGTGGCTGGTCGCATCGTAGGGAACGACCTGGATGCCGGAGACCGGATTCCCGCCTCCATCCGTGACCCGCCCGCTGATCTGGCCGCCTTTTTCCAGGACGATGTTTTTGCCCGAAGTCTCGGCTCCTAAAGAAACGGGGATCAGGGTCGCTAATTCGCCGCTGTAAACACCGCCAAAAAACTTCGCCGGATATCCCGCCAGCTCGTACATCACCTTCCAATTGCCGGCGGACAATCCCTTAAGCTGATAATCCCCGTTGGCGTCGGTCGTGGCCGACCAATAAGCAAGGAACCCGTCCCCCGGCCAAGCCGAGACGGTGACGCCGGCCAGGCCCGTGCCGTTTTCGTCGGTGACCCGGCCGCTGATGATCCCTCCGGGGCCCAGCTGGGCGTTGATGTTCTCGGTCGTGCTTCCGACCGTCACCGCGACGGATTCGGCCGCGTTGAAATGCCTTTTGTCGTTATACCATTCATAAAGAAAATTCTGCGCCGCGTCGTTCAGGAAAACGACTTTATAGCTGCCGCTGCCGAGGCCTCCCATCCAGTATTGGCCGGCGGCGTTCGTCCGGCTCCAAGACCAAAAAACGTTGTCCGCCGTATAGGCCCGAGCTTGGATGTTCTGGATCGGCGTCCCCGACAGGTCTGTGACCGTTCCGCTGATCAAGCCGCAAACGCCGATCGTGAAGACCGCGTCGCTCACATCGCTGACGGCGGGATTGGCCGCGTCGCTGACTCTCACGCGGCAGTTCGCGGACGAAAGGTTGGGCACGGTCCAGGCATAGGAATTCGCATTGGCTGTCGAGGCGGTGATCGTCGTCCAGCTTGTCCCGTTGTCCGTCGTATATTCGAGCTTCACGTTCGCGATCGTCCCGGTCGTCGTCCAGGTGATATTGCGGTTCCACCAGCCGAGCCAGCTCTCTCCGCCGTTGGGGGAGGTCACCGTCAGCGACTGCACCTGGATGAGGGTCGTCAACGTCAGATCACTGCCATAGCCGGTTCCGTCGGAGTTGGTTGCATAAGCCCGGACATGATAGGGCGTGCTCGAGGTCAGTCCTGTAAGACTGCTGGAAAAAGCTCCTGTCCCTGAGCCATCCGTCGTCTTGCTATCGGCTATGGTGGGATTGGCGGACGTGCTCCAGCAAACGCCCCGGGCCGTCACCGTATTCCCCGCATCCGACGTCACATTGCCTCCGCCCGTCGCGCTCGTCTGGCTGATCGAAGAAAGAGCCGCGGTTGTGACGATCGGGATTAAGGCAATCTTAGCTAGGAAGGCATCATTGCCTGCCGTGTGGGCTCTTTTTGGCGAGCCCCATGTGGCACTGCTGTATCCCGACACATACATATTGCCGGTTCTATCCACGGCGATGCCATAGCCGTAATCACTTCCGCTGCCGCCCAGGAAGGTGTTCCAGGTGAAGTTGCCGGAGGTGTCGAGTTTCGCCGCGAAGGCATCGAGTGACGCCGTGTATGCCCTTTTTGGCGAGCCCCATGTCGAAGTGCTGGAACCTGCCGCATACACGCTGCCGCTTCCGTCCACGGCGAGGAAGAAGCCTTGATCATCTCCCCCGGCGCCCAGGAAGGTGTTCCAAGTGAGGCTGCCGTTCGTGTCGAGTTTCGCCGTGAACGCGTCAATGCCCGAAGCATAGGCCCTTTTTGGCGAACCCCAGGCAGCATAGCTCCATCCCGCCACGTACACGTTGCCGCTTCCATCCAGGGCGAGGCTAACGCCTTGATCCTCTCCACTGCCGCCCAAGAAGGTGTTCCAGGCAAGGCTGCCGTTCGTGTCGAGTTTCGCCGCAAAGGCGTCAATGCCCGCCGTATAGGCCCTTTTCGGCGCGCCCCACGTGGCATAGCTCCGTCCCGTTACATAGACGTTGCCGCTTCCGTCCACCGCGTTGCCAAAGGCGCAGTCTTCTCCGCTGCCGCCCAGGAAAGTGTTCCATGTGAGGTTGCCGTTCGTGTCGAGTTTCGCCGCGAAAGCGTCATAATTCGCGCTGTGCGGCGTAACCGGCGAGCCCCACGTGTCATAGCCCCAGCCAACGACATACGCGTTGCCGCTTCCATCCAAGGCGACGCCGGAGCCATAGTCATTCCCACTGCCGCCCAGGAAGGTGCTCCAAAGGAGAGTGCCGTCCGCGTCGAGTTTCGCCGCGAAGGCGTCTTCTCCGTAGGCGTAGGGCCTTTTTGGCGAGCCCCACGTGACATTCGTCCATCCCGTCACATAGACATTGCCGCTTCCGTCCACGGCGATGCCATGGCCGGATTCACTTCCACTGCCGCCCAGGAAGGTGTTCCAGATGAGGTTGCCGTCCGTATCGAGTTTCGCCACGAAGGCGTCATCAGACGAGGTATAGGCCCTTTTTGGCGAGCCCCACGCGGCATTGCTCCCTCCCGTCACGTACGCGTTGCCGCTTCCGTCCACGGCGACGTGATAGACTTTGTCGTCTCCGCTGCCCCCCAGGAAGGTATTCCAGGACAAGACCGGGTCGATGATCAGGGAATAGTCTCGGTCATAGCCGTCTACCAGGAATCCGACCTCTTTTTCTCCGCGGATTTGATAATCGACACCGACTTCAACTCTTCGGCCGTCGATCTCTTGCCATGCGACCGGCTTCGATTCGACCATCTCGCCCCGTGCGAACCGATAATGCAGAAGTCCGTTTTCATCGACTTCGACCGGGGCGTTGGACCTCCACTTGATGGCCGAGGCATCCGCTCCGGCCGAGAGATCATACGTGCTTTTAACCACTCCCCCGCTATTCCCCTCGTATTTCAGGTTGATTCCCGGCCATAATCCCGGATAGCGTATCTCGGTCATAGGCGAAGCTTCGTTCACCGCTGAAGCGCTTTCTTTATCAGAACCGCGGTCTTGGTAGACCGGTTGAATCCGTCCGGCCTCGACAAATTCCAGTTTCAAGGCGTGGGTTCCCGAAGCGATCAACACGCCCTCCGCCGTAAATCCAAGAATATGCCCGCCCACCCGGTACTGATGCGTATCTGCGATCCTCTTTACCACAAAAGCGACAGGACTGGATGACGGACCGGAAGAACTCTCATTTGGTCTGAGCCCGCTCGAGCTTAATCCTGTGAGGCAGGTAAAAACGGTAAAGAAGAACCACGGGAATTTTTTCACAATTCCTCCTTCGTTTCCGCGCTTCCGTTGTTCAGTTCAGACCGAGTTGCCAACATATCACAATACCGCTCCCTTGTCAGGAGAATACCCGTGCTGAGTTCCCCTGTTTTTTTCATTGGTTCATTGATCATTTTATGGTCCGATTGTCACGCGAGCGTGGGCGTATTGTCAGGATTGTGTCTTTTTTCTATCGGGGAAAACATGAACGAGCTTTCGGAGATGAGCATTATTTCATTTATCAGGCGTCTTCTAAGACGAGACCTTGTCCCGAAGACGAACAGGATCGGGTGCGTCTATGGAAGTGTGAGGATTTTATTCCCCGTACATTTCGGTGATAATCCGGCGCAGGGCGGCGGCGTCATCTTCGGATAGGCTAGATATTTTAGCCCTCAGCCGGGACTTGCTGATCGTCCGGATTTGATCGACGGCGACTTCCACGCGGCGGCTTCCGAGCCTCACCTGCAGACGAGACCTCCAAGCCGGATGGACCTGCGTCGTCAACGGACAGACGGTCACCGTCTGCAAGCGCTCATTCAGGGCATCTAAGCTGACGATGACCACAGGTCTCGATTTGGCCACCTCGGCTCCCTGGGTTGGATCCAGGTTGGCCCAGCGAATCTCGTATCGTTTCATTTTTTCGCGCTCGTGCGCCGGCGGGAAGCGGTTCGGTAATGCGCCGTGCGTTCAGCGGCGGGGGGCGTCGCGGCCGAATCCCATGGGATTTCATTCAATCCATCCGCAGCGGCGGCTTCCCATTCGTTCCAGGATTCTCCCGCTGCGGCCATTTCCCGGGCCGTGTCTTCCCAAGAGAGCTTCTCCGCGGAAGAACCCGCCGGTCGCAGAATGATCCACTCGCTTCTCTCTTCCATAATGATCGTTTGGCCTATCCGATAACGGCGCAGCGTGGCGGCGGGCAGACGGATTCCACGGGAATTACCGATCCTCGCGACTTTGAGCTCTATTGTCTTCACGTAATAACTGTAATTACTTTCGAGATGAAAGTCAAGTAATGATTGGAGAAAAAGTAAATGCACGGCAAGGCGCGAGGCATGCGCCGGTTAGCGGCGCATGCCTCGCTTTCGGCCCCGCCTTTTTGGATTTATTTGACGGTTTTATTCGCCGGCGGGAGGAAGTTCTCCAACACCCACAGCTCGCTCTTGTTACCCTCATGGTCGCTGTAGACGAAGCGGCGGCCGTCCGGATGAAGGGCGAAATTCACGATTTTCGGCAAAGAGAGGCCGAGCTTCAGCGGCGATCCGCCCGCTGCCGGTATCTTCCAGATCTCGCTGTCGCCCCCCGTCAGGCGCCGGGCGATGATGGTTTTTCCGTCTTCCATCCAATGCAAACCGAAGTTCGCTCCGGTCGGACCGCGATAGAGCTCCCGCGGGGCCCCGCCGGCGAGGGGAACGATCTTGATGACCCCTTCGTCCTGGAACACCATTTCCCGGCCGTCCGGCGATAGGTCGAATACGACCATCCCGATTTTTTTCTTGACGACCTCCGCCTTTACGCCGGTGTCGACGGCCTCTCTCCAATACGCGCCTTCGCCATCCCAATAGACAAGAGTCCTTCCATCCGGGCAGAGCCGGGGAAAAACGCCGTCCTTCGTCAGCTTGGTCGTCTCGCTCGTCTCGACGTTGATGCGATGGATCCCGTAGCCGGTCACCGTGAATCCCAGGGCGATAATGGCCCGGCTGTCCGGCGCCCAGGAGATTTGATTGACGCCGCGAAGGCGGGGCGACAGAAAGCGCTCTTCCCCCGTCGCCGCGGATCGGATCGTGAGGATGTTGTTTCCGGGCCGGATTTGGCCGGGTCGCGAGAGATAGGCCAAGGACTTGCCGTCGGGCGACCAAAGGAGCTGGGTCTTCACGTCGGAATACCGCGTCGTGATCGGCGCGGGCGGCACGAGCATTTTTCCCGTTTCCAGGTCGACCTCGCCGCTATAGAGGCGGCCTGAAGCCGTGTCGGTCGTGAAGTAAAGGGAGCCGTTGGGCGCCATGCCATAAACCCCGGCATCCCGGTCGAAATCCTTTTTCAGCAACTCGGGTTCTCCCTGCGGCTTCCCCCCGGTGATGACGACGCGCCATAGGTCCCACGTCCCCGAACGATTGCTGAGGAAGACGAGGCTTTTTCCGTCCGGCGTCCAGCCGATCAGCTCGTCTTCCGCCGGATGCCCGGCGACCACAACCTCGTCCCGGGCATCCGCGGCCATGATATGGAGGTCGCTCTGCGGCGGGTTGCCCTCCGCCATATAGCTGAAAGCGATGAACTTCCCGTCAGGCGAGAATTGGGCGGCCATCCAGCTCGAAGCGATCCGCTTGAGAACGCGCAACGCGCCGTCCGCCGCCGAGATCAGGGCCAGGTCGATCCCCTCGTCGGGAGTGTCGCTGAGCTCGAGGAATCCGAGAACGGACTTCGAGTCGGGAGACCAGTCCAGGGGATGCGCTTCGTAGCGCTTATCGCTCAGAATCGTCCGTAGGCTCGAGCCGTCCTGGTTCCTGATCTTCAGCTGCGGCACCGCGTCCTTCGAGTATGTGTCGTAGGCGATCTGCTTTCTGTCCCGCGAGAATGCCGCATATTCGTAGGGAGACTCTTTCGCTTCGGGGCCGGCCCGACTCGCGATGCGGCTTTTCTGACCGCTGGCGATCTCGAACTGGATGATGTCGCCTTCATTTTCCCAGTCGATGGAATAGATGAATTTGCCGTCACTTGACAAGCTGCCGAAGCCCCCGAGCGATTCGTTTAGAATCCGGCGCTGAATGAGCCCGCCAGGAATGCCCGGCCCGCCAAGCGCCGCCAGCCTCGCCCGGGCCTGGGCTACGATCCCGGACTGATCGGAAAACTCGCGCACCAGGCGCTCGTAGGCGGCGCGGGCTTCCACCTGGCCCAGCTTTTCGTAGCACTGGCCCATCCTCAGCAGGGCGGAGGCGACCGTGGCCCGGCCGGCGTCGGGAAACGCCGCAATCGCCTTGTATTGCTCGATGGCGCATTTCAGGTTCCCATCGACTGTTTCCGTTTTAATGGCCGCCTTCAGGGCGAGCTCTGCCGTATTGTCCTTCGCCTGGCCCGCCTGAAATCCGGCCGAGAGCGCCGCGCACAACAGCTCCGTCAAAAGAATAAGCGTTAACCGTTTCATAGGATTTTCCTCCCGCTACTTGGCGGCTTTCGCCGGCGGCAGGAAGTTCTCCATCGCCCAGACTTCGAATTTCATCAGTCCGGAGCTGAACGCAATGCTCTTTCCGTCGGGGTGAATCCGCAGTGAGAACCCGGGTACGTAGGAGGGGGCATTTGACGCCAGCATGCCGACCTTGATTGGCGTCTTGTCCCGCGGGGAGACTCGCCAGAGCTCCAGGCTGGTTCGCCCGGAAGCTTCGACCGACCTAGCGTACACGGCGAACTGCCCGTCTGGCGTCCACTCTAATCCGTCGCGGCGAATATCGTCGCCTCCATCCAGCCGAAGGATTTCACGAGCGTCGCCACCCCGCACCGACACGACCCCAATCCACCGGACGAGTGGTTTTACTCCGGTCTGGACAGCGGTGAACGCCAAATCTCGTCCGTCCGGGGAGATAGCTACATCGATCAAGTACGCTGCCGAAGGAGCGCGATAGATCTCCCGTTCATTCCCGGACGTGAGGTCGCGGAGGAAGATTCGCGAGGTTTTGTCGGCAAAGAAATTCCGACAGATGATGAGTGACTTCCCGTCCGGTGTCCCCTGTCCCCATATAGACGTCTCCGGGTCGCTTTGCAGAAGGAGGCTGACGTTGCCGGTTCGCGTGTCAATCAGGTAGAGCCCCTGGCGTTCCTTCATATCGATCCCGCTGACTTGGATCGCCTGTCCGCCCGCGGCCCACCGCGGTCCGCCAAACTTCAACAAGCCTGGGGCCATCGCAACCTCACGCTCCTCCCCGGTGCCCAGCGAGCGGATGCATAGGACATCTCCGGAAGCGGCACCGGTTCTCTTTGAGAAATACGCGAGGTGTCGCCCGTCCGGGGAGAACACGGGCAATGAGTTCGCGCCGATGAAGCGCTCGCTGATTCGCGCCGGCGCGGTCAGCAGACGCGACGCCGCCGTGTCAAGTGTCGTGATGTACGCGTCGGTCGTAGTGGCTGTGACTCCATAGAAGTACGATCCGCTCCTTGTAAATCCCATGGGATAGTCGATCTCCCCAATCGCCGGCTTGATCAACTCGGGCGATCCTTGAGGTTTGCCATCCGCGACAGGAATGATCCAGGCTCCCTGGGTGCCCGTGCGGTCGCTGGAAAAAAGAATGCCCGTCCCGTCCGGCGTCCACCCAAGCAACTGGTCGTCCGCGGGATGCTGGACGAGCGGAACCTCGTAACTCCCGTCCGCTGCAATCAAGAAGATGTCGCGGACCTTGGCGTCTGCCTGCGGAGGATAGTCGTAGGCGATGTACCGATCATCCGGAGAGAATCCGCGCGGCTGCGGAAAACGTGAATCACACGTCTTCACAACCCGGATAGAGCCGTCCGCGACCGAGATCAGCGCGATTTGATTGGTGTCAGACCGAGTCGTTTTATCGGATCTGGTGAGTATTGAGACGATGCTCGCGCCGTCTCTGGACCAGGCGCCAAGCTCGATGTACGTTAGTTCCTTGTTGCTATAGAGCACGCGCTGTCCGGTGCCGTTGGTGCCCACCAGACGAACGCTATAGGCGTTGGCGGCGTCGACCCACGTGTACGCAACCTGTTTGCCATTTGGAGAAATGAGGGAGGGATAGAGCGGATACTCTTTTCCGTCAGTGTTCTTCGTCAGATCGCGTGTCTCTCCAGTGGCGAGGTTTCGCAGCCCTATATTGCTGGGGTTCCAGTGGTTGAAGGAGAGGTATAGTCCGTCCCAGGACACTCCGCCCTGATGGTCCACGTCGGGCCCTTCCCACACCCGCCGCATGACCAACGAGGAGCCCTGCGAGGCAATGTTCATCGCAGCCAGCCGGGCCTGGGCCATGGCGACCGTCTCTTTCTGATCGGAAAACTCGCGCACCAGGCGTTCGTAGGCGGCGCGGGCTTCCACCTGGCCCAGCTTTTCGTAGCACTGGCCCATCCGCAGCAGGGCGGTCGCGACCGTGGCCCGGCTCGCGCCCGACAGCGCGGCAATCGCTTTATACTGCTCGATCGCCCCTTTCAGGTTCCCGTCAACTGTTTCCGTTTTGATGGCGGCCTTGAGGGCCAGCTCAGCCTGGTCGCTCATCTGATCCGCAGAAAGCCAAGCTGACAGGAAGATTGCGGCAAGCGCCGTTCCAATCAAGCCGACATGACGGATTTTCATGTTTTTTTTCCCTCCCGCCGTCATAATACGGTCCCCCTGTCCTCGGCTAATCACGGAATCGTCACGGTTGTGTCAGACCTTAGCCGTCGAATCGATACCCTACGCCTCGCACGTTGAGGAGATATCGCGGCTTCGACGGCTTGGGTTCGATCTTCTTGCGCAGGTTGACGATCTGATTATCCACCACGCGGTCGGAAACGAAGACGCCCTGACCCCAGGCGAGGTCGAGGAGCTGGTCCCGCGTCAGCGCCCGGCCGCGCTGGCGGATGAAGGCGGCCAGCAGCTTGAACTCCGTCGGTGTGACCTCGAGGAGCCGGCCGCCGCGCCGGACCTCATAGCGCGCGAAATCCACCTCGACATCGCCGAATCGGTAAATCTCGGGGAGCGCATCCGAAGCTCGGCGCAGAAGAGCTTTGATTCGCGCGCGGAGCTCCCGCGGGCTGTATGGCTTGGTGACATAGTCGTCCGCCCCCGACTCGAGGCCGAGGATCTTTTCCGCTTCCTGCGTCTTGGCTGTGAGCATAAGGATAGGCGTCCGGACGCGGGCGCGCCGGAGGTCGCGGCAGACCTCGAATCCGTCCTTGCGCGGAAGCATGACGTCCAGCAGGATCAGGTCAAAGGCCTCCTCGAGGGCGCGGCCGCAGGCGCGCTCGCCGTCGCCCGCGACCTCCACGTCGTAGCCCTCTTTCCGGAGGTCGTCCTCGAGGGCCAGGGCGATGTTGGCTTCGTCTTCCACGAGCAAAATACGGGCCATGGTGATCATCCCTCCAACGGCAGCAAGATTGTGAAGGCACTGCCTTCGCCGGGACGGCTATCGACCCGGACTTCACCGCCATGGGCCCGAACCGTGTGCAGGACCATGGCCAGGCCGATGCCGGTGCCTTTGACATTCGACGCCCGGGCCGAAGAACCGCGCGCGAATTTCTTGAAGATTTCCTTTTGTTCCTCGACGGGGATGCCGGGGCCTTGATCGCGGACGTGAAGGGCCAGACATTTCCCTTCGCGCGCCACGTCAACCCAAATCGCCGGCCGGCCGGGCGAATACTTCACCGCGTTGTCCAGAAGATTCCACAACGCTCGGCCGAGGGCCTCGCGATCGATTCGAAGCGAAGGCAGGCCGGGATCCGCGCGGAACTCGATGCGATGGCCGCTGGAGGCGGATTCCTTTCGAAACTCCGCGACCACATCCCCGGCCAGGACGGCGAGGTCGATCGGCTCGAATCGGTACTCGAACGCGCCCGCTTCCATTCGCCCGAAATTCAAGAGGCTCTCGACGAGGCGGTGGAGCCGCGCCGTCTCGTGGGCCAAGGCGGCATAGTATTGCCGGCGACGGTCTTCGTCCGAGACGATGCCGCGGTCGAGCGAATCGGTCAGATGAAGCATCGAGGTCAGAGGAGTTCGGAACTCATGAGAGACCGCGGAAACAAAATCCGACTGCAGCCGGGAGACGGCCAGCTCGCGCGATACGGCGCGCGTCGTGAAGTACCCGCCGACGAGGACCATGACGCCCATCATGGCCAAGCCGGCCAGGAGAAGGCGCCGGCGCCCGGCCCTCTCGGCCCGGTCGGCGGCAGGGTCGGCGCTGGCAATCCTCAGAGTCCACGGCAACCGCGTGTCGGATGATGTGCGAACGGCCTGTTGCAATCTGTCCGGGGGCAACGGCCGAAGGAGATTGTGGGAATCGTTATCCGTCAACGAAACGACCACGCCGAGATTCCGCCAGGTCGTACCCCAACGGGATTCCAGATAGCGCGGACCGGCCGCCAAACCCGCGAATTTTTCCGAAGTGCCGTCCCAGAGAAGGAGAATCGACCGCCCTTGCACCCAAAGACTGCGACGGCCGCGCGCGCTTCCTTCCCCGCGCTTGAGGCTTTGCCATTGCTCCCAGAGGGATTCCACGGCGGCGGCCAAGGCGAGCGCGGCTTGGCGTTCGGCCTGGGAATCGGGCTTGGAGGCCAGCCAGCGTTCAACCTCTCGGGTATGAAATTGGTAGGAAACGCGATCCAGCCGCCAGCGCCCCCCCTGGAGATCGGCATCCAAAGAAACGGCTGCGCGTTCCAATTCCGAAGGCTGATTCAGCTCTTTCAGAAGAGCGCAGCGGGCTTGCCGAGCCACCAGCTCGGCCGGATCCCCGCCCAAGGGAGTTGATCCAAGCTGAGCCAGCTCTCCATAGACCGAAAGAGCTTCGCGGAGCTGGTTCGTCTTGCGCAGATTTCGCCCCAAGCGCATCAGCGCCCCGGCCCGGATGAGAGGATCCTTGGAGAGAGCCAGCGCGCGGAACGCGGCGATCGCCCCTCCGTAGTCCTGCCGACGGAACTCGAGAGTCTCGCCCGCGTCGAATACCGTGACAGGGGGTTCCCGAACCGGAGGGATGAAGGGATAATAGAGCAAGCGCCCGGCAGGACGAGCTTCCACGTCTTGCGGGCCAAAAGCAACGGACAAAGCATCCGCGCCGGGATCGGACAGGGCTGAAAGTCGATTCTCGATCTCTGAAAGGCCGAGATCCATGGACGTCACGATCAGATCGGCCGCGCGTTCGATCCGGTCCTGGATGCGCTGGCTCTCCAAGGCCCGGTCCTGCGTCAACAAACGCCAGCTCAACCAAACCAAGGCCGCAATCAAAACGACCGCGACCGCAACGAACAACGCGAGGACACGGCGCGGCGGCCGCGGCTTAGAGCGGGTCATTCCTCTCTCCCGGAACTATCGGGTTCGATTATAGCCGCAAGCCCCGGATTTGTCATCGACGACGTCCATCCGTCGCCCGGGGACATGAAACATCTTAAAATAAAGCCCCTCCCGGGCGGACCCGGAAGAGGCTTTAAAAAAAAGAGGGAATGTGTGTCAGAAGGAGAATCTCGCTCCGAAGCGGAACACCCTGGGGTTGACGATGCGGGTGGTGACGCCGTACTGGGTAGATGTGATCTGGCCGATCGTGCTCAAGGATGTGTTGGCGTTGAGGGCGTTGAAGGCGTCCGCGGAAACGGTCACCGTGGCGTTCTCCGCGACGTTGAAGACCTTCTCGAGCCGGAGATTGAGCATGAAGAAGTTGGGGAGCCGGTGATCGCCGTATTTTCCGCCGCCGCCTTTCTCGCCATAGAGGTTGACGCCGGTGCCGTACCTGGGGAGATTCTGTTTGACATAGGTCGGGGTCACGTAGCCCTCGCGGCCGAGGAAGGTGAAGCTGCCGTTGATGCCGAAGGGGAACTGGTAGAGGCCGGAGAGCTTGACCATCCAGCGCGAATTGACGGCGACATTCTGGCGGTCGACGCCGCTTGCCGGAGCCACGGCACTGCCTTCAAAATAGTTGTAGCTATTCAGGTTGAACGTGTCGCCCTTGATGTAATCCTTCCAATCCATGTACGTGAACGAGCCGTCCATCATCCAGCGGTTGCTCAGCCTCTTTTTCAACACGACTTCGAAGGCCAGATAGCGATCATACGTGTTCGGCATATTGGTGAGATACAACCCCACGGGCCAGGCTTTCCGCCCGTAATAAGGGGCATTGATGATAGTGTTCGTCCCGGCTTGATACCAATTGGCCGCCGTCTCGACCGAACCGTCGGCCATGATGCCCTTATCCCAAGAGTACTGGTATCTCTTCTTGTAATAACCTTCCAGGCGGACGGCAAAGTCGGCAAAGAGCTCTTTTTCATAGGAGATCGAGATCTCATCGAGGCGCGGGGTCTTGAAATCGGGATCGATCTTGTTGAGGGTCTCGACCTTGGTCGGATTGGCCGGGTCGAAACCGCCGTAATAGGACCAGCCGTTGGGATCGGCCGGATCGACGGTCGGTTCGCCCGTGTCCCAATCCGTGCCGAAGAGCTCGTTGGCCGTGACCCGGCCGTCGCCGTTGAGGTCCACCCAGCGCAGGTCGATCTCGGCCCAGGGCGCGGGATTCAGGTAGCTGGCGAACCAGTAGCCGGTCGGACTCCCGTAGCGAGCCAGGTTCAGCTTGAGAACGTCCTTGCCGTTGCCGAAGATGTCGTATATCAGGCTGAGGCGCGGCGAGAGCACTTTTGAACGGACGCCGGGGTCGTATTCTTTGATCTCCATCTTGGCCAGGTATTGGGGCAGCCAGGGAGACGCCGGCTGCAGCTCGTCTTTGATCTTGGAGGTCTCGACGTCGTAGCGGAGACCGATGTTGGCCGCGAGCCTGCCGAACGTCATCGTGTCCTGGACGAACCCGGAGATGCGGTTGAGCCATTGATTGATCTTCCAATCCCGCAAGAGCCAGGCTTCGGTCCAACCGGGTTCGATATAAGCGATACTCAGGTTGGCCTCATACAAATAATAGCTCGAGACCGCCGATTGGACGTAGTCCACGCCGAATTTGATCTCGTGGTCGGCTCCGAGAAAGCCTTCGGCGAAATAATTGCCGACGACGCCGGCGTTGAACAGCGGCTGGTCCGTGCCGTGATCGTAGATATTGCCCCAATGCCATTCGTCCGGATAATACCGGGACTGGATGTACGGCCCGCTTCCGTCGGCCGTTCTCTTCCCGAGAAAGGGAACGAACTCGTAGCCGGACCGGGCATAGATGACCTTGGCGTTGAGGAAGAGGTCGCCGAACGTTTGCTCGATCTCGCCCTTAACCATGGGAGTGGGAAAGACGACATTCCAGACCGTTTCGGGCGCCTGGAGCGTCGGACCCCAGTTCGTCTTCCCCCAATTCTGCTTTTTGTCGTGCTCGTAGAATCCGCTGACGCGCGTGTTGCTCGAGATCTGGGCATCGAGTTTGAGATAACCGGAAGCCAGCCAAGTGGTATCCGAAGCCCCGGTCAGCAGCGTCGTCCCGATGTCCTGGATGCCGTAGGCCCCGTAGAACCAGGCCTTGTCCTTGATGATCGGGCCGCCGAAATTAGCTCCGTAGAGATAGACCTTGTTGATGCCGGCGCCTTTGTAGCCGCGGGCTTCGAGGTCCGCAGGGATGTTCTTGGACTGCCAGTCCTTGTTTTCAGCGCTCAGATCGAAGACTCCCGAGAATTTGTTGCCGCCCCGCCTGGTGACGAAGTTGAGCTGGACGCCGCCGGTCTGCGATTTGATGTCGTTGTTGCCGTAGTTGACCTGCATCTCTTCGTAGTTGGATACGTTGAGGTAGGCAGGCGCCATGCCCAAGGCTGAGTTGTCCGTGACGTTGGCGCCGTCGATGTTCCATGTGGTGTCGGCGGCCAAGGAACCATGGCCGTAAAACTTGGACTGCTGGCCGGCCTCGCTGCCGCCGACGTCCTCTCGATCGATCATCACGCCCGGGGCCATGGCGACCAGGACCCAAGGATTCCGTGCGTTCGGCAGGGACAGGATCATGTCTTCGGTGATGTTGAGCCCGACCTGGGTCTTCTTGAGGTTTATGACCGGCGTCTGGCCGGTGACCGTGACGGTCTCGGCAATCGCGGCCTGTTCCATGGTCACGTCCAGGGTCACGTCGCGGCCGTACGAAACGACCTGCTTCTCGCGGGACACGGATTTGAATCCGGCCAGTTCGAATTTGACCGCATAGTCGGACGCAACCGGCAGGTTCAAGAACCGGAAATTCCCTTTTTCCGAGGAGATCGCTGTTCTCGGAGCGGTCTTGGATCCCGTCAGGGTGATGGTGGCACCTGGCAGCGGCGCAGCATCTTTATCCTTGACCGTTCCGCGGATGCTTCCCAATTCCTGGCCGAACACGCAAATTACCGCCACCAGGAGCATGCATATAAGAACTGCCGACTTTTTCATTCCAGCCTCCTTTTAGTATCCTCTGAGTATCCTCGTTTGCCCCGCTACTTGTCGGTTTTCGGCGGCGGCAGGAAGTTCTCGAGCACCCACAGCTCGCTCTTGGATACATCATCGACGCTGAACGCAAAGCGGCGATTGTCCGGGTGAAGGGCGAAGGACAGTATCTTTGGAACGGAGAGGTCCAGCTTCAGCGGCGTTCCGCCCCGCGCCGGAACCCGCCAGATTTCACTGTTCGCGGTTCCGGTTGCCCGGGCGATGATGTACCGGCCGTCCCTCGTCCACTTCAATCCGTAAGACTTCGCCAAACCGCGAAAGAGCTCCCGCAGTTCCCCTCCGTCGAGGGCTGCGATTTTGACCGCGCCGTCCGTTTGGAACACCACGTCCCGGCCGTCCGGCGAGAGGTCATAGGCCATTGTCCCGGCTTTGACGACTTCAGACTCCTCCCCGGTTTCAAGATTGCGTTTTCTGATGCTTGGCCCTCCCGCTATGAACACCAGGGTCTTCCCATCCGGACAGAGCTTGGGGACCGTCCCTCCGGTATCCGCCAGCTTCGTGGTCTCGCTTGTCTCCGCGTCGATTCGGAAGAAGGCTGTTTCTCTCTCCGTAATCCCGAGGGCGATGACCGAACGGCCGTCGGGCGCCCAGGAAATCTGGTTGACGAAACGAAGACGCGGCGCGAGAAAGCGCTCTTCCCCGGTCGCGGCGGACCGGATCGTAAGGATGTTGTTTCCGGGCCCGGCTAGACCCCAGCGGGAGATGTAGAGCAAGGACTTGCCGTCGGGCGCCCATATCGGCTGCGACGGCGGGCCGGTGTACCGCGTCGTGATCGGCGCGGGCGCGACGAGGACCTTGCCGGTTTCAATGTCGACCTCGCCGCTGTAGAGGCGGCCTAAAGAGGTTTGCGTCTTGTAATAAAAGGAGCCGTTGCGGGCCAGGCCCAGAACCTCTGTATCCCAGGCGAATTCCTTTTTCAGCGGCTCCGGTTCCCCCATCTGCTTCCCCCCGGCGACGGGAACGGCCCAGATATCCCACGTCCCCGAACGGTCGCTGAAGAAAAGCAGGCTTTTCCCGTCCGGCGTCCATTGAAGCAGCCGGTCCTCCGCGGGATGCTCGGCGATAACGACCTCATTCCGGCCATCGGCGCTCATCATGAATACATCGCCATGGGGCGGTCTGCCCTCGCGCGCAAAACTGAGCGCGACAGATCGCCCGTCGGGCGAGAAACTGGCCTGGATCCACATCGACGTCGTACTCTTCAGGACACGCATCGACCCGTCCGCGGTCGAGATCAACACTAGATCAGTTACGTTGGCGCTGCCCGAGCGATAGGCGAGGATGGATCCTGCGTCAGACGACCAATCCAATGGCGAGACGTAAATGTCTTTCTCGCTGTAAAGGGTGCGAAGACCAGAACCGTCCAGGTTTCTAATCCGCAATTGAGGAATCCAGCTCTTCGCATCCGAAAGGATTTCGCAGTCGTAGGCGATTTGTTTTCCGTCGCGTGAGAAGGCGAGGTCACCGAGAAGGTCCTCGGTCTTGCTCCAGGGCCCCCGATTGGCAATACGCCTCGTCTGTCCGCCGGCGACATCGAACTGGAGGAGGTCGCCCGTGTCCCGGTCTATATGGCTGACGGTCTTGCCATCGGGCGTTAAAACTCCACTGACGCCGGAGGCGTCCGGGAGAATCCGACGGGTGACGAGGCCACCGCCGGGACCGCTCATCGCCGCCAGCCTTACCCGGGCTTGGGTCACGATCCCGGCTAGGTCGGCGTATTCGCGCACGAGCTGCTCGTACGCTTTGCGCGCTTCCCGGGTGTCCGCGGCGCCCAGCTTTTCATAACACTGGCCCATCCGCAGAAGGGCGGTCGCGACCGTGACTCGGCCGGCGCCGGGCAGCGCGGCGATCTTCTTGTACTGTTCGATGGCCCCCCTCAGGTTCCCATCGACGGTTTCCGTCTTTATCGCCGCCTGAAGCGCGACCTCCGCTTGATTGTCCTTCGCCTGGCTCGCCGGGTATCCGGCGGTCAGCATCGCGAAAAGCAATACGGTCCATAGAGCGAGCTTTGTTGGATTCATTTTGATCTCCGCCCGCCCCTCATGTTACGGCCTCTTTGTCAGGGGAGTATCCTCGCTATTGTCAGGATTGTGTTTTATTCAGCCGTCGAAACGATATCCCAGGCCGCGGACGCTGACGATGTAGCGCGGTTCCGAGGGTTCCGGTTCGACCTTCTTTCGCAGTGTGACGACGTGGTTGTCCACCACGCGGTCGGTGACGAACGTCCCCTGCCCCCAGACGAGATCCAGCAGTTGATCCCGGCTCAATACTTTGCCGCTGTTGCGGACAAAAACCGTGAGTAGCTTGAACTCGAGGGCCGTCAGGTCCACCGGCTTGCCGGCGCGACGCACCTCGCAGCGCTTGAAATCCACTTCCGCGTCGCCGAACCGGTAGACCGGCGCATCGTCTTCGGCGGTGCGGCGGAGCGCGGCCTTGACCCGGGCCCGCAGTTCGCGCGGGCTGAAGGGCTTGGTCACGTAATCGTCGGCGCCGCTCTCCAGCCCCAGCACTTTCTCCTCCTCCTGGGTCTTGGCGGTCAGCATGATGATGGGCGTTTTCGACCCGCCCCGGCGCAGCTCTCGGCAGACCTCGTAGCCGTCCTTGCCCGGCAGCATGACGTCGAGCAGAATCAGGTCGAAGGCGTCTTTCCGCGCCCGCTCTAGGGCGCGTTCTCCATTCGACTCCGTCTCCACGTCGTATCCTTCGCTCTTCAGGTCCAGCTGCAGGCCGAAGGCGATTGCGGCTTCGTCTTCCACCACCAGGATGCGTTTCATGCTATTTTCTCCAACGGCAGCAGGATGGTAAAAATGCTGCCCTTGCCGGGCGCGCTCTCCAGGCGGATCTCGCCGCCGTGAGCTTCGACGATGTGGCGGGCCATGGCCAGGCCGATGCCGGTCCCCTTGATATGGGCCGCTCGGGAGCCGGTCCCGCGGACGAATTTCTTGAAGATCGCCTTTTGCTCCGATGCCGGAATGCCCATCCCCTGGTCCCGGACGCGGATGGCCAGGCGGTTTTCCTCGCGCGCCATCTCGACCCAGACGGTGCGGCAGTCCGGCGAATACTTGACCGCGTTGTCGAGCAGGTTCCGCAGGGCCAGGCCGAGCGCTTCGCGGTCGGCGTGGATGAGCGGATATTCGCCGGCGAGCTCCAGTTCGACGCGATAGCCCTGGCCGGCGGCCTGCTCCCGGAACCCATCCACCAGGTCGCTCACGAACGCGGCGGGGTCGAAATTCTCGTAGCGATAGAGGAACGCGCGCGCTTCGATGCGGCCGAAATCGAGGAGCGACTCGACAAGCCTTTGGAGCCGCTCGCTTTCGCGGGACATGATGTCGTAGGATTTCTGCCGCAGGTCGTCCGAGGGAACCCTCCCCTTGGAGAGCATCTCCGAAAGCTGGCGGAGCGACGTGAGCGGGGTCCGGAATTCATGCGACACCGTCGACACGAACTCGGACTGAAGCCTGGCCACGGCGTGCTCGCGGTCGATGGCGCGCATGATGAAATAGGCGCCGGCCAAAAGCACCAGGGCCAGGACCGCGAAACCCAAGAGTAGCAGGCGGCGCCGCCCGGAAACGCCGGCTTCAACGGCGGCGGGATCGGGACTGGTCGCGTAGAGCGCCCCGGGGAGCCTGGTGGCAAACGCCGTTCGTATGGCCTGCGGGCCGCTCTTGTTGAACGAGCCGATCATCACCTGCCCGTCCGCGTCGATCAGGGCGCCTTGGACGCCCCCTCGGTTTTGCAAAGCCTCCGCCCATGTCGAACCAAGGTAACCGGGCCCCGCCAACACAGCGGCCAAACGATCCGAGGCCCCCGCCCACGAGACGAGCACCGGCCGGCCTTCGGTTTTCAGAATCCGGTTTCCTTTCGATTCAGGCGCGGCCATCCATTGTCCATATATCGATTCCGTGGCGGCCGAGAGGGCGAGCGCGTTTTGTTCGCGTTCATTTAAATCACTAGCCCCCGACCAGCGCCGCGCCTCGTCCACGTGAAATTGCCAGGCGGGGCGGAGCAGGCTCCAGCGGCCGCTATAGAGGGCCGCATACAGGAGCGACGCTTCCTTCTTCAAGTCTTCGTTCTTTCCCATCGCTTCCAGCACAGTGCCGCGCGCTTCGCGCGCCATCAATTCCGCCGGCAGTCCAAGGACGGAAGTTCGGCCGAGCTGGGCGAGCTCGCCGTAGGCTTGAAGGGCCTCTTCGTTGCGGCCGGTTTTACGGAGATTCCGCCCTAAGCGCAGTAAAGCGCCGGCGCGCACCCCGGAATCCGATGATCGGGCAAGCGTCCGGAAGACTTCACCCGCTTTGGCCGAGTCGTTGCCTTGAAACTCCAGGGCTTCGCCGGCGGCAAAGGTCGCGGCCGGCGGTTCTTCGCCGTCCGGAATGACGGGATAGTAAAGCAGGTTGCCGGGTGGATGGGCGCTGATGGTGCTTTTCGTCCCCTGAAAAACCAACACGCCGTCCGGCGGTTCGTTCGCGCCGGGGCCGGGAACGAGGCTCAGATATCTTTCAAGGTCGGAGAGGCTTTGCTGAAGCGCGCCCGCCATTCGGTCGGCCGCCAGTTCCAGGCGTTCCTGCAGTCGCTGGCCTTCGAGAGCGCGATCCTGTTTCAGCATTTGCCAGCCGAGCCAGCCCAGGGCGCCGCCGAGGACAAGCATAAGGCAGAGGAAGACCGTCAGGGTGCGGCGGGGTGGCCGGAACCAAAGGGCTAAGCCCATGGAGTGCCTCGATTCGGGACGGACCCGACGAAAAGGGCAACAGGGGGGTTCATCGATGGATCAAACCCCCTCTGAGCGCGATTTTATCCCAATACGTAGTAAAAAAGCCATTTTTTCGTTTTTCCGCGGCCCGGCTCATGGGCTTAAACAAAACACAATCCTGACAATAGCGCGGATATGACCCTGACATAGGATCCGTATTATGGCGGGCAGAGGGACATTCAAAAGGCATCAAGAGATAACGAAATGAAAAAGAAACCGAATATTTCAATTTTAAAAGGAGGAGTGATGGACAAACACCGTTTTTTGAGGGCTGTTGGGTTTTTCGTCGTCGTGGTCGCGGTTCTGGCCTTCTTGGCCCTGCCTGACGGCCAGGCCGCTAAAGGAAAGCCGGTCAGGTGGAAGGCAACCGTCGGCGGCCTGAACACGAATTTGTATGGATCCGGAGAATTCGTCGGCGGCGTCGATAACGTGAACATCAACAACGGATTGGGGACAAACTCATACTCCTGCGGGCCAACCGGCAACTCTTACTCTTACCTCGAGCTTCAGGTCTTCTCGCCGAGCCTGCAGTTCATCAACATGAGCGGCTTTTCGAGCCTTGACGCCGTTCCTTCGAAATATGGATTTCCCAATACGACGCTCCCCTGGCCGCTTTGCATCGGAGATTTCCTGAATCTTAATTTGCATCCTACCGCGGACTATCCCCACGTCATCGTGAGATTCACGACCTGTGGATGCGGGAATACAATCACGGATCTCATGAACATGACGGATGGCCAGATTATCCCGGTCCGCATGTCGGTCCTGTTCTTCTCCCATATCTGGGGCTGCCCGCCAAGTTCTCCGTCTACCCAAATTTCCTATCTTAACCTCCTCATGAATGCTCATGGGTATTACAAGGGAGGCGCCGCGCTCCCCGATATATACATACAGAGGACGGGCGATACATGGACCGCTTATGTAGATACCGCCTTCGATAATTCGGCCTATCAGCAGGATATCTCCGCCTACACGTCGGCCGATTGGCCCGTGATGCTCAGCGACAATATCCTCGGCCAATATGCTACATGCTCTTCGACGACGAACAAGAAGGGCAAAACGACGTGGACCACGGCCTATCATTACCCCAGCGCAAAAGCGCCGTTGCAGTTCCAGGTCGCCTTCACGAAATATTGACCTAAAAGGTGGGAACGAGTCCGGAGGCCGGGAGGGCCTCCGGACTCGGTTTTTTTTAATCTCTATTCTAAATCTCTCTCCAACCGTCTCGGAAAGACGATTTCTTTCGTGATCCGCTCATCGTCTGTTTCCGTTTAATCCCGTACGAATCGCCGGCCGCGCTACTATTTGATCAACCCGGAGGGAATGAAGCGGACGTTCAAGACGTGTGAACTTTCCGGCCTCATTATCCGTATGTATGGAGTGAGGAGTGAGAACCATGTCCCACCGTCGTTTGGCCTTATTCGGAATATGCGTCCTTGTCTTCGCCGCCGCCGTCGCCTGCGTGCGCGTCGAGCGAACCATGCAGGAATCGAGCTCGACCGTCCCGTTGGACGGCGTCCAAGCAAGCCAGGTCCGGATCCGCCCCGGCGCGGGAGAGGTTTCCGTGAGGGGCGGGGACATGGGAGATCTCATGAAGGCGGGATTCCGCTTCAACCGCCGTTACCTGGAGCCACGCGTCGATTTCTCCGAAAGCGGCGGCCGCGGCCGGCTGGTCGTGGAGCGCCGGTCCCGGAGTTTTCACTTCGGGAACGTCCGCAACACCTGGGACATCGAGCTGACGAACCGGATCCCCCTCGACCTCGACTTCGATTTCGGTGCCGGAGAAGCCCGCTTGGACCTCCGCGGCCTCCAGCTCCGGAGCCTGGCCGTCGATATGGGAGTCGGCGAGCTGACGCTGGATTTGAGCGGAGACCGATCCGAGAGCTTGAACGCGTCGATCGACGGCGGAGTCGGCCAGGCCAACATCTATCTTCCCTCCGACATCGGGGTGAGGGTCAGGGTCGATGGAGGCCTGGGCTCGGTCGACGCGCCTGGATTCGCCAAGAACGGGCACGACTACACCAACGCCGCCTACGGGCGGACGAAAATCCAGATCTTTCTCGACATCGATGCCGGCATCGGCCAGGTCAACCTCGAATTGCGGAGAGGCTCCTCGGCGAAGTACTGATCGAGCACCGTCCCCCAGGGGCTCTGCCGCGCCCGCATCACTCGCAGAAGATCCGGACGTTGTCTTTCCCGCCGACTTCGACGGTCATGTCGTCCAAATTCGAGATGAGATCCTCGAGGTCTTGGGCGGTGATCTTGGACAAGTCGGCGTCGAGGCCTTTCTCCTTGAGGGCGGCGTTGACCTTGCCCTGGGCCGCCTGGGGGATGACGGCGGCGAATTTCAGGCCGGCCCGGATGAGCTTCATCGGAACCCGGATATTGACCTTGTCCTGAGATTCGCTGCCCGGCCCGGGCTCGACCAGAACCCGCAGGTATTTCCAGCTGGGCTTGCCGTTGGGAGAGGCGGGCTTATCGGCCTCCGGTTCGCCGAGAGCGGCGATGAGCCGTTCGGCGTCGTCCACCGAGATCTTCCCTTCCTTGAGCATTTCCAGGATCTTTCGACGTTCTTCGTTCATTATGGACTCCTTGTCGATATTTATCGGAAACTGATCAGGACGTCGTTGTCGGCGTCCCGCGTTTCGACATGCAAGCCGGAGAGATTCCACAAGACTGAAAACAATAGCGGGTAAGCGGCCAGCAGGGCGGCGCCGGGCCCCCGGCGCCACGTCACGACAGCGGCCACCAGGACGAACGGGAGCAGGACGAGCATCAGGGCCCAGAGGATGATCCAGACCAGGATGACGGGGATCCAGAGGGACCCTCCTCTCTTGCCCTTGGGCCTGACTTTCAGCCGCATCCAGATGGGGAACACCGCGCTCAGCCCTTCAGGCGCTTCAGCGCCTCATCGACCGTGATGGCACCCCGGTCGAGCTCGTCCAGGACGTCGGTTTTCGGCGAGGGTGGATTGACGTCGATAAAGGGCAGCAGGGAGGCGATGGCGTTCAAGCGGTTTTTGACGGTCGGGTAGGAGATCCCGAACAGGCTTTCCATCTCCTTGATCGAGCCGTGGCTGCGGACGAAAGCGGTGACGAACAGCTGGTCCTCGGCGGTCAGCTTGGCCAGCGGCGGGGGCTCGAAGCTGCCCTCGAGGGCAATCCCGCTGTCCTTTAACTTGACCCGCTCCACGGTAAAGGCCGCGCCCCTGGTCAACTTAGTTAATTCCTGCCAGTCAGTGGTCATTGCTGTTTCCTTATTAATTTTCATAATAAATATAATTCATAATATTAATATTGTCAATATATTTATTAATTTAATTAATTTTTTCATGTAAATATATTAAAATGAACAAATTAGATTACGTCCTACCCCCTATTCGGTCTCTTATTCGAATTCTTCGAATTCTTCGGCGGAATAAAAAAGGTGCATCTTTTTTATTTCGTCTTGATCCACGCTCTCGTCCAGGATAGCCCTCTCGGCCTTCTTGCGGAATCTCTCCGCCGCTTTTTCGAGCTCGTCCAGCTTTTCGAGAAGCCCGCGTTCTCTTATGATCGCTTTGACGGCGTTGAAAATGACTTCGCTTCCGTAGAGCAGCCACCCTTCCTGGAGAATCTTGACCGCGACCATGGGCGCAAAATCGTCGAAGCGGGCTTGCGCGCGGACCCGTTCGAGCCGCTTGATTTTGTAGTCGACTTCTTCATTGACACCGGGATCGATGAGCATCCGGTATTTTTTCCGATAGATGATCTCGTCGAGGCGTTTGATGGACGCTTCGGGCAGGTCATCGGCGACGACGACGACCAGATCGATATCCGACCCCTTGACCAGCTTCCCCGTGCTCCGTTCGGGCCGGGGCACGTCATGGGCCATATCGTAGACGATATCGCCGGCGATGATGAAGCAGATCGGGTCGATCCTGGACGCCCCCTCCTCGTATTCGGCCATGACGTCCGAGACCATCAGCCGGGCCAGCTCGTACTTGGCCCGGCTGATCTCATGGATCCGGCCGGCCAATTCCGTGCTCTTTTTTTCGAGGGGAGCCGGATCGTCGGCCAGACCCACCACGGAATATGTGAAGAACTCCCTGAGGATCGAAGGAGACAGCCGGGCGTAGCCCGCGACGTTCCGGTCGAGCCTGAGATATCTCTTTCCGACCGTGCGGACCTGAAGCTGCTTGGACGTCTTGCAGGCTTTCCAGACGATCAAGCTGTCCGCCTCGAGCTCCTTTTTGACCTCGAGGCCCGTCAAAGGCCCGTGCTTTTTGATAAGCTTGACGACGGCCGCCCGTTCACGGTTCAACATGGATTTGAATCACTGCGCTCAGGTCCGGACGTCGAGCACGATCTTCCTTCCAGCGAGGGTTTTTTCGTTGGCCAGAAGCTCCCGGGCCGCGATCTTGTCGAGAACATAGATCAGACGCCCGCCGTTCTCGGAATATCTCTGTCCGTATGAAATCGGCATGTCCGGCGTCACATCCCCTAGAAGGGACCGGGTGACGGCCTCGACTTTCCGCTCGCCGTTAGCCAGCAACACTACCTCTCTCGCCCGGAAGATGAGCTCGACACCCATGGACAGCGCATAACGCGGGCAAGCCCGCTTTGAGGAAAAATGCCCATCCGCGACCGCATGGGCGACGGTGATGTCGTCGAGCTTTACGAGCATGACCGAGCTGCCTTTGAACGGGATGCCCGATTCGTGAAAGGCGACATGCCCGCGCCCTCCGACGCCGATGACCTGCATGTCGATCCCCCCCGCCTTCCTGATCTTGCGGGCGTAGCCGTCAAGGATTTCCTTCTTGACCCAGGCCAGATAGGGCGATTTGGCGTTGGCCTTGATAATGACCGATTTTCCCCCTCCCGCGCCTCGAAAGGTCCAATCCTTTGGATATCGCTTCAGCGCTTCGATCAACGGCTTCTGGTCGATGAGCGATGCCGCAGGGAAATTCGTCTCGATGAATGGCCGTTTCAATAAGCCGAAGAGCTCCCGGATCATGAAATAGCAGAAGCTTTGAGGATGCAGGATCCGCTCCTGGGCGTTCTCGCCCGCCAGACCGACGTACTCATCGAGGTTGAAGCTCCGGATCCGGCCGCTGTCGAATTCGCCGGCGTTGGCAGCCTGGGCCAGGTGCTTGTACATGCCGGCCGGGGAGTTTCCTGTGGCCAGCCCGAGAACGATCTCTTTTTTTATCCGGGACAATTCGACGATCCGTGATTTCACGATGTCCGCCGCAAGCCGGCTCATCTGTTCGTAATCCTTTGTGACGAACACCGTGATCGGCATGATCTCCTCCCCTTCTCCGCGGAACGGCCCCGGCGCGCCGCGGCCCGGCCTCCTAGCCCAGCACGCTCTTGACGATGTCGGCGATCTCCCGGCAGTGCTTTTCCGTGGCGGCGACGGACGGCCCTTCGACCATGACCCGGCACATATTCTGGGTGCCGGAATAGCGGACGAGGACGCGGCCGGCATCGCCCAGCTCTTTTTCGGTTTTCTCGATGGCTTCCCGGATCCGGGGCACCGTCGCGAGATCCGGCTTGCTCTTCACGTCCACGTTGATCAGCTTCTGGGGAAAAACGTCCATCATCGCGGCGAGCTCTGAGAGGGGTTTCCCCGTCCCGACCATGGCGGCCAAAAGCTGCAGGGCGGTGATGATCCCGTCGCCGGTGGTGTGGCGGTCGAGGAAGATCAGATGGCCCGATTCCTCTCCGCCGACGACGCTGCCCAGCCGGAGCATGTCCTCCAGCACGTACCGGTCGCCGACCTTGGAGGCATGGTATTTGAAGCCGTAGTTCTTGCAGGCGACCCGCAGTCCCAAATTGCTCATCAACGTTCCGACGAGAAGCTCGTTTTTCAATTTGCCCTTGTCCTTGAGCGCCTTGGCGCAGATGAGCAGGATCTGGTCCCCGGTGATCTCCCGGCCTTTTTCATCGACGGCGATCAGGCGGTCGCCGTCGCCGTCGAAGGCCAGACCGACGGCGGCGCCGCTTTCGACGACTTTTTTCTTCAAGTCCTCGGTGTGCTGCGAGCCGCATTGGTCGTTGATGTTGATCCCGTTGGGCGTGTTGTGGATGACCTCGATCTTCGCTCCCAGCTCCCAGAACGTCTCGGGCGCGACCTTATAGGTGGCGCCGTTGGCCGTGTCGAGGACGATCTTCATCCCTTCGATGGACAGGTCCCGAGGGAAGGTGTTCTTCAAAAAGACTATGTAGCGGCCGTTGGCGTCGTCCAGGCGGAAGGCCTGGCCCATGTCCTCTACCGGCGGGACGAGGCCATGGAGGGTATTGCTGAGCATGAGGTCCTCGATCGCCTCCTCCTGCTCGTCCGACAATTTGAAACCGTTGCCCGAAAAGATTTTGATGCCGTTGTCCTGATAGGGATTGTGCGACGCCGAGATGACGATCCCCGCGTCGGCCCTCATGCTCTGGGCGATGAAGGCGATCCCCGGCGTGGGCAGGACGCCGAGGAGGTATGTATTGCCGCCCATGGACGTGATGCCGGACTCGAGCGAGCTTTCGAGCATGTAGCCCGAGATGCGCGTGTCCTTCCCGATGACGATGCGGGGCCGGGCGTGATCCTTTTTCAGGGTATAGACAACGGCCTGCCCCAAGGCGAAGGCGATTTCGGCGTTCATCGGATAGCGGTTCGCCTCCCCCCGGATGCCGTCCGTGCCGAACAGTTTGCTCATCGTGCGCTCCTCCTGGTGCCGCTATTTTTTCGCCGGACCGCCGAACATCCCGAGAGAGGGCAGAAGGGCTTGCGCCTTGCGGCAGACCGCGTCGACGATCCCCTGCAGCCAGAGCACGCCTTTCTCGGAAACGGAGGCGGGGAAGCTCCGCACGGCGGCGATGTAATCAGCGCCGTGCCCGCTCCTCGCCTTGTCTGAAGCAGAGAGAAAATCGTCGCGGCGCTTCTCGACGGCATCGTCGCCCGCCCTCCCGGCCAACAGCCCCTCGAAGTCCGCGAACTTCTTAAAAAACTCGACCTTCCCAGCGGCCTCCGATTTTCGATCCGTATCGCTTTCGGCGGACAGCTTCGCTTTCTCGGCCAGGGCCTGAAGACGTTTGATGCGCTCTTTCTTCGCCAAGGCCAGCATCTCGAGCAGGCCGGAAAAGATCTGCTGGCCGAATTCCTGCGCCTCAAGGAAGGGCCGCCGGACGTGGACGTACCACTCCTCGAGGGCCTTCAGATTGGCCATGTAGATGATGTTGTTGGCGACTATCCGCGGAAATTGGGTGTACGACCGGGGCCGGAACGGGACAACCTTCTTGGCCGGAGGCGCGGCGAAAATGAGGTTCCCGTCCTCGGGATAATCCTTCCTCAAAATCGATTGGGCCGCGACGACATTGCCGAATCCCATCCGGACCGGGCCGACGATGCCGCCCTGGCCTCCGAGGAAGATGGCCGGCTGGTTGAGCATCACGCCCCGGGGGACGTCGCCGATCAGCGAGGGCGTGGACTTGTCCCCGTCCGGGGTATAGTTGAAATGGATGTAGGAGCTGCCGACTTCGCTGTGATCCTTGCGGCTCGTTCCGCCGGCCATAAGGCAATCGCAGAAGTTGATCAGGCTGCCGAGCGTGACGAAGGGAAAGAGGATGGTCTGCTTGAGGCCGACGCAATGAGCGCCGTTGGCCTCCTCCTCGAGGATGCAGCCTTCCCGCACATGCGCGCCCAATCCCATGCCGGCCTTTTCCAGAAATACGGCCTCATGAAAAAAGCCGCCCCTGAGCTCGACCTTGGGCCCCAGCCGGCAATTGTCGACCGTCGCCGGACCTTCGTAGCCGATCTGCGCCCCGGCCGAGATGACGGTCTGCCGGCCGTAGATCCGGCAGCCGGGATAGATCCGGACGCCTGTTCCGGAGATGCGGTCGACGTCGACGTCCTCACCCAGGTCGACCGACGCCGGATTGGGGATGTCGACGCCTTTGGCCATCAGCCGGACGATCTTGTCTTGACATCGGGCTTGCGTGTTCATCGTCGCGCTGTCCTCCCGCCACACGTCCTTTTTTTCCCATATTATCCAATATCCCCCTCATCAATCAACCATTTGACGGAAAAAGCGGCCGTATCTTGTCCCGCGGATTTGAATTATAATAGGCGGAGTTTGAGGAGAATCCGGCATGAAAAAAACCAATTCTTCTATCTCGGCGGCTCTCGGCCTGGCCGTCCTGCTCGGCGGCCCGGCCTATTCCCGCGATGGGACGGCGGCGCCCCAGGATACGAAACAAGCCCTCCAGGTCGAGGTCTCAGTCAGCCTCAAGCTCGTTCAGGTCTATGTCGTCGACCGCAAAGGGAAAGCCGTCACCGACCTCGCCCTTTCCGACTTCGAGATCTATGACAACGGGAAGCTCATGCCTCTCACCGAGTTCGAAAAGCACGTCGCTCCCCTTCCGGCCAAGCCCGGCGAAGTCCCCGCCGAAGCCGCGGCGGCGCCGGCGCCGAGAGTGAACCGTAAATTCTTCCTCCTCTTCGATTTCGGCTTCAACGACCAGAAGGGCATCGTGAAAGCGAAGGCTGCCGGCCTCCATTTCCTCAATTCGCAAGTGTGGCCCCGCGACGAAGTGGCCGTGCTCTCAACCTCGACGTCCAGGGGAATGGCCGTCCACGAGTATTTGACGTCCGACCACGACAAGGCCCGCCGGGCCGTCGAATCGCTCGGCGTCGGCGGAATCTCCGGCCGCGCCTCCGAGATCGAGCTCCTCTTGGACCGGGAGCAACAATTGGCCCGCACTCAGGACGTGGGCAAGACCTTGGGCGCCGAGGTCAGCGAAGTGGAGCAGGCGGAGAAGGATCAGATCAAGAGCGTGGGACAGTTCGCTCAAGGAACCTACAGCCAGCAGGTCCAGCAATACCTGAAGAACTTCAAGGATATGGCCAAGGCCCTCCGCTACGTCCAGGGCAACAAGTCGCTCGTCCTTTTCTCCGGAGGCGTGGCCCGCTCCCTCGTCTTCGGAAGCATGGAGAATCTGTCCAAAATGCCCGACGATCCTTATAAGTCTATCGACGGCATCGCCGAATACTCTAAGCTCCTCGAAAATCTCCACGGCGATTCCGGGATCCAAGAGGAGTTCAAGAACCTCCTCCTCGAACTCAAAGTGTCCAACACCTCCGTCTACGCCGTCAACGAGACCACCACCCAGTCCGGCAGCGCCGACCCCTCGACTCGGGACCTCCGGGGGGACGAATTCCTGCGGCAGCTGTCGAACATGACTGGGGGGAGATACTTCCATACGACTCAGGATCCCATCAAGGCGATGGAATCGATCCAGGAGATCACCGGCTCCTATTACGTTCTGGGATACAAAATTGAGGAGAAGTGGGACGGAAAATACCACGAGCTCAAGATCAACGTCAAACGGCCGGGTTGCCAGACCTGGGGTGTCGGCGGCTATTTCAATCCCAAGTCGTTCGCCGAGTTCAACGAGCTCGAAAAACGGCTGCAGCTCATCGACCTGGCTCTGAATGAGAATCCTCAGGCGCAGACGCCGGCCTCTATTTCGCTGAAAGCCCTGCCGGCCTTCAAGGGGCCCGATCCCTGGCTGGCCGTCCTGGCCCCGCTTCTCGAGGACCAGAAAAAAGGCCTATTCGGTCCGAAAACCGAGGCCGTCGTCTTTCTTTTCGACGAACAGAAAAATCTCAAAGGCCTGAAAAGGACGGAATTGAATCTCAGAGGAGAAGGGACGGGGAACTCCTGCCTGACGGCGGCACTCCCCATCCAGACGGGCCGGTTCATCTGCACAGTAGTCGTGCGCAACCTCGAGACGGGCCGAAGCGCCCGGGGGTCCGCCGACGTGAACGTCCCGGCGAAGATCACGGCCTCCCTGAAGTTCTCTTCGCCTCTCTGGCTGGTCGCCCAGCCGGGAGACCGCTGGCATGAATTATCGGCGAAGGAATCCCTCTTCTCGCTCTACTCCTTCAAACGGAATGAATACGCGCCGTTCGCCGACGAGATCGGCCTCGGCACGGCCAAGCTCTATGGCGTTTTTCCCCTGTCCTTCTCCGGGCTGAACTCGCCGGAGATCCTACTCTCCGCCCAAATCGTCGAACAGGCTTCGGGTACGAGAAAAACGCTGCCCCTGACCGTTCTCGAACGGGCCCGCGACGGAAACTCGGTCACGTATTTCTTCGAAGTGGCGCTCGGCGAATTAACCCGGGGGGCCCATTCCCTCTATTTCTTCGCCAAGGAACAGCTCGGCGATTCCAGGGTCTTTATTACAAATCTGACGGTAAGATAAAGTCGGCGTCTTGCCCCCAGGATGCCTGAGCAATCCTTAGCCCTCCTCCGCCCGGCGATGGTCGACGGGGCTTGCCGTTATTTGATTTTTTTCTCAAGCTCGGCGAGGAAGTCGGGGTGGACCTTGAAACCGGCGGCGAGCGCCCGGTCGGCGTACTCTTTGGCCAAGGCGAACTGCCCCTTGCGGAAATGGATCACGGCCATGTTGTTCAGGACGAGCCCCTCCGGCGGATCGAGCGCCGCGAGCCGGCCGTAGGCGCGAAGGGCGTCGTCGAGGCGCTGGCCCTGCAGATAGAGGCTGCCGAGATTGAGATTGGCCTCGCGGCTCGCGGGTTCGAGCTCGACGGCCCGTTCGAGCTCCCGGACGGCACTCGCGGCCTCCCCCTTTCGAAGGAGGGCCAGGCCGAGGTTGTTGTGCGCGAGGGCAAGGTCAGGCTCGAGCTCGACGGCGTCCCGCGCCGCCGATAAGGCCTCGTCGATCCTGCCGAGCCGGAGATAGGCCGTGCTCAAGTTGAGATAGGTCTTGGCCGACCGATGGCCGAGATCGTGCGCCCTGAGGAACTCGGAGACCGCTTCGCCGGGTTTGTTCTCGCGGAGAAGCGATAAGCCGAGGCCGGCCCGGGCCTCGGCGAAATTCGGATTGAGGTCCACGGCTTTCTGAAAAGAGCGCTTCGCCTCAGCCTCCTTTCCCGCGTCCAGCCGAGCGATCCCCAGATTGTAATGCGCTTTTTCGTAGGCGGGATCGAGGCTCAAGGCCCGCTCGTAGTCCCGCTCGGCGACGGCGCCCTGTCCCAGCTGGCGATGGATATTGCCGAGGACGTTGTGCGCGTCGGGCATATCCGGGTCGAGGTCGATCGAGCGCTCCGCCTCGGCGAGAGCAGTCGCGTAATCCTTTCTCCGGCAAAGGACCTCAGCCAGATTTGAATGGGCCAGAGCATATCCGTCGATGATCGAAAGCGCCCGACGCATCTCCCGCTCGGCGTCCTCGAGGCGGCCGGACTTGAGAAGGACCTCCCCCAGGTTGTTGTGCGCTTCGGCAAAATTGGGCTTGAGGCCGAGTGCCGTTTCGTAGGACGAACGAGCCGCCTCGAGATCGCCCTTCTTGGCCAGGGCGATCCCCAGATTGTAATGGACACGGGCGTGGCCGGGCTTTTGAGCCAGGATGCTCCGATACTTGTCCAGCGCTTCGTCGATCCGCCCCATCCTCCGGAGCGCGATGCCGATGAGGTTCTCGGTCTCGAGGTTGTCCGGATTGAGGGCGAGCGCCTGGCCACAGACAACGAGCGTGCGCTCGTAGTCCTTCGCTTCGAGCGTCAGATGCGCGAGAAGGACGAAGGCGTCGTCGAGCTCGGACCGGTCGCGGGCGCCGTTCTCCCCGACGAGCCCCGTGATCCGGCCGCGAGCGGCTTCGCCGCCGCTCGGCGCGGGCTTGCCGGCCAGGATGTCCGCGCAGACGCGTTCATACAGGGCGATCGCTTCGGGTCTTCGCCCCTTGGGAACGGGGAAATCTACGGAATGGAAGGACCGGTCGCGGTTGAGGCGGACGGCCCGCAGATTTAGCGCGTCGAAGGCGCGCGTCTGGATGAACTGGCCCATGACGGACGATGGATCGTCCACATGGACGGCCCCGAAGAGGTGGCCGAACTCGTGGATGAGCGTTCGAGCCAGCTCGTCTCGGTCGGGCCCGTCCCGGATGAGGACGAGGCCCTCCCGGAACTGGGCGAAACCCGAGTACCCCGCGGCAGGGTTCTTCTGGGCCGTTATGGCCAGGACGACGTCCGCGTCGCCCTTGTCCAAGCGGGCGTCCAAGTCCTCGGCCAGGGCTTCCAGGGTCTTCTTTCGATCGTCCGAAATCCATTCGTCATGGGCGACGGGCAGAAAGCGAATGCCAAAGGTCTGCTCGATTTCGGCCGATACGACGCGAAGGAGGTCGTCAGCCGAGGCCGCCCACTTGGTATCCCGGCGGTAGTCCTCGTCGCCCAAAACCTTGACGCGGATCGTCCGGCTTTCGGCTTGAACCGGGCTTCCCGCGGCTAAAATGAGAAAAGAGAGAAAGATCGAAAGCGTCACACCAGCCGCTCCCATCCGACCGCCCGCTTGAGGATCCGCTCCGGCACCACTTTGATCCCGGCCCCGGGTCCAGGAGGGATGTCGATGAATCCGTCGGCCTCGAGGACGACGGGCGGCTCGGCGATGTCCTCGTCGAAATAGACGCTCGTCTCGGAGGTGTCGCCGGGCAGGGTGAAGCCCTCGGCCGTCTGGAGGTGGATATTGACGGCGCGGCCGACGCCCGTCTCGTCCATGCCGCCCGACCAGACATCGACCCCATGCCCGGCGCAATAGGCGGCGATCCTCATGGATTCCATGATCCCCCCGACGCGGCCCTGCTTGACGTTGATGACCCGGCAGGCCTTCATGGCAATAGCCGCGGCCGCGTCGGCCAGGCTGTGGATGGATTCGTCCAGGCAGATCGCGGTCTTCATCTCTTTCTGGAGGGAGGCATGCTCGAAGATGTCGCTGTAGGAGAGCGGCTGTTCGACCATCATGAGCCCGAACGCGTCGAGCTTCTTGAGGCGGATCGCGTCCGCGAGCGAATAGTCGCCGTTGGCGTCCACCATGAGCTTGAGGTCTGGAAAGCGGTCGCGCACCGCACGCACCCATTCGATGTCCTGGCCCTTCTTGATTTTCATCTTGACCCGGCCGTATTTGCGATCTACGGCCTTTCCGACGGCGGCCAGGAGTTCAGCTGGAGATTCCTTAAGGCCGATGCTGATGCCCGACATGATCTTCTTTTCGGGCCGGCCCATGAGCGCGTGGAGAGGCTCGCCCTTCTGGAGCGCGATCAGGATGAGGAGGCCGTTCTCGACGGTCGCCTTGGCCATCCCGTGGCCGCGGACGCGGCGGAACCGAGCGCCCAGCTCGCCCATCGTCATCCCCGGCTCGACGAGTGGCAGAAGAAAGTCCTTGATGATGTGCCGGGCCGTGCTGTTTGTTTCGTAAAAATAAAATGGATCGGGGTCCGTGACGCATTCGCTCCAGGCGACGACGCCTCCGGATTCGATCCGCATGAGGAGGGCGACTTTATCCGTCCAGACGTGGACGCTTGTTCCGAAAGGGGAGACGAACGGGATCTTGACCGTGACGAGGTCGACGCGGTCGAGCTTCGAAACAACGAGGTTTTCCAGGACGGCGGCGGGCGAGGAGACGGGCGTCATGGAGGCCTCCGCGGGCAATCGACGAGAATGTCCTTCGCTCTCGAGCCGGGCCGGCGGATGCCTGCGCGGCCATCCGCCTTCCGGTCATCCTCCGCAAGTATAGAACGCGCCGCCGGGAAACGTCAAACGAATCCGGGGAATGCTCCTTCGGTTTGATAAAAGCGGATTCCGGCGCGCTCCGGATCAGGCGCGGCGGATGGCGGCAGCGAGGAGGGCGTTTCCGGCGAGATAGCCGAGCGTCAAGGCCGGGCCGACAACGACAGCTCCGGTCAAGCGGAGGGCGAGAACGCCAAGGCCGTAAGCCGCCGTCGTCGCGGCGAGCTGGGCGGCGACCGCGAAGCTGATGGGCGCCGTGCGATGAACCCGGACCAGGACCCCGCGTTGGAACGCGAGAAGAGCTTCGAGGAACGGAAGCAGGAGGAGAAGGATGCCGGGCAGGACGGCGAATGCGGCGAGGTCGGCCGAGAGACCGGAAACGCTCCGGTACCAGAGCGAGCCGAGAGGCGTGAGGACGACCGCGGCCATGCCCAAGGATGCGATCAAGCCGAGCCTGACGGAGAACCGGCGGAGCGGCCGGCGGTTTACGCCCTCGTCTCCCCGGCAGGCGATTACGACCTCCTGGATGGCGATCCCGGCCGTCCGGAAGACGAAAGCGAGGCCGACGATGACGGGGAGGACGGCCAGGGATTCGAGGGGCATCTTCCCGCGGGCGAGAAAGAACGAGGTCAGCGGATTTATGAAAAACCCGAGGAACGAGGTCAGGGCCAGCGGCGCGTAGAAATTTACTACGGAGCTCCGGGTCAGGCTCCGGCCGAAGTCGCAGGCCTCGTCGGGCTGGGCGCAGAGTGCGCGGATGGAACGGCGGGCCATGGCCCAGCTGGCCAATCCCTCGGCGATGACGCCGACGCCGAGCGCCCCTGCGCCGACGCTCGCGCCGGGGAGCCTCGCGACCAGGGCCAGGACGAGGCCGGTCACGGCCATAGCCGCCAGCCGGATCACGGTCCCCCAGGTCACGGCGTGAGGCCGGTGGTCCCGGATCAGGATCCCTTGATAGAACCGGCGGAAGCCGATCGCCGCGGGCCAGAAGACAAGAAAGACGATCGCCTTCCCCGCGATGGCCGCCACATCGGGAGTCAGGCCGATGCCGCCGCGGGCGACCGCATCGAAGACGGGAGGCACGATGAGGGCGGCCATGACCACGGTCACGGCGGCATTCAGGGCGAGCGAAAAGCGCCGCAGCTTGAGATAGGCGATCTTGTCCCGGACCAGGGCGTTCGACGCCGAGAGCATCATGATGATCGGCGATTCGACGATCCAGGCCAGGGCCGTGGCCACGCCGAAAGCGGCCAGGTTCTCCTTGGGCGCCGGCAGGCGGGCGATGACCGCGGCCAGGAACGGCCCTTCGGCGGCCATCATGAGCCAGGTCGCCTCCAAAGGCAGCCAGAAGCGCAAAATTCGGCGGGTGGTCGGCGCCGCGGTTGGTTCGCTCGGAGTCGCGTTCAGGTTCATGGAAATCGCAATAGGATACCACGTCGACGGAGTCCCGGCAACCGGCGCTCGAGAATGCCTTGAGGCTGTCCGGGGAAGGCTGTCGCCGTCGAGACCGCCAGGAACCTCGAGAATCAGCGCGTCCCAAAGCTTCTGGCGAGGTCGTTGATCACCTCGAGGCTGCTCTTGCCGCCCGTGTCGCGCCGGATCGAGTGCTCGATCTGCAGAATCTCGTAGGGATTTGTGGTTTCGGTGCCGATCCTCTCGAACTTTTTCAACATGTCTTCCCAATAGGCGATGTCGGCCTGAAGCTGTTTATCTTCCGGACTCCCCGTTTTGGCCTTGGCCTGCTTCTGGCGCAGGCTCTTGAGCATCATGTTCTTGATTTCCTTGGCCGACTCCCTGCACTTGGACTGCATCTTGGCGATCTCTCCCAGGACCGGATCGTTCTCGATCTTATTCACCTTGACCGAAATGACCTTCCCGATGCTGGCCATCTCCTCGGCCGTAAACTGTCCGAAATCCGCGTCGTGGCCCAGCATTTTCTTATTGGCGAAAGCCTCCTGATGCCGGCTGGTCGTCAGGGCCAGCTCCGACCGAGTGCCGCTGAAGCCGGTGACTTGGTGATAGGCTTCGTTTAAACATTTTTGGCCGTCCTTCTGGAACTCATCCAGAGACACGGCCCGGCCGTTCTTGCGGATCACCATCCCCGGCGTTTCCTGCAAGGCCAGGTCGAGGTCCATGCTTGACGAATCGGCGCTCGAGGCATTCCGGAGCGGCTTGAAGCGCAGATTGCTGACATCGTATCCCTGAGCCTTCAGGCGGCGGATCATCTCGGGCATCATCTCTTCATAGGACTTGTCCACGAGACGGCTGAAAGCGCGCCGGATCGACGGATGCGTATGGTACTTGAGCAGCAACTTGCAGTGGTAGGAAGAATTGAGGGACGCGGCCAGCTCCTTCAGCTCGGCCTCGAGCTGTCTGAGCTGGGCCGAGCCGGCAGGATTCTGTTGCTGCGCCCGGAGGAGGGCGGTTTGCTTTTCCTGGAACAGACCGATCAGGCTTTGTGCGTCGCTGACATCCTGCCGGAGCTTGGTGTCGGCGAACTGCTGCCTGACCGTGGGCCGGGTCCAATTGATCGGCTTGAAGAGCCGGCTTTTGGGGCCGAAGATGGCCAGGGCGCCTTTCGTGGTCAATCCGGCGCCGAATTGAATAGCCTTGCCCATCACGTAGCCGGCGCCAGCTTGCTTGGCTCCGGCCCACAACTTGTCGCTGAGACCCGAGGAGGGGTCGGCGGCGGCGTGCTGATACCCTTCCAAGAACGAAATCCCCATGAATCCGATGGGCGAAGCCCAGGCGACGGACTGCTTGAGCCCCTCTACCGGACCGCCGGCGATCGCGCCGGTCGCTCCTCCGTAAATGCCGCCGATGATATAAGGCGCCCAAGCGGCCATCGCGGCCGTCTCGCCGAAGGCTTGGATATAAGCCGCGCTGCCGAGTCCCACGGTCAGCGTCCCCGCCGCCATTACGGCGGTATTGACATAGAATTCGTGCTCCTGGGCGGCGATGGCCTTCTCGTCCTCCCGGGCCGCGACATTCTGCCAGTACCCCTGGACCTGGTTGTCGATCGCCGCGGCCAGCTTGCGCGCCTTGTCCAGGTCCCCCTCCGCGATCGTCTTCGCGTTCAGGATGGACCGGGCCTTTTCCCGCAAAGGCGCCCGCATTTCCTCGGGAAGCAGTCTGAACTGCCGTTCGATGCCGGCGGCGACGCGCCGGGTCGCGTCGACCTCGACCGCATCCTCCTCGATCTTGCGGACGAACATCTCGTGGGCCATCACGTCGAAGGCGGAGCGGGTGCGGACGATGCGGCCCGTCTCGTAAGAGGCGATCAAATCCTCCTCGGCCTGTATGTCCGACCGCAGCTGGATGACGCGGAGCGCCAACTTATCGCGGCGGGTCGTATCGGTTTCTTTATTGAGGTCGTCGATCTCCGCTTGGACATTACGGTTCAGCAGTTCGACCACGGACCGGTGGAAGGCGATCGTCTCCTCGCGGGCTTCCTTCTCGCCGGCTGCCGGAACGGCGGAAGCTCCCAGAGCCGGTTTCGGAGCCGGCTGAGCGGGCGCCTTCAGTCCCGGCTTCCGGGGGGCGTTGCCCGCGAGGACGGCCGCAATATCCCGCGCGTTCCTGGATTTGACGGCCAAGAAAGCATTCAACTTGTTCTGACGTCCCTCCTCGGCCACCGGCAGAACATTCCCCTCGTTGTGGGAGGGGAAGAGAAAAGGAGGAATCCCGTCCAGGCGGCGGAACCTGTCGCTGACGAAGGAAGACTCCGCGGGATTGAAGGGATTCGGCATGTACGTCGTGTTGTCCGCGATGCCGTCCATGATGAATTCGAACGCCTGGAGGACCAATCCGAACGGCTGCTGATACATCAACAGCCGGCCGTCCGGCTGGCTCTCGACGACGGCCAGGAAGTCAAAGATGCCCGGGATCATGGCCGTTTGCGTCTTGCCGTCGACCACGACGTTGACGACGCCAGGCCTGGATAGATCGACCTGGCCTTCGAATTTCCGGAACCGTTCGGCCTCGGACCAGCTGACGACGTAGACGAGCCAGAGCCCCGGCTGGTAGGCGTACAGCGTCCAGAAGCGCGTTTGATTCCCGTCCTCCGAAGCCCAGATCCCCTCGAGTGGACAGGTATCCCGGCCGCTCCCGAGCGCTCGCCGATAGCGTTTGGCGGCCTCGCATTTGGCCGCGAGCGGATCGGGCGGATTGCCGAGCGCTTGAATCCTCCGCGCGATCTCCGCCAAGCCGGCCTCCAGGGATCGCAACAGCTGGACGTGCTGGTCGGTCAAGGCCAAGGCGTCGATGTAGCCCTGCTTGATATCGGCGGCCACGGCCAGGCCGGCGTCGAACATAGCCGCCTGTACGGCGCCCGCGGTCCGCATGAAGGACTCCCGACCGGCGAGATATTGGCCGAGCAGGGGATTGAGCCGGTTGAGGTATTCGGCGGCGGCCTCGGTAGGATGGTCGAACAGCGGCGCCCAGCAGGATTGGAAACGCTTTTCTTCCTCCTCCGTCATCTCGCCGTAAAGGAGCCGCATCCCTTCCATGGCCAGAGAGACGGCGCCGTTGTACTGAAGGCCGGACATGGTCTTGAAATCGAGGACCGGGGGCCGTACGGCCGGGATCGCATCCGGCGGCAGGACGACGGGCGTTTTATCCGGCGCCTGCCAGGGCAGGCCCGCGAGTGGCGGGCCGCCCGCCGCGCAGGGATCCTCGTCGGCCCGGAATTCGACCTTGGGGAGCGCCGGTCCGCCGGCAGCGGGAAGCGCCGGAGCGGCCGCCGAGGTTTTCTCTGGGGAAGTGGCTCCTCCGACGGCTGTCTCAGCCGTCCGGGACGTGCGGGCGGCGGTGTCCGCCGCGCCGGTCCGGGTTTGAGCGACCTTCTCGTCGAGCTTGGCCAGGTTTGCGGCGGCCAGGTCGTATTTCGGATTGAGCCTGAGGGCCTGGTCGAGGTCTCGCCGGGCGGCCGCCAGGTCGCCCTTCTCCATCAGGTAGTATCCACGGTTGTTATAGGCGCCGGAATCGCCGGGCGCCAGCTCGATGACTCTCGAAGCATCGGCGATGGCGCCGTCCAGGTCCCCGAGCATCCGCCGCACCGTTCCCCGATTGAGCAGAGCCGAGGTCGAGGCTGGAGCAATCGCGATCGCCCGGTCGAAATCGGCGATCGCTCCCGCGGTGTCGCCGGCGTCCCGCCTGAAAAGGCCCCGGGCGTTGAGGGCGGAGATGTTATCGGGTTCGATCTTCAAGGCCGCGTCCAGGTCCGCCCGGCTGCCCTCGACGTCCTTCAGCATTTTCTTGGCTTGGGCCCGGTTGATGTAGGGATTGACGTAGCGGGGATCGATTTTCAGGGCGGTGTCCGCGTCTCGCACGGATTCGGTATAGCGCCTCAGAATGTTGAGGACGACCGACCGGCCGTTGTAGGCTCGGCTGTTCCGGGGGTCCAGGACGATCGCCCGGCTCAAGTCTTCCAAAGCACGGTCATGATCGCTGAGCGAATACTGAGCCAAGCCGCGGCGGCGGAACGCATCGCTGAAATCCGGGTTTATCGCGATCGCTCGATTGCAGGCGTCGAGGCATTCCTTGAAGCGCCCTTCCTGGTAAAGCGTCTCGGCCTGCCGGAGATGAGACTCCGCAGTCTGCGCATCGACCCGAGGAACGCAGACAAGCCAGATAGCCAGGCCGATCCAGAAAGCTCGCCGGAGGATATCCATAAGATCCTCTCCTATGGTGAACGTTTTATCCCGCTTTATTCTCGCTTTTCGGCCGGCAGCTGCGCAAGCGATTTCTGAGGCGGTCCGGTTCGGCGCGGGAATTCGTCGAAGAATCGGCTTATGACCGCAGGCACGCCACCTGAAGAAGGGAATAGTCCCGGCCGCTTCAGCCGATCAGGTGAGACGAATCCGGCTGTCGGCGCGTCTTATTTAACAGAGACGACTCAATATACGGACTTGATAATAAATTCTTTACTATTTATAATATGTAAGGAAAATATATAATTGTAAAGGATAAGCCCATGACGACATCTACGGTGTCATCGAAAAGCCAGATCACCCTTCCGGCCGCGGCTTGCCGCGAAATCGGAATCAAGCCTCATGACCGGGTGCTCGTCGAAGTCCGGGAAGGCGCGATTGTCATTCGTTCCGCGCCCGACCTGATGGGATTCAAGGGCGTCTTGGGCAAATCCCTGCCCCGGGAGGTCGAGATCAAAAGGACCGGCCGGGCCGTCGCAGATCACCTTAAAAAAGCCATATGAAAACCTGGTTCGTCGACGCAAATATCTTTCTACGTTTCCTGACGGAGGACGACCAAGGACAGCATCAAAAAGCCGTTCGCTTGTTCGTGGCCGCCCACCAAGAAGAATGCCGGCTGGTCACGGGCCCTCCCGTCCTCTTTGAGCTAGCCTGGACACTTCGGGCGGCCTATAAAACGCCCAAGGCCCGCGTGCTCGAAATCCTGAGCGCCATCTTCGCTACGCGCGGAATTGTTTTGACGGATGCTCCTCTGGTCGCGGACGCTTTAACCATCGCCTCGGCGACCGGCACCGAGTTCGCCGACGCCTATATCGCGGCGAGCAGCCGGACGGAAGGCTGCTCCGGAGTGGCGACCTTCAACCGCAAAGACTTCGCCCGGCTCGGCGTCGAACTGGCAGAGATTTAGAAATCAATTGGCAAATGAGAATTTCGGGGGAATCCGTTCGTCTTTTTATAGAGAAGGTGCTTGACAGAGCGAAGGAAAGAATATATATGAATAGTATATACCTTGGATCCGAAACCATGAAGACGGCCAAGATTTTTCGCAACGGACAAAGCCAGGCCGTCCGCCTGCCCAAAGAATACCGATTCGAAGGGGACTACGTCTTCGTCAAGAAATCCGGAAATGCTGTCGTCCTCCTCCCCGCCAAGGGCATATGGAGTTCCCTCGTCGAAAGCCTGGACAAGTTCTCAGAAGATTTCATGACGGAGCGGCGCCAGCCCAAAGGCCAGAAGCGCGAGGCTCTCTGATGCGCTTCATGCTCGACACGGACACGTGCATCGCCCTCATCAAGCGAAAGCCCGGCGGCATTCTGCGCCGGCTGACACCTCTCGCTCCAGGGGAAGCGGGGATCTCGGCGGTCACCCTGGCTGAGCTTCGCTACGGAGCGGCCAAGAGCTCCCAGAAGGAGAAAAACAACGAGGCTTTGGACGAATTCCTGCTTCCTCTGGAGGTCGCCGAATTCGGCGAGCACGCCGCGGAGTGCTATGGAACCGTCCGCGCGGCACTCGAGAAAGCCGGCTCACCCATCGGTCCTAACGATACGCAGATCGGTGCCCATGCTTTCAGCCTGGGCGCCGCTTTGGTATCCCACAACATCCGGGAATTCCGCAGGATTCCCGGGCTCACCGTGGTGGACTGGCTCGCCTGAAATACGGCCAAGAAGAGCAGAGAGCGCCGGCTATTTTCCCCCGGTCCGGACGACCCGGATCCCGTAGACCGTTCCGGTCTCGCTTTTATCGACGCCCTCGAAGAGGACGGTAACTTTGGTCTTTCCGGCGACGACGTCCGCTGGGATCGGATATTCGACGTCGAAGAATTTCTCCCGCGCTTCGGGACTCCGGCGGGTGATCGTCTGCTCTCCGACCTTACGGCCGTCGATAAGAACGGCAAACGTCCGGTTCGCGCGCTCGTCGGTGTTGTAGGTCACGACTAAGGCCATCGGCGAGGAGGGATCAACGGGCAGGTCGAACGAGAACCAATCCGTCGCCCGGCGGCCGTAGCGGCCCTGGAATTGGGCGGGCGTCGAATTTCCGCCCATCTGGTTGAAGTCGCGTTCGGTCTGCATCTGCCCGGGCTGGGCGAAGGCTACGGTGGCCGCTTCGAGCTTCCGCTTGGCCTCTTCGGCCGCCTTCATCGAAGCGGCCCTGCGGTCCCAGCTCTCCGGAGTCATGAGGTCGAAATAAACCGTGTAAAGGCGCCTATGCAGCCGGTAGAACGGGACGAGGTCCACGTCGCGGTCGCGGCCGGTGTTCGCAGTCCTGAAATCGCCCGGTTTGCCCGCGACCGGTTTCACCCAGCGGTCGACGGATTTCTCGGAGGTGACCAGGACGGGCGACGTGGGCCGGGCGGGTGCGGGAGCCTGTTGCGTCGCCGCGCCTTCTTCTCCCCGCTTCCGGCGCGCGGGAATCGGGCCCAGGTCCCCGGCAAGGACCAGCGGGCCCCATAGGATCGCCGCCCGCTCGGGATTGTCGGGAAGGATCTCGAGATGAAGTCCTTTCTGCAGGACGAGCTCGACCTTGTCCCCCGTTTTCCAGGTTCTTTCGATCCGGACGTACTCGCCGGCCGGAGCGGGATTCTTGACTGGAACGCCGTTGACCTTGACCTCGAAGCCCTGGACCGCCCAAAAGGGCCGGCGGAGGGCGAGGACGAACTTTTTCGGTTCATTCAGATCCAATGCGAGCGCGGCATCGCTCCCTTCCGGAAATCCCGTCTTCATCTCGAGCTTCGCGCCTGCGGACGCCCAGACCGCGGCCGACGGGGCGTAGATGTTCACCCAGAGAGTGTCGCCGGATTCAAAATAGAGCCCATCGCCGTGCAGGGCATGGCTTTCCATGCCGGAGCCCACGCAGCAGGTGAAGCTCCGAGTCATATCCTGGTATTCGCGCGAGACGATCTGCCCCACGGGGACCATGTAACAGGTTGCTCCGTCGGAAGGGTCCATCGATCCCAGGATGTGGTTGAACAGGGCCCGCTCGTGAAAGTCGGCGTAGCGGGCCTGGGGTTCGAGGGCGAAGAGCATCCGCGCCATCTTGATCATGTTGTAGACGTTGCAGGTCTCCGCGGTGCGGCCTTCGGTCATCTCGTCGAGCTTGTCGGGAGCGCCGAAATACTCGTTCCGGCCATGGCCCCCGGTGGCGAAGCTGTGGTTGAAGGCCACTCTGTTCCAGAAAAAGATGGAAGCCCGGCCGTCGGCTTCGTTCCCCGTATAAAGATAGCGGGCCAGGTCTCCGATTATTTTCGGCACCAGGGTGTTGCCGTGTTTGCCCTGGAGGATGTCCTCGCCCCGCGAGAGCGGCTCGATGATGAAGCGGTGCTCGAACTTGCCGGCGACCGCCAGCCAGCGCTTGTCGCCCGTGTCGGCGTAGAGGTCGACCATGACTTCGTTCATCCCCCCGAACTCGGTCATCAGCATTTTCTGGATCTGCTCGTCGCTCAAGTTCTTCAGGATGCGCTCGGCCCAGCCGGCGAAGGCAACTTCGACCTCCAGGGCCGCCTTGCTTCCGGCATAGCGGTAAGCATCGCGCAGCCCGGCGAAGATCTTGTGCTGGACGTACCACGGCGACCACATTCCGTTCAGGTCGAATCCGCCCGAGCGGACATCTCCCCCGGCCAACTGCTCATAGAGGGTCTTTCCCGGGACCTTGTTCCGGTCGGTCTGGGCCCCGATATAACCGTCGCCGTGCTTGTCCTGGACGGCCTTGAGCTCCGCGACGAGGTAATCGGCCCGCTCCTTGAACCGCGGATCGCCCGTCGCCGCGTACATCAGGCTGACGCCGGAGAGATAGTGGCCGGCGATGTGGCCGGTCAATTGCCGGTCGGGACCGTCCCAGCCGCCGTAGCCCTCGGCCTTCGCTTCGAGCCCCGCGGCCTTCCGCAGGAAGGCCATCATCCGGTCCGGCTCCAGGGACAACAGATATTTGGCGTTCTGATCCTGAGCAGCTTTAAGCGGGCCTCCGGTCAGGCGAACGTCGGCGAGCGGAATCGGCCGCGCCTTCGGGGAAACGACCGGCTTGGCCGCTTCGCCGGCTGCAAGAAATGACGGGAACGACAAGGTTACCGAGATTATTAAGAGGAAAACGGATAGGAAAGAGCGGTTCATATGATTCTCCTCGAGGCACGACTCGATTTTCTATGGCCATACGCGCGGCAAGGGAAGGTTCGATTCCCGCGTTGATCGCTAGATTTTCTCGAGCATTTCTAAATCGCCGAGATCGCGCATCCTGCCCATCGCCTTCTTATTGTGTATCAGATCCTCTTTGGAAATGAAAAAAACGGGGATATCACCGTATTTCTCGACGACCCGGTTTTTCCAGGCCGCCGCGAAATCGAGCCCCGTCAAGGAAGTCATCAAATCGATTCTGACGGGCGGCAGCCCCAATTGGACGATATCTCCCGGCTTGATGAAATCCGATTTCGACAAGCCGATATTTCCGAATCCGAACTGCTTCAGAGTCTCAAGCACTCGTTCCGCGTTTTTTTTTGACCTATCCAGGAAAAAATCGATGTCTTTTGTGAAGCGAGGCTCGGCGTGAAATGCGACCGCGAAGCCTCCGACGACCAGGTACCGGACGCTATTCCTGTTTAGTAATTCGATAAACTCTTTGAAATCCTTTTCTATTCTCATTTTTCAGACCGCAATAGAGTTCGCGGAGATGCTGCAAAATGTCCAACTTCTTCCGAGAGGATTGCTTTTTCCAATATTGGATATCAAGATCCTCCGCCGTTCTCATGTCGATGATCTTTGCCGTTCGCCCCGTCTTCTTCATTCTTAAAGTATAGCCGAAGCCTGCGAAATATTCAAAAAGCCGCTTTCGAGAATTCCAACGCCTTGAAGCCATAGGAAAAGCCATAGGAAACGGACGCTTATCCCATTGAGCCACGTGTTGAGTTTTATCGAGCGTTAATAAATTTTACAGTCCTCACTTCAAGAAAGCGGCGCATCTACTCGGACGCCAAGGAATCAAAGAGTAATCGTTCATTCTTGCAACAGAAGTGTGCGATTTCGGACGATAATCGCGGGAGTTCGCAATTCATCTATAACTGATGAATGCGGGCTGACGGCGCAGCGGCCGCTTTGGATTGGAAGGCGATTATATATAAGCCGGGGGTGAAACCGTTCTTTGCGCGGACGGCTTCCGCCCATATCTTCCGGCGTCGGAGATGAGGTTGGCCATGTAGCGCCTGTAGATTTTGACCTCGGGCATGGAAAGCCTCTCGGCAAGCCGACAGGCCGCTTCGAACTCGCGGAGCGTTCGTTCGCTTTTGTCCTGAGCATAGGCAAAAGCCCAAAGATCCATGAGAACCAGGGCGATTGTTCTTTCCTTGTTCATCTCCGATCTCCTTGTTCGATCTGTTTATATGCAAACGACGTGCCAAATTTTTTTGGCTCCAAAAAGATGGACACCGAGATCAGACTGGCGGGGGGCACGTTCCGAAGAAATCTGTGATAGAATTCCCGGACAAGCACGATCCATGAGGAGGACTCCATGAAAAAATCCGCCGTCGCTCTTGTCGCTCTTCTCGTTTTCGGTCTCGCCCTTCCGGCGGCCGCGGCCCACGCGGCTTCGTCCCAAAAATCCGTGGCCGCTAAAGCCGCCCCCGAGAAAAAAGCTCTCCTGACGTCCGAGATCCTTTCCGGCCTGGCTTTCCGCAACATCGGTCCGGCCATCATGTCCGGCCGGATCAGCGACA
>Ga0163209_1000039_pt1 | contig 50674 bp, 48 predicted proteins | sample Kivu_160m_FD_113538 | JGI IMG/M metagenome (GOLD analysis project Ga0163209, IMG submission 113538) | Freshwater microbial communities from Lake Kivu, Western Province, Rwanda to study Microbial Dark Matter (Phase II) - Kivu_160m | ecosystem: Environmental > Aquatic > Freshwater > Lake ...
ATATTATACTTATTAAAATAAATTTCAAACATATATTTAATAATACTTTTAGACTACTAATACTTCTATTGTTAAATAAGTATAAATTAAATTATTATAAATTGCAACAATAAATTATAAATACTTTAAAAATAACAAAATACTTTCCTGATAATTATTTTTGATATTAATTAATTGATTTATTATATATTACATGTTCTGATAAATATTGAACATGGGAAGATACATCGATATGACAATTGTACCTATAAGCAGGGCTACAAACAAAAGCATTACAGGTTCCAGTATGGTAACCAGTATGTCTATGGTATTTGAAACTTCCTTTTCATAAAAATCGGCAATTTTTGCGGATATTTCATCAAGGGTACCGGTTCTCTCCCCAACTGCAATCATCTGTACCATCATGGGTGGAAAAACTTTCATTTCTGACATCGGATCGGAAATATTCTCACCTTCTCTTATCCCCTTTTTTATTTTTTCAAGAGCATCGCTTATCAATATATTATCAGCTACACCTTTTGCAATCTCCAGAGAATTCAATATTGGAACTCCGGTAGCAAGCAGTATGCCAAAATGCCTGCTGAATCTTGATAGTGATATTTTTTTAAAAAGATCCCCGAACTTTGGAATATGTATTTTTAACCTGTCCATCGTATATCTTCCCCTTGGGCTTCTTACAAATTTTCTGAATAAATACCTACCTCCAAACACTACTACAAATAAAATAATGTAAAAATAAATATTCTTAAATAGACCGCCGATAGACATTATTACCTGGGTAAGTACGGGCAATGTTGCCCCAAGCTCATCATATATACCTTTAAAAGTGGGGACCAGAAATACTATTATTACAAAAGTTATAACTACGGCAAAGACAAGGACAAACTTTGGGTAAGCGGTTTTATTTCTTACTTTCAATTTAATTTCTTCTTCTTTTTCCAGGAAATCAGCAAGATCATTCATGGTTCTATCCAGCACTCCTCCTGCTTCACCGGCGCGTATCAAACTTATATACAATCTATTAAAAACATTGGGATATCTTTCCATTGATTCCGAAAGAGAGTGTCCCGATTCCACATGCATCCTGATTTCTGTAATTATAGCCTTAAATTTCGGATTTGGGGTCTGCTTCTCCAGGACAATAAGTGATTCAAGCAGTGACATCCCGGAAGAAATCAAAGTTGAAAACTGTCTGGTGAAAACCACCATATCTCTGATCTTGATGCGGTTGAAAAAACTAAAACTTATGGTTTTATTTTTGAATTTGCTTTTTTCTTCTTTGGGTCTATCAATGCTGACTATAAAGTAACCCATATCTTTTAACTTCGATATGACCGAATCCTGCGTATCCGCATCAATAGTGCCTGCCACCGTTTCGCCTTTCGAATCTCTGGCCGTATAATTATATGCTGACATGATTATCAACCTCGATATTTATTATTTACAGATGAACCTCAATCAATCATTGATCATTCTTTTTACTTCATCTAAACTATGTGCTTTTTCTAATGCTGTTTCTTCAGTAATTTTACCGGCTTTATAGAGGTTTACCAGTGACATGTCCATAGTTATCATCCCTCTCCTACCGCTGGCCTGGATAGCCGAATAAATCTGATGTACCTTCACTTCTCTAATCATATTCTTTATTGCAGAATTAACAAACATTAATTCGATTGCAGGTACCCTCCCGTCTTTATCCTTATTGGGTAGTAATTGCTGCACAAGGACACCCTTTAAAGTTCCGGCTAATTGAGCTCTGACCTGCCTCTGTTGATGAGTCGGAAAAACATCTATGATCCTATCGATTGTCTGTGGTGCATCCTGGGTATGCAAAGTCGAGAAAACAAGATGACCGGTTTCTGCTGCCGTTAGTGTACTGGATATTGTCTCCAGATCTCTCATTTCTCCCACCATTATGACATCGGGGTCCTCTCTTAGAATATATTTAAGGGCTTCTCCAAACGAGTATGTATCTGTCAATACCTCTCTCTGGGATATGATGCTTTTTTTATGTGTGAATAAATATTCTATCGGATCTTCTATGGTTATAATATTTTCGGACCTATTTTTATTAATCATATCAATAATGGCAGCAAGTGTGGTCGACTTACCGCAGCCGGTAGGTCCGGTCACCAGAACCAGACCCCTGGGATAATTGGCAAATTCTTCAATCTGTTTCGGTAAATTTAATTCTTCGACGCTTGGTATTTCTCTTGAAATGTATCTGAAAGCACCAGCCAGTGTGTTTCTCTGGTAATAGTAGCTGCATCTGAACCTTCCATAACCGGTCATTGAATATGAAAAATCAACTGCCAGTTTTTCTTCTAGCCTTTTCTTTTGTCCCTCGTTTAATATTCCGGTCAACATTTTTTCCGATATCTCAGGTGTGACATTTCCGAATTTTTCAAGTTTTATCAACTTTCCGTGAACCCTCATTATCGGAGGAAGAACACACACGATATGCACATCGGATACATTACTTTTTATAGCTTCAACTAAAATATCATCTATATTCATGTTTACCTCGTTTATTTTAACTGTTGTTTTATAATGTTTTTTAAATACTATCTAAAACCATTTCTTTGATATCGTCCGTTCGGGGTAATATACCAAACCAGATTTTAAAAGATAATGCTGCTTGATTTATCAATAGGTCTATACCATTTAAAGCCATTGCCCCCTCTTCTTTTGCTTTCTTTAAAAATTTTGTTTCTACCGGCCTGTAGACCATATCAAAAATAAATTTCCCCCCAAGATCCCAATCTTCCGGTACAGGCAGCATATCTTTTTTTGACCCGGTATCCATTCCAACCGGAGTGCAATTGACTATCAAATCGATATTTTTGATTTCATCGCTTATATCGGAAAGTGCGTTTAAAGCTTTTATTTTTTCACTTCCTTCGGATTTTAAATCTTTTATGATACCGGTTATTTTCTCTGTGGTTCTATTATAAACAAATATTCTTTTGACTTTTTTCTGAAGTAGTCCATAAATGGCGCTTCTTGCAGCACCGCCTGCCCCTATGACAAAACACTGACTCCCTTTCCATTTGAATTTTTTATGGTCCAGAGATATCAAAAAACCTCCCACATCAGTATTAAAACCTTCCGAAATATCTTCCTTTTGATTGAATTTAACGGTATTTACGGATTTAATAATCGAAGATACGCTGTCAGGTTTATCTATTAATCTAAAGACTTCTTCTTTATAGGGCATCGTCACATTCAATCCTGATATACCCAATTTTTTTGCACCATTTATTGCGTCCCTTACATCTTCTCTTTTAATTTCAAATGACAGGTAGACAGCATCTTTCGAGTATTTGTTTATGAAATAATTCTGAATCATTGGGGATAGACTATGCTTTACCGGATTACCGATAAGCGCTATTACATTTGTACTGGAACTAATCATTTTATCTATGTCTCTTGCTATTAATATTGTTACATTGAAATCATCAAAACTTGATTTCGAATATGTTATATTTTTTGCTATCTTTAATTTCTTCTATCTTTACATCTGTCACTACAGAAAATGATGGACCTTTTTTTACCTCATCTACAAATTTCTTCAGATCCTCTTCTTCTCCCTGACAGACGACTTCCACCTTTCGGTCAAAAGTATTTTTGACAAAACCGTTAATACCAAATCTTCCGGCTATTGATTCTACAAAATATCTGAAACCTACACCCTGCACTCTGCCTGAAAGTATCAATTCATAAGTTTTAATATTTTCAATCATATATCTTTTAAATTAATTATTATAATAATACTAAAAAACTTTTATATTTTCAACTTCTTAAACTTTTATAACTTTTATTATATTTTTACTCCTATGTCTTAAATCCTCCTGTTTTTAATTCTAAAGATTGAAAATGGGCTTACTTTGCCCAGACCACATAAAACCACCAGATCATTTGGATTTGCATATTCCATTTTGGTTCCGTCTGAAATCGAAATTATTTCCCCAATAATATGCTTTTTAGAAATTTTATGCGGCTGTAAAATATCCACGACCTCTCCGGCTCTGAATTGATTCTTTACATTTATAACGGGACCATTATATTTATCGCTAAAATCATGATAAATCCCGATAAAAATATATTTTGTTATATAACCGACATTTTCATTGTTTTCAAGTTCGCTTTTATCCTTTGAAAACATAAACCCCGTAGTAAAATTACGATGGGTGCATTTATCTAGCTCACTTTCCAGGTAGGATATTTTATCACTGGTAAACTTATCATTCTTGATATAATCGAGTGCTTTCCTGTAGATCCATGTTGTAAGACTTACATAATTTTCCGTCTTCATCCTTCCCTCGATTTTTAATGCATCTACACCCGTATCTACAAGTAGGTTTAATTTTTCAAGCAGACAAAGGTCCCTCGAATTATAAATATAAGTTCCTCTTTTATCCTGCTCAACAGGGAAAAATAGATTTGCTCTTTCTTCTTCCATCAAATAATATTTCCACCGGCAGCTGTGCGTGCACTCCCCTTTATTTGCTTCACGTCCGGTCATATATTTACTCAACATACACCTTCCGGAATAAGAAATGCATAAAGCGCCATGCACGAATACCTCGATTTCGATATTTGTTTTTTTCATTATTTTTTTTAAATCGTTATAGTTTATTTCTCTTGCAAGATTCACCCTGCTTGCTCCGAGTCTTCCGAGAAAATTTACTGCAGGGTGGTTGTTTATATTTGCCTGAGTGCTGATATGTATTTTTCTTCCGGGAAGAAATTCCTTTATTGATTCAAGAACGCCAAAATCGGATACTATGATTGCGTCCAGGTTTATGTTTCCTAGTTCTTTAATGTATTTACGCAATCGTGGGAGTTCGTTTTCGTAAACTATTGAATTAAGGGTTAGATATATCTTTGTGTCATTCTTATGTGCATACTCGGCACCTTTTTCCAATTCCGGAAGGGTAAAGTTTCCCCTGATGCTTCTTAAATTAAATTCTTTCCCTCCTACATATACAGCATCTGCGCCATAGTTTACTGCATATTTCAAAATACCAGGATTATTTGCTGGTACAAGAAGTTCAGGTATCTTTTTATTTTTTGTCATGATCCTATAGTTTACTTTTTTAAAAACTCTGTAACCGATATACCGTCACCAATATCAATAAAGTGACTGCAGAAACACCCGGAATTACTTATATAATTTATATATTCTTTTATTCCGTTTACACTTTTTGAATCATGCCGGTTTATTTCTTTTTTAAAAATCTTACCACTATAAAATATATTATCGGCAATTATTATTGCTCCAGATTTTAACTTATTTTCTATAGCTTTTATATAGAGAGGATACTCATATTTTGCCGCATCTATGAATATGAGGTCGAATTTAGATTTAAGATCCGGTATTATCTTTAAGGCATTGCCTGTCAAAAATCGAATTCTTTCCCCAGGAAATTTACTTACAATAAATTTTCTTGCTTCCCCGACTCTTTCCTGATTTAAATCTATTCCTGTATAGGAGCCGTTTTTAAGATTTTTAACAAGGAAATAAGTTGAAAACCCTGTTCCGCATCCGATTTCCAGAATATTTTTTGGTCTTACAAGAAGACAGACCAGTTCAAGAAGTCTCCCCGCAGCTATATCTATTATTGGTATTTTTTTTAGGTCCGCTCTTTTCTGTAACCTGCGTAACAGTTTCTTTTCTGCGATTAAATCTTTTATTTCCGTATTGCTATTTAACCACTGCATCCAGGAATTCCTGATAAGTGTTAAAAAAAGAATGTATATGGTTCTCTGTATCCGTTATCTTGAAATATAAATATTCTGCGTCTTTCTCTGGATTTAAAGCTGCTTCAATACTGGCCAGACCGGGATTGCAGATAGGAGTTGGCGGTAACCCGCTAAATAGCCTGGTATTATACTCCGTGTCAGTCTGCAAATCACTTTCGGTAAGGTCCTCCTCCCCTTTATCCAGATAATAACTCAGTGTAGCGTCTATGCCCAGGCTCATTTCTATTTCCAGCCTGTTATGTATGACTGCTGAAATCAATGCCCTTTCCCCGGGTATATAAGCTTCTCTCTCTACCATTGACGCTATCTTTAATATGTCATAATGAGTCAGACCTTTATTTTCTGCCGGAGAATAATCAAGGCTTCCGCTCTCGAACTGATACTGGGCAAGCATCATTTCAATAATATTTATGGCAGTGTAATCTATAGTAATCTCATATGTCTTTGGGAATAGAAATCCTTCCAGGCTTTCTGTATCCCCTAAATAATCGTAATTATAATTACTTATATTCGTGGCCAGTTCCATATCCTCTTTTTCAATAAAGGGCACATCATGGACCACCCTTTCTATGATTTGTTTTATAGTAAACCCTTCGGGTATGGTAAATTTATAAGTAACCACACTGGGACCCGCAGTTATTATGTTTAGGACTTCTTCATATTCCGAACCTGTTTCAAGGGTATATGTTCCAGGTATCAAACTTCCTTCTTTACCTCTTTGCTCCACAAACAACCTGAAAAGGAATGCACCGTCGATAATCCCTTTTTCCTCCAAAAGTCCGGCAATCTGATTTAGTGTCATTCCTTCAGTTATTTCAAATTCTACCCCGGTCCCGGCAGGGATAATATCCTCTTCCTCTCCGGTAAAAAGATCGCATGAAGTCAGATAAAGGAAGAGCACGCATATTACCAGAAGCAGAATGATAAGACTTGCAGCGACTTTAAATTTACTTTTTGACATTTTTTATGTTTCCTTTTTTCTCTTTAAATAATCTTCCAGAATTATACTTGCAGAAAACCTATCGATCAATTTTTTTTTGGAATATTTTTTAAAAAGCATCAATGGGATTTTTGTGGTATACCTCTCATCTATATAATCCACCTCTACATTCATATTTTTAAGTCTGCTATCTACAAAATCTATGGTCTTTCTTGCCTGATAGCCTGCTGAACCCCTGAGGGTATAAGGTATTCCCACAACTACTTTTTTTATATTATACTTATTTATGATTTCTCTGATTTTTTCAGCTACTTTTTCATCATTATCGATTATTTCAAGTGGTGTGGATATGATCTCAAGTTCGTCCGAAACCGCAATCCCTATTCTTTTATCTCCTATATCCAATCCAAGAATTCTCATCTTTCCTTTTTTAAGATATCTAAAATCCTTGATTTCACAAAATCTATGGCACTGCCCAGAGAATGGGCATCCGAACCGCCTATCTGCGCAAAGGTGGGTTTGCCTCCGCCACCGCCTTTTAACTTCAGACTGACTTCACCGGCAATCTTACCGCAGTCTATACCTTTTTTCACAAGATCTTCCGTTGCCTGAAGTATCATGACCGGCTTACCACCTAAAATATTCCCGAAAACAATAAAAGTATTTTTTCCCTTGAAATGATCTTTGATCTCATCACCTACTATCCCCATTTTGTTGATCTCTATGCTACTCGTGATTTCGGATTTTGAAAAATCAAAGTCAATTACCTTTAATCCTGCTGTTGAAGAATCGTAACCGGATTTATCCATTATTTCTTTTTTTGCAATTTTTACCTTCAGCATCAGGAGTTCTTCTTCTTTTTTCTTTAAATTATTTTTTACATCTTCCAGGGTAGCCGGAATTTTATTACTTTCCACTTCCAGGCTGGAAGATACTTTGTTTAATATCTCTTCCTTTTCTTCAAGATAATCATATGCATACATACCAGTAACTGCTTCTATTCTTCTCAGGTTGGCGCCCACACTTGTTTCTGACGTGATCTTAAATATACCTATATCCCCTGTTCTTGTGACGTGGACACCGCCGCATAACTCCCTGCTGTAATTATCTATCTCCACCACTCTTACGAATTTACCATACTTTTCACCAAATAAAGACATTGCTCCTATTTCTTCAGCAAATTCTCTTGTAGTCTCAAAGCACCGCACTGTATCATTGTTCTGAATTTTCTCATTTATCATTCTTTCTACTTTCTTAAGGTTATCTTTTGTCGGTGCATTATAAATAGAATAATCGAATCTGAACCTGTCTTCTCCCACAAAAGAACCGGCCTGTTTTACCTCACTGCCAAATACATTCCTCAGTGCCCAGTGAAGTAGATGGGTTGCAGTATGGTTTCTGCTTATGTTCTTTCTATAAACATGGTCTACTTCCGCATTCACCTCATCGCCTGCCTTCAGTTGACCTTTCTTTAAAATACCTTTATGAGTATAAATACCTTCAACCGGGATATTACTGTCTTCGACCATAAATATATTTTCTCCTTTTTTAATAATACCCCTGTCTCCTATCTGACCGCCTTTTTCCCCATAAAACGGAGTTTCCCTTAAAATCAATTCACCCTTTTCTCCTTCGGACAATAAGGATACAAGTTCTTTGTTTCCGGAATCATCGATTTTTATGATGTTTTCAACTGTTGTCTTCAATAAATTCTTTTGGTACCCGACAAATGTCACATCAAGATTCTTATTTATCTTATTATACATTTCAAGATTTTTATCTATTTTTTTATCAAATGAGACTTTTCCTCTTGATTTTTCAGTGTGTTTCTTCAAATAATCATAAAACTTTTCTATATCCAGGTTCAAATCATTTTCATTCAATATTTCTACTGTCAATTCAACAGGAAATCCATATGTATCATAAAGCCTGAAAGCGTCCTCAGGATCTAAATTTCTCCCTTTATTCTTTTTGATGCCGCTGATTTTACCAGACAGGACCTTGTTGCCTTCCTTTAATGTTTCTGTAAATCTCTTTTCTTCATCCCGTACCAACTTAAGAGCAAAATCTTTTTTCACCAGTAGTTCGGGATATGTCTTTGAATATTCTCCTATTACCAGCTGTCCTATATCATTCAAGAAGTAACCTTCGATTCCTATCGATCTGCCAAATCTTATTGCTCTCCTGATTATTCTTCTTAAAATATAACCTCTTCCCAGATTCGAAGGGGTCACTCCGTCTGAAATCAAAAAATAAACAGCTCTTGTGTGATCGGCTATTATCCTTGCACTCTTTTTAAATACTGTATCCTGATTCCCGTTTTGCTTAAAAGAATCATTTTTCCCTGATATTTCCTCTATTTTTTTTATTATCACATCAAACAAAGAAGTCTTAAAAACCGAAGGTGTCCCTTCAAGGACCGCTGTGATCCTCTCAACTCCCATACCGGTGTCTATATTCTTTTTCGGCAATTCTTCATACTTTTCCCCTTTGAAATTATATTGCGTAAAAACCAGATTCCATACTTCAAGAAATCTACCGCAGTCGCAATTAGGATCGCAATCTTTTTTACCGCATCCGTACTCTTTACCAAAATCATAGTATATCTCTGAACAGGGACCGCAGGGACCTGTTTCCCCTGCAGGACCCCAGAAATTTTCTTCCTTCCCGAATCTATATATTCTATCGGAGCTTATTCCGTTTTCTTTCCAGTATTCGATGGATTCCAGGTCCGCAGGTATATCGCTGTCACCTTCAAATACGGCCACGCTTAATTTTTGCGGGGGAATTTTTAGTGTATCTACAATAAAATCAAGAGCGTATTCTATTGCTTCTTTCTTAAAATAATCTCCGAAAGCAAAATTACCCAGCATCTCAAAGAATGTAAGATGCCTATCAGTATACCCTACCTTATCGATATCACTTGTCCTGAAACATTTTTGTACTGTAGCTATCCTCTTTGCCGGAGGTTTTTTAATTCCCAGATAATATGGCCTGAATTGCTGCATTCCTGCAGTCGTCAAAAGTACGCTGGGATCATCCTGTGGAATAAGGCCGGATGAAGGAAGTATCAGGTGATCGTGTTTCTTGAAATAATCCAGAAATACCTTTCTTATGTCCATAAAATTAATTTAAGATTGATATTCGATAATAAAATGGATACTCCATTTAGTCGTAATTAGAGGAAGTTTTTTGCGCCCTGCTCTCAGCAGGTGGATGCCCTCCTGTCTGCTTTATAAGTCCCACTAAATACATATGGGCATTTATGCTACAGCCAAAGTTTGAGCTTCCAATGTAAATTTGTTGGCACAAAAATTTAACTTTAATTACGATATAAATAGAGTACCCGGAAAAATGTTATCATAATTGAATAGTTTATTCAATAAAGCCAGATTTAGCCAAATTTTGGCGGATAAAGGATAAAAATTCATTACCTTTTTTCTTCTTCCGTTATTTTAATGGATACCTCCTTTAACTGTTCTTCCGTGACACTTGAAGGTGAACCTGTTAGCATGCACACAGCTGATTGTGTTTTTGGAAAAGCTATCACTTCTCTTATACTGTCAAGTTTTCCCAGAAGCATGATCAGCCTATCCATTCCCAGTGCTATGCCGCCGTGCGGAGGAGCACCATACTCCATCGCTCTGGTAAGAAATCCAAAATTCTCTTTTATCCTTTTCTCATCGATATTCAGTATTTTAAATACTTTTTTTTGTAAATCGACATCGTTTATCCTTATGGAACCTCCGCCTATTTCTGTGCCATTCAAAACTATATCATAAGCTTTAGATTTGACCTTAAGAGGTTCATTATCCAGAAAACTTACGGTGCTTTCATCAGGTTTTGTAAAAGGATGGTGCATCGGTGATAGTCTTTTCTCTTTTTTATCCCATTCGAATAACGGAAAATCATATACCCATACAAAATTGAATTCATCTTCATCTATCAAACCCAGCTTCCCGGCAAGAATCTTTCTGATGGTCCCCAGAGCCTGACATGCAATCAAAAACTCATCGGCAACTATAAGCAGCAGATTTTTTTCTTTCAGGGCCAGTGTTTTGATCAATGCTTCTTTTTCTGCATCTGATAGAAGTCTGGATACAGGGGATTGAAAATTTTTTTTCTCATCGATTTTTATCCAAATAAGGCCGCCAGCACCACATTTCTTTGCCATATCCACAAGGTCATCCAATTCCTTTCTGGTAAAAAAGGATGAGTCGTCGACTACTATGCATTTAATGCAACCTTTGTTTTTTAAAGTATCCTTAAAGATCCTGATCTCACTATTTCTGAATAGATCCGATATATCTTTTATGACAAGACCGAATCTTAAATCAGGTTTATCGGTACCATAGCTTTCCATGCTATCTTTCCATCTGATTCTTTTTAATGGAAGCTCGATTTTCTTATCAAATACTTCTTTAAAAATGTAAGAAAACAAATTTTCTATTATATTCATTACATCTTCCGCCTCCACAAAAGTCATTTCAAGATCTATCTGTGTAAATTCCGGCTGTCTGTCGGCTCTCAGGTCCTCATCTCTAAAACATCTTGCAATCTGGTAACATCTATCGAATCCAGAGAACATCAGGATCTGTTTAAAAAGCTGCGGTGATTGCGGTAGAGCATAAAATTTACCGGGATTTAACCTTGAAGGCACAAGAAAATCCCTTGCACCCTCCGGGGTGCTTTTTGCCATTATGGGCGTCTCTATTTCGATAAAACCTTTTAAATTAAAATACTTCCTTGCAGCTGTAGCTATTGAATGCCTCAATCTGATGTTTCTTTGCATTTCCGGGGTTCTTAAATCTATATATCTATATTTTAGTCTTGTGCTTTCATCGACTTCATTTCTATCTTCTAGCAAAAAAGGAGGTGTTTTTGAAATGCCCAGTATCTTAATTTCTTTTACCATTATTTCTATCTCACCTGTTGGGATGGAAGGATTGATAGTCTCTTTTGACCTCATCCTGACTTTCCCGTTTATACTGACGACATATTCGCTCCTTATATCCCTGGCTGTCTCATAAGAATCTCTATATTCATCAGGACTGAAAATAAGCTGGACGATACCAGAAAAATCTCTTAAGTCCAAAAAGATCAACTTGCCATGATCTCTCCTCTTATTGACCCAACCCGCCAGGGTGACTTCTCTACCTTTGAAATCTTTATTTATCTCTCCGCATAAATCAGTTCTCATCCTGGTCTTAAAAACAGAATTAGCCATTACTTTACACTCCTATGATTTCCACAATTTTTTCCGTTTCGTTTCTCCAGTCGACTTTATATTGTTTGAATTTTTTAATATCTTTTATAGTAAGATTTCCGGTTTTGACCTCATCTTCGCCAACTATAATAATAAAATCATAACCATTAACACTTGCCCACTTTATCTCCGTTTTTAAATTCCTGATATTAAAGTTAATATCACAGACCACTTCTCTTTCTCTGAGATATTTAAGAATATCAAGAGAATACTCTTGAGAATTTCTATCCATCGCAACAAGATAGACCCTGGATTTTTTATCGGACTTCGGAAGACCAATGCTTAACTGTCTCATGAGTATTATCGTCCTGTCAATCCCAACAGCAAATCCCGTGGCCGGGATATCCGGACCCCCCAATTCGTCTATAAGGTTGTCATATCTTCCCCCGCCTCCCAGAGCATTCTGTGCGCTCTCGAGGTCCTCCGATATTATTTCAAATATGGTCCTCGTGTAATAATCAAATCCTCTTACCAGGTTTTTATCGATCCTGTATTTTATACCAAGGATTTTTAAGCATTTTAAAACTTCTTCGAAGTTTTTCTTGCATTCGGAGCACAAATAATAGGATATCTCAGGTGATCCTTTTAAAACCTTAATACACTTGACATTCTTGCAGTCAAAAATCCTCAGGGGATTCTCTTTAAACCTTTTACGGCAATCAATGCATAATTTACTTACCCCGGGTTTCAAATATTTTTTAAATTCTTCCAGAAATTTCTTACGGCATTTACGGCAGCCGATACTGTTTATCTTAAGTACCAACTTTTTGAATCCAAGCTTCTCAAAAAATAAATTCAGGATCCAGATAGCTTCGGCATCTATGATCGGGTTATCAGAACCGATTGATTCTATCCCCAGCTGCCAGAACTCCCTCATTCTTCCTTTCTGGGGCTTCTCATACCTGAACATATTCCCGATATAGAAAAGCTTGAGCGGAAGTTTTTCGGAGTACATTTTATTCTCCAAAACTGCCCTTACGATTGAAGCTGTGCCCTCTGGCCGAAGGGTTAGAGACCTGCCTTTCTTATCAGGAAAGGTATACATCTGTTTTTGAACTATATCGGTATTTTCACCAATACTTCTGCTGAAGACCTGTGTATATTCAAACGCAGGAGTTATCATTTCCGCAAAATTAAAAATCTTAAAAATTTCTCGTGCGGTATTAATAATGTAATTTCTATAATCTATGTCTTCACCATAAATATCTATAGTACCTCTTGGAGAACTTATATCCAAAACAAATCACCTTTTTCTTTCTGACTGCCTTCCTTTAAAAAATGGTCACTTAAATAATAATTTGATTTCAACTCATATTCAAGACTGGTGACCTCGCCGTGCCCCGGGTATATCATTGACTTCTCATCCATTTTTTTTATTTTCGCAAGCGATCTTTTTATTTCCTCCGAATCTCCTCCGGGTAAATCTGTTCGCCCAATAGCATCCTTGAAAAGCAAATCGCCGGTAAAAAGAAAATTGCCTGTTTTAATCATTATACTACCGGGAGTATGCCCGGGAACATTTATTATATCGATACCAAGATCTTTAAAAAAATCATAATTTTTGTTTTTTATCAAATCATAAGTTTTTAATGATAATTCATTTTCCCCGAAAAATGAAGAATAATTCTTAGCCGGGTCAGTAATGATCGGTTCCTCAAATTCATGAATATAAAACGGGATTTTATAACTTGAGGTTATATTTTCGACAGCGCCTATATGATCGTAGTGACCGTGTGTATTTAAGATGAAGTCCGGTTTTATACCGTCTTTTTCAATACTTCTTTTAATAATATCGAAATCGGCGCCAGGGTCTATAATTACATTCACACTTTCCAGAGACAATATATAACAATTAACTTTAAAGAATCCTAGTTCTAATCTTTTTAGATTCAATACGTTTTACTTTCTGGGTAATATTCTGTAAGCGTCATAAACCGAGTCTATTTGCTTTATATTATTGATGACATCTTTCAGAATATATTTATTACTGATCTCTATCAGGAACCTGAACTTAATATGTCCGCTTTTATCTGTTCTCAAAGAATTTGCACTTACTATATTCAGGTCATATTCGCTTATTATATTTGTTATGTCCCTTAACAGTTTTGTCCTGTCCAGAGCATCTATCTGTATTTCGGTATTAAATTTATAAGGAGCTTTTTTGTCCCAGTAAACATCTATAAATCTTTGTTTTTCGGAACTCATCGAAGCATTTACGTTGGTGCAATCGATCCTGTGAACCGAAATACCTTTACCTCTGGTGATATAGCCCACTATATTATCTCCCGGAACCGGGTTGCAGCACCTTGCAATGGTCACCAGTACATCTTCCATGCCTTTTACTTTAATACCGCTCGATTCTTTCTTTTCTACTTCTTTTCTGTGTATGTCTTCAATGGTCAGCTCTTTTGCAGGTTCTTGCTGGCTTAATTTTTTTATTACTTTAGTGAAGACCTGGTGAGCAGATATCTTATGGGACCCGATATTCCTGAATAGGGCTTCTACTTTTCCTAAATTCATATCCTTTGTGACTTCATCGAATATCTCTGCCGGCACGCTTTTAAAAGAAAGGCTGTTTTTCCGCAGGACCTTTAGCATTATATCTCTACCTATATTGTATGTTTCCTGCCTCTGCTCCTTGCTGAACCATTGTTTTATCTTGTTTCGGGCACTTGAAGTCTTGACCACATTGAGCCAATCTCTGCTTGGACCTTTTTTGGTTTTAGAAACTATTATCTCGACAATATCGCCATTTTCCAGGACAGTCTCTATGGGAACCATGATCCCGTTTATTTTTGAACCTATAATGTTGTGCCCGACATCGGTGTGTATTTGATATGCAAAGTCAATTGTAGTTGCCCCTCTGGGAAGATTTATTACTTTGCCTTTCGGAGTGAATACAAAGACTTCTTCCTCGAATAAATCCAGTTTCAAAGATTCCATATAATCCTGTGGGTCTTTTAGTTCCTTTTGCCAGTCCAGTATCTGCCTTATCCATGCCACCCTCTTATCGAACTCGCTGAGTTTTTTAAAACTACCTTCTTTATATTTATAGTGAGCCGCAATACCATATTCTGCAAATTTATGCATCTCGTATGTTCTTATCTGTATTTCGACGGGCTTACCCTTTACACCGATAACTGTTGTATGGAGAGATTGATACATATTGAATTTTGGATTGGCTACGAAATCCCTGAACCTTCCAGGCACAGGCTTCCATAAAGAATGTATTATCCCAAGGACGGCATAACAGCTTTTAACGTCGTTTACTATAATTCTTATTGCAATTATGTCGTAAATATCGTCGAATTTTCTGTTTTGTTTGATGATTTTATTATAAACACTATAATAAGTTTTTATCCTGCCGCTGATATCAGCCAAAATTTTTACTTCCTTTAATTTCTTGCTGATTATCTTTATTGCCTCATCGATTAACGATTTTCTTTCTTCAAGTCTTTCGTCGATCATATTTTTTATCTTCTCGTACTCTTTAGAGTAAAGATATTTGAAACTCAAATCCTCGAGTTCCGATTTTATCTGATAAATCCCCAATCTATGCGCAATCGGCGCATAAACCCCCAGTGTTTCAGTAGAAATAATACGTCTTTTTTCTTCATCCAGCGGGTATAAGGTCCGCATATTGTGTAGTCTGTCCGCAAGTTTTATCAGTATTATCCTCACATCTTCGGACATTGCGATTATCATCTTTCTTATGTTATTTACCTGCTGCTCCTCTTTACTGGTAAAAACTATTTTATCTAATTTCGTGACGCCATCTATAATATTGGCAATTTTTTGTCCGAAATCTTTTTTAGCTGCTTCCGGACTATAATCTGTATCTTCTATCACATCATGTAAAATGGCCGATATTATAGATACCTGATCCAGTTCAAGATCTGCCAGAATTCCTGCGACTTCCAGAGGGTGGACGATGAATGGTTCCCCTGATTTTCTGTACTGATTTTGATGGTATTTTTTCGAAGTAAAGTAAGCTTTTTGGACCAGCTGCTCATCTACATCCGGATTATATGATTTTATTTTTTTTATTAACTTATTGTATACAAGATCCGTGTTTATCTTTTTGGTTTTTTTATTCAGTTCCAGGTTCATCTTTTTTTTGTTATTTAATATAAAATCAATATTATTATAGAACATTTTCAGCTTCCCTAAAATAAGTCAAGGATCACCAGCTGTACCGTTTTAATATCGTCCCATATATTCTCTTCTATTTTATATAAAATATTGATCTTTTTTCCTGTTTTTATCTTTTCTTTATTTTTATTATCTATTTTGAACATTATAGCATCCAGTACCGTTCCGGTCTGTTTAAGCTTTACCTTTACATGTGTTTCTTCCATTAAATAATAAAAACTTACTATTTCACAATCTCCGGTTACAAAACCTGGCTGGGGATTGCCTATTCCATATGGTTTCAATAAATAGATTTCTTTCAATAATTTCTCATTTATATCCCGGAAATCAAGTTCCAGGTCATAGAAAAACTTCTTTTCAATATCGCCGATACTAATATTTTTTTTTGCAATCTCTACCATATTCATTTGAAAGGTCTCGAAACTTGAAATATTCATGCTTATGCCGCAGGCTGTCCTGTGTCCGCCAAAATTATCGAAGAGGTCACAGCAGGAAACCAGGTTTCCGTATAAATCGAATTTATCCGTACTTCTTCCGGAACCTTTAAGTTTATCTTCCGATTCCTTGAACAAAATTGCCGGAATATTAAATTTTTTTACAATATCCGAAGCTACGATCCCGAGTACCCCTTCGTTCCATTCTTTTGATTTTTCTATAAATATTCTTTTTTCTTTTATGATCTTGACGAAATCATGACTGCTTATTATTTCGGCAAATATTTTTTTTTGGATATTCTGTCTTTCTTCATTATAGGAGTTTAGACCACTCAGCAGTTCGTCCAAAACCTCTCCTTCACCGGTCAATAAATCGAAACTGCTTCTGGCATTTTTAATTCTGCCTGCTGCATTCAGCCTGGGAGCTATAATAAATCCTATATCATATTCATCTATATCTTTTTTGTCCTTTACTACTGTGTTAATCATCTTTTTGAGTCCCGGATTTATGGTTCTCTTGATTAACTCCAGCCCTTTTTTGACAATTATCCTGTTTTCGTCAACCAGGGGCATCAGATCGGCAATTGTAGATATGGCAACCAGATCAAGCAGAGTCGTAAGATAGTCTCTGCTAAATTCTTTCTTATAGGTTTCTTTCAGTTCTCTTAAGATACCTATAATAAATTTAAAAGTAACACCTGCACCGCTTAAATGCTGAAAAGGATAGGCTGAACCTTTTATCCTGGGATTTATTATGATGTAATTTTCCTGTTTCGTATCGAGATCAATAGATTGAATATGGTGATCGCAGACTATCACGTCCAGGCTTCTGTTGCCACTAATGAATTTTTGAACTTCCTGACTATTTGTACCACAGTCTACGCAAATCATCAGACTATATTTACCTTCGGTAAATATCTTCTTAAAAAAATCAAGATTCAAATCATAACCTTCACTGAATCTGTCAGGAATATAAACTTCGGCATCAAGACCCAGATCTTTAAGGAATTTATACATAATCGAAGAGCTTATTATCCCGTCTGCGTCATAATCTCCAAAAATTAGAATATTCTCTTTTCTTAGAATTGCTTCCTTTACTCTTTTGATACCCTGTTCGATACCCGGAAGCATCATGCAGTCATGCAGATCTTTGAGTGTTGGGTTTATGAAAGATATTATTTCTTTTTCGCTGGATATATTTCTTCCGGTGAGAATATTTATAAGAAACTGGCTGCAGCTCAGTTTATTTGATATTTTTTTGTTTTCTTTTGCGATCTTTCTGCATTGCCATTTAGCAGGAAAATTCGTCATTTTTATTTTTTATATTTTGGAAATCTGTTATTCCATACCACAAGAAGAGGACTTGCAATACATATAGAAGAGTATGTTCCTGCTATTATCCCTATCGTAAGAGCAAGTGCAAAATCTCTCAATGCTGTGGTTCCCAGTATAAGTAGTAAAAGAATTGGAATCAATGTGGTAAAAGAAGTATTTATGGACCTGGATAAAGTGATGTTTATAGAATCATTCACGATTTTACCATAACCCAATCTGCCGCTTAGCGGAGTATTCTCCCTTATCCTATCAAAAACAACAATAGTATCGTTTATGGAGTACCCTATAATTGTAAGTATGGCAGCTATTGTAGAAGTATTTATTTCACGGTTCAAAATCGCATATATCCCTACGGTTACCAACACATCGTGAATAAGAGCCACGATTGCCGAAGCCCCTAATCGAAATTCAAATCTTATCCACACATAGATCAATATTCCGATTATGCTTATGCCTATTGCTATCAGCGCATATCTTGTTATTTGTTTACTGAATCCGGGATCTACGGTCCTATCCTGAAGCGGTGACCCAGTAAGGCCTATTTTTTCATCCAGCAAATCAATCATCTCGTTTTCGGTTTCCGAATCTATGGGTGTAGTTCTTATTATAAATCTGTTTGATACTGTCCTCTGGAACTCTGTTTGCTGAATTATTGCATTTTCAAGCCCTATTTCGCTGATTACACTCCGAACCTCGGAAATATTTGTGTCTCTTGAAAATTCCACCTCGATTAGCGAACCGCCGAGAAAATCAATACCAAGATTAAAGCTTGCTCCCCTGATCAAAAAACCAGCGACACCCGCCAGTATTACAACGAGGGAGATAATGAACCATATTTTTCTTTTACCTATAAAATCAAAATAAAATTTTCTAAATTTCAGCACTATTCACTGCTCCCTTTTTTAATACCCAAAAAACCAGGTGTAGCAAATCTTGAGAATCCCGACATTAGAAACATCATCGATCTTGTAAATAAAAGACTTATCACCATGCTTATAACCACTCCAATACTTAATGTAACGGCAAAACCCTTTATCGGGCCGGTTCCAAATCTATATAGTGCCGCCGCGGTGATTAAGGTAGTCACATTTGAATCAACAATAGTCCTCAGTGCATTTTTAAAACCAAATCCAATAGCAGTTCTTGTAGATTTATTTTTAGCAGCTTCTTCTCTTATTCTTGCAAAAATAATGACATTGGCATCTACGGCCATACCTATAGTCAGTATGATTCCCGCAATACCGGGCAGAGTAATCGCCGCACCCATCGCCGAGATTATACCCCAGAAGAATATGACATAAATTACGAGTCCCAGAGAGGAGTAAAATCCAAGGCCTTTATAAAAAGAGAACATAAATACTATAATTAAAACAAATCCGATTATCCCCGCATACAGACCTTTGTTCAAAGAATCCATTCCAAGTGTAGGCCCGACTGTACTGCTTTCCTCTATTTTCAGATTCACAGGTAATGCTCCGAACTGCAGTACGATCTCTATATCTTTCGCTTCCTCCAGACTATTGATACCTGTAATTTCCGCATTTCCATCTGGTATTGGAACTCTTATATAAGGCGCGGATTTAATTTCTTCGTCCAATACTATCGCAAGATTCCTGCCGATATTATCCGTGGTGATCTGTTTAAATATCTCTACTCCTTCATCTTTAAAACTTAAGGTAACTCTTATTTCTCCGTTTGTAGCATATCCTGCTGCTGCCTGCGCCAGACTATCTCCGGTAAGAAGAGCAGGTTCGGCCAGTGTTGCCGCACCTGTCCTTGAGTCAACCAGTATTTCTCCGATTTCGCTGCCGTCATTATAATCTGTCAGAAGCAGTTCCCCGGTTCCGGAGTCATAGATTATTGTCCCTATGATTTTTTCCGGATCTATACCGGTACTGCTTGTATCTTCTGCATCTGCATCTTCTTCCTGATTATCTTCTTCAATATATTCAATCAGTAATTTTTCTTCGCTCTCGGGATCATCCAGTAGCTCGCCAATTATTGTATAAGGATTTTCGTTGATAAAATCATTTATATCATCAACCAGTAAAACTTCTTCTGCATCGGGGTCGATTATCAACTCCCCTTTTTCGGCATCGAATTTCACAAGATTCCAGGTTTGATCTTTTGTGGAAATAAACGTTCCTTTGACGAGTCTGAATTCAAGTTTAGCAGTTTTTCCTATGATTTCTTTTGCTCTCTCGGGGTCTTTTACGCCCGGAAGTTGGATTACAATATTGTTGGATAAATCTTTAGTAATAAGAGGTTCCGAAACACCAAGACTATCAATCCTATCTCTGATTATATCAATAGCAGCTTCTAACTTTTCAGAGATTACTTCTTCTCCTCCTGCTTCTGTGGGTCTTAAAATTATCTGGGTACCACCTTTCAGGTCGAGACCCAGATTTATTGGTTTTTCTAATATGTAATATAGACTTACACCAACTATTATTATAAAGATTATAATAATAGTTATATGGACTTTTTTATTTCTCATACTTTACTGCTGCGCTGGTTTTTTCGAAACTGCGCTTTTATTTATTTTTACATCAACACCGCTTGCAATGGTTATTATAAGTGCATCATCCCTTATATCTTTGATCCTTCCGTGAAACCCTCCTATGGTTATGACTTCATCGCCCCTTTGAAGACTGGCCATCATCTCCTGAGCTTTTTTGGATCTTACTCTTTGCGGTCTTATCAACAAAAAGTAAAATGCTACCACTAAAAGAGCCAGCCAGATCCATGTCCCATAGTTAGCAAATATTGCCTGCCATCCGCTCGGTTGCTGAGTTTCCGTTCCATCGGCTGCTTCTCCCTCCTGTGTGGTCGTCCCCTCACCTGTCGTTGTCGTAGGAAGACAAGCGACAGATAAAGAACCTATGCATATTATCAGTAGTGCGATGCTTAAAATACCAATAATCTTTTTTGATAATCTCATATTCACTCCTTAAAAATTGATTATTCTTAAAAATCAAATATTACTATTATTATCTTTTTTGAAAATTTTGCAAATAGATAATCATATATTATATCCATTTATGAATTTTTTCCGAAAGTTTTCAAAATTTCCCTCAAGTATCGCATTTCTGGATCTATTTACAAGATCAAGAATAAAATGGAGGTTATGGATTGTAAGAAGTATGCTTGAGAGTATTTCTCTGCTTTTGAATAAATGTCTGATATAGGATCTGCTGTGATTTCTACAGGTATAGCAACTGCATTTACTGTCAAGTGGGCCAAAATCATAGGTATATTCCTTGTTTTTTATATTTATCCTGCCATTTTCCGTAAAAGCGCTTCCATTTCTTGAAATCCTTGTAGGCATAACACAATCAAACATATCAACTCCGCTCCTTATCGCCTCGATCACTCCTATCGGGTCTCCTATACCCATAAAATACAGTGGTTTTTTATTATTTAAAAATTCAATCGTATAGTTTAGCATTTCAATTGTCAGATCCCTTTTTTCACCTACACTTAATCCCCCGATTGCCGTTCCATCAAAATCCATTCCGGAAATAGTCTCGGCGCAGCGCTTCCTCAGGTCCTTAATAAAGCCTCCCTGTACTATACCGAACATTCTGGTGCCCTCATTAAGGTTTATTTTACTTTTAACCTTAATTGATTTTTTAGCCCAGTCGATGGTCCTTTTTGCCGCTTCGAAGGTATAATCATAATCATCATTGAAAGGTATGCATTCATCAAGGACCATTATGATGTCTGAGTCTATACGGCACTGCATTTTTACAACATTTTCCGGCGTAAAAAAATGGCTTGAACCATCTATGATGGATTTAAACTCGACACCCTCATTTGTAATTTTCCTTATTCCGCTGAGGCTGAATACCTGGAATCCCCCGCTGTCGGTAAGAATACTTCTTTCCCAGTTCATGAATTTATGAATACCTCCCGCTTTTTCTATGATTTCGATTCCCGGCTGAAGATATAGATGGTAAAGATTTCCAAGTATGATATTGCATCCCGCCTCATAAAGCTCATCACATGTGACCGCTTTTACCGTGGCCTTGGTCCCAACCGGCATAAACACGGGTGTTTTAATGGTTCCCCTCTTTGTAGTAAGTAAACCAGCTCTGGCAGAAGACTTTGAATCCTTTTTTAAAATTTTAAAAAATGACATAAATTTTATATGAAATTGTTTATATTAACATTTAAAATATTATCTCTACTACCTCATTCTAGAGATTTCTTCGCCTGCTTTTTTCGGATAGCTCATTCATTATATCAGTCTGTATTTTTTGTATTTCCATTAACCTTTGCCACTGATAAACCAATAAATTCTCCATCTTTTCATTCAAATTCCTTATCTCAAGTTCAGCTTTCAGATTAACAATATAATCATTCCTGGATCTCAATCTGTCTTTGGCTTCCTGCCTGTTCTGGCTCATAAGTATTATAGGAGCCTGTACTGCAGCCAGACAGGAAAGTACAAGATTCAGGAGTATAAAAGGATAAGGATCGAAATTTTTCCCGGCAAGACTTACTGAATTTATAATCATCCAGATTATGATAATCCCAAAAAAAATTATTATAAATCTCCAGCTTCCGCCAAATTCAGCAATCTTGTCTGACAGCTTCTGCCCCAACGTTAATTGTTCTTCAAACTCTGTGTTTATATTCCTGGTAATTGTTTCCTGTTCCTTTAGACTGTCGAATACCCCTTTCTCAAGAACCGAAAGCTCACCTTTTTCCTTCCTTAAAACTTCTTCAACATATTTAAGCCTTATATTATTAAGATCACTTCTGCATATATACCCTGAATCCGCACATTCGGGATATTTTTCTTTTACAAATTCAAGCAATTCGGAATCTATTAAATCAATGGGGAGCAATTCATTTTTTTTCTTGTGTTCTTTACATAATTGACAAATTTTATTTTTTTCTTGATTTTTCACTCATCCGCCCCTTTCTAAAAATTTATATTTTTTTTATATTCTTAAGGTAAACATGACTTTATTTTTGGACATTATCATGAATTTTTTATGGTATTCTATATGATATATTGTATTTCAAAAATTTAGTAGCATCAGGATTTCCCCTAAAAAAGTATTGCATACAATATACAAATGAAATAATTTTGATGAATTAAAATCTTATGTAAAAAAAATATACAAAAGTCGTGGTTACATGCCATTCTCTCGAAGAATTAAAAAGCGGTTTTATTTACGATATCAAGAGCAGGAAAAACGCTTCTATTTATTCTACTATTGATTTTATAGAATTAGATAAGTCGGCCTTTTCCAGGGATTTAATCCTTTTCTCAGCTTCTTTTAAGATCATCAGCAGCATCTTGCTGTATGGTATATCTTTTATCTTGGACATTTTAGCCAGATGACCATCCCAGCACCATCCCGGATTTGGATTTACTTCCAATAGTTTTGGCTTCCCTTTAGAGTTTAACCTCCAGTCAAGACGTGCATAATCCCTGCATCCAAGTCTCTCGAATAACCTCAAGGAACAATCTATAATAAATCTTTCGGTTTCAGCCGGCAATTCTGCAGGTATGGACTTTATCTTCCAGTAAGGCGAATCCTGAAGCCATTTTGCTTCATAACCACAGATCCTGGGAAGATCAGAGGGCAGTTCCGAGTAATCCTCTTCGATAATTGGCAGAACAGTATATGAATCAGGAAAATTTCCGATTATTCCCACACTCAGATCTTTACCTGAAAGAAATTCCTCTATTAAAATCGGTTTATCATATCCAAGTTTGTCCCTGATCTCGGAAATCACATTTAGAGTCTTTTCTATACTATAAACCACATTCCTCTGAGTTATACCGAAACTCGAATCACCGAAATTGGGCTTGATAAACATTGGGAAGTCAAAAGGAACCTCAAACGAAGTATCCCCGGATTTTATAAAGAATGCCTGCGGTGTGGGAATTCCCATTTCTTCGGCAATACCTCTCACCAGTGATTTATCATAACAATGGGCAAGACATTGCGGTTCGGACCCGGTATATGGAATTCCCAGAATATCCAGTAAAGCAGGTACATGAAGTTCTTTTCTTGCATCATTATAATAACCCTCGTCACAAAGATTGAATACGAAATCGATCCTGCTTTTTTCCTGCATTTTGATAAGGTCCTTGATCATGGTTTCGTGGTTATCAAGATAATGGAATTTATAGTTATAGTTTTTTTCGATATCTCTCAGGGAATCTTTTAATTGATCGATTGTATAAAGGTCATCATCGTCAAACATATAGAATGGTTTTAGAATATCGATTCTGTTCGGGTCACCCAATAAAACGGCGACGTTCTTTAAATGAGATTTTTTTACCTTTACCGGTGACCATTCCTTCTTTGCAATAGCAGATACTATTATTCGTCTTTCAGTCATACCAAGATCCTGATTTCTTTTTGAATCAGGTGTTAACGTGCCATTTGAAGTAATATTACTGAATCCTGCCTGTTTTAAGAACTCGATTATTTCTTCCTGCGTGTAGAGCCTCTCGGCATAAAATTGATCGGCCACGACTCCGTTATCGACATCATTTATTATCTCTCTTGAAATCAAACGGGTTTTGTCAAAAGACAGTGAGCGCTCACGGCACACGAAAAACTTTTTATCTATCCACTCCCACGATCTCGACTTCATGTTTTCCTTTAAGTATTCTCCGTCAGATAAATCAATCAAAAATCTCCCCCACGGCTTGAGTACCCTCAGGACTTCTTTAAGTACCATCATGTCTTCTTTGGAAGTCTCGAAATAACCAAAACTGTTCCCCAGTATCATCACTGCATCAAATGTGTCCGGAGCATAAGGCAGCTTTCTTGCATCACCTTCCCTGAACTTTATCATCATACTCTCTTTTTTTGCCCTCTGAATAAGGTAATGAGAACGATCAAGTCCTTCGACATGTTTAAAACCTCTGCTTGCAAGCTCTATACTATGCCTGCCCTGCCCGCAGCACAAATCCAGTATCTTGTCTTCAGGGGATAAATTTAGAATTTTTATAAATAGATCTACTTCTTTTCTGGTGATTTGTTTATCGTCTACGACGTCGCCATCGGTCTTTAAGTAAGTCGAGTTAAAAATGTTTTTCCACCAGTCGGGCTTCAGATGCTCTTCCAGATTCGATATCGGCCCTATGGTTTTCTTATAAGAATTTGAATTGATACTCTTTTGAGGAGGTTCACAATTTGTGGAATCTCCTTTCATTTTTTAATACACCCCTTCTATTAAAAGACAATTTTTTATTTAAACTTTTTATTATATTAATACTTTCATTTCATTTGTAAACTAAAATTTATAAAATATTTTTTATGTCCATTTTTTGAAGCATATTGTATGTAAAAAAAATAAAAATTTAAAATTAAAATACCTGGCTTCCTATTATTTTTTCTTTAATCCCCTGATAAATCCTCCGTAGGTCTTATCCAGCATATGGCTCACAACAAAAGCACGTGGATCCTTGTCGTGTATCAATTTGTTTAATTTTGGAAGGCTGTCATGTCTGCACACCACATTTATTATCTTTACCTCTCCCTGTCTTCCGGTACCCCTGTAACAGGTATAAGCAAAACCATCCTTTAAAAGAAGTTCTTTTATTCCGTTATTACTTTTTCTGGAAATAATATTCGTACTGATGAGATCACGGGTAAATTTTTCGGTTATTATAATTCCTACTACTGTGCCAACTGCAAATCCTGCTCCATAAGCAAGTATCCCGTAAATATTATCGACATTTTTTATTATCCTTACTATGATCGATATAAATATAGTGACCTCGACAAAACCAATCAGAGCAGCAATTATTTTCTTTTTTCTTATTATCATATTTACTCTGATTGTACCGAGGCTTACATCGACAATCCTTGCAATAAAGACTATAAGGGACCAAATTATAGTATCAACCAACTCTTACCTCCGATTCAAATCAATATTCTGTTTTTAAAATCCATATTTTCATTTTTTTCTGGATATTATCTACTCAATTCAGAAGATTCGCATGTTTTAAGTTTTTCAAAAAATACATTATAACAGTTTTGAAAAATATAATAGACAAAGAAAAATTCTCTTTTAAAAATTGAAAGAATCTTATTTTATTAACATGCAATCCCCAAAACTATAAAATCTATAACTATTTTGCTTCGCTCTCTCATATGCATTCAAAATGTTCTCTCTTCCTGCAAAAGCGGATACCATCACCAGAAGAGTTGAACGTGGAAGGTGGAAATTGGTGATCATCCAATCTACTGCCTTGAATTCATAACCGGGATATATAAAGAGATCCGTCATCCCGCTATCCACTGTTATCTTTCCATGTCTCGTCATCAAAGTTTCCAGAACCCTGACCGCAGTTGTGCCTACCGCAATTATCTTTTTCCCTTTCTCTTTTGCGTGTCTGATCTTCAAGGCCTCTGATTGTTTAATATAATAATGCTCACTGTGAATTTTATGTTCTTCTATTTCACCTGTCGTTATTGGTCTGAATGTGTCCAGCCCTATATCCAGACCAAGTTTTGCTATTATTACACCTTTGTTTCTTAATCCCTTTATCAATTCATCCGAGAAATGAAGGCCCGCAGTAGGAGCAGCAGAAGAACCTTCTCTTCCAGCATATATGGTTTGATAACGTGATTCATCTATGTCGTCGCTTTTTATATAAGGAGGAAGCGGTATCCTGCCATACTGTTTAAAAATAGGACCAACAGGATGATTGAATTCTACTATTGCCTGGCCGTAGTCTAATTTTGTCTTTATTGTAAAAAAATACTTGTTGCTTATGGTGATTTTATCCGAAGGTTGAACTCTTTTGGAAGGCTTGACCAGTACCATATGCTGATTATCCTTGACTCTGCTCAGGACAAAGCATTCAATACCGGCACCGGTCTCTTCTTTTTTTCCCATGATCCTGCACCGTATGACTTTGCTTTCATTTACTGCAAGTACATCCCCTCTGTCAAAGTAGTCGGGGATATTATAAAAAATATCATGTTTTATATTGCCGGTTTTTCTATCAAGCACCAGAAGCTTTGATTCATCTCTCCGGGGAAGTGGTTTTTGAGCTATAAATTCCTGGGGAAGTTCGTAGTCGAATAATTCAATTTTCATTTTCGGGTATATTATCAAAAAGCGCGGGATTGGTTTCTTTTTTTACTCCCATATACTTAAAAGCCAGACCGGTTGCTACTCTGCCTTTTGAAGTCCTTTTCACAAATCCCAGCTGTAAAAGATATGGTTCGTAAACATCCTCGACTGTATCTATCTCTTCACCTATTGAAGCTGCTATTGTCCCTACCCCTACGGGTCCGCCATCGAATTTTAGGACAAGTGTATGCAGAATTTTCTTATCTACTACATCCAGACCCAGTTTATCTATATCAAGCCTGCTCAGTGCTTTTTCGGCTATTTCTTTGTCTATTACACTGTCATTAGACATCAAAGCATAGTCCCTGACTCTGCGGAGTAATCTGTTTGCAATCCTCGGTGTCCCTCTGCTCCTTCCGGCAATGATTTCGGCACCATCTTCGGTTATTTCTATACCAAGTATGACTGCGGATCTTTTAATAATTTTGATGGTGCTGCTCTTATCGTAATAGTCCAATCTAATATTTACTCCAAACCTATCCCTTAAAGGTGAAGCAACCAGCCCTATCCTGGTTGTGGCACCAATAATCGTAAAAGGTGCAATGTCGATCCTGATGGATTTAGCCGAGGGGCCCTTTCCTATTATTATATCGAGCTTATAATCTTCCATTGCCGGATACAGGATCTCTTCTACGCTCCTGTTTAATCTGTGAATCTCATCCACAAACAAGACATCGAATTTTTCCAGATTGGTAAGTATAGCTGCCAGGTCTCCTGCTCTTTCAATAGCCGGACCAGAAGTGATCCTGAAACCGACTCCCAGTTCATTTGCAATTATTTCTGCCAGACATGTCTTACCAAGGCCGGGCGGACCGGACAAAATAACATGATCCAGTGGTTCTTTTCTCTTTCTGGCAGATTTTATGAATACAAGAAGATTTTCTACTATTTTTTCCTGACCTATAAATTCCGATATGGATCTGGGACGGAGACTTTTATCCAGCTCAGTATCAACCTTTATATGTTTGGGGTTTATATCGTTATTTTCTTCGTTCTTTTCGGTCATCTTATTCACTTATCTTTATTTTAAATTTCTTTAAGTGCCATCTTCAGAATTACTTCTATCTTTTCTTTTTCAATAGTATCGATACTTAACCTAGATATAGCCTTTCCTATCTCTCCTGGATTATACCCCAGAGTTTTTAAGGCCTGTTTCACTTCATATATTTTTTCATTTTCTTCCATACCCGGACGGATGATCCCACCCATTTTAACATCCTCGAGCTTATCTTTTAGTTCCACGATCATTCTTTCGGCAAGTTTAAGACCAATTCCCGGAATCCTTCTCAAAAGATCTACTTCTCTCGTCGAAATTATCCTTCCAAGTTCCTCTCCACTGTATATAGACAGGGCGCTCAGCGCTATCTTAATCGATATACCGGAAACACTTATAAGCTTTAAAAAAAAATTCTTATCCGAGAGATCCAGGAAACCCACCAGCTTTAATTCATCTTCTCTTACGTGAGTATAAATATCAAGTTCAGTTTCGGAACCTACTTCGGGTATCTTTTCGAAAGTTCTGCTTGAAATCAATATCTCAAATCCTATTCCTCCGGTCAATAACAGAATACTCGATGGAGATTTTTTTATTATCTTACCAAATATCTTTGCAATCATTTAAGTTGTGTCAGTAATTTTTAATAGTTTTAACCTTATCTTGAAACTTTTTATTGTTAGCATGGCATACCGATATCGCCATTGCATCCCATGCATCATCTTTCTTGTGAAAGAAATCATCTTCAATTTTTAAAATAATCTTTAACATGTATTTTATCTGCTTCTTCGTCGCTTTACCATAACCGACAATGGCCTGCTTGACCTCAAGAGGTGTGTACTCGTATATCTCCAGATTATTGATACTTCCTGCCAGAATAGATACGCCCCTTGCCTGGCCGACATTCATGGCAGATTTTACATTCATATTGAAAAAAATTTCTTCTATTACCAGACAATCAGGACAATACTTTTTGATTAATTGATTGATTGTTTTGTAAATTTCCTCTAATCTTTCACAGATGGGTCTGGTCTTTTTTGTGATGATACAATCGGAATATACAGGATAATAATTTCCTTTTTTTATATCCAGTATACTTATTCCTGTAGTCTCCAGACCGGGGTCTATTCCTAATATTCTTATTCTATCATCCGTCATTTTAAAATATCTAAACTTCGCTTAATATCTCATCCGGGATTTCAAGATTAGAAGTTACATTCTGGACATCATCATGTTCATCCAATGCGTTGATAAGTTTCAGTGCTTTGATACTTTCTTCTTTGGATAGTTTAATGGTTGATTTGGGTATGAGCTCCAGTTCGCTTGATTTTATATTTATTTTATTTTTTTCCAGAGTTTCTTTTACTTTTATAAATTCAGTCGGAGGAGTTTTTATTTCATATATATCATCGTCTTCATCTATATCTTCCGCTCCGCTGTCAATCATATTAAGCATGAATTCTTCCTCGTTTTTGACTTCTTTCCGCTCCACTATTATTATACCTTTTCTTTCGAATTGCCAGCTTACACTGCCACTCTCACCCAGAGTTCCATTCAATCTTGTTAAAATGTTTCTTATATCAGACGCGGTTCTATTCCTGTTCTCGGTCATCACTTCTACTATTATAGCTATCCCGCCTGGACCATAACCTTCATAAAGGATGCTCTCGAAATTTCCTCCCTCTATCTCCCCGGTTCCTCTTTTAATGGCCCTTTCTATATTGCTCTGGGGCATATTGTATTCTTTAGCTTTGGCAATCGCATTGGCAAGAGCTATATTGTCTCTGGGATCACTTCCTCCCCCTTCTTTTACCGCTACAATTATGTTCCTGCTGAGCTTGCCGAACATATTGCCCCTCTTTGCATCTTCCTTAGCTTTTTTATGTTTGATTGAATGCCACTTTGAATGTCCGGACATCAATTCTCTCCTTTATAATTTTTAATCATATTTATAAAATATCTATGTATTCTAAGATCATCCGTTAACTCCGGATGAAAGGCGCAAACCATGACATTATTTTCTCTTACAAGTACTATGTCATCCTTATGTCTTGCCAGAACTGCAACTTCTTTTCCTGCACTTATAATTTTTGGCGCTCTTATAAAAACCGATTTGAATTTACCGCCGTTCTCATTCCTATCAAAACTTATGTCAAGCAGTTCTTCAAAACTGTCTACCTGCCGGCCATATGCATTTCTCCGTACCGCGATATTTATATAACCCAGACCCTTATCTTCCCCTTCGATATTTTTCGCCAGCAGAATCAGACCCGCACATGTACCGAATATTGGTTTATTTTCCCTGTTGAACTTATCAAGTTTATCCTTGAATTTATATTTATCAAGCAATTTATTTATAGTAGTACTCTCGCCACCGGGAATAATAAGTCCATCTATTTTATCCAGCTGTTCGGGAAATCTTACTTCCACCGCGGATACCCCGCACTCTTTTAATCTATTTATATGTTCTTTGAAAGCCCCCTGCAGGGAAAGAACGCCTGCTGTAATAACCAATTTTTTACCATCCTCTATTCGAGATTACTTCCTCTTTCGAAAGCGTCGATACAGCCGTTCCTCTCATTGGATTTCCCAGCCCTCTTGAGACTTTCGCCAGAACTTCGGGATTATTATAATGGGTAGTAGCTTCGACGATTGCCTGAGCCATCTTTGAAGGATTTTCTGATTTAAAAATCCCTGAACCAACGAAAACACCATCTGCACCAAGCTGCATAATCATTGCGGCATCGGCAGGAGTAGAAATTCCACCGGCCGAAAAATTGACTACCGGTAAATTCTTGTTCTCGTGGACATATACCACCAGATCATAAGGAGCGCCCATTTCCTTTGATATCGTCATAAGCTCTTCTCCGGGCAGTGATGCTACTTTTACAATCTCATCTTTTATGCTCCTCATATGTTTCACCGCTTCTATGACGTCACCGGTACCGGCTTCTCCTTTTGTTCTTATCATTGCGGCACCCTCGCCTATTCTCCTTAAAGCTTCTCCCAGATTCGTAGCGCCGCATACAAAAGGAACTTTGAAGTTCCACTTGTTTATATGATATTTTTCATCTGCCGGAGTCAGGACTTCACTCTCATCTATGTAATCTACACCTATGGACTCCAGGATCTGGGCTTCTGCAAAATGCCCTATTCTTGCTTTTGCCATTACCGGAATAGAAACGGCATCCATGATCTTTAATATTATTTCAGGGTCTGTCATCCTTGCCACACCGCCGGAAGCTCTTATATCAGCCGGTATCCTCTCCAGGGCCATTACCGATACTGCTCCCGCTTCCTCTGCAATTTTTGCCTGTTCTACAGAAGTAACATCCATTATCACCCCGCCTTTTAGCATCTGGGCAAGTCCCGATTTTACTTTTAATGTTCCTTTTTCCATATTATTAAAACACCTCCGGTTATTTTACACCTACTCCTAAAGACATGCTTTCCAGTCTTCGAATCCTCTCTTCAGTAGGAGGATGCGTATTGAATAAATTACTAAAGAATGTCTTTGACTTGCCTCCTATTGGATTCGCAATAAAAAGATGGGCAGTCGCGCTGTTTGCAGTTTTAACTGTACTATGACTGCTTATTTTCCTCAGTGCATTCGCAAGTCCCGCGGGATACCTTGAAACCAGAGCACCGGTCGAATCAGCTAAAAATTCTCTGTTTCTGCTTATTGCCAGTCTTATCAGAGTGGCAATTATCGGCGATAATATTAAAAGCGCAATTCCAACTACAAGAAATATAAGGGTTATAATACCTCCGCCCGAACTTCTATCTGATCTCCTTCCCCTGCCACCAAAAATAAAGCTGCGAAGTATTATATTACTTATTATAGTGATCATCCCTACAAGAATGACTACTATTGTCCCCAGCAATATGTCGTAATTCTTTATATGAGAAAGCTCATGGGATATCACTCCTTTAAGTTCCTCGTCATTCAGGTTATTGAGCAGACCTCTGGTAAAGACTACTACGCTGTTCTTTGGATTTCGCCCGGTGGCAAAGGCATTCATTCCTTCATCCTCTATTGCATATATCTTAGGCATGTGCAGCCCTGCCGCTATTGCAAGTCCCTCTACCATATAATATATCCTGGGATCTTCCTCTCTGGATATAGGCCTCGCCCGGGTAAGATTCAACACTATCTTATCGCTGTAATAATAGCTCGAAAAACTCATTATAATGGCAAGTATCAATGCGAATGCCATAAATAATATAGAATTACTCCTATTTATGCCATATCGATAATCGATATAATAACCCACTGCAAATCCTACAGCGGTTATAAAGACTACAAACCCGATTATTATAAATACAGTTTTTGCCCTATTGCTGGCAATTTGTTCATACATAACTTAGATCACACCTTAACTTGATAGACTATTTTTCTAAAACTGAACTTTAACCGGTTCCCTGGCAGCGGCTTCTCCTATCTCGAAATAGTCACGGGTAGTGAAATTAAACATCCGGGCAAACATATTTCCCGGAAATGTCTGTATTCTGGTATTGAGTTTCATCACCATGTCATTATAAAACTGTCTGGAATATGCGATATTGCTTTCAATACCATTAAGCTGCTCCATTAATCTTGAAAAATGCTGGTCAGCTTTGAGATTAGGATAATTTTCGGATAATGCAAACAACGACTTCAGGGTCTCGGTAATCATATTTTCGGCTTTTGCCTGATCTTTTACGGTTTTAGCTTCAATTCCCATCTGCCTGGCGCTTATTACTTTCTCCAGAGTTTCCCTTTCATGTTTTGCGTACCCCTTGACGGTTTCTACCAGATTTGGTATCAGATCGTATCTTTTACGTAACTGCACATCGATCTGGGACCACGAGTTATCCACCTGATTTCTTAGAGATACTATGGAATTGTATATACCTATTGCAATCAAAACTATAATTATAACAATTCCAAATATCACTGCAAAAACAGTAATTACGGCTGGTAACATACTGACCTCCTTCTACTTGATTTTAATCATATCTAAAATAAAATATTTTACATTTTTCCACATAAAAAACAAACAACTTTAGATTATATCATATAACCAACAGCAAAAATATAATCCTGAACAGTGGTCGATTTCAGGCTCTTAAAGAGTGCTAATATTGTTTTTACACAAAAAAAGTTTTATGGTATATTTCTTCTATTGCCTTATTGCGGCTTAAATACTATCAAAATCTGACACTTTTCGCGGAGGATGCTAATGAATGGTAAAAGTTGCTCTAATAATAAAGTTATAGGGCTAATCTCTGGAAATGGCACCGGTAAAACTACACTCGCAGAATGCATTTTATTCAATTCCAAAACAATTGATAGACTTGGAACCATAGAAACAAAAAATACGACTTCCGACTACAGTCCGCTGGAAACCAGAAAAGGTTTCAGTATAAGCTCAAGCATACTTAATTATAAATGGAAAGATTTTAATATAAACCTTATAGACTGTCCGGGATATATGGATTTTATAGGTCAAACACAGGCCGCAATCAAAGTAATAGACTGTGCACTTCTGGTCATTGATGTAAAATCAGGAATACAGGCTCCAACTGAATTGGTAATAGAACTGCTTGGCAAAAATCCCAGACCTTCGTTTCTCATATTAAATAAACTTGACCTGGAAAATATAGATTATTCTAAAGTCATTGAAGGTATAAAAAATGAATATAAGTTAAAACTCGTCCCAATAACCGCTCCGCTTAACAGCGGAGAAAATTTTTCTAAAGTCGCTGATATACTTCAAAATCAGGCATATGAATATAAAGAGAAGAATTTTACTGGTAACAAAATTCCAATAGATGAAAACATTAAGGGCCAGATTGAACGTCATCATAATGAACTTATCGAAACTATAGTGGAAACGAATGATGAACTGCTTAACAAATATCTGGAAGGTGAAAAAATAGATGAAAACGTGATAAACGAAAACCTTAAAAAAGCAGTAATGGAAGGTAAAGTTATTCCGGTATTTGCAATTTCTTCAGGTAAGAATTTCGGTATTGATATCTTAATGGACTATATAAATTCTCTTCTCCCCTCTGCACTTGATATACCGCCCGTAAAGGCACAGGATTTAAATAAGAAATCGGAAATAGAAATCAAGCCTGCTCCCGATAAACCGGTTCTTGCATATGTTTTTAAGACAATGGCAGATCCTTATATAGGTAAGTTATCGATATTTAGAATTTTTTCGGGAACCATCAGGATCAATGAGAGTTATTATGTGTCCAGTTCCGGAAAAACTTATAAATTCACCAATTTATTCAAACTGCAGGGTAAGAATCAAATCGATATAGATGAAGCCTCCTGCGGAGAAATTGTAGCTGTTTCGAAGATTATGGACATTTTAAATGATGACACCGTCTCCGGTCCGGACCAACCTTTGAAAATGCCCGCAACTGAATATTATTCCCCTACACTGCCAAGGGCTATCATACCAAAAAGTAAAGGTGACGAGGAAAAAATAAGCAATGGCCTTTCCAAACTAATCCAGGAAGATCCAACAATTAAACAGGAGTTAAACAAGGAAGTGCATCAGAATATAATCTGGGGTATGGGAGAACTACATATTTCCATGGCTAAAGAGAAATTAAAAGAAAAATTTGATATCGATATTGATATATTGGCGCCGCTGGTTGCATACAAGGAAACGATAAGAAAAGATGCTAAAGCGGAATACAAGTATAAAAAACAATCAGGCGGCAGAGGGCAATACGGACATGTTTTAATCGAGATCAAACCTTTGCCAAGTGGCGGAGGTTTTGAGTTCAAGAACAGTATTTTTGGGGGTGCGATACCTAAAGGATATATACCGGGTGTGGAAAAAGGTATCAGAGAGGCGCTTCTTAAGGGTATTCTTTCGGAATCTCCTGTAGTGGATGTAAGTGTAAATTTATACGATGGGTCATATCATACAGTTGACTCTTCCGAGATGGCTTTTAAGATTGCGGCATCTATGGCATTCAAGAAAGGCATGCAGGAAGCTTCCCCCGTTATTCTTGAGCCTATCAATGAACTGGAAATCACTGTGCCCGAGAAATATATGGGAGATATAATCGGAGATATAAATTCAAAGAGAGGAAAAATTATTTCGATAAACCCGATTGAAAATAAAAAGCAGCTAATCAAGGCTTCTTTACCTCAATCCGAGACTTTCAATTATACTATTGATTTGACTTCTCTTACCCAGGGAAGAGGAAGGTTCACTCAAAAATTTTCGCATTATGAAGAAGTACCCCCTATGCTGGCACAGAAAATAACCGAAGAAAGGAACAAGCAGAAGGAATGAAGAAGAACTATAAACGACGTACTGTAGTATTGGATAAAATTCCATACATCCTTTTCGGGGTGATCCTTATAGCAGCAGTGATAATATTCTTCTCGATAAGAAGCTGTATGCCGTTAAATTTCTTTTCAGTCGGACAGGAAGAAACGGAAGAAGAAATGAAATATACACTTTTCATATCTTCTCCGACAAATGATAAAGTTTTTGATTTTATCAATGAAAGCGAATCGGTTCCAATAGAGATAAGGGCACAGGAAGTTGAAAATACAGGTTATACCATAAAAATCCTGGTAAACGACAGTGAGATAAAATCATTTACCACTCCTCCTTATGAATATAACTGGAATCCCGGAAGTTCCGGTGAGTACGAGATTATATCCCAGCTTATAGATGATAGCGGCAATGTATTAACAACCTCAAACACGGTAAATTTTACGGTTCAATATGAGATTGAACCCGAGAAAGACAATGTAATAAGTGTCGATGTCGAAGAAAAGAAAAACCAGATCCTTGACGAGGCTCTTTTCAGGACCCTGAATACCATACCTACAGGAGTTCCTATATTCTCGTACAGGTGTTATGCTGCCCCTGTCATTGATGGCAGTATGGATGAATGGGATAAATTTAATAGTTTTTCAGCCTTTGCACCAACTATATTAAAAGAACATTACATCTCTCATACCGATATTTCAGGTACATTTTATTCCTGCTGGGATGATGAAAATTTTTATTTTGCAATCCAGGTTCTCGATGATTTGTTCAGCCAGAACTACACCGGTAATCAGATGATTAATGGTGACAGTGTAATGATTGTATTTGATACCGAGCTGACCGGGGATATGCAGATTTCATTTTATAATGGTGATGATTACCGGATAGATTTCTCCCCTGGTAATTTTTCCGCAACATTTGCCGAATCTTTTATGAACTGGCCATCCAATACACCTCCCAGAGGAGTAAACATAGCTTCTACCAGAATAGCAAACGGATATATAATAGAAGCCAGTATCCCCTGGTATAATTTCACCAATTATATTCCTGAAGATATGGATGTACTGGGATTTACCGTATCTATATTTGATACAGATCAACTGCCATTGGAAATGCCAACAACTGAACTTGTAATTTCCTCATCAAAAGATTTTGAATTTAATAATGTTTCCCTGCTGGGCGCAATTGCTTTAATAGACGCGGGAGACATACAGATTACCGAAGAAGAACAAGCTGGCGATGAAAGTACAGAAGAAGAAACTTAGTAATTACACTAATGATAAATATTTATAAATCAAGAAGTTTTATCCCGGGAATATTTTTAAAATGACGGTCCATTGTTAAAACCGGAGCATCTATTCTGATTGCAATTGCAGATATAAGAGCATCTGTCAGGGGGATTATCCTGCCCTTTTTCTTAAGACTAAATAATAGATGGCCAGCTTTGATCCAATCTTCAAAAATACAATCTACATAAAGAATTGCACTTATGGATCCGGATAACATTAGATATTCTTTTTCATTTTTTACTCCATGCAATAATTCAGAAATAATTGGCCCAACCATATAAATATTTTCAAGATTTAGATTTTCTTCAATAAAAAGAACGTAAGTCGGGTTATTTTTAAAATATTCGATCCAGATCGAAGTATCTACAATAATTTTATTACTCATGGCATGTTTTTAAATTTATTTTTCTGATAATTCTTTTTCTCTTAAAGACTTTATTTCTTTCTCGTCAAAAGAAATCTTAGATTTAAGCTGCATAAATTCTTTAAGTTTCCTAAACCTTATTGCATCTTCAATAGCATTTTCGATAGCCTTTGATCTATTCTTTGTGCCATAAAGAGCTTCGGCTTCCTTAATGATATTTTCGGAGATATTTATTGTAGTTCTCATATATCCTCACCTGCATAATATATTACATAATAATAGTATGAAATTCAAGATGTAAATAAATACATAAAAATTAAAAATTTAAAGTTAGTATTTTTACCAGATTTATAGTAGATTCAAGAAATGACTAAATAATCTTCTGGATCTTAGAAATATCCTATTGTAGATATGAAATATATATAGCTACATCCACCTATCCAGCCAGTCCAGTATTTTTTCAGGCCTGTCCTGAAAGTAGCTGTAGCTTTCAAAGCGGTGTTTTGTGTTTTCAATCCAGTAAAATTCTTTTGGTTCGGGAGTATCGTTATGGAAACCTGATATATCGTTCAGATCGGTCCACGGATTGTTTCTTGCCTGTATGTATAAAGTCGGGACCTTCAGGTCCTTTGCGTAATCGCGGGGAGACATCTTTTCCAGCGGATGTTCACTGCGCCAGTTCACGATTCTTTTTACCATAGGGAAAATAATTCTTGCGCCGAATGGCGTAAGTATTCTCTTTGCGTAAGTCTTTACAAAAACCTCCATTGATATGGGCTGAACAGCAATAAGAGTCTTTACTTCTTTAAATTTATCCGGATCCTTACTCATTGCAATAATAGTTGAATTGGCGCCCATACAGAAACTTACAAATCCTATATCAAAACTCTTCAGATCATCACGTTTTTTTATAAAATCCATTGCGGCAACCACATCTTTATATTCTTCCAGCCCCACCCCGGCTTTACCGCCATTAGGGCTTCTGCCGCTTTCACCGTGATTTCTAAAATCAAACATAAGAACCCGGTAACCTTTTTTATGAAGATGTCTGGCAGTTTTTAAAAATTCTATTTCTTTATTATAGAGTTTGGAAATGCTTCTGTATTTTACAGTTGATCCATACTTTGTCAGACCACCCACATGAGTCATGACTACCAATTTTTCCATAGAACCGGGAATCAACCACCCTTTTAAGGCAACCCCGTCTGAAGCCATAAATTCCACATTTTCATAATCCATACCATAATCTTTAGGATTTTTAGGTACCGGCTGCCGGTTAAGAAAAATAATAGTTCCGGATAAAAAATAACTGAATAAAACATATATCAGAAATATCCCGGTTAAAGCTATAAGAATATAAACTGCAATCATAATATTACCATTCGATACTCAAAAATTCTTTAATATCTTAGCAGATACGATAATCATAGAAAACAAATTATTTTCTTTATATAAAACTTTAGGTCAAATATCTATCATAATGCTGTCATTATCGACTTTTACCTGATAGCCTGGTTCGTTTTTTGTCTTGAGCTTAAGAAAGCCTATCCTTGGTCCTGAAATGCTTTCTCCCGTTGTGACATCGAACCTGGAACCATGTCTTGGACATGTAACTATTTTCCCCTCAAGCTTTCCTTTTGACAGGTCGCCGCCCATATGTGTGCATATTCTGTTTATGGCGTAATAATTTCCGTTATAATTTACGACTACTATTTCTTTATCCTGAATTGATACGGCCTTCATTTTTCCCTCTGGTATATCGTTTGTTTTTGCTACTTCATAAAAACTCATTTTTACCTTCTTCTTAAAAAAATTATTATAAGTAAGATTATAATTAATTCATAAAATATTTAAATCTATTATTTATCGGAAGAATCTTTTTTGAAAAAGATTCTTACCCTTACAAAACCAGAATAATCAAATGAACATTGAAAACAAGCAGTATGAAAAACAAAGAAAAAATAATCACATTTATAAATGATGTTATTTTTCTTCTTTCAGAAGGATTGACTATACTTCCATAAAACGAAGTCGCGAGGGAAGGTATTGAAACCAATCCGAGCAGTATAAAATTTATATCATATCTATAAAATCTATATATCATATTCAACACGGCTATAGTTATAAAGTAAACAAAAGCTGCCGTTGAAAAAATCGACAACAATAAGTATCCTGTTTTCCTTCCATATACCGAAATGAGATTCCTTTTACCAGAAAACCTGTCAGCCCCGTAATCAGGAATTTCAACCGCAATAGAAAGCATAGCGGTGTACAATAATAGTGGTATTAAAATTATAATGATTTCTTTATCCAGAGTATCTCTGAAAGTAACAAATCCGGCTGCAGGCAAAATTACCCCTATAATCAACATAATAGTTATTTCGCCTAATCCTCTGTATGAAAACTTTAATGGCGGCGCAGAATAGAACCAGCCCAGCAGGTTGGCAAGTATGGCTAAAATAATCATCCAGATGGAAGCTTCGAAAATTAAAACGAATAAGACAGATAGTATTATTGAGATAATTAAAAGTGAAATCGAAATCCATTTTGAAAAGATCCTTAAGTTTTTATTATTTCTTAAAACCTTGCTTCCGCCTGAAAAAAAAGTTGGAATGGTCATCCTGTCAGCATCGTAATCAAAATATTCATTACCATACTGGACCGAAAGCTGAGCCGAAAAGAAGATCAAATATCCGAATACGAACCTTGCCAGATAAAAACTTTCCCCGGCCAGCAGTGCCAGTAGGGCTCCGCATGAAAAAACCATAAAAACCGGGAGTGCAAACTGAAACCGGCCTAATTTTATTATTTCTTTTAACATATAATCCAGGACACCGAAATTAATAATCTCTTAAAGAAAATTTTCACTTCAGAATATCTATCTTTATTGACCTTCTATCGTATTATTATAACTTTTAATGGTACTATAAACCAAACTTTCAGTTCAATTGGCTTTACTTTGATATTATTGTTAAAATATCAACGATTTTTAATATGTCAGTCAGGAAAAATAAAAACTTAAAGACTTTCAGTATAATTATATCCGGTATCGTCCAGGGGGTGGGCTTCAGGCCCTTTGTTTACAGGCTGGCGCGGCATCATGGTTTGAATGGAACGGTAAACAATACAACGGAAGGCATTACCGTACTGGTCAATGCTCCTGATAGGAAAGCAGCCGAAAAATTTTCTTCGGATATCAAATTACAAAAACCTTCTGCTGCAATCATCGAAAACATAAAGATAGAAGAATCCGCTTTCCGTGATTTGAAGGATTTTAAAATTGGAAAAACCATAAAAACCAGAGAAAGATTCCAGCTTGTATCTCCTGATATTGCCACATGCAGCCTCTGTACCGCAGATATAAAAAATAAAGAGGACGTTCGCCGGTATGATTACCCTTTTACTAATTGCACCAATTGCGGACCCAGATTTACCATTATTAAGGAAATGCCTTATGATCGGCCCAATACAACAATGCGTGAGTTTCAGATGTGTAAAGATTGCTCGGCAGAATACAATGATCCCGGTAACAGGAGATTTCACGCGCAGCCGATCGCCTGTAAAAAATGTGGTCCGAAATTACTTCTCATTGATAGAAAGGGAGAGAAAGTAGATTCCGGAAACATTATTCTTGCCTCTTCGAAACTGCTGCGCCAGGGAAAAATTATTGCCATAAAAAGCCTCGGCGGATTTCAGATTACCTGCAGCGCCCTATCCGATAATACTGTCATTGAACTCAGGAAAAGAAAGAAAAGACCTGTAAAACCATTTGCCGTAATGATCAAAAATATCGATTATATTAAAAAATATTATAAGCTGGGAGTAAAAGAAATAGATAGTCTTATTTCGCCCCGGGCACCGATTGTCCTCCTTGAAAAAAATACGAATAATTACCCTGTATCCCGTTACGTCTCATTGTACAATCGTTATGAAGGCGTGATGCTTCCTTATACTCCGATCCATCATTTGATTTTTGATCATATCGATGTACCCCTTATCATGACCAGCGGTAACATATCAGAAGAGCCCATAGCGGCTGAAAATACAGAGGCATTGGAGAAATTGAAAGACATCTGTGATTATTTTTTGATCCATGACCGGGATATTTACTGCAGATTTGATGATTCGGTCATAAAGATATTTGACGGAAGAGAAATGATCATAAGAAGAGCCAGAGGATATTCTCCCTATCCGGTAAAACTTGGAAAAGATACAGGAGGAAAGATCATTTTTGCAGCAGGCGCCCATGAAAAAAATACGTTCTGTTTCCAGGTGAAAAATTATGCTATCGTCAGCCAGCATATCGGGGACCTTGATGATGCGCAGTCCATGGATTTTTACGGCTCTACATTCAACCATTACCGAAAACTTTTTAACATTAACAAAATAGATGCTTCAGTATATGACAAACATCCTGCTTATGCTTCTACGAGATTTGCCTTAAAATTAAAAAATATACCAACCAGAATCGAGGCTCAACATCACAAGGCGCATATCGCAAGCGTAATTGCCGAAAATGGTATAGATGAAAATTTAATTGGTTTTGCCTGGGATGGGACTGGTTATGGTGATGACGGTAAGATCTGGGGAAGTGAAATATTTGAAGTAAGCAGGGATTTAGATTTTAAGAGAGTGGGTCATCTAAAAGAAAAGATTCTTCCAGGAGGAGAAATATCCATAAAAAAACCCTACCGGATGGCTGTCTCTTATCTGTATTATCTCTGGAAGACCGATGGAGATGGTAAAGATAAATTTAACCGGTTTTTATATGATAGACTGCCTTTTTACAAAAAGATAATATCAAATTTTGAAATCGAAGTTATCGAAAAACAGATGGAAACCGGATTTAACAGCCCGATCACTACCAGCATGGGAAGATTATTTGACGCAGTGAGTTCCGTTCTTGATTGTACACACGTGTCAAGTTTTGAAGGCGAGGCAGCAATACACCTTGAAATGATTACTGATTATAAGGTTAAGGAGAAATATCCCTTAAAAATCAATAATAGTAATGGAATATATCTGATAGATGATCACTACATTTTTTCAGAAATTTTAAAAGATTTGCAGAAAAAAATACCAAAAGGTAGAATATCTGCCAGATTTCATAATACACTCGCATCGGCCGTACTTGAAATCAGTAATATTATAAGAGAAAAAAGTGGTATTTACAGGGTCGGTTTGAGTGGAGGGGTTTTTCAAAATAACTACCTGATAAAAAGATGTTTTGATATATTAAAAAAGGAAAGTTTTGAGGTATACTCAAATTTCAATGTTCCTGTAAATGACGGTGGTATTTCTCTTGGGCAGAGTTATATGTCAGCCTTGAGAATTCTATCTACAAAGAAAAAGAGGTAAGTCATGTGTCTGGCGATACCGGCAAAAATAATTAAAATAAATAAAAAAACAGCTACAGTAGAGACCCTTGGAGTAAAAAAAGAAATCGATATCTCCCTGGTCCCCGGAGTCAGAACCGGAGATTTTGTCATAGTCCATGCCGGTTTTGCAATACAATCCATAGATAAAGAAGATGCGGTATCCATTCAAAATTATTGGAAGGAATATCTGGATGAACAGCAAAACTAGAGAATTGATCTTATCTTTAAACAATAATAAACCCGCCCGTAAGATAAATATAATGGAAGTCTGCGGGACCCATACAATGGCAATATCCAGATATGGATTACGACAGCTCATACCTGAAAATATAAATCTTATAAGCGGCCCGGGATGCCCTGTCTGTGTCACTCCAGCCGGTGATATAGATTGGATAATGGAAATAATGGAACAGTACGAAATCTCACTTTTTACTTTCGGAGATATGCTCAGGGTGCCGGGAACGAGATCCAGCCTCTATGGTAAAAGATCTGAAGGTAAAGATATAAATATTTGTTACTCACCCTCGGATGCTCTGGATTTTGCCAGAAAAAATCCAGTTAAAAAGGTGATATTTTTGGCAATCGGATTCGAGACTACCATACCGCTTACTGCAGTCATCGTTAAAAGAGCATACCTTGAAAAAATCAACAACTTTTATATTTTCAATACTCATAAACTTATACCGGAAGCACTCGAACTATTGGTTAATGACAGAGAAATCAAAATAGATGCTTTCCTGTGCCCCGGACATGTCTCTGTTATCATTGGCAGCAAGCCCTATGGATTTTTAGCAAAAAATTATGGAATACCATGTGTAATCAGCGGTTTTGAACCGGAAGATATACTTCAGTCCATAGCAATGATACTGGAACAGATTAAAAAAGAAACTGCCGAAATCGAAATACAATACAGGAGAGTCGTCAAAGAAGAAGGCAATCCTGCAGCTGTAAGACTTATTTATGAAATATTCGATAAATCCGATTCGACATGGAGAGGACTTGGAAATATCTCAGGAAGCGGTTTAAAATTAAAGGATAGATTTTTAAAATTCGATGCCGGAACCCAATTCCCGGTAAAAAAAATCCGATCCGGGGAACCTGCTGGCTGCGAATGTGGAAACGTGCTTAAGGGAATAAAGAGACCTTTTGAATGCAGATTATTCTCAAAAACCTGTAAACCTGAAAGCCCTGTGGGAACCTGCATGGTATCAAGAGAGGGATCATGCGCGGCTTATTATAAATATGAAAGAAAACATAAGAATATAAAGTCTGACACCAAAAATTTATATAAGAATAGATAAAAGCAATCAAAATAAAAAGATGTATAAAAAATTCGATGATAAAATTATCCAGCTTTCTCATGGGGATGGCGGGATTAAAACCGGAGAACTCATAAATAATCTTCTTCTCGGGTACTTCGGAAATGATATTTTAAATAGACTGGAAGATAGTGCTGTCCTTAACTGCAGCAGTAAAAAAATTGCCTATACCACCGACAGTTTTGTGGTGGATCCAATATTCTTTCCCGGCGGGGATATAGGTAAATTAAGCATATGCGGTACCGTAAATGATCTTGTGACTACCGGTTGTACGCCCATTGCCCTGAGTCTCGCTTTCATCCTGGAAGAAGGCTTCCCGGTTTCGGATTTTAAAAGGATACTTTCTTCGATAAAGAATACCATAAATGCTAACGATTTGAAAATAGTTACCGGCGATACCAAGGTAGTGGAAAAAGGAAGCGTTGATAAAATCTTTATAAACACATCTGGTATAGGAGCCATTGATAATAATTTGGACCTTTCTCCCCGCAGAATCAAGGCAGGCGATAAAATATTGATTAACGGAGGTATTGCCGAACATGGGATAGCAATACTCGGCAGCAGGAAAGAATTCAACTTCAAAAGCAGTATAAAGAGCGACTGTGCCTCTCTCTTCCCACTTGTCAGAGATATGATTTCGGTATCAAAAAAAATCCACGCTTTAAGAGATGTTACCAGGGGCGGTCTGGCATCAGTGCTATTCGAAATGTCCAGAGCATCCGGAACCGGTATCGACATATATGAAAATGAAATTCCCATCAAAAAAGAAGTATTGGGAATCTGTCAGTTTCTCGGACTGGATCCCCTCTATATCGCAAATGAAGGCAAGATGATTATTTTTGTCGATAAAAAAGAAGCCGGTAGAGTTCTTGATGCAATGAAAAAGAATAAATATGGAGAAGACAGCCGTATTATAGGCGAAGTAACTGAAAAATATCCAAAGAGTGTAGTTAGCAAGAAAAGCTATGAAGGTAACGTTGTCTTAGTCACAAGGCTTGGCACCAGAAGAACACTTGATCTTCAATTCTGCGAGCAACTCCCAAGAATATGCTAGGTTTTAAATAATCCAGCCGGTTATAATAACACTTCTATAAAAATTATAATTCGATAAAAATAAATATAAGACTTTTATTTTATTTATTCAGATTCTTTATTGAATTATATATTTTCTGAAGTATTTTAAAATTATCTTCTATATTGGAATTTAAGATAAATACATTTGCCAGTTCTTTTCTCACCGAAAGTGTCATCTCAACAGCATCTTCCTGGTTTATTGAGGCTTTAATTTCATCTATTAGATTTACCATATCTTTTGCAAGATTGCTTATTTCGTCTGATTTCTTGATTATATTTTCACAGGTCCCTCTCAAATCTTCGATTTCTTTAAACATACTTATCCTCCCTGGGAAAATCTTTAATTTTTAATTCCTATTATAATGGTATGCGTCAATTGTTACAATATAAATATAATGATTTTTTAAAAGAATTTTTCCTCAAATTGAAATATGGAGTTATTCTCTCTATCTAATAAAAGGGATCATCTGGAAGTTTCCTTTTTTATTTCCGATATTATTTTGGGAATTTTTCTTTCTATCTCAGGTGACAGCTTATCGCCAAAATCTATACTCTTTGGTTTAATGCCGATTATTGATATGCGGGTATTTATTTTTAATGCTTTTATAAGTTTTAAAACATCCGCAAGATTAAGGTCGTGAAGAGAAAGGCTTTTGTAATCCTTTTTTATAAATTCTTCGATATCGTCAACCTTTATGTTTATGACATCACCGGTATTTTGCCCGGTATCTATGGCATCTATTATTATTATTTTTTCGCAGTTTTTTATCCAGAAGATAAGATCGGTCCCGGAAGTTCCTCCATCAATTATCTCTATATCTTTAAAAAATTCCAATTTTTCCAGTTCTTTTATTATTCTGATACCTATTCCATCATCGGACCTGAATTTATTTCCAAAACCAATTATTTTTATATCAGTTCTGCCGTGGTCGTGGTCTTTCGAGACATTATTACGGGAAGTATTTGTCATAACAAATTTTCTAAAGGAAAAAACTTATTTGTTTATTAATTTGACATTCAGAAAATGTGTCGAACAGGATATACAGGGGTCATAAGCCCTTATCAGCATCTCGCAGGACAGTTTGATTTCATCCTCGCTTTTATCGATTACAGTCGGAATCAGCGCATCCATATCTTTCTCTATATTTGCATAGTTCATCCCTGTAGGAATTATCATATTAGCTTTTTCCACTCTACCTCTGTCATTATAGGTATAATCATGAATAAGCAGTCCCCTTGGAGCTTCTACGACTCCAACGCCCCGGCCTGCTTTTGGAACAATATCTACCATAGCTTTATCTTTATCGATACCTTCTTCAAGGATTTCATCTATTAATCTTATACTGTCGTCAACACTATGAATTATCTCAACAAATTGGGCGATATTATTCATAAAAGGATTATAACATGGAGCTTTAAGTCCCAGTTCCTCGGCATATTTCCTGGCATTGTCCGTAAGCTTATCATAATTATTGTTAAATCTGGCAAGAGCGCCGACCATAAATGCATCCCTGCTCGCCCAGCAATGTTTTGAAGTCGAGTGCCGGACAATTTTTTCTTTTATTTTATCCAGATAGTTCTGGTCATCGATCTCCCAGCCGTCCGATGATTTTATACTACCGTCATAAAGCGCATAATCAACTGCATCGCTTATAGAAATATATTCCGTTTCTCTTTCGAAAGCAGGAATATTCAGAGTTTTTAATACACTGAGAGTTTTTTCAAAATCCTGGTAACTTGCCTGCAGCATCTCTTTCATCTTTACCATTTCTTCTTCGGTAGGTAGTTTTGTAAATCCGCCAACTACTATTCTTATCGGATGGATTGCCCTTCCCCCTATTATTCTTACCATGTCATTGGCCATCTTTTTGGTTCGTAGAGCAATATTTACCACATCAGGATGTGTTTCCACCAGCGGGATCACGCTGCCTACACCAAAAAAATCAGGAGCAGCAAGAAAGTAAACATGCAGCACATTGCTCTGGACATTTTCATGGTGATATACAAGTTTTCTCAGGCTTATAGTTTGAGGTGACGGCGTTATGCCCAGTGCTTTCTCGGTTGCTTTGATAGATGCACAGGTATGTGCAACCGAGCAGATCCCGCAAATCCTTGAAGCTATATGAGACGGTTCATCATACTTTCTCCCCACCATCATTGCTTCAAAAAATCTGGGCGATTCAGGTATTCTAAATGTCAACTGCTCCACTTTTTTATCTTTTATATTTATTATCAAATCGCCGTGACCCTCTACCCTTGATATCGGTGAGATCTCTACATTTAAATTCTTTACCATTATGATAAACCTCCAGAATTATTATTATTTTTATTCTCTATAGTTTTTCCTTTGCAGGCATTATAGAGGTTAAATCCCTCCATTATATCCTCAACCGTGAGTCCATATTTCGCCAGTAGATCTTTCTGTGCATTTACATTCGGATCATCTATTACTCCTCTGCAGGCTTCGCAACCCGAAACACTATTGGGACATCTGGAATTACAGCCCGCTCTAGAGATAGGACCCATACAGGTTATTCCCAGTTCATATACGCAGGTATTACCATTTCTTTTGCATTCGATGCAAACCGGGTAATTTGGTATCTCGGGTTTTTTACCCACGATAAGGGATTTTATTATATCCGCTATTTCGAACCTGTTAGGAGGACAGCCCCTGGCATAGTAATCGACCTTTATATACTGGTCAATAGGTTTTACCTCAATTGAATCTATCCAGTCTTTTTTATCTCCATATACGAGCTCTTTTGCTCTTTCAAGACCATACAAATTTTTAAGACAATTAAGTCCGCCCGATACAGCACATGCTCCGATTGCCACTACTATCCTGGCAATATCGCCGATCTTTTTTATCCTTTCTATGGCATGCTCTGTTGATATGGAACCTTCAACAAGAGCTATTTCATAATTGTCACTGTGCTCTGTAATCGCTTCCGTAAAATGAACAATATCCACGGCACTCACTAAATCCAGTAATTGGTCTTCAAGATTCAATATTTCCAGTTGGCATCCGCCGCATCCGGTAAATCCGAATACGCCTACTTTTGGCTTACTCATTATATTGCCTCCTTCAAATTCATTATTTCCCATAGACTGAATACGGGGCCATCAACGCATACCAGTTTATTACCAATATGACAGTGATTGCATTTTCCAACTCCGCATTCCATTCTCCTCTCAAGCGAAAGGTAAATATTTTCGGGTTTGAAGTTTTTCTTTTCCAATTCCATAATCACGTACTTATACATGACCGGAGGTCCGCAGACCACGACATAAGTATCTTCGGGAGGAAAATTCACTCTTGGTATAAGCTTGGTACATACTCCGATTTCTCCGGTCCATTTATCATCAGGATTATCCACTGAAACACATGTGGAGATATCATCACGATTGCTCCAGTACCCAATATCATTTCTAAATAAAATACTGCTCGGATTAACCGCACCGTATATTATCATTAATTCCTTGTAATCTTCCCTGTATTGCATGATATATTTTATCAGCGACATTAACGGTACCATTCCCAGGCCTCCGGCTATCAAAAGGACATTATGATTTCTCATCTTTTCAAATGGGAAATATCCTCTTCCAAAAGGACCTCTGATCCCTATTCTCGAACCCTCTTCCATTCTATGAAGGGCACCGGAGACATTACCGGCATTTCTTACACAGAGCTCAAAAAATTCTTTATTGTTTGGATTTGATGCGAGACAGAAGGGAGCCTCACCCAATCCGAATACAGTGAGCTCTATGAATTGACCGGGTAGGAATTTGAAATTATTTTGTTTTTCTTCATCCTCAAAAGCAACATTAAATAATTTTTCTGTTGGACTTACTTTTTCTATACGGCTTATTCGTGCAATATCGGGAACATATATGGAATTTTTATTTTCTTCTTTTGCTTTCAAAACCATTTATACGCTCACCTCTTTCTTCACTGAATTGATATCTTCAGCGATATTGATCCTGGCAAGACATGTTTCTATGCATCTTCCGCACCCAACACAGGAGTATCTGCCAAACTTTTCTACAAAAGTTTTAAGTTTGCATCTGTATCTCTGCTTTAGCCTGTTTTCTTTATTGGGCCTGAAATTATGGCCGCCTGCCACCAGTCCATATTCTGGTATCATGCATGAATCCCACTCTCTGATTTTATTTCCTTCTTTCAAATTAAGTTCCATGTCATCTTTTACATTGAAGCAAAAACAAGTGGGACAGACAAGGTTGCAGGATCCACAGCTGTAGCAGTCTTTTGCAACTTTCTTCCAGAATTCCTCATTATTATAAATCAATTCGAAATTATCATAAAAGTTTTTAATATCGACATCCAGTTTAAATTTCATACGATAATCATCCAGATACTTATCATATTCTTTAAAATCCTCGGCTGAGGCATCTCTGACTTTAGCATACCTTTGAATAATCTCATTTCCTCTTGCGGTGCCGATTCTTAAAAAATACTTATCGCCAAGTTCGGTAAGATACATATCAAAACCACTTTTCGCGTAATCCGCGCCCATGCTTGGAGAAAAATTTGTTTCAGTCGGCTGACTGTCCATTCCGATTACTATAAGGTTTTTCCTCTTTGAAATATAGTTCTCATCAATAAAATCTGTGGTAAAAAATTCATCCAAAAAATTCATTCCATTTATATCCCAGGCATTTACTCCAAAAAGTATTCTCTCTTTGCTTTCCACCACAGGTTTTACACTAATTGTTTTTCCGACTTCATAATTCACCAGCTTTTCGGCCGGATAAAATAATAATTTTTTTGCCGGAGGAATAGTTGTCTTCATATAATTGGTATCCAGTTCCGAGATATCCTTGATCGGAACAAAATCATTCACCGACTTATCTTTTCTTACGGGGCCTATAAATTCATAATTGGAAATAAGAGCTTTTATAAAATCCTGATATGAGTTTTTATCCATGACTTTATATAGCATAAATACTCCTTCCTTTATTGATGTAAAACTATTTCCGCGGTATATTTGTAAAAGGTTTGTAACACGTGAATTAAAATACCATTTACCTCAATCAATGTCAATAAAACTGAGGAGATTTCCGGATAATTAGTAATAACATTATATAAATTTATAACTATAAATCGTTGCTAATTTTATCGATTATTATATTTCTTGCAGCGGTCCAGTACCCATTCTATCCATTTTTCCATGCCGGAACCAGTTTTGCAGGACAATTTTATTATATCCGACCGGGTATTAAGCTCCCTTACTTTATTTTCGAAAAAAACCTCGTCAAAGTCACTTACTTTAAGTAAATCCATCTTATTGAGTATAACGAGATCACTCTTAACAAATACCGGTGGATATTTTACCGGTTTATCATCCCCTTCGCTAACGGATGACATCACTATCTTATAATCTTCTCCAAGATCAAATCCCGATGGGCATATTAAATTACCTACATTTTCTATAATCAGCAAATCAAGACTTTTAATTTTTAATTTACTTACGGCTTGCTCTATCATGGAAGCATTTAAATGGCAGGAACCCCCGGTATTTATTTGTATAATGTTAGCCGTTAATTTTCCTATCTTTTCGGCATCGCAGGTAGAAGATATATCCCCCTCGATCACTCCGATATTTTTCTTATCCATAAGTCTTTTTATAGTCTCAAGTATAAGGGAGGTCTTCCCGGACCCGGGGGATGAAAGTAAATTCAAAACAAGCAGGTTATTTCCATTGAATAACTTCCTGTTTTTATCCGCCTGGTCTTTATTATATTTCATTACGTTTTCAATGACTTCGATTTTCATTTTTGATATCTGTCTTTTAATAAATCACTAAAAAATTCATAAAAATTTACATTATATTACCTCAACTGAATCCAATGTCAATTTGTATTACCCAAAATATTCTATTTGATAATTAAAATTGATATTGCTATAATCTCAAATCAATTTTATATTAAAC
>Ga0163209_1000040_pt1 | contig 50081 bp, 35 predicted proteins | sample Kivu_160m_FD_113538 | JGI IMG/M metagenome (GOLD analysis project Ga0163209, IMG submission 113538) | Freshwater microbial communities from Lake Kivu, Western Province, Rwanda to study Microbial Dark Matter (Phase II) - Kivu_160m | ecosystem: Environmental > Aquatic > Freshwater > Lake ...
CCCTCACGCCGTGGGAGGGCGGATATTTTCCCGTGAAGAGGCCGGCGTGGGCGGGGAGGGTCAGGGGCGCCGGTGCATAGCAGCTTTCGAAGACGACGCCTTCCGCGGCCAGCTTATCGATGGCCGGCGTGCGGGCCCCGCCGTATCCGTAGGCCCCGACGCGGTCCGCGCGGGTCGTATCGAGAGTGATGACGAGGAGGTTGCAGCCTTCGGCCGACGGCGTTTTCTTGGCACAGCCCGCGAGGAGGATCGCGGGGAGCAGGAGCCCGATACCGAGCTTGAGCCTGATTCCCAGAATCGGCTCCCTAGAAATCGACCCGGACGCCGAATTGAAAGAGGCCTGCGTTCGTCCACATCAGCGGGGCGATGTCCGGATTGGCCGCCGCGCCGATGTCGAGATTGCGGCGGATCTCGATCTGATTGTTCGTGGCATTGTACCAATCGATGACGACCGACGCCGTGACCTTTTCCGTGACCTGGAACGTCTTTTCCAGGCCTAAATTCAGCATCCAGAACGCCGGCAGGCGATCGTCGCCCATTTTCGTCCCCGGCTCATAATAATAGGTTGGACCTGTCCCGGTCATCGTCCGGCGCCGCTGGGGAGCGGGATTGCCGCTTTGGGCCATGAAAAAGCTGGACAGGTTGATGCCGTAGGGGAGCTGGTAGAGCGCGGAGAACTTGTACATCCAGGTCGAATTGATGAAATTGCCGCCCAGCGCGGATTTGTCGGAAAGGAAGGCCAGGCCGCCCTGGTTATAGAAATCGAAGTTGTTCAGGTCGAGGAGGTCATTGGGATCGAGATTGTAGGACGACCCGAATATGGAGAAACTGGAATTGAGCATCCATCGATTGGACAGCTTCTTGAAGAACTCCAGTGTGACGCCCCGGTAGCTTTCCGAGGAATTCTCCAAGTTCGTGTAATAGCTCCCGAACGGTTTGTTGATCTGGCTATAGAAGATCAAAGGACTTCCGCCGACGAGGATCTGTCCCCCTTCCTTCCAGTTGGCCTTCGTTTCGACCTCCCAGTTGCCGACGATGCCCTTGGAAAAAGGCACATACTCGCCGTTGGCGTTGAAAGTGTGTGTCAGGTTGCCTTTTCTCTTGTAGAAAGCGCCTAAGGCCACGGCTACGTCGTCTCCGAACGCCTTCTCGAATTTGAGCGTGATCTCATCGAGGTAAGGGCAGCTGTAGTCTGCGGCGAACTGAGTCGGCCGCAGGCCGGTGTCGGGGCATTTGCCAGGGTAGAACTTGTACCAGTTGAGGTATTTCGTACTGAAGAGCTCGGTGTATTGGGGGATCCCGTCCCGGTTTTCGTCGTAGAATCCGACCCAGCCGCCCTGGAAGCCCGTTGTGTAAATGCTGCCAATGGTGTTTCCTGACTGCCCCCCATACCGTGCGAACGAAGCTTTGACCACGTTCTTCCCGTCTCCTGTGATGTCGTAGGTTAGAGAGACCCGCGGCGAAATGAGCTCCCAGGACACCGGGACGTCGAAGCCACTGGTCTCGTAAGGATAGATGTAATCCATGAACAGCGGCTTTCCGTGGTAGGGAGAGCCGGGTTCGTACCAGGTGAACTCCGGGAGCTTGAAGGGATTGACGTGAAAGGTCTCCTTGTCGTAGCGAAGGCCGAGGCTGGCCGTCAGTTTGCCCCAGGTGACGGTATCTTGGAGATAGGCCGAGATTCGTTTGAAGCTGACATCGAAAATCATATCGGGGAAGATCCCGACGACGCCGTAGCCCATCTTTTCCCCATGGGGATAGGTGTAGGTGATCCGCTGATTGGGGAAGAGCGTTTGGGTCGTCGTCGTCGCCGTATAGTAGTCGACGCCGAATTTGATCTCATGGTCCCCCCCCAGCGCTCCTTCCAGGAAATAATTCCCGTCCATGGAGAGGTCGAAGGAATTCCGGCCGTTCTGATAGTCAAACGGCGTTCCCTGGACGTTCTTACCGTCGACGACCCGGAACTCTTTGTTCGTGCCTTCGCCGCTGGGCGTGTAATTCAGACTGTTCGAATTGAAAATCGTCCGGGCCTGGAAGCCGAACTTCCCCAGACCGAAGTTGGCATTGCCCGAGAGCACCGTCGCCGGCTTGATCATCTCCCAGAGCGAGTCCAGGTCCTGCTGGCTCGGCGGCAAAAAAGAGCCGCCTTTTGTCTTTCTCGAGCCGGTGTCGAGGTGGAGATCCCCCGTCGTCTTTCCCCATCGATAATTGACCTTGCCGTAGCCGGAAAGATGCGAGTTCGTCTGGTCGAGGTCGGCTTCGGTCTTCCGGCCGGCGCTTTTGCCCGTGAAGCTGCCGAAGAACCAAAGGTGGTCTTTGAGGATGGGACCGCCGATATTGCCGGAGATATCGAAGGTCGCCGAGGACTTGGGGTAGACGAGCCCCTGATCGGTCATCTCATTCGTGGGGCTCTTGCGGAATCCGAACGGCGTGTAGTAGCCGGCGACCTGTCCCTTAAAATTGTCTCCGCCGCGCTTGGTGATGATGTTGATGACGGCCCCCCCCACTGGTCGCATATTCGGCGCTGAAGCCACCTGTCTGGACCTGCATCTCTTCGAAGCTATCAAAATCGAAGTGGGCCGTCGGAGTCCCGAGGTTGGACATGTCGGTTATGAGGGCGCCGTCCATCTTCCATATGGTGTCCTGCGGATTTGAGCCGGCACCCCAAACCGCCGATTGGACTCCTGATTCGGTTCCGGCGATATCATTCCTGTCGACAAGGACGCCGGGAACGGTCTGCAGAAGAGCCCAGGGGTCGCGGGCGACCGGAAGCTTCTGAATCTCGGCGACTTTAATGACATCGTCGGCCGCAACCGGAGTTAAAGACAGGAAAGCACATAGCGCTAGAATCCAAACCGCTTTTTTCATCCGACCCTCCTTCGGATACGGGCTTGCTATACACAAATATATAAAAAACGATTCGGCCTTCGCAAGCGCATTTTTACGATATTATTTATGGCCCTCGAACAGCGTCCAGGGATGAGCCTTCATGTCTTTGAGGAAGCGGGCCTGCCCCTGGAATTCGGGGTGCTTTTCGAGGAACGGGCCGGCTAAGAAATCCTCTCCGCAGGGGTGGCCCATCCGGGCCCACATTTTCAGGTCCTTGGCCAGAGCGGCCGTCGTCACCTTGCCTTGGATGGACCCTCCCGGCCAAAAAGGAGGCCAGGAGAACTCGGGGAGGCCCTTGGGGTCGTTCTCGACATGGCCGCATAGCGTATTGGCATTGGAGCCCGGAGCTCCCGTCGCCGCGTCGAGGTGGTCGGATTCGAAGAGCTTGCCCGCTTCCGCGTTGACCTTGCCTTTGTATTCTTCCATCAGCTTTTCCCAGCGGGCTTTTCGGACAAGCACCGACTGCGAGAGGTTCTTCGGGTCGAAGGTCGTCTCCTCGGCGATGAGCTGCGGGTCGAGGGGAAAATTGGAGCCGATGTAATACCCGTCCGTCGTTCGCCAGACAGGCTGGTTCTTCAGGCCGAGCTCGAGGCGAGCGATCTCGTTGGTTTTCAGGTCTCCAACGAGCCAGTCGTTGGCGTAGGCGCCGTTGTTGTCCGCCGTCATGATCCGGATGAAGTCGTCGATGGACGCGGCGTACTGGGCCGCCTTTCGGGCGCGGGCGAACTCCGGCGTCCCGTCCTCTTTGAATCCTTTGAACTGGGAGATCGTCGTCTCGGTGTAGACGATGCCCGCGCCGTTGATGACGAAGTCGTCGCCGCTGTGAATGTATCCGGGCAGGGCGTCCATCAGGATCCGGTTCCCCCTGTCGGGGTTGATGTCCAGGATGACGTTCCACCGTGCGCCGACGATATACTCGACCCAGGAGTTGTGCCCCATGACGATCTTTCCGTCCTCTGTCCAGCTTCCGGTGGCGATGAACGCGCTGCAGTAGCCGGGAGCCTTGTTTTCGCCTTCTCCCGGCTTCAGCTTTTCAGCGAGATAGGGGACATAGTACCAGGCCAGCTCGATCCAGCCGTTGACGGCGGCGATGTCGATCGCGTCGACGTCGCGGTCCGGGAGCCGTGCTTTGAGCCCCTCCGCGATCCCTTCGATCTCCTCTTGGTATTCCGGCTCGAGCTTCGGCCAGAACATGCGGCGGGCCGCTTCGCGGTAGAAATCCCACGTTTTGTTTGTCGCTCCGGCCAGATAAAAGGAAAACATCCGCAGGGCGTCCTCGATTTCGGGGGCAAGGTGCCAGCCGTGCTGGAATCCAATCTCCCGGGGCGCCCCTTCCAGATGGACGAAGACCCAGCCGTTCCGGTCTTCGCGAAAAGAATTCCTGAGCCGGACGTCCCCGGCCTTGGAGCAGGCGGTCAATCCCGCCGCGAGAAGGGCGATCCCCGCGAGCCAGTTCGTCATCGATCTTCTTTTTTTCACGGATTCGTCTCCTCAGGGGTCTCTTTCCAGGGACTATAATACACCCCGCGGCCGGAGGCAACGACGCGTGCGCCGGCCGCTTCGGGGTCCGCCGGGCGGTTTGGCCCAATAAAGCATTGACGGCCGCAGTCCAAAGGGCTAGAATCCTTCGAAGGAAGAGACACATGACCAAAGGAAAACCGGAAGAGGAAGACGGCGCGCTCAAGGGGCTGAACCGGACCTTCATCTGCAGCGTCGTTTTTCTCGACATCGTCGACTATTCGACCCAGTCCGTCGAACAGCAGATCAAGCAGAAAGGCCATCTCAACCAGTTCATCGTCGAGGCGATCAAGAACGTGGCCGTCAACGACCGGATCATTCTCGACACGGGCGACGGGGCCGCCATCGGCTTCCTGGGCGACCCCGAAGACGCTTTGTTCGTCGCTCTCAGCCTGCGCGATTCCCTGCTCGAGGGCCAGAAGAGCGGCACCCTCTCGTTCTCCGTCCGGATCGGGATGAACTTGGGCCCGGTCAAGCTGGTCAAGGACATCAACGGACGGCCCAATCTCATCGGCGACGGGATCAATGTCGCCCAGAGGGTCATGGCCTTCGCCCAGCCCGGTCAGGTCCTGGTCTCCCGCTCCTATTTCGAGGTCGTTTCCTGCCTGTCGCAGGAATACGCCAAGCTCTTCCACTACCTGGGCATGAAGGCGGACAAGCACATCCGCGAGCACGAGATCTATTCCGTGGAACAAGAGCCGGGCGCCAACCTCAAGGCGGCGCCGGAGGACACGGCCAAAAAGGATGCCGCGGCCGGTCCGGGAACCGCTCCCCAGCCCGTCCTGGCCGATCCAGGGGCGGAGACCGCGGCGGCCAAAAAGAAGGCCCCCTCCAAGCGCAGGAGCATCCTGCCGTTCCTGGCCGTCCCCTTGGCGATCGCCGCGCTCGTCGTCGTCTTTCTCCTCGTGTTCAAGTCCAAGCCGGCGGATACGGCCGGCGACGCCGTAATGGAAGGAGAACAGGCCCTTCCCGGCCTCAAAACGGACGACGCCCAGGCAAAACCGGGCGACAAGGAGCCTTTGGTCTCGAAAACGACGACGCTGGAAAAGGCGGCCAAGGCCTCGGCCTTCATCGCCCTCGACATCATTCCGGTCGGTGAAATTTATGTGGACGGAGAAAAAGTCGGGACGGCGCCGCCCATGGAGTTCATCCAGGTCACGCCGGGGCGCCACAAGATCGTGATCAAGAACGCGTCGTATCCCGACTATAAAGAGGACGTCGACCTCAAGCCGAGCGAGAACTTCAAGATCACCCACGTCTTCAAAAAATAAGCGGTCGCGTCTCCGGCTTTTTTTGCCTGCGCCCTTTCTCTCCGCCGCGGCTGCGCTTTGATTCAATCCTCAAAAATGTTAGAATAGCGCCGCCTTCCAGGCTGATGCGGAGAGGTGCTGGAGTGGTCGATCAGGAGCGCCTGCTAAGCGCTTGTCTCGGCTCAAACCGGGACCGCGGGTTCGAATCCCGCCCTCTCCGTGCCTCTATCCCGAAACGGCTTCCTGCTTTCCCCCCTTGAAACCACAAGGGGGGTAGGGGGGATTAATACGTATAAAATAGAGTCCGAAAGCCGTTTCGGCAAACATGCGGCTTCGTGGAGTATAAATGGGCGAGAACACAAGAAGAAATTTAATAAGACGCGTCCCGATCTTCACGCGCCGCAGGCGCCTTCTTTATCCGGAATCACTCTCGTTGCCAGGAGGGGAAGGGGAGTTGATACCAATAAGAAAAGGTGTTCTCGCATCTTCGGAAATAATTCCGAAACGGCTTCCTGCTTTCCCCCCTTGAAACCACAAGGGGGGTAGGGGGGATTAATACATATAAAATAGAGTCCGAAAGCCGTTTCGGCAAACATGCGGCTTCGTGGAGTATAAATGGGCGAGAACACAAGAAAAAATTTAATAAGACGCGTCCCGATCTTCACGCGCCGCAGGCGCCTTCTTTCTTCGCGCTTCCTCATAAGGAGATTACCATGAAACTCAAATCCTACCTCGCCCTCTTCGCCTCGCTATCGCTTCTCACTGCCGCCGCTTGTCAAAAAGCTCCAGAAGCCGCTTCCCCGGACTCCGCCGCTTATGTTCTGAAAACATTCCAGGACCCGCCTTCCGGGTTCCGTAGCGCTCCTCTCTGGGTCTGGAACGACCGCATCACGGAGCGCCAGATCGAGGACCAGATGGCCGATTTCAAGGCGCACGGGATCGGAGGCGTCTTCGTCCACCCCAGGCCCGGCCTCATCACCCCGTATCTGTCCCAAGAGTGGCTGTCCCTCTTCCGCCACGCGGTGGACGTCGGCAAAAAGCTCGACATGAAGGTCTGGATCTATGACGAAAATTCCTATCCGTCGGGCTTTGCCGGCGGCCATGTCCCGGCCCAAATGCCGGAGGCGACGCGGGCGGGCCTTCGGCTGGTCAAGGCGGAAACGCTCCCGGCCTCCTTCGAGACCGAACCTCTCGTCGTCTTGAAAAAAGCGGCTTCGGGATTCGAGGATATCACCGCCCAAGCGCGGAGCGGGGGCAGATCACTGGGCAGAGGAGAGTACTATATTTTCGACGTCAACAAGCAGAAGCCAAATCCCTGGTACGGCGGATACGCTTATGTCGATCTCATGCGCCGCGAGGTCACGCAAAAATTCCTGGCCGTGACGCTCGACGCCTATAAGAGTGTCGCCGGCGACGAATTCGGCGGCGTGGTTCCCGGATCGTTCCAAGACGAGGCCGAGATCAATCCCGCCGGCGGGCGCGACATCACGGTCGTCAATTACACGCCGGCCCTGTTCGACCGATTCCAGGCGAAATGGAGCTACGACCTCAGAATCCACCTGCCTTCGCTCTACGACGATGTCGGCGAGTGGGCGCGCGTCCGCCACGATTTCTATGCGACCCTCCTCGACCTTTTCATTGAGGGCTGGGCCAGGCCGTATTATGAATATGCCGCCCGGAACAAGCTGGCCTTCACCGGCCATTACTGGGAGCACGAGTGGCCGCGGCCCGTCGTCAACCCGGACAACCTGGCTTTTGCCTCCTATTCCCATATGCCCGGCATCGATATCCTCATGAACGATTTCCAAACCGATACGCACGCCCAGTTCGGCAACGCCCGGTCGGTCAAGGAGATCCGCAGCGCGGCCAACCAGACCGGCGCGAAGCGGACGATGTCCGAAACGTTCGGCGCGTCGGGATGGGACCTGACCTTCTTCGACCAGAAGCGGATCGCGGACTGGGAATACGCCCTGGGCGTCAACTTCATGAACCAGCACCTCTCCTATGTGACGATCATGGGCGCCCGCAAGCGCGACCATCCCCAGTCGTTTTCCTATCACGAGCCGTGGTGGCCGTCCTATAAAATTCTGGCCGATTATTTCGGCCGCCTGTCCGCCGCCCTGTCGGCGGGCGAGCAGATGAACCGAGTCCTCATCCTCGAGCCGACGACGACGGGCTGGCTGTTCCAATCGGCGCGCGGCGAGACCGAAGCGATGAGGGCTCTCGGACGGGACTTCCAGGATTTCGTCAACCGGCTGGAGGAAAACCAGGTCGAATACGACCTCGGCAGCGAGTTCACCCTCAAGGAATCGGGGAAAGTCGAGGCGGAAAAGATGGTTCTCGGCCGGAGGGCGTATGACCTCGTCGTCCTTCCGCCGGGCATGCAGAATCTCGAGTCGCCGACCCTCGCCCTTTTGGAGGCCCTGGCTTCGAAAGGCGGGATGATCTTATCCGGGCCGATTCCTCCCGTCTATGTGGACGGGAAGGCGGACGACAGGCCGGTCAAGCTGGCCGAAGCCCGACCGGATGCTTGGCGCCGTTCGAGTCGGGAAACCTGGGTCGAGGACATCCTCAAGATTGTGCCGCCGGTCCTCGGCTTCCAAAAGAAGGCCGGCCCGTCGCCGGACCTTCTGTTCCATCACCGCCGGACTCTGGCCGACGGCGAGCTCGTTTTTCTGGCCAACACGAGCCGGGAAACGATCACGGCGGGGACGATGACCGCTCCCGCCTCGTCCTGCGAGGCCTGGAACCTCTTCACGGGTCAGGCCGAATCCTATCCTTTCGAGATCGACGGCGGCCGGCTGCGCGTGGATTATGATATCCCGCCGGGCGGGAGCCTGCTTCTCTGCCTCAAACCCGGTAAAGCCAAAGCCGCGTCTCGGCCCGGCTTCCGGGAGGAGATCGCGCAGGCCCGAACGCCGCTCGCCGTCCGGAGGGACGCGCCGAACATCCTCACTCTCGATTACTGCGACCTGACTCTGGGAGGGAAAACGGAAAAAGACCTCTATTTTTACGATGCCCAGCTCAGGACCTTCCGCCACCACGGCCTCGACCGGAATCCCTGGGACAGCGCCGTCCAGTACGAAACCAACATATTGGACAAGGACAAATTCGCTCCGGACTCCGGCTTCACCGCCACGTTCCGCTTCCCGGTCGCCGAGGGGATTCCGCCGGCCTCGCTTCGCGCGGTCGTCGAACGGCCCCATCTCTTCCGGGTTTCCGTCAACGGCCGGCCGGTCGAACCGCTCAAGGACGCCTGGTGGCTGGACCGCGCTTTCGGCGTGTTCGAGATCGGGCCGCTCCTCAAGCCGGGCGAGAACGCGGTCACCCTCGCGGCGAAGCCGTTTACGATCCATAGCGAGCTCGAGCCGATCTACATCCTCGGCGAGTTCGGGGTCGAGAGCGCGGCCAAGGGCTTCAAGCTCGTTCCCGCGGGCCCGTTGGGCTTGGGGGCCTGGAACGGCCAAGGGCTTCCCCTGTATTCGGGAACGGTGACGTACGCGAAAAGCTACGACCTCGGGCAGGTCGACGGCAGCCGGGACCGGATCTTCGTCGAGCTCGGAGCGTGGGCCGGTTCCGTAGCCGAGGTCTTCGTCAACGGGAAAGCGGCCGGATGTATCGCCTTCGCCCCTTTCCGGCTCGACGTCACGAGCTTTCTCGCGGCCGGGACGAACGAGGTGAGCGTCGCGGTCTGCGGCACGCTCAAGAACACGCTCGGGCCGTTCCACAACGAGCCGGCCCTGGGCCGGGCCTGGCCGGGATCGTTCCAGCAGGGCGCGAAGGGAGGCTTTCCTCCCGGTTCGAAATACAGCCTCGTCGGCTACGGCCTGTTCGAGGAGTTCAAACTGATCAGGAGAGCCGCGACGAGCGATTGACTCCACTTCGGTCCTGCGATATAAAAGGGCCCGGTCTTGCGGGAGGCCGCGGCCGAACGGCTTTCGATACTGGAAGAGGAGCTCCACGTGACGCCCACCATCGGATTCGACAACGAGAAATACCTTAAAGAGCAGACGGCGGCGATCCTGGAACGGGTCGGAGGGTCGGACGGCAAGCTGTACCTCGAATTCGGAGGGAAGATCCTCTTCGACCTGCACGCGGCGCGGGTTTTGCCCGGGTTCGATTCCAATGTCAAGATGCGCCTGCTCCAGGAACTCAAGGACGAGGCCGACATCCTCCTCTGCATCTATGCCGGCGACATCGAGCGCAAGAAGGTTCGGGCGGATTTCGGAATCACCTACGACGTCGACGCTCTCAAGCTCATCGACGACCTTTCGGACTGGGGGATCGGCGTGCGGGGTGTCGTCATCACCCGCTTCGACAATCAGCCTTCGGCCCGCATCTTCAAGAACAAGCTCGAACGCCGCGGAGTCAAGGTCTACACGCACAGCTTCACGAAAGGCTATCCGACCGACGTGGACCTGATCGTCAGCGACGCCGGATACGGAGCGAACGAGTACATCGAGACCGAAAAGCCGCTCGTCGTGGTGACGGGGCCGGGGCCGGGCAGCGGCAAGCTGGCCACGTGCCTCTCCCAGCTCTACCACGAATACCGCCGCGGCCACAAGCCGGGCTACGCTAAGTTCGAGACGTTTCCCATCTGGAACCTGGCCCTCAAGCACCCCGTCAACGTAGCCTACGAAGCGGCGACGGCCGACCTCCAGGATTTCAATCTCGTCGATCCCTTCCACCTCGAGGCCTATGGCACGGTTGCCATCAACTACAACCGCGACGTCGAGGTCTTCCCGGTCCTGCGGAGGATCCTGGAGAAGATCACGGGCTCCGAAGCTCCGTATAAATCGCCGACGGACATGGGCGTCAACCGGGCCGGCTACGGCATCACGAACGACATCATCGTCCGCGAGGCGGCCCTCCAGGAGCTCGTCCGGCGCTACTTCCGCTACCTGTGCGAATTCGCCATGGGCTTCGTCGACCGGGCGACCGTCGAGCGCGCGGAGCTCCTGATGCGGGAGATGAAGGTCGGACCCGAGTACAGGATCGTCGTCGAACCCGCGCGGGAAGCGGCCGAAGAGGCCAGGGCGGGGGGCAAGGGCTACAAGGGGATCTTTTGCGGGGCCGCGATCCAGCTCAAGGATGGATCGATCGTCACGGGCGTAAACTCGCCGCTCATGCACGCCGGCTCGAGCCTGATTCTCAACGCGATTAAAAAGCTGGCCGAGATTCCCGACAAGATCCCGCTGCTTTCGACCTCGACGATCGAAGCGATCGGCCATCTGAAGAAGGACGTCTTGGGGGCCCGGGCGGCCAGCATGGACGTCGAAGAGGTCCTGATCAGCCTCAGCCTCAACGCGCCCATGAACCCGATGGCCCAGCTGGCGCTCGAAAAGCTCAAGGACCTTCGCGATTGCGAGGTCCACATGACCCATATCCCGACCCCGGGCGACGAGGCGGGCTTGAAACGGCTCGGACTCAACATGACGAGCGACCCGAATTTTTCGAGCAAGGATCTCTTCGTAACCTGAGCGCGGTTCTCAAGAGGACGATGATGAAAAGCTTCTGGGCGTACTTGGGAGGAACGATCGTCGCGCCGGGCCGCACTTTCCGCGCGCTCCAGTCCGACCCGAAAATGGTCGCCAAGGGATTCAAGGCGATCCTCCTCATCGGCGGCCTTTATATCGTCACCGTGGCGCTTCTCGCCGCCGGGGGGGCCTTGATCACGGCTCCCGCCGTCCTGGCCATCTCGGCCGAGAACTATTATTTCTTCGAGGTCTTCTTCGCCCTGCCTGTCTGCGTCGCGGGCTGGATCCTGGCGGCGGGCGCCGCCCGGCTCATGAGCCGCTGGGGCCGGGGATCGGGGACCTTCGAGGGGACTCTGGCCGCGCTCGGCTTCGCCGTGACGGTGCCCATGTTCCTGACGTGGGCCACGGAAACCGTCTTTGCCGTCCTCCTCGTCCTGGGCATGTCCCAAGAGGAGTTCATGGACCTCATAGCCCAATCGAAATTCCTGCAGGTTTTCGGCTGGGCGTACCAGATCGCGGCCGTCTCCTGGATGCTCCTTCTCGCCATGATCGCCGTCGGCGTCAGCCAAAAGCTCGCCTGGTGGCGGGCCGTGGTTGTCGGGCTCCTCACCACGATCGTCTTCATGGCGGTCATGCTGGTCTTCATCCGATGATCGACGTCAAGGAGCATGTCTACGAGGACGACCCGAACGCTGGCCCTCCCGACGTCCGGACCATGCTCGGGAACGTCGATTATTTCTTTCTCGGCAACGGGTTGATCCAGGCCGCCGTCCAGGCGGCGCCGGCGGGCGAGGCGACTCCCGTCGGGCTGCTCATCATGGATCCGGAACGCCTCCGGAAAAAGCGCGAAGCCCTGACGATGGACGGCCGGACGGGCCTGGGTCCGACGATGCTCCGCGTCGTTGCGGATTCGGGGACGTTCTCCCCCCGGCCGGGGGAGTTCCAGGCGTCCTGGGCGGCCGAACGGCCGATCCCGACGGTCAGGGTCCGATGGAAGAATCCGGCGACGGAAGTCGAGGAATTCTTCTATTGTCCGGACCGAAACGAGCCGGTCCTCGTCCGGGAACTCCGGGTTACGAACCGCAGGCGCCGGAGGGCGAGAATCAAGGTCGCGACGGGCGGGCCCGGAATCGCCTTGGAGAAGGCCGTCCGCCTCGACGGCCGCGGCGAGCGGACGTTTTTTATCCGTTACAGGCTCGACGCCGCCGCGGAGCGGGTCGCGATCGAATGGGCGAACGGGCCGGGCGTCAAGCCCGGGGCGATCGCTCACGCGCGCTCTTTGTCGCGCCTCGAATTCGGCGACGCTATGCTCGATCATTTCTTCCGGGCGTCTCTATGCCAGCTTCCGGCCGTTGTCTCGCGGTCCGGTCGGCTGGACGGCGGCGTCTGGCAATACAACCGCGAATGGCTGAGGGACCAGTCTGTCGTCGCCCTGGCCTTGACGATGCTCGGCGAACGGACCCTGGCTCGGACGATCTTCGACCGATTGTTCGACCGGTTCGTGACCGCTGAAGGGGATCCCGTCGATTCGAGCGAAAAACGCGAACCTGACGAGGTCGAGCTCGACCAGAACGGCTTCCTGCTCTACACCTTCAAGGACCATGTCCTCTGGACGGGGGAACTGGACCTCGCCCGCAGGCATTGGACGAAGATCGTCGCCGCGGCGGAATTCCCTCTCAAGGCGATCTTCCGCCATCGGCCGAGCGGGTTGCTGGCCAACCGACGGGAGTTCTGGGAAAGGCACCGGGCTCATGGGATCGAGCCGGGCCTCGAGCTCGCCCATCAGGTTTATGTCTCGCACGGCCTCGGCGCGGCGGCCGTTCTGGCCCGCCTGCTGGGCCGCGCGGACGAGGCCCTGCGCTGGGACCGCGAAGCGGCCCGGCTCAAAGCCGCCGCGCTCGAAGATCCCCGGTTCCGGATGAGCGATGCGCGGGGATTCATAAAACGGAGGAGCGCGACCGGCCCGGTTCAGGAGACGATCACGGCCGGTCCCGATTCCGGCCTCCCGCCGGAAGCTCCCTTGGCTGGGCCCGACCGCCATTTCCTCAATCCTGACACGTGCGCGGCGCTTCCCATCGCCATCGGATTCGTCCCGCCTCATTCTCCCGTCTGTCGCTCGACCCTGGCTTCTCTCGAAACGCTCTGGAATCAGGCCTGGAAGGGGGGCGGCTACGGCCGCTATCACGCCTCCTCCGAGCCCGATTCTCCCGGCTCCTGGCCCTTTCCGTCCCTGTTTGTCGCCCGAGCGGCCGTCGAAATGGGCCGGTTCGACAAGGCTTGGCGGGTCCTGAATTGGCTCGGAACCGTGCCCGGCGCCGGGGCCGGCACGTGGTTCGAGTTCTACGGAAAGCGGCTGGCGCCGCCGTTCCCCCAGGTCGGGATCGTTCCCTGGAATTGGGCCGAGATGGTGATCCTGTTTGTCTGCCATATCCTCGGCCTGCAGCCGGAAGAAGGCGGTTTGCGCGTCCGGCCCAAGCTGCTTCCGAAGCTTGACCGCATCTCCGCCTCGTTCCCGTTCCGCCGGGGGCGTCTCGAGGTGAACGTCGTCCGAACAAAGACTCGCCCGGGATTCCGAAGCGACGGCACGATCCTGTCGACGGCTTCCGGAGAGGCGCTTCTAGCCTATCCCGGCCGCGGCTTGAAACTGACGGCTCGGGTCCCGAAATGAACGAAGCCGAAGGCAGCCGACCCGAGGCTCCCGTTCCGCACCGGACCATCGTCCTGGCCGTTTCGACCGTGGCCGCGTTCCTCACGCCGTTCGCTTCGTCGGCCCTCAACGTCGCCCTGCCTTCGGTCGGCCGCGAATTCTCGATGTCCGCCGTGCTCCTGGGCTGGGTCGCGACGGCGTTCATCCTTTCCGCAGCCGTCTTTCTCGTGCCCTTCGGCAAATTCGCCGATATCCACGGCCGGAAGAAGGTCTTTCTCTGGGGGAGCCTGGGCTACGCCCTGACCTCGGCTTTCTCCGCGGTGTCTCCTTCATCCGGGCTCCTTTTGGCCTCCCGCGTCCTGCAGGGTATCGCCGGAGCTGGGATCTTTAGCACGGGGGTGGCCATGCTCACCTCGGCCTATCCGCTGAGCGAGAGGGGCAAAGTGCTCGGCATCAACGTCTCGTCCACATACCTGGGCCTGTCGCTCGGCCCGGTGCTGGGAGGAGTGCTGACCCAAAATCTGGGCTGGCGGAGCATTTTCTGGATCCAGGGCGCCCTGGGACTCGTTGTTTTCGGCCTCGTCCTGGCCTATCTTCGCGGAGAATGGGCGGAAGCGAGGGGGGAACGGTTCGACGCCGGCGGTTCGCTTCTTCTCGCTCTGGCGCTCATCGCGGTCATGCTCGGACTGCCCCGCCTGCCGAAACCCGGGGGCTGGGCGCTCCTCGGGCTCGGACTCGCGGCCGGCGCGCTTTTTATCCGGGTGGAGAGCGTCAAGACGAATCCCGTCCTCGACATGAGTTTGTTTCGGCACAACGCGGTCTTCGCCTTTTCGAATCTGGCCGCGCTGATCAACTACTCCGCCACGTTCGCCGTCGGATTCCTGGTCAGCCTGTACCTTCAATACGGAAAGGGCCTGACTCCGCAGAAGGCCGGCCTGATCCTCATCGCCCAGCCGGTGATGATGGCTCTATTTTCGCCCCTGAGCGGAAGGCTCTCCGACAGGATCGAACCCCGCCTCCTGGCTTCCGCCGGCATGGCCCTCTCGGTCCTCGGTCTCCTCCTCCTGTCCTTCCTCGGTCCGGCGACCGGTTTCGGGTTCATCATCGCGGCGCTGGTCGTCCTGGGCTTCGGATTCGCTCTCTTTTCTTCGCCCAATACGAACGCCGTCATGAGCTCCGTCGAGAAGCGTTTTTACGGCGTCGCCTCGGCGACGCTGGGGACGATGCGGGCGACGGGGCAGATGCTGAGCATGGGCACGGCGATGCTGCTGTTTTCCCTCTTTCTCGGTTCCTCGGCGGTCAGGCCCGAAGTCTTCCCCCAGTTCCTGTCGGCGGTCCGGACCGCGTTCTGGCTTTTCGCCGCGCTATGTCTGGTTGGGGTTTTCGCCTCGTTGAGCCGCGGCAAATTAAGGTAGATGGGGACATGCACCGAAATCTCCGGATTTCGGTGCGTGTCCCCGTTTTCTGAGACGGTGCGGTATGTGAAGGAGGCCTGGCCGTGAAAAATGCCGAGTATTGGATCAAAAAGCTGCGCCTCGCCGAACATCCCGAAGGGGGCTATTTTCGTGAAACCTACAGGGCGAAGGAATCGATTTCGTCCGAAGCGCTTCCGGCCCGCTACGCCGGGCGTCGGGCCTTTTCGACCTCGATCTATTTTCTGCTGAAGTCCGGACAGGTCTCGCATTTCCACCGCCTCCGGTCGGACGAGGTCTGGCATTTCTACGCCGGCAGCCCGCTCCGGTTCCATCTTTTCGAGGACGGAGGGGCGTATCGGAGGTTCCTCCTGGGCTCCGACCCGGGCCGGGGAGCGGTCCTTCAAGCCGTCCTTCCGCGCGGCGCTCTGTTCGCCGCGGAGCCGGTGAGGCGCGGCTCGTTTTCTCTTTGCGGCTGCACCGTGGCGCCCGGGTTTGATTTCGCCGACTTCGAGTTCGGCCGGCGGGAGGACATGCTGGCCCGTTTCCCGAGGCACAAAGCCCTCATCCGCCGATTGACGTTGACTTGATTTGTCATTAAACTCTAGTTATCTTATAGTAATAGGGAAGTTTATTCTGGAAGGACGAAAGGAATACCCGATGAAACCCCGCAAAATCAAAGACGGCATCTATGCGGTCGGCGCCGTCGATTGGGACCGCCGGCTCTTCGACGGATTGATCCCCCTGCCCGACGGAACGAGTTACAACGCGTATCTGGTCAAGGGCAGCGAGAAGACGGCCCTCCTCGACACGGTCGACCCGGCCAAGCGCTCCATCCTCTTCGAGAATCTCAGCGACGTTCATTCACTCGACTACCTCATCGCTCACCACGGCGAGCAGGACCACTCCGGTCTGACGCCGGACATCCTGGCCAAATATCCCTCGGCTAAGGTCGTCTGCTCGCCCAAGGCCAAGGGAATCCTGACTGACCTTCTGGCCCTGCCCGAAGACAGGTTCGTCACCGTCGCCGACGGCCAAACGCTCTCTCTCGGCGACTGGACGTTCGAGTTCGTCCATACGCCCTGGGTCCACTGGCCGGAGACGATGTGCACGTATCTGCGGGAAGACAAGATCCTCTTCAGCTGCGATTTCTTCGGATCCCACATCGCCCAGTCGAACCTCTTCGTGACCGACCGGGGCCGCGTCTATGAATCCGCGAAGCGCTATTTCGCCGAGATCATGATGCCGTTCAGGACGGCGATCCAGAAGAACCTCGAAAGGCTCGGCAAGCTCGAGATCGCGACCATCGCTCCCTCCCACGGGCCGGTCTACGGCGACCCCCGGCTCATCATGGACGCCTACCGGGAGTGGACGTCGGACAAGGTCAAGAACGAAGTCGTCGTGGCCTACGTCTCCATGCACGGCAGCACGGCGGCGATGGTCGATCATCTGGTCGCGGGCCTCGCCGAGCGCGGGGTCCAGGTCTGGCAGTTCAATCTGACGGACACCGATATCGGCAAGCTGGCGGTCGCCTTGGTCGACGCCGCGACCATCGTCCTCGCCACCCCGGCCGTGCATGTCGGCCCCCATCCCCAGCTCGCTTTCGCCGTGTTCCTGGCCAACGCCCTGCGGCCCAAGCTGAAATTCGCCTCGGTCATCGGCTCGTACGGCTGGGGCCACAAGATCGTCGACCAGATCGCGGCCATGATCCCGAACCTCAAGGTCGAGCTGCTGCCGCCGGTCATCTGCCGCGGCCTGCCCCGCGAAGGGGACTTCGCCGCCGTCGAAAACCTGGCCGAGACGATCGCCCAAAAGCACGCCGCGCTGGGTCTAGACTGACCCGCGCCCGGATCATCTTCGAGGAGACCGGCATGCGCATCGAACGGATCGAAATCCGCCATACCCGGATGGAGCTCGTGGCGTCCTTCGAGACATCCATGGGCGTCGAAACGCACGAAGAGCACATCATCGTCCGGGTCGATGGCGAAGGCTTGACCGGATGGGGGGAATCCGCCGTTTCGGCGACGCCCTACTATTCATCGGAAACGGTCGGAACGGCCTGGCATGTCCTGCGCGAGTTTCTCATCCCGGCCGTCCTGGGCCGGCGGGTCTCCGCCGTCGGGGACGCTCTCGCTTCCTGGGCAAAAGTCAGGGGCCATCGCATGGCCAAGGCGGGACTGGAAGCGGCCTTGTGGGATGCCCTGGCCAAGGCGAAGGGGGTCTCCTTATCCAAAATGCTTGGAGGGACCAGGGACCGTGTGGCGGTCGGCGTCAGCGTCGGCCTGCAAAAAAGCCCCGAAGCCCTGGTCCATAAAGTGGGAACCTATCTTGCCGAAGGCTACCGGAGGATCAAGATCAAGATTGCGCCCGGCCGCGACGTCGAACTGGTCAAGGCCCTCCGCCGGGCCTATCCCAACATTCTTCTTCAGGTCGACGCGAATTCCGCATATGCGCTGAACGATATCGGCGTCTTTCGGGCGATGGACGACGCCGGCCTCCTGCTCATCGAACAGCCGCTCGGCTACGAGGATATCTACGACCACTCCAAGCTGCAGCGCGAGCTCAAGACGGCCTTGTGTCTCGACGAGAGCATCCATTCCCTGGCCGACGCGCGCGCGGCGCTTGAATTGCGGAGCTGCCGGATCATCAATGTCAAGCCCGGCCGGGTCGGCGGCCTCTCCGAATCGGCCGCCATCCACGATTATTGCGCCTCAATGAGCGCGCCAGTCTGGCACGGCGGGATGCTGGAGTCGGGCATCGGGCGGGCGGCCAACGTCGCCCTGGCTTCTCTGTCCAATTTCACCCTGCCCGGGGACATCTCGGCCAGCAAGCGGTATTACAAGCAGGATATCGTGGAGCCGGAGTTCGTCCTCAATCCCGATTCGACCCTGACCGTCCCGGCCGGGCCGGGCATCGGCGTCGCGGTGCTGCCCGACAGGCTGGCGGCCGTTACGGTCCGCCGCGAGGAATTCGAGTCGGTTTAGGCGGAGAGGGGCCGCTTATTTTTTCCGTTTGATTTCGTCGACGAGCTTCCGGATGGCGTCCTGCTTGGGGTTCAGCGCCAGCGACTTCTCCCAGGATGCCAAGGCCTCGGCCGGTTTTCCCTGACGATAATAACAGTCCCCCAGGGAGTTCAAGACGGGAACGCTGGTGCCGGCCCGGCCGAGGTATCGCGTATAGGCGGCGATCGCTTCCTCGTATTCGCCCAGAGCCTGGCAGGCGGCTCCCATGAGCGAGTCGAGCCGGTCGTCCGCCTCACCCTTATCCAAGAACGGTTTGAGGATCTGCCTGGCTTTCAGGTAATCCTTCATCCCGAGCAGGGCTTGAGCCCGGCCGACGGCGTATTTCAGGGACGTTGGATTGCCGCTGGCCGCGGCGTCGAACCTGCGCTCGGCTTCCTCCAATCGGCTGATATTCAAGTACTGGATTCCCAGAACGTACTGAACCTCGAGGTCGGCCGAGGCCGGCATGACCTTCGAGACGATCCACGGCCTCGGAAGGGCGGCTAGCGGCGAGACGCCGAAGTCTTCCTCCGCGAAGAGAAGCTCTCTCTCGGAGCCGTCGAGCACCGCCGCCTTGAGCCGGTAGTTGCCCGAGGCGAGGTCGAGCAAGGACAGGTCTTCGATGATATTTGGCGGATTCACGTCCTTCATCTCGATCGTCTTCGCCGCAACCGGGCGTTCCTCTTTGAGGATCGTGTAGCGAATCCGGCCCGAAGCGGCCAGCTCCGGTTTGAGGCCGAAGAGCTGGAACGCGACGGTCATGGTTTCCTTGGGCAAAAAGACCCGATTGGCTTGGCAGGCGATCTGCTCGCGACCGATCTTGAAGGGCTTGTTGACATCGGCGCCGGCTGATTTCCGTTGATACGCCAGAAGCAGAGGCCCCATCCTCAGCGCGGCGTTCGCCCGGGCGGGGATGGAGACCTTGGCGTCGAACGACGTGAATTCTTTGGAGGCCGTGTTCTTCAAGAGCAGGCTGAAACGGTAGTCGCCGTCGATTAGCGGAATCATATCCTGGACGCTGAGGGCCGACCGGCCGATAGCCTCGACCTGATCCTTGCCGAAGTCGACGGGGATCGCCTTTTCATATTGAAAGACGACGCGGCCGCGGGTGTCGGTCACGATCCCGTCGAGGACCAGCTTGAGACTGTATGCGGCGTCGCCGGCCACGACCGAAAGGCGCTTGGGCTCGACGGCATAGTGGAGGAAGAACGGCCCCGCTTCGTCCTGGAGGACCTTCAGGATCGCCTCGCTGTCGACATAGTTGGCGCTGTATTCGACATCGACGACGTCCTTGTATTTGAGCAGCGCTTCGGCGTAGGCCGCATTGACCATCTTTTCCGGGAGGCCCTCGATCCGGGCCAGGAGCTGCTCCGAGGCCAGGGACGCCTGGCCGGTGAATGTCGAGTCGTCGGGGAGCATCGACAGGGCCGCTTCGGCAAGGCGGGAATCATAATTGCGGAGCCGCACATATGCGTTTTCTCGGTTGGTCGGGTCCGCTTGATAGTCGACCAGAAGGCGGGCCGGGCCGTCCCGGACGGGGCTGTAGAGGATGTATTCGCCCAGGCCGTCCTTTTTAAAAAAGAGCAGGTTGAAATGGGCGGGCAGGCCGTAACGGACCAGGCCTTCGTACGACCAGATCAAGCAGGGATGGACGGTCCCGCCTCCCTGGACGCTGACCGTATCGAGGGGTGGGCCGAGGATGATGTACATCCGGCCCCGGTCGGTTTGCCAGCCCGGCCGCGTCGTTTCGCGACCCAGGAATTCGTTGGCGTAGGCGATCCTCCGGTAATGCTCAGCCCTGGCACCGCCGGGCGGAGTCCCCGCATTCCTGTCCCTCTGTCTCCAGAAGGCCTCGACGAAGATGTCGCGCTCCTTGTCCGTTTGAAGGCGAAGGAAGACATCGCGCTCGACGGCGGTGATGACGTAGGCGACCTCTTTGTCCAGCCAATCCCTGTATCTCTGCGGGAGGGCCGTCGCGCTTTTTTGCCCGGCTGCGGCGGAGACCGCGAGGAGGACGATAAGGACGCTTGCCGCGAGTGAGGGGAGCCGTTTCCGTTTCATGGTTATTCCGCTCTTCCCCCGATCTCTTTTTTCAGCCGTTCGATGACGCCCCGGACCTCGTCGATGTCCGCCCGGTATTTCTGCGGGGAGGCGGTCCGGACGAATATCTCGAAATAGCGGAGCGCTTCTTTCTTGCGCCCGAGGCGGAGATGGGCCCGGCCCAGGTTGTAGGCGGTGTCGGGCTGTTTCGGGTCGAGCTCCAGCGACTTGTTCCAGTTGGCCAGCGCCTCCTCCGTCCGTTCCTGGCGGTAGCAGGCCGCGCCCAGGCCGTTGTAGGCCGAGGCCAGGTTCGGGTCGAGAGCGATGGCCTTTTTGTAGGCCTCCTCGGCCGCTCGATAGTCCGGCGCAGCCAGGTGCCCGTTGCCCAGATTGTTGAAGGCCAGGGCATAATCGGGGTCCAGGGCGATGGCCTTCTTGAACATCTCGACGGCCTCCGCCGTCCGGCCGAGCTTGAAGTTCGTGACCCCGAGATAGTTGTAGGCTTCGGCATAGGTGGGATCCAGCCGGACGGCCTTTTCCAGGGTCGCCGCGGAATCCTCCGGCCGGCCCGCTTCCTGTTCATAGAGTCCGAGCCTGGAGACGAGCGAGACGGTGGCCAGGTCCAGGGCGACCGCTTTTTTCAGAAGGGCGACCGCGTCCTCCAGCCGTCCCATCTTGAAGAGATTGTAGGCCGCGTATTCGTATCCCATCGTGAATGTCGGCTGTTTTTCGAGGACCTCCCGGTACATGCCGTCCGCGGCCTCGAGAGCCCCCGTCTCGGAGGCGTTCATGGCCTCGTTGAAGAGGTTGTCCAGGTCGATCATGGTCTTCGGGTCCGGCCGGACCTTGCCGGCTCCCGGGATCCTTCCCGATATGTAGCCGAGGGACGCCAGCTTGTCCCTGGTTTCCTTGTCTCTCACGGCCGGCGCCGGCTTGGCCCCGGCCGGGGCCAAGCTTTGGATCAGCGTCCGCAAAGCTTCTCTCAAGCGCTTGGCCTGCACGGCATTCCGTTCCGCGAGGTTGTCCGTTTCCCCGGGGTCGGCCTTCAAGTCATAGAGCTCGGGTTGGGGAGCGTCGATGTATTTCCAGTCCCCCGTCCGTATCCCCTGGAGGGGCGCCCAATTGCGGTCCAGCATGGCGGCGACGGATTCGACGTATTGCGGCCGTTCGGGACCGGACGTTCCCTTGTCCAAGAGGCGGGCCAGGGAGATCCCCTGCATCCCGCGTTCGGCCGGCAGGCCCGCCAGCTCCAAGGCCGTCGGAGCGACGTCGGCCAGGCCGACCTGATCCGCGACGACGGCTCCGCGCGGCCAGCGCTTCGGCTGATGGAAGATCAGGGGCACGTGGAGGGTCGCGTCATAGATGAAGATGCCGTGCGTCGCCTCGCGGTGCTCGCCGAGCGATTCGCCGTGGTCGGCGGTCAGGATGACGAGCGTCCGTTCGGTCAAACGCCATTCTTCGAGCCGGGCCAGGAGCTTTCCGATAATGGCGTCCGTGTAGGCGATTTCGCCGTCGTATTCGCGGCCCTTGAAATCCTCTTCGAAGGGGGAGGGCGGTTCGTAGGGAGCGTGGGGGTCGAAAAAGTGGACCCAGGCGAAGAAACGCTCGTCTTTGTGCTCGCCGATCCAGGCCGCGGCCCGGGCCGCGACATCGTCCGCCTTACGTTCGACGAAGGACAGGTCGCGGACGGCGTTCCGGCTGCCGTAGAGGTCATCGTAGACCTCGAATCCGCGGTCGAGGCCGAAGCGCGAATCCAGGGGAAAGGAGCCGACAAAAGCGGCCGTCCGGAATCCCCCTTTTTTCAGGGATTCGGCCAACGTCGGCGCCGCGGAGGTGAACCGGTAGCCGTTGTCGCGAACGCCGTGGCGAAGGGGAAGCAGGCCGGTCAGGAGCGAGATGTGGGAAGGGAGAGTGAGCGGGACGTGGGCGAAGGCGCGGGAAAACAGACGGCCGGCCCGGCCCAGCCGGTCGATATTGGGGGTCTTGGCCCCGGCGTATCCATAGACGCCCAGATGGTCGGCCCGCAGCGTGTCGACGGTGATGAGGAGGAGGTTCGGGGATTCGGAAGGCGGCGGGGCGGCCGCACCGCCGCCGGAAGCCGGGATGAGGAGCCAGGCCGCCGCGAATACGGCGAGGAGCGCCCGGCCCGGTTTCAGGCAGCGGAGGATGATCATCATGAACCGAAGACAATATAGCGAAAAACGGCGCTCGTGAGAAGAAGAAAAAAGGGGGGAACCCGGTTTGGGTTCCCCCCGAAAGGGCGAAATACTATCCGCGGGCGGTCAGTAATTCCACTTGACGCCGAGGCGGATGATCCGCGGCGCCAGGACCTGGGTGATGTATTGGTACGTGCTTCCGGACTGGGCATTCCAGCCGAGGGTCGTCACGGCATTCAGGAGGTTGAAGCCGTCGAGCATCAATTCGACCTTCCCGAGCGTGCCGATGTTGAAGATCTTGCTCAGCCGCAGGTCAAGGGTCGCCAGCGCTGGATACCGGCTGTCGCCGTATTTTTCCGTGGCGACGCTGATGCGGCCCTGCCGGAGGAGGCTGGTGCTGGTGTTGAAATAGCGCTGGGTCGGATAGCCGGAGCGGTAGCTGAAGTAGCCCCCGACGTAGAAGCCCCAGGGCAGGTCGTAGCTGCCGTTGGCCTTGATGATCAGCGGAACGTCGGTCGAATCGACCGCGTTGTCGTTGAACGTGCGGTTGTTGGGGTCATCGACGGATTCGAGCGGGATCTTGACGTTCGTCCGGCCGATGGTGGCCGAAGCCATGAATTGCCACCGATCAGCGTATCTCTTGTTGAAGACGAGTTCAACACCCCTGTAGGAAGTCTTGTATCCTGTGCGCTGCTTGATGTAGGGCTCGGAGACGCCCACCTTGGCCGAGGCAAGATTGTAGATCGTCAGCTGCTGTCCGTCATCGGACGTGCCCAGCTTTCCATCGGGACCCGGGTCGGCGATGCTGACGGGGTCGTAATCCGTCTGAGGGTCGATCGCCTGGTTGTCCGACCACCAGGTTCTCTGCGTGTCGCGGTAGATGAGGTTCAGGCTGACGCCGATGTCCCGGGCCAGCTTCCGCTCATAGCCGGCCACGATTTCGTTGGTGATCGGGGAGAGGAGGTTGGGGTCGATCTTGACCGCCTGTCCGATGTTGGTGTAGACGATCTTGCCGAATTCGCCGGTCTGAGGCAGCTTGTCGCCGTTCGTGTCGGTCCAGTTGTAGTCGATCTCCCAGTATCCGGTGGTGATCTGCTGGTCCACCGGGCCGTAGCTCATCTGGTGGGAGTACCGGGCGTAATGGGCCTTGAAGATGTTCTTGCCGTCGTCGAACGGATCGTACGTCACCCCCAGCCGGGGCGAGAGGACCGTAAACGCCACCACATTCTTCATCGCGTCCTGGTGATAGATCGGGGCGAGGGTTGTCCGATTCGCGTAGTAAAAGTCCGTCCAGGGGGAGGGCGCGACGTCCGAGGCGTTGATGTTCATGTGCGTGCTGTCGAGCCGCAGGCCGAAGTTAAACGTCAGGTGCTTCTTGAGGCTGAAGACGTCGTGGACGTAGGCGGAATAGACGATGTTGCTCTGGTTCCATTTCTCTTCGCGGAACGTCCAGACCTGATACGCGCCGGTGTGGTCGGGATTGTCGAAGTAGAGGAGGATGTTGCCGGGGTGCTTCCGCGTCGTATGGTAGGGGGAATTCTGGTACTCGAAGCCGACCTTGATCTCGTGGTTGCCGCCGAGGAAATCGTCCTTGAAATAATCGGCGAAGGCGTTGAACTGGTAGCGGTCGGAGTAATACCACGTGTAGCTGTAGTAGGCGTTCTCGTACCCGCCCGTGACCGGCGTGGTGTAATAGATCCGGACGGCGGGCTGGTTCATGTCGACTTCCGGCTGGTTGCCGGTCTGGTACCACATATCATTGAAGCCGAATTTGAAATTCAGGATGAGGTTCGGATTGAGCGTCCAGGTGTCCTCCAAGTGGTAGAAGTAGGACGGGGAATCCTGGAGAGCAGTCGTGACCGGCGGCCGCGTGATCGAGGCCGCGCGGTGGGGCTGGTATTTGTTGTCGTAGTTGAACCAGCCGAGGAGCTTGTTGTTGTCGGCGACCTGGAAGGTCAGCTTGAACGTGCCGTGCGTCAGCGCGGCGTAATCGGTCTGGGGCACGCCGTTCAGCGTGTAGCCGATGATGAACCGGCTGATGTCGGTTTTGCGGAAGGCGCCGTAGAACCAGAGCTTGTCCTTGATGATCGGGCCGCCGATATCTCCGCCCCATTCGAAATAATAGTCGAGCGGGTTGCCCGTGCCGACGTTGGCGTATTGGGGGTTGAGGGTTTTATCGGGGATGTTGTCCGATTGGAACGTGTCGTTCTCGCCGTAGACGCTGATCCCTCCGCCGAGCTTGTTGCTTCCGGACTTGGTGATCATGTTAAGGACGAGGCCGCCGACCTGGACGTCGGCCGTGTGGGCAGCCGTCTCGACCTGGATCTCCTCGAACGAGTCGAAGTCGAAATACATGGCCGAGGCGCCGTTGGCGGCGGAGTCCGTCATGTTCACCCCGTCGATGTTGTAGCTGGTCTGGTTGCGCAGGGTCCCATGGGCGTAGGCGCTGCTCTGGTTGCCGGCCGTGCTGCCGCCGACGTTTTCCCGGTCCATGACGACGCCCGCGGTCATCGCCATGATGACCCACGGATCGCGCGCGCTGGGCAGCTTCTGGAGCATGACCTGGGTGAAGTTCGTTTGGATCGTGCTGGTCTTGAGGTCGACGACCGGCGTCTCGCCGACGACGGTCACCGTTTCCTGCAGGCTGGTGGCCTCCATCGTGACTTTGAGCGAGGTCGTCTTGCGGATCGAGACCTGGACGTCCTTGCGGACGACGGTCTTGAAGCCCTGCAGGGCGAACGTCATCTCGTAGGAGCCGACGGGAAGGAAGTTGAACCGGAACGACCCGTCGGGGGTCGTCAGCATCGAGGCCGTCCGCTTGATCAGGACGGGGCTGGAGATCGTCACCGTCACGCCGGGGAGTCCGGCGCCGTCGGGATCGACCGCCGTCCCGGCGATGCCGCCGGTCTGCGTCGGGTCCTGGGCCGCGAGAAAGCCCGGCAGAAGAGCGAACGCGAGCAGAAAAAGACCCGTTAGAAATTTGCGCACGTCATGCCTCCCTGTGAAAAGGATTGAAGACTTTTGCCTTGGTCAAGAATACTGTGTTTCAGCCGTATTTAAATTCAAGTCGTCCTGTCTTGTCAAGAGGATGCGGGCTGCGGATTTTTCAGAACGGGCCCCAGCGGCTCAGGACCGGGGGGACAAGGGCGATCAGGCTGAAGACGACGAGGACGATCATCAGCGGGATGAACCATTTGGCCCATTTTTCCCAGGGGATCTTGGCCACGCCGAGCACCCCCATGGTCACCGCCGACGTCGGCAGGATGGGGTTGATGACTTCGCAGAGCTGGAAGGCGAGGACCGTCGTCTGCCGGGTGATGCCGACGAGGTCGCTCAAGGGGGCCATGATCGGCATGGTCAGCGCGGCCTGGGCCGTGCCCGAATGGATGAAGAAATTGATGACAGCCTGGGTAGCGAACATCATGTGGGCCGTGATGAGACCGGGGACGGCCGAGATGACGCCGGCCGTGGATTGGAGGACGCTGTCGAGAACGGCCGCCTCTTTGAGGATGATGAGGATGGCCCGGCCGCCGGCGATGATGAGGGTCACGTTCATGACGTCCTTTGCCCCGGCGACGAAGGCCGTGGCCATCTCCGACGGCCGGATCCGGGCGATGATCCCGGCTATGAGCCCGATGCCGAGGAACAGGGCGGCGATCTCCTCCATGTACCAGCCTTTTTCGAGGATCCCAAAGACGAGGAAGAGGATCCCCAGGCCGAGAACGAGAAGGACGAGCTTCTGGCGGAGGCCCCAGGGCGGGCAGGCCGCCGGGTCGAGCGACGCGGCGTATCCGCGGGCCCGGTCGATGTCGTAGGTGGGGCTCCGGGCCGGGTCTTTCTCGATCCTGGCGGCGTAGATCATGACGAAGACGATGGCGATGACGGTCGCGGCCACCCACAGGACCAGCCGGTAGGCGAGCCCGGAATACATCGGCAGGTCGGAGAGACCCTGGGCGATGCCGACGGTGAAGGGGTTGAAGAAGGCGGCCGAAAAGCCGACGGCCGAGCCCAGGAAGGGGATGGCCACGCCGACGATGGAGTCGTAGCCCAGCGACAGGGCGAGGGGGATGAAGATGAGGACGAAGGGGATGGATTCCTCGGCCATGCCGTAAATCCCGCCGGCCAGGGAAAAGACGACCATCAGGACGGGGATCACGAACTTCTTGGACTTCGGGTTGCGGGCGAAGAACAAGGCCAATTTATGGATGCCGCCTTCGATAGCGCCCGTCTTGCCCAGGATGGCGAACGTGCCGCCGAAGATGAAGATGAGGATAATGATGAGCGCGCCGTCCTGGAAGCCGCGGATCGGCGCGATCAGGAGCCACTCCGGCCCCAGCGTCTTCTTCTCCAGCGTCCGGTAGGTGCCGGGCAGGGTGACCGATCGCGTCTGGCCCTGGATCGTCTTTTCGGCGCGCTGATATTCTCCGGAGGGAACGACCAGGCTGAGGAGGTAGACGGCCACGACCAGGAGATAGATCAGCACCAGGGTGTGGGGGAGCTTGAAGGACCGCTTTTTTTTCACTCCGGCGTCTCTTCCGGTCGGAAGCCCATTTTATATTAGTCGGACGATGGGGCACAAAAGAAATTTCCGGAGAACGGCCGCTGTTTCAGACCCGGCCGCCCGCGGCGCCGACGACCCGGCCGTCGGCGAAGACGAGGACGGCGTCCAGGACGTCCTCGGCGGCGAGGGCCGTGCCGTCCCGCGGCGAATCGACGATACGGTAATCGAAGAACGCGTTGGCGCCTTCATACCAGGGCGGTCCCTCCGGCCGGCCTAAAGCCGTCCTTTTGTCCTTCTCTTTATCGTTGAGAAGCGCGCCCAGGCCTTTAAGATGAATCCCGCGGTCCGGATTCACGCCGAGGATGAAACGGTCATCGCCGAATTTCGTCATCACGAACCCGAATCCCTGGCGGTCCATGGGATGCTCCCGGTCCCGGCGGGCCCACTCCTTGAGGAGGAAGCTTTTCGGATTGGAGACGGTCAGGCCGTCGACCGGGAGCCAGGCCCGCCCTCCGGGCCGGGGCAGCCGGAGGCGCAGGATGCGGCCGCGGTCGAGGTCATCCAGGTAATTGGCGTAATCGCCCTCGACCTTGCGGACCGCGCGCTCGTAGCGGTCGATGCCGGCGAAGAGCCTCCGGTTTTCGACGATGTCGCAGCCCTCGGCAGCCCGGGCGTAGAGGAACCGCATGAATTTGAGCCCTTCCTCGACCCTGGCCCGGTTCGTCTCGTCCTCGGTTTTCTTCGAGCCGGAAAAAAGGGCGCGTAAAACCGCATAAGGAGTGGCCGAGAGGTCGAGGGAATCCGGGAGGGCCGCCGAATCGACCATGTTCGTATAGGAGGCGAGGCGCTCCATGGCGCCGTCGACACCGCCCGTTTCGATGAGCTTCAGGGAAAGAAAGATCGAAGCCAGGGCGTCGAAGTCCGGAAGGCGATGGGTCACAAATGTCAAGGCCGGCGCTTCGGCGCCGCCGGGCCGGACGTGGTCGAGGACCAGGCTCGGACGCCGGACGACGAGCGCCGCCGCGCACCACGGCTCGGCCTCGGGGTGATGATGATCGATGACGCCTGGAACGGTCCTCATCCCGACGTCCAGGACGAGCGTCCCCTCCGCCGGTTCGAGGTTTTCGCCGTAGTTGACGAACTTGAAGGAGAGATCCATGGCCTTCACCCTTGGGACAGGGTATTGTGACGCCCCGGCCGATTATTTTCAAGGAAGAGGATGATCTTCGCGCTGCCGGAGGGGAAGGGATATCTGCGGAGGTCTTTCAGGGCGATCCATCTCCGGCGGCCCGGCCGGGCGGCCGGCTCTCCGAGGAGGCGGCAGGCGAACGCGTGAAGCTCCACGCGGAACTGCGTATAGGAATGATCGACCTTGACCAGGAATTTCGGCCGCTCGACTCCGACGCCCAGCTCTTCCTCGATCTCGCGGGCAAGAGCTTCGGTCAGGCTTTCTCCGCGCTTCACCTTGCCCCCGGGGAATTCCCAAAGCCCGGCCAGCAGCCCCGAAGCCGGCCGCTTCTGGATCAAGATTTTTCCGGCCCTTTCGATGACGCCGACTACGGCCGTGACGCGCCGATAGCTCCGCTCCTTCGGCTGCGGGATGACCTCCTGCTCGCCGGCTTCGAACGCGCCGCAGAAGGATTGGATCGGGCAGTCCGGGCAGAGGGGAATCCGCGATCGGCAGACCAAGGCCCCCAGCTCCATCATCGCCTGATTGAAATCGCCGGGCGATCGGCGCGGGATCGTCCGGTGCAATCGGGCGAAGATGTCCGCGTCGCGGCGGCCGTCCGCCCGGCCGTGGATCCGGAGGACCCGCATCATGACCCGTCGGACGTTCGCGTCCAGAACGGGATAGGGGCGGCGGTAGGCAAGGCTGAGGACGGCCGCGGTCGTGTACGGCCCGAAGCCGGGCGCGCGCCGCAGCGCGTCCCGGTCGTCGGGGATTTTGGCGCCGCTCTCGCGGACGAAGAGCCGGGCGGCGTCGCGGAGATTCCGCGCCCGCTGATAATAACCTAGGCCCTGCCAGGCCCTGAGGACCTTTTGGAGGGGCGCCCGGGCCAGAGACCCAACGTCGGGGAAGACCTTCAGCCAATTTTGGTAGTAGGGGACGACGGCGCCGACCGTCGTCTGCTGGAGCATGACCTCGGAAACCCAGATAGCGTACGGATCCCCGGTTCGGCGCCAAGGCAGGTCTCTTCGATGAGACCTGTACCAGCGGAGAAGGGGCCGGCTGAACCGCAGGACGTCGGCCGGCGCGCTATTTTTTCTCAGGTTCCTTCTTCTCCGGCTCGGGCGCTTTCCAATCCTTCGCCTCTTTGGGGAATTCGGTCAGGAAGGCCGAATCGACCTTGAAGAGATAATCCAGGCGGGCGTTCTTGACGACGGCCTGCTTCTTCTCCTGGTCCTCTTTCCCGACGAGGACCTTGACCGACTTTTCGACGGGCTTTTCGCCGGCTTCCTTGGTCCAGATGGTCACCTCGGCTTGAGGCTTGTCCAGTCCGTATTCGGCCGGTCCCTTGGGGGCGTCGATGTAGTCTGCCGCCTCGAGGCTTTCGATCTTGCGGACGAAGGTGTCGATCTTGGTTGCGTCGGCTTCCTCTTTTTGGGCGGCGTCGAAATACCATTTGTCGTTGGACGCTTTGGTCAGCGTCAGGTCCAGTCCGCCCTTGCGGAGGACGACCTTGCTCGCCTGCCACGAATTGAAGGCCGCGACCTTGCTCTCCCGGAGGTCGGCCGGCTTCCGGTCGAGATCGGCCAGGAGGTCGGTTTCGGGGACGATGATCTTGGTCGATTCCGAGGTCGTGAGGTAAGTCTTGTCCTCGGCTTTGTGGAATCCGAACGTCAGCTCCTTGTTCGCCTTTGGCAGGGCCAGGGTGACCTCATACTCCGGCTTGTCCAGCCCCGCTTTTTTCACGTCTTCGGGCTTTTTCGTCTCGGCGACGAATTCCTTCGCCCTCTGGTTGGACAGGGAATCAAGAAGGGTCGTGATCTTCGTCTCCTTGGCCAGCGCCTGGAACGGCTTCCGGAGGAACCACTCGCCGTCCTTCTTGGCGGCCTCCCACGAGGCGTCCTTGGCCCTGAGCTTGACCGAGGCGACGTCAGTTGTCTCGAACTTGAAAATGTCCTTCTGGCGGAAGTCGAAGAGCTTCTTGTCGAGCGCCGTCTTGAGCGTGCTCGGCAGCAGGACGACCCGTTTGTCGCCCTCCTTCCGGGCATAGAACGTGTTGCCGAGCGGATTTTCCTGGCCGACCAGGACCTGGACCGGATTGGCCTGGCCCTTGACCCAGAGAGAGACTTCCTTTTGGGGGATGCCGTATTTCTTTGGGTCGGCGCCTTCGGCTTCGACGACGCGTTCGATCCGGAGGTCGGCGAAGCTGTCGACGAGCTGGCCGACTTCGGCGTTGTCCGCTTTGACCTCTAAAGGCTCGAGGACCATCCAGTCGCCCTTCTCATCTTTTTTGAAGGTCAGCGTCTCGCCGTCCTTTTTAAAGGAGACTTTTTCGACATCGGCGGAAGCGACCGCGACCAGCTTCTCCTCGGGGCCCGAGGCTTTGTCGGCCGGCTTTTTATCCAGGAAGAGGATGAAGACCAGCAGGACGACGAACACGCCCAAAAGAATCAAGGTGTTTCGGATCTTCACAGCGCCCTCCTTCGCATCCAGATGGAGATGCCTGCGGCCAGCACAAGGAGCGGCAGAATGATGACAGAGACCCAGAAGACGAGCTTGCCCTGGGAGGGGGTGAGCTGGACGGAGCGCGGATTGGACGTCTTGGGCTGGATCGAGATCAGGTCGGATTCCTCGGTCAGCCAATTGGCCGTATTGAGGAAGAAATTGCCGTTGCCGGACAGGTTGTAGTAACGGTTCGAAACGACGTCCGAATCGCCGAACACGGCGATGCGGCCTTCCTTCGCGGCCGCGCCGGCGTCGGCCTTGGGCTTCATCGTAGCCACTGCCGCTACGGACAGCGGCCCGAGCTTGTCCTTGGCCTTGTCGTAGGAGATCTCCTTGACGGTCATCTTCTCCTTGAGCGTGAAGTCCCGTTTCGACCAGGAATTAGAGCTCGTCCGGCCCAGGACCTGGGAGGTGGAAACGCCTTCGGGCTTGGGGTCGATCGTCTCGACCAGGCGGGCGAAGGGGAAGAACGTGGCATAGCGGAAATTCCGGGTGATCTCGTGCGATTCGTATTCGCTCAGGGTGGGGATGAAATAGTCGCCGCCGATCAGGCGCGACATGGAGTCGACGATGATGTCGTTCTCCAGCCGGAAGCCGAACTTGGCCAGGTAGGGGATGAGGCCGGGCGCGGTCTGGGGATCGACGAGGAAAAAGACGCGGCCGCCGGCCCGGAGGTAGGTCTCGATCGTCTCGAGCTCATTGGGCAGCAGGTCTTTCACCGGTCCCGGGATGACGAGCAGGGCGCAGTCCTTGGGAAAGCTCTCGGAGAGCGCCAACTGCTGCTTCTTGACCTCATAGCCGAGCTTGCCCAGCTCGTCCTTGACGAAGGAGTAGCCGTTCTCGTCGGTGACTTCGGTGCTGTGCTCGCCGTGCCCTTCGAGGAAGTAGATGACCTTCTTTTTCTCCCGTGTCACTTTGATGAGGGCGTTGGTCACCTCTTCTTCGGTCGAGGCGGTGATGCGGTTCTCCTTGTCGCCGCATTCGAAGATCGTCGTCCCGTCCTGGGTGATGTCGTAGCGCTTGATCATCGCCGGGTTCTTGTCGGGGTCGATGAACTCGTATTTGATCTTGGGGGAGTGATAGGCGTAGATCTTGAGGAGGTCCTCCATCCGGACGCGGCCCATGTTCCCTTCGCGGAAGAAGCCCTTGATCTGGACGTCGGCTTTGAGGGCTTGGGCGACCTTGATCGACTGGTCGGAGAGCGAATGGAGCTTGGACTCGGTGAAGTCGAAGCGGTGGTGGTGGCGGGCGAAGAAGATGTTGACGAGGGCAAGGAGGCCGAGGACGAGGACGACGACGAGAAGGAGGTTGCCGGAATAGAGGAAGGAGCGCCGGCTGAATCCCTTTTTGAGCTTCCCCGCGTTGAGGCCGATGTAGGCGGCGACGGCGGCGACGCCGAGGACGGCGAGGGCGAGGGCGATGAATTTCTTGAACGGCCAGACTCGATAGGCCACGACGGCCAGAAAGATCAGGCCCACGCCGATGGTGTTGAGATTCTTTTTGATTTTGTCCATGCCTTATCTCCAGCGCCGGGATTGGATCACGGAGTGGGTCAGGAAGAGCCCGAAGAAGGCGAAGCTCGCGTAATAGACCACGTCGGTCGTGTCGAGGATGCCCTGGGTCATGTTGTCGAAATGCTGGAGGAAGGAGACGTAGTTGAGGACGTCCTTCCAGGCCCCGGCGGCCGAGTTCGAGGCCCAGTTGAGAACCCAGAACAGGAGGAGCGCGCCGAAGGTCAGGACGGCCGAAACGATCTGGTTTTCCGTGAGCGAGGAGAAGAAGATGCCGATGGCGATGAACGCCGCGCCGAGCAGGAACAATCCCAGGTAGCCGTTGAGGATGGGAGCGACCTCGGGATTGCCGTAGGCGAAGGAGAAGACGGAGAGCAGGCCGCTCAGGGCGAGCATGGCTAGGAGCACCAGGAGCGAGGCCAGGAATTTCCCGAGGATGATCTGGCCGACTGAGATCGGCGACGTGTAGAGGAGCTCTTCGGTCCCGATCTTCTTCTCTTCGGAGAAGAGGCGCATGGTGAGCAGGGGGAGCATGAGGAGGAGGATGATGCTCATGTTGTTGAAGAGCGGCTGGTAGACCATCTGGTTGATGTTGATCTGGGAGTAGTAGTACTGGTTCTGGGCCATTTGCATGGCCTGAGCGTTGAACCACATCAGGATGTTGTAATAGAAGAAGCCGACCAGGACGAGGAAGATCGCGATGACGACGTAGGCGATCGGCGAGGTGAAATAGGTCCGGAGCTCTTTTTTGGCGACGACCCAGATGTTCTTCATTGTTCCGTGCCTCCCGAGACGATCTTGAGGTAGAGGTCCTCGATGTTCATGGCCACGGGCCGCATCTCGAGCAGGGAGAAGCCTTTCCCGACGAGGAGCCGGAGGACGTCGTCCCGCAGGTCCCGGCCCGGCTTCCATTCGACCTTCAGCTCGTCCCCGGTGAGCGTGACGTTGTCGACGCCGGCGATCGTCCGGACCACGGACGCGCCTTCCGCGGCGTCCCTGCGGAGCTTGAGGACGACCCCTTCCTGATGCCGGATCGAGGCCGTCAGGTCCTCGAGGGAGCCCGAGGCCATCAGCCGGCCTTCGTTGATTATGACGACGCCGTCGCACGTCTGGGTGACTTCCGGCAGGATGTGCGTCGAGAGGATGATCGTCCGCTCGCCCTTGAGCGATTTGATGAGGCTGCGGATCTCGATAATCTGGGCCGGGTCGAGGCCGATCGTCGGCTCGTCCAGGATGAGCACGAGCGGGTCGTGGACGAGGGCCTGGGCGATGCCGACCCTCTGCTTGTAGCCGCGGGAGATGTTCTTGATGAGGCGGCCCTTGACCGACTCGAGGCCGGTGACCTTGACGGCCTTGGCCACGGAATCGGACCGCTTAGCCGCGGGGACCTTCTTGATGGCGGCGACGAAGCCGAGGTATTCGGCCACGGTCATGTCCGGGTAGAGGGGCAGCACTTCGGGCAGATAGCCGAGGATCTTTTTGATCTCGTTCCCCTGCTCGAAGACGTCGAGGTTTCCGACCGAAGCTCTTCCTTCCGTCGCCGGCAGGAAGCCGGTCAGGATGCGCATGGTGGTGGTCTTACCGGCCGCGTTGGGGCCGAGGAGCCCCCAGATCTTTCCCTTTTCGACCTTGAAGCTCAGGTCGCGGACGGCCGTGAGATCACCGTATTTCTTGGACAGGTGGTCGACGGCAATCATGCATGAACCTCCTTTCGAAGTTCTCGTCGGGAGAAGAGCGGTCTTCGCCCTGTCCTCAATGAACTCTAACCGGTTAAGCCGGCGGAGAGTTTCAATAGAGGACCTGAAAAACGGCAGGTCAAGCCCTCTATTATAGAAAAAACGGCGAGGAAGGCAAGATGTCCGGGGGAGCGGAGCCGGCCGGCTCACATCCGGTCGGGCACGGGGATGCCCATCAGGTCGAGGGCCCGGACGAGCACCCCCCGGGCCTCATAGATGACCAGCGTCCGGAGGGTCTTGAGGTCTGCCTTCGTTTCTGCCAGAACCGGGTATTTGTGGTAGTACCCGTTCAGCTTCTGGCAGAGGTTGAAGGTGTATTTGGCCAGGTGGGAGAACTCGAGCGAGCCGACGGCGTGGAGGACCTCTTCCTCGAATTTGGCCGCGTAGGACACGACGTCCCAGAAGTCGGCGCGTTCTTCGTCGGAGAGCGGGCCAAGCGAAACCGCGGCGCTATCGGCGAGCTTGTCGAGGCCGGCCGCCGTCGTCCCCTCGCGCTCTTCCATCTTGCGGAAGATGCTGTTGAGCCGGACGCAGGAGTATTGAAGGTAGGGCCCGGTCTCGCCCTCGAAGCTCAGGGCGTCGGCGAAATCGAAGATGATGAGGGAGTTTCGGGCGTATTTGAGCATGAAATAGCGGAGCGCGCCGGCGGCGATCTGGGCGGCGGTCCGGCGCTTGGCCTCGGGCGCGGATTCGGGATTCCGCTTGTCGACCTCGGCGTAGGCGTTCCGCTCGAGACGGTCGAGGAGGTCGTCCGCCTTGACCCCCACCCCTTTTCGTCCGGAGACCTCGACGAAGGCCCGGCCGTCGTCCTCCGGGGCCGCCTGGAGGTTGAGCTCTTTCAGGCTTCGCGGCGACAGAGCGACCATTTCGTAGGAGAAATGGACCGATTTTTCCGCCTGGGCTTCGAAATGGAGGGCGCGTAATCCCTGGACGACGACCTTCTGGAGATAGGATTGCCGCGTATCGATGACATTGTAGACTTTCGTCGCCGCCCCGAACGAGAGGCCCCGGGCGTTGGGCCGCGCCGTGCTGATCCAGACCGCCTCGCCGTCCTCCTCGAGGAACGGTTCGTAGTAGAAATCCTTGTTGAGCAGCCCGAATTTCCAGAGCTGATAGGCGATGTCTTTGCCGACATAAGTCACCGTTCCGTCCGAACGGACGATGATCTTCTCCCTGTCCTCTTCGTCCTCGAGCTTCATAACCCAGCATTTTGCGTTCGGTCCGTCCTCGACGTAGGAGATGGCTCCTTTTTCCTTTAGGAGGGCGAAGGCTTTCTCCCAGAACTTGAGCCCGAGGATGCTGCTTTCGCAGGGGAGGACGTCGTAGGTCGCCCCGATACGCTTCATGGTCGCCAGGTGAGCGCGGAGGATGCGGCGCGAGACGTGCTGGGCCATGGCCGCTTCGGGATCCAGCCCGTGCTCGATCCGTTTCAGGATCTCGGCCTTCCTCGCTTGGGCTTCGGGATGACCCTCGAGATACGCCGCCGTCCGGGCGTAGAGGTCCCAGCAATAATAATCGAACTTGCCCGGGACGGCTTCGAGGTCCGGAAGCGTTTTCTTCTCGAGCTCGAGGAAGCCGAAGACGACGTCGACGACCTGGACCCCTGTGTCGTCGATATAATTCTGGACCTCGACCTTCTCTTTCTTATACTTCAGGCAGCGCACCAGCGTGTCGCCGAGGCAGGCGTTGCGGAGGTGGCCGATGTGGGCAGCTTTATTGGGATTGATGTTGGTGTGCTCGACGATGACCTTGCGTTCCTCGGGCTCGAGCGCGCGGTCGTGCCGCGCTCTCAATCGGCGTTCGAAAAACGCGCGGCGGTCGAGAAAGAGGTTGATGAAGCCCGCTCCCGCGACCTCGGCCTTTTCGACGCCGGGAAGGGCGCCGATCTTGGCCGTCATCTCCTGGGCGATCAGGCGGGGATTCGCTCCCAGCTTCTTGGCCAGCTGCATGGGAAACGAAAGGGCCAGGTCTCCCATTCTCGCCTGGGGAGGATAGATGAAATCGATGTCGGCTTCGGAGACGGGATAGGCGGCCCGAAGCCGCTCGTAGACGAGCCGGCGGAGGATCTTCTTGGTCTGGATCATGTTTTAGCCCGGCTATTATACAAAATAATGGGGGACGACGCACACATTCACCCATTTCATGGGTGAATGAGTACCACATCCATTAAATAATCATTTTCAAAGGAGGATGTGGCATCCTGTCCCTTTTCTTCTTGCGGGTACACCCACGGTAGGTGTACCCACCCTATTTATTTTTGCGGGCGAGGCAGACGATCGAACTGCCCCAGGGGAGGTCGATCTTTTTGGACAAGAACGCCTCGAGCCTGAGAACGCCGTAGAGGACGGCGTTCGCGGCGGGCGAAACGGCTTTGAGATCGGAAGCGGCGTCCGGCCGCCGCGCGCCGCGGACCCGTTCCCAGAAGCGGACGAGCAGAATCAAGGGAAAAAGGAAATGATTGAAGTAGCCCATCCGGACGATCTCGAATCCGGCCGCCTCGATCCTCGGCCCGAGCGTCTTCTTCCGGTAGCGCTCGCGGGCGTGGAAAGCCCGGTCATGGGAGCCGCTCAGGGCGTTGAAGGCGCTGTCGGAAACAAGGAGCCAGCCTCCCGGCTTGAGCGTCCGGGCGGCGTCTTTCAGGGCGGCGACGTCGTCGCGGATATTCTTGTGGTAGAGGACGTCCAGCAGCGAGACGGCGTCGAAGATTCCCTCGCGGTAGGGGAGGCTTTGAACGTCGGCCCGGGCGATCGTCCGAAGGCCGCGCTGCTGGCAATACGCCAGCGCTTCGGCCGAGAAATCGCAGCCGGCGACGGGGCCGAACGCGGCGAACACGGTCATGTTGAAGCCCGTGCCGCAGCCCGCATCGAGCCAGACGAGAGGGGCGTGCAGAGCCGCCCGCGAGCGGAACACGTTGAGGAGGACGTCGCGCCGCCCGCGAAACCACCAGAACGATTCCTCGAGCTCGAAGTGCTTCTGGTATTCCGCTTTTTCCAAGGCCGCGCCCCGCGCCGTTACGACCTTCGTTTCGACCCGCGGATCTTTTTGACCGCCCGGCAGACCTCGCGGACCTGGGCCGCGGTCAGGGCCAGCCCGGAAGGCAGGTAGAGGCCTTTTCGGGACAACGCCGTGCTGACGGGGAAGGACCGGCCGGCGAACGCCTTATTTCCGGCGAAGACGGGCTGTTCGTGCACCGGGAGGAAGAACGTCCGCGTGTCGATCCCGGCTTCCTTGAGCCGCACGGCGAATTCGTCGCGCGACATCCCGAATTCCTCTTCGACGAGGACGGCGTACATCCAGTAGACGCTCCGGGCCCAGGGCCTCTCCTTGGGCAGGGTCAGTCCGCGGACGCCGGCCAGCCCCTCTTCGTACGCTGCGGCCATTTTCCGTTTGAGGTCGATATAATGCTCGACTTCCTCGAGCTGGGCCAATCCGATCGCGGCCTGGACGTTGGTCATCCGGTAGTTGAACGCGACCTCGGTGTGGAGGAATCTCCGGCCCGGGGCGTGGGCCAGGTCCTTGAGGTTCCGGGCCCTTTCGGCCAGCCGGTCGTCGTTCGTCACGACCATTCCGCCCTCGCCCGTCGTGACGATCTTGTTGGCATAGAAGCTGAAACAGCCGATGTCGCCGATGGCGCCGGTCTTGGACGCTTTGTTGCGGTCGCCGCCGGAATAATAGAGGGCGCCGTGCGCCTCCGCGGCGTCCTCGATGACCCGCAGATGATATTCCTCGGCGACGGCCAGGATCTCGTCCATGGGACAGGGGTGTCCGTACAAATGGACGGGAAGGATCGCCCGGACGGTTCCTCCGGTCTTCCTGTTGACCGGTGTTTTTTTCTTCGGGTCCAGACGGCAATCCCGGCGCAGCAGCGCCCGGACCTTGGCCGGATCCAGATTGAAGAGAACCGGATCGACCTCCGCCAGGAGCGGCCTCGCGCCGGTGTAGAGCACGGCGTAGGGAACGGCGATCATGGTCAGGTCCGGGATGATGACTTCGTCGCCGGGCCCGATGCCGGCCGCGGCCAGGGCCAGATGGAGCGCGGTCGTGCCGCTCGTTGTCGTCACGGCGTGCTTGACGCCCACGTAATCGGCGAAGGCCTCCTCGAATTTCCGGATATAGGAGCCGGCCGACGAGATCCAGCCGCTCCGGATGCAGTCCGAGGCATAGGCCAGGGCGTTCGTCGCGATCAACGGCTCGTTGACGGGGATCATGATGCTCAGAAGAATTCCTTGTCGTCGAATCCGGCGTAAGGCCCCTGTTTGACCTCGATCATCTTGGCCGCTTCGAGGACCTTCACCCGGTGGCCGCCGCGGGCCAGGAGGATCGCGTCGCCCGGTTTCATGATCAGGGCTTTGAGCTTCTGGCCGTCGTCGTCGAAGAGCTCGACGCGGATCTTTCCGTCGAGAAGGACGAGGACTTCCTGGGTCCGGAAGATCTCCCGTTTGACCAGCTTGTGCCGGTGGCGCTGGACGACCTTGCCCTTGGGATGGATGAGCATGCCCAGCTGCTGGGAAAATTCGCCCGGGGTGAAGAAATTCGGCCCCGGTTTCGCGTAGTCCCGCTGCAGGACGATGGCGTAGATGTGGCCGTTCTTGGTGACCTGGCGGAGTCCCTTCATTTTATTTGATCCTCGCGAAGCGGAGTTTGACCGTCAGCCAGACGTATTTCCAGCCCTTCCGGATGAAGTCCGAGAACTTCTGGCCCGTCTTGCCGACGCCCGTGCGCCGTTCGACGCACATGTAGGGGATCTCGGCGATCTTGTAGCCCAGCGTCCTGGCGCGATGGATGAAATCGATGAAATATTCGCCGTAATCCCCGCGGAGCGTGATCTTGTCCAGGACCCGGCGCCGGAAGGCGATGAAGCCGCTCGTGTAGTCGCCGAAATCCCGGCCGAGAAGGGCGCGGATGAAGCGGTTCAGGGTCACGCTCATGAGGTAGGCGAGGAGCGTGTCGTTGCTCCCGGAGACGATCTGGACGCCGCCGCCCTTGACGTAGCGGCTCCCGACCGCGACGTCGAGCCCGCCGGAGATGCCCTCCAGGAGGTCCTTGATTTTGTGCGGCGGCATGGAGAAGTCGCAGTCCGACCAGACGATGACGTCGCCCTTGGAAAAGGAGATGCCGTCCCGGAGAGCCGAGGCCAGGCCCCGCTTGTCCATCCGCCTCAACAAATAGACGTTCGGAAGCTCCTTGGCCAGGTCCTCGACCACCTTCCAGGTGCCGTCGGGCGAATTGTCGTCGACGACGACAACTTCCGTGTTCGGCGGCGTGTACTTGAGGACTTCCCGGACCAGCGGGCCGATGTTGTCGCGTTCGTTATAGGTCGGAAAGATGACGGACACGTCGCGCGCCGGCCGGGCTGGTTCACTCATGCGGGCCCTATTTTAACCGTTCTCCCTTCATTTATCTATAGGTTTATAGCCCTTTCGGCCTTGAACAAATGGGCCGGATATGATAGTTAATGGTGTCACGGCCGCGAGGCCATTATCGACAAAGGACGTCCTCACATGAAACAAACGCAATTCAACGCCCATCACAGGAAGCTCGGAGCCAAGATGATCGAGTTTTGCGGCTGGGACATGCCCGTCGAATACAAGGGCATCATCGACGAGCACCTGGCCTGCCGGACGGCGGCCGGCCTCTTCGACGTCAGCCACATGGGGGAGATCCATGTGACCGGAATAGACGCCCTGGCTTTCGTCCAGCACATTTCGCCGAACGACGCCGCCCGCCTCTCGCCCGGCATGGTCCAGTACACGGCCCTGATGACGGCCAAAGGAACGTATGTGGATGACATGCTGGTCTACTGCCTCCATCCCGAGTTCTATCTCCTGGTCGTCAACGCCGCGAAGACCGACAAGGACTACGCCTATATCGTCGCCCAGAAAGGGGCCTTCCGGATCTCCCTCGACAATCCCTCGGACCGCTACAGCCAGCTCGCCCTGCAGGGCCGGAAAGCGATTCCCATCCTCCAGCCCCTGACCGATGTCGCCTTGGCGCCCATGAAGTCCTTCACCTGCGCTTTCGGCAAGGTGGCCGGCAAGGACTGCCTGGTCTCGCGGACGGGCTATACGGGAGAGGACGGCTTCGAAATCTATTCGCTGGACAAAGCGCCCGGCCCGATCTGGGACGCGATCGTCGAGGCCGGTACGCCCCATGGCCTCCAGCCCGTCGGGCTGGGCGCCCGCGATACCCTCCGCCTCGAGGCGAAGCTGCCCCTCTACGGCAACGACATCGACGACACGACGACGCCGCTCGAGGCGGACTTCAAGTGGATCGTCAAGTTTAAAAAGGGCGAATTCCTCGGCCGCGATGTCCTGGTCCGCCAGAACGAGCAGGGGATCGGCCGGAAGCTGGTCGGGTTCGAGCTCGTCGAGAGGGGCATCGCCCGGCCGCATTACCCCGTCTATGTCGACGGCGCTCAGACCGGCCAGGTCGCGTCCGGGACGTTCTCGCCGCTGTTCAAGAAAAGCATCGGGTTGGTCTATCTTCCGATCGCGAAGACGGCCATCGGGACCGAATTCGAGATCGGGATCCGCGACAAGCGGGTCCGGGCCAAGGTCGTCCCGACGCCGTTTTACAAGAGGGATTATTGAGCAGGCTTTGAAATTGCCGTGGCCGAGAGGCCTCGCAATAGATAACGAACAGGTGAGATTGCCACGTCATCACGCTTTCGCGTGATGGCTCGCAATGATAGATTTTCGCAAGTTGAGTTTGCCACGCCCCTCATCGCTTCGCGATCGGGGCTCGCAATGACAACTGGAATTAAGAATTTTTCCTAGGAGGACGCATGTATCCCAATCATTTCCGCTATACCAAAGATCACGAGTGGGTCGAGGTCAAGGGCGATATCGCCACGATCGGCATCACCGATTACGCCCAGAACCACCTCGGCGACGTCGTCTATGTCGAGCTTCCGGCGGCCGGCAAGCACCTCGACGTCCACCAGACGATCGGGTCGATCGAGTCGGTCAAGGCCGTCTCGGAGGTCTTCACGCCCGTGTCCGGGGACGTCCTCGAAGCCAACGGCGACCTCAACGCCTCTCCCGAGGTCCTCAACCAGGACCCCCACGGCAAGGGCTGGATCCTTCGCCTGAAAATGGGAAACAAAGGCGATTTGGACGCGCTGATGAGCGCCGCGGACTACGAAAAATATCTGGAAGGACTCGAAGCCTAACATGAGCTATATCGCTCTCAGCGACCAAGACAAGAAGGAGATGCTGGCCCGCATCGGCGTCTCCTCGGTCGACGAGCTCTTCGGCTGCCTCCCGGACGAGATCAAGCTCACGCGGAAGCTCAACCTCCGGGAGGCGATGACCGAGCCGGAGCTCATTCGGTGTTTCGAGGAGCTGTCGGCGAAGAACGGCTACGTCGGCCATCTCTCCTTTCTCGGGGCGGGCATCTATCGCCATTTCATCCCCGCGGTCGTCGACGCGTTGAGCTCCCGGGGTGAGTTTCTGACCCCCTATACGCCCTACCAGCCAGAGGTCAGCCAAGGGACGCTCCAAGCCATCTTCGAATACCAGACGCTGATCTGCCAACTCACGGGCATGGACATCTCGAACGCCTCTCTGTACGACGGGGCCATGGCCGCTGCGGAAGCGGTCCTCATGGCCAACCGCCTGAACGGGAAGCCGAAGATCCTGGTCGCCCGCTCGCTCCACCCCCAGTACCGAGAGACCATCCGGACCTATGTCAAGAACCTGGGGGTCCGCATCGAAGAGGTCGCTTTCGGCGACTGCGGAGGCGTCAAGACGGACGATCTCTTGAAGCATCTCGGCATGGACACGAGCGCCGTCCTCGTCCAGTCGCCGAATTTCTTCGGCGCGGTCGAAGAGCTCAAGAAATTCTGCGACCTGGCCCACGGACATCAAGCGCTGTTCATCGTCGCGGTCGCCGAAGGCGCGTCCCTCGGGATTCTCGAAGCGCCGGGCGCGGTCGGGGCGGATATCGTCTGCGGCGAAGCGCAGTCGTTCGGACTGGCCCCCAGCTTCGGCGGACCTCACCTGGGCTTCATGGCCTGCAAGAAAGAGCACTTGCGCCAGCTCCCCGGCCGAATCGCCGGCCAGACCAAAGACGTCGACGGCCGGCGCGGATTCGTCCTCACCCTGTCCACGCGCGAACAGCATATCCGCCGGGAAAAGGCGACCTCCAACATCTGCACGAACCAGGCTTGGTGCGCCCTGCGGGCGACCATGTTCCTGGAAACGCTGGGGCCGGACGGGCTTCGGGACATGGCCGTCCAGAACATCCAGAAAGCCGATTATGCCCTGGGCCGGCTCACGGCCGTCCGCGGGGTCAAGGCCCGCTTCTCCGGCCGCGTATTCAACGAATTCGTCCTCCAGTTCCCCCGCGACGTCCGTTCGGTCGAAGCCGGGCTTCGGGCGAAAGGAATCGTCGGCGGGCTGGGTTTGAACGAGCTCTATCCGGAGCTCGCCGACTGTGCGCTCTTCTGTGTCACGGAGGTGCACACGAAAGCGGACATCGATCAATTGGCCGCCGCCCTGGAGGAGGTGCTTCGATGACCCGCGAGCCGTTGATCTTCGAGGTCAGCGCCAAAGGCAAACGGGCGTACCGCCTCCCTAAGCTCGACGTTCCGGCCAACCCGGACGTCCTCGAAGGACTGCCCGTTCGGACCGGAATCCCCGATTTTCCCGAAGTTTCCGAAGTCGAGCTGGTCCGCCATTTCACCCGGCTTTCCCAGCAGAACTATTGCGTGGACATCGGCTTCTATCCGCTCGGTTCCTGCACGATGAAATACAATCCCAAGGTCAACGAGAGGGTGGCCGGACTTCCCGGATTCGTCGGAGCCCACCCGCTGGCCCCTGCGGACCTCGTCCAGGGGAACCTCGAGGTCCTCGGCCTCCTCGAAGACGCCCTTTGCGAGATCGCCGGCATGGAGGCCTTCACCCTCCAGCCCTCCGCCGGCGCGCAGGGCGAGCTGACCGGGATGATGCTCATCCGCGCCTGCCTTGAAGCGGCGGGCCGGCCGCGAAAAGTCGTCCTCATCCCGGACTCCGCCCACGGCACCAATCCTTCGAGCGCCCATCTCTGCGGCTACACCGTCCAGGAGATCAAATCCAACGAGAACGGGACCGTGGACCTCGAGGACCTGGCCAAGCGCATGACCGAGGACGTCGCCGCCCTGATGGTGACCAATCCGAACACGCTCGGCGTCTTCGAATACGACATCCGCAAGATCGCCGACATCGTCCACGCCAAGGGCGGCTTCCTCTACATGGACGGCGCCAATATGAACGCCCTGACGGGGATCTGCCGGCCCGGAGATATGGGCGTCGACGTCATTCACATCAATCTCCACAAGACGTTCTCGACGCCTCACGGCGGGGGAGGCCCCGGCTCCGGTCCCGTCGGAGTCAAGAAAATTTTCGAGCCGTTCCTGCCCGTTCCCCGGGTGGCGCGCAAAGCCGGCGCGTTCGTCCTCGACTTCGACCGCCCCAAATCCATCGGCCGCGTCCGGAGCTTCTACGGCAATTTCCTGGTCATCGTCAAAGCGCTGGCCTATATCCTGACGCTGGGCCCGGACGGCCTGCGGGAGCTCGCTGAAACCGCCGTCCTCAACGCCAACTACATCCGCAAGAGCCTGGATCAGGACTACCACCTCAAGTATACGACGCCCACCCTCCACGAGTGCGTCTTCTCCGACAAGTTCCAGAAGGAGAACGGCATCTCCAACCTCGACATCGCCAAGCGCCTGATCGACCTCGGCGTCCATCCGCCGACCATGTCCTTCCCGCTCATCGTCCACGGCGCGCTCATGGTCGAGCCGACCGAAACCGAAAGCCGCCGGGATCTCGACCAGTTCATCGAGGCCATGAAGCAGATCGCCCGCGAGGCGAAGGAGAATCCCGAAATCCTCAAGAGCGCGCCCCACGCTTCGTACGTCCGGCGCCTCGACGAAACGGCGGCGGCCCGCAATCCGATCGTCAAATGGGAGAAAAGTAGATAATCCATGAGCCTCCAGTCCCTCATCATGAACCTCCAGCGCTACTGGGCCGGCCAGGGCTGCTACCTGGCCCCGTCCTATGACCTCGAGGTCGGGGCGGGGACGATGACGCCGGACACGTTTTTCCGCGTTCTCGACAAGCGCCCCTGGAAAGTGGCCTACGTCCAGCCTTCGCGGCGGCCGGCGGACGGCCGCTACGGCGAGAATCCCAACCGCGTCCAGAAGCACCATCAGTTCCAGGTCATCGTCAAACCCTCGCCGGCGAACATCCAGCGCCTGTATATCGACAGCCTGACCGCCCTCGGCATCAACCTGGACGATCACGACCTGCGGTTCGACGAGGACGACTGGGAATCTCCGACGATCGGAGCCTGGGGCGTCGGCTGGCAGGTCATGCTGGACGGGCTCGAGATCACCCAATTCACGTATTTTCAGCAGGCCGGCGGATTGGAGGTCTTCCCGATCCCCATCGAGATCACCTACGGCCTCGAGCGCCTGGAAATGTTCCTCGAAGAGAAGGACGACATTTACGACTTGAAGTGGTCCGAGGACGTCACCTACCGCGACCTCCGGCTGGAGGAAGAGCGCCAGTTCTCGGAATACAACTTCAACCAGGCTTCGGTCGGTTCGCTCCGGGAGGTCTTCCGCCAAGCCGAGAAGGAGGCCGGCCGGCTCATCGAGAAAGGGCTCATCCTGCCCGCCTACGACATGTGCCTGAAATGCTCGCACTCCTTCAACCTGCTCGACAGCCGGGGCGCGATCAGCGTCACCGAGCGGGTCAAGATGATCTCCCAGATCCGGGCCATCGTGAACCAGGTCGCCCTGAAATTCACGGGCGCCGAGGGAGCGGCCTGATGGAATTCCTGCTCGAGATCAACGTCGAAGAGATGCCCCCGTCCCACATCCGGACCGCGCTTCCGGACCTGAAAATGAGAATCTCCCGGGAGCTCGAGTCGGCCAAGATTTCCGCTTCCGGGCTACGGACCTACAGCACCTGCCGGCGGATCGTCGTCGTGGCCGATTTGCCCGAAGGCCAGGAAGCCCGCGAGCAGGTTGTGACCGGGCCGCCCAAATCGGCCGCCTATGCGGCCGATGGATCGCCAACGCCCGCCGCCTTGGGCTTCGCCCGGTCCCGCGGCATCGACGTCTCGCGGCTCGAGATCATTCGGACGGCGAAAGGAGACTATGTCGGTTTCCGCAAGGTCGAGAAAGGCCGCGACACGGCCGAGATCCTGGGCAAGATCGTGCCTCAGGCCATCGCCTCGCTCTCCTTTCCGAAGATGATGCGCTGGGGGCAGGGCCAGTTCCGCTTCTCCCGGCCGGTCCGCAACATCCTCTGCCTCCTGGGCGAAAAAGTCGTCCCCTTCGAGATCGACGGCCTGGCCTCGACGAACACGACGACCGGTCACAAGATCCGGGCGCCGCGCCCGATCACGGCGACGTCGTTCGAGCAATACAAGGCCGCGCTCAGGGACGAACTGGTGACGATCGACGCCGAGGAGCGAAAAGCGGCGATCTTGACCCAGGTGAAAGCCCTCCTCGCCCCCCTCGGCGCGGAGCTATACCCCGATCCCGAGCTCCTCGACAAGCTGGCCAACGACGTCGAGTGTCCGCTGGTCATAATGGGCTCGTTCCCCGAGACGTATCTCGAGCTTCCCCTCGAAATCCTGAGCACGGCCATGCGCGAAGGACAGAAGCTCTTTTCCGTCGTTAAAGGGGGCAAACAGCTGCCCGTGTTCCTGGGTTTGGCCGACATGCCGGCCGACGCCAAGGGATTCGTCCGCATGGGCAACGAGCGGGTGCTCAAGGCCAGGCTTGAGGACGCCCGTTTCTTTTGGGAACAGGACCGCAAGGTCAGCCTGAAGAAGCGGGTGCCGGCGCTCAAACACATCCTCTTCCAGGAGAAGCTGGGCAGCTACGAAGACAAAGCCCAGAGGCTGAAGAAAATCGCCGCCTATCTGGCGGCCCGGCTCGAGAACGGAAAGAAGGCGGAGGGGGTTCTCCTCGCGGCTGAGCTATGCAAAACGGACCTCGTCACGGATATGGTCCGGGAGTTCCCTTCGCTCCAGGGTAAGGTCGGCGGACTTTATGCCCGTTCCGAAGGACTGCCCGCGGCCGTTGCTCAGGCCATTTACGAACATTACCGGCCGACGAGCCTCGAGGACGAATCGCCGGCCTCGCTCGAGGGCGCGGTCCTCTCCATCGCCGACAAGCTCGACTCGATCGTCGGCGTCGTCGGCATCGGCGTCCAGACGACGGGCTCGAGCGATCCGTTCGGTCTGCGCCGGAACGCCCAGGGCGTCTGCAAAATCATTCTCGACCGGAAGCTGAACCTCTCCTTCCCGCGCCTCCTGGACAAGGTCGCGGTCGTTTACGGCGACAAGCTGAAGCGGCCGAAGAAGGAGATCCTCGGCCAGATCGCGGAGTTCTTCGAGAACCGGATCCGCTACATCTTCGAGCGCCAGGGATTCCGCTACGACCTCATCAACGCCGCGCTCGGAGCCGGAATCGAGAACATCCTCCACGCCTGGCTCCGGGTCAAAGCCCTCGACGGCCTCAAGGCCAGCCCCGAGTTCGAGCCGTTCATCCTGATGGCCAAGCGCGTCAACAACATCCTGGCCGGCCAGCCGACGTACCCGCTCAACGCCGACCTCTTCGTCGAGAAAGCGGAGCGGAACCTGGCCTCGACGTTCTTCATCGTTCAGGAGAACGTCGGGCCGATGATCGCCAAGGGCGATTTCGCCCAGGCCCAGAAGATGGTCTTCCGCCTCCAGCCCGGCCTCAACGAGTTCTTCGACTCCGTCCTGGTCATGGCCGAGGACAAGAAGATCCGCCGGAACAGGCTGGCCCTCCTCCAGGCGATCCGGAGAATCCTGCTCCAGATGGCGGACTATTCCCGCGTCGTGGTCGAGGGGGACGCCGCCGCGGCCAGAAAATAAGGGCCGCGGCCCTCTCAGATCGTTTCCGGGCCTTCGTCCGGAGGCTCGACGGTTTCCAAAAACTGTTTTTCGAGGTCGATGATTCTTTTCAGAACGTGTTGGGGATTGTGGCCTTTGCCCTCGCCGTAGGGGAAGAGCTGCACTCCAAGATGGTACTTATAACGGGCGTCGGGCGTCGGCGAATACCAGCGGACCGTGCCTTCGAGGACGAGGGGAACCGGATCGTCCGGAATGAAGAGCTCGACGATGACGTGCGTATCGAACTTCGGGATCTCGTGGGAGTAAAAGCGGATCCCGCCGCGGCTGATGTCGACCAGGGGGAAGGCTTCGGGATTGAATTCGGCCTTCCGGAAAAAGGTCGATTCTTTCTTGTATTTGACCTCGGCCCCGGGGATCTGGAACCTGACGCACAGCCGTTTCTCGAGGGTCGTTTCTTCCATCACGTCCTCCCGTGTTCTCGATCGGCAACAATATACCACACGCGCGGTAAAAATCAAAAATCGCCCGCGCCGGTTTTGGAAATCCTTTCGGTCTGCGCTATACTATCCCTCCGAAAAAAGGAAGGAGCCGTTCATGCCTAAAGTGGTGACGGTGATCATGGCCGGCGGCCAGGGAAGCCGCCTTTACCCCCTGACCAAGATCCGGAGCAAGCCGGCGGTCCCCATCGCCGGGAGGTTCCGGCTCATCGACATCCCCCTCAGCAACTGCATCCATTCCGGCTTCCGGAGGATCTTTGTCCTGACCCAGTTCGCCAGCGAATCGCTGCACCGCCATATCTTCCTGACCTACCGCTTCGATGTCTTCCAGAAGGATTTCGTGACCATCCTGTCGGCCCAGCAGACGATCGATAACCGGGATTGGTATCAGGGCACGGCCGACGCCGTCCGCCAAAACCTCCATTTCCTGAAAAACCAGGGCGACCTGGTTCTCATCCTCTCGGGCGACCATCTCTACCGCATGGACTATCGCAAGTTTGTCGATTTCCACGTCCGGACGGGCGCCGAGATCAGCATCTCGGTGATTCCGGTCCCGACCGAATCGGTCAAGGATTTCGGCGTCATGAAGGTCGACCGGACCGGCAGGATCACGGAGTTCCGCGAAAAGCCCAAGGAGGCCGCGGCCATCGAGGCGATGGCCGTCGACGAAGAGACGTTCCGGGCGCACGGCATCGTTGCCGCCGGCCGGTCGCACCTGGCCTCGATGGGGATCTATATTTTCAACGCGGCCGTCCTCGAAGAGCTCCTCGGGAGCAATACGTCCGCCGACTTCGGCAAGCAGATCATCCCCGACGCCATCCAGCGGAAGAAGGTCTTCGGGCATTTCTTCGACGGGTATTGGGAGGACATCGGGACCATCCGTAGCTTTTTCGACGCCAACCTGAACCTGACCGAGCCCTTGCCCCGGTTCAATTTCTACGACGAAGCCCGGCCGATCTTCACCCACGCCCGCTTCCTTCCCGGATCGAAGATCATCGCCTCCGACGTCTCCGAGTCCATCCTGTGCGAGGGGAGCATCATCAATGGATCCCGGATCCGGAAGTCGATCGTCGGCGTCCGCTCCCGGATAGGGGACGGCTGCGTCCTCGACCGGACGATCATGATGGGGGCCGATTATTTCGAGTCGCGGGAGGAACTGGAACGGAACGCCGCGTCGGGCCTGCCGCCCATCGGCCTCGGCCGGGGGTGCGAGGTCCGCAACGCCATCCTCGACAAGAATGCCAGGATCGGAAACGGGGTGAAGCTCGTCAACGCGCGCGGCATCAAGGACGAGAACGCGGACTCCTACGGCATCGTCAACGGCATCGTCGTCGTCCCCAAGGACGCCGCGATCGCCGATGGAACGGTGATTTAATAAATGCTCGCCTTAGGACCAACCCTGCCGTCACGTCTTTAAAATAATGAAAGCGCAAACTCAGGATGATGTTCTGCGTATATCTATTTTGATCTCACGCAACCGGTGCAATTTATCCGAGAAAATATATGATATAATCGTCAACGAAAGGAAGGGAAAACAATGAGCAACGGAACACCCAACGCCCCGGCGCCGGCCCCCAAGAAGAAAATCGGGCTGCTCGGCTGCCTGGGAGTCATCGTCGTCCTGGTCATCATCGCGGCGCTGGCCGTCAGCGGAAGCTACAACAGCCTCAACAAGCTTGACCAAGCCGTCAAAACCCAATGGGCCCAGGTCGAGAACCAATATCAGCGCAGGGCGGACCTTGTCCCGAACCTGGTCGAAACGGTCAAGGGCGCGGCCGCCTTCGAGAAAGACACGTTCACGGCCGTGGCCGAGGCCCGGGCTAAGGCCGGGCAGGCCAGGCTCGATCCCTCGAACCTGAACGACCCCGAGGCGTTCGCCAAATTCCAGCAGGCTCAGGACGGGCTGTCGTCGGCCTTGTCCCGCTTGATGGTCGTCGTCGAGAAATACCCCGAGCTCAAGGCGACCGAAGCCTTCCGGGACCTTCAGAACCAGCTCGAGGGCACGGAGAACCGCATCACCGTCGAGCGGCAGCGCTTCAACGAATCGGCCCAAGCCTTCAACACCAAGCGGATGAGCTTCCCGACGGTCCTCCTGGCGGGTTTCTTCGGCTCCCGTTTCGCCGAAAAGCCTTACTTCAAAGCCCAGCCAGGCTCTGAGACGGCTCCCAAAGTCAAATTCTGACCGTGCGGCTTTTTCGCGTCGGCCTCGTTCTCCTGGCTCTGGCCCTCTGCCTGCCGCCGGCCGTTCCGGCTTCGGCTGAGATCGTCATCCCCCCGTCGCCGGCGCAGTGGGCGACGGACGCGGCCGGATTCCTGTCTCCGGCGGCGCTCGAGGCCGTCAACGAGAGGCTGAGAGCCTATTCCGAGAGCACGGGCCACCAGGTCCTGGTCTATATCGGAAAGACGACCGGCGGGTATCCCATCGAGGAGTTCGCCGTCAAGGCTTTCGAGGCCTGGAAGCCGGGCCGGAAGGGGATGGATGACGGCCTCATCCTATTCATCATGGCCGAGGACCGCAAGCTGCGGATCGAGGTCGGCTACGGGCTCGAAGGCGTGGTCACGGACCTCAAGTCCTCGCGTATCATCGACGACATCCTCGTTCCGAAGATCCGGGCGGGGGACCACGACGGCGCGGTCAGAGACGCCGTTGAGACCATCTTTGCCACGATCGAAGGGAAGCCGGTCGGCGACGCCATGCCGATCTCCGACGGGGCCGCTTCCAGGTCCAAGGTCCCCGCGATCTTCATCATCATCGGGATCGCCGTCTTCGTGATCATCTTCATCTCGAATCCCTCGTTCGCCCTCTGGCTGCTGTTCAACATCCTGTCGGGCGGCCGAGGCGGCGGGGGAGGAGGTTTCGGCGGAGGCGGCCGGGGCGGATTCGGAGGAGGAG
>Ga0163209_1000043_pt1 | contig 48438 bp, 43 predicted proteins | sample Kivu_160m_FD_113538 | JGI IMG/M metagenome (GOLD analysis project Ga0163209, IMG submission 113538) | Freshwater microbial communities from Lake Kivu, Western Province, Rwanda to study Microbial Dark Matter (Phase II) - Kivu_160m | ecosystem: Environmental > Aquatic > Freshwater > Lake ...
CTGAAACGACTGGCGAAGCAACGGGTGTTGAACTGGCCCATGTCGAGGGCGAACGGGGAAGTGATACCACGATCGTTTCGGCAGGTGTCAAGGCACGGACTTAGGGCAGCGTGCGACCCAGACATCGAGTGAAGCCGCTGCTGTGATTCTTGGTGAGACTTCACGCGAGCGTTGCAGTGAGTGTTCACAGGTGCTTTCGATTGCCGGCGGGTCGAAGCGATTGAGTTGCAGGATGTCGTCGGCGTCACTATAATACTGTGAGGATCTGTGATGCATCCTACCTCCCGACTGCGTCTTGGTGAAGGTGGCGTTTGGCTGCTGGTGCTTGCACTCGGCCTCTCGCTTGCGCAAGCAGGCGTGCATGTGCAGGACTTCACATTCAGGCCAAGCCAGTTCCGGATTGAGCCTGCGACTGGCGGCTCGCAGCTCGCAGGCCAGACGTATCAGGTCGTACTTGGCGAGGGGATGGATGTGACGGATGACGTGGGCGCGCCGCAGTTGCCGGTTGAGCCGGTCGTGATTGCGATGCCCGGGCCGCAGCGCGTAACGGCAGTGAAGTTCGAGGTCGGAAGTTGGCAGACGCTTGGCAGCACGGTCAATGTGCTCCCTTCCCCAAGACAACAGGTGCTGGTGGCGGGCACGGACCTTGGACGCAATGCAGAATGCAAAGTGCAGAATGCAGAAGGCAAAGTGGGGAATGAGGATGGAGGCGGATTCACGCAGCCCGATCCTACGATCTATGAGTCGTATTCAGCCTATCCGTCAGTGCCTGTGCGATGGACCGGGACTAGCCATAGGCATGATTCGACCTTTGTGCAGGTGCTGGTTTATCCGGTGCGGTACATCGGGGCGGAGAAGAGGGTGGAGGTGTGCAGAGAGGTCAGGGTTAGGGTCGAAACGCAACCGAAGTCAGAAGTCAGATGTCAGAAGGCAGAAGGCAGAAGTGGCGGAGCCGTTGGCCGTGAGCCGTCGGCCGGTGGCCCGTTTGAGTATGTGATCGTTACCGGGGCCGGCCTCGACACCGTGTTCCAGCGACTGGCCGACTGGAAGACACAGAAGGGCGTGCCGGCGGTCGTGCGCACGATGGACTGGGTCTACGCGAACTACACGGGCCGGGACCAGGCTGAGCAGTTGCGGAACTACGTGAAGACGCTTCCGGATTCGGGCGTGAAGTATCTTCTGCTGGCCGGCGACGTGAGCGTGGTGCCGTTCCGCAAGGCGTTTGCGATGAACTGCGAGTGGGGTTCGATGCAGCGCGAGGACTCACTTCCCTGCGACCTCTACTTCGCCGACCTGCAGGGGTCGTGGGACGCGAACAACAACGACGTGTTCGGCGAGGTGGATGACTCAGTTGACCTCTACGCGGACTTGAGCGTGGGCCGGGCGCCGGTGAACAATCTGACGCAGGCGCAGACGTTCGCGCGCAAGGTGCTGGGGTACGAACTGGGGGCTGCCTGGGACACGATCCCAAATGTCGGACATTTGGGTCATGTCCCGCGCGTGGCTGACTATCAGAACAAGGGCCTGTTCTTTGCCATGGTGCTCTGGCAGAATCCCTACACCGACATGGGTGTGCACAAGAACAAGCTGGAGCAGCAGTCGTTTGCCTCGGGCTACAGCCTGACCAAGCTCTACCAGAGCCTCGGCAACGAGACGCGCGCCAGCGTGATGCAGGCGATGCGCGAGAACCAGAATTTCCTCAATCACGACGGGCATGGTTGGTACGATGTGATGAGCTGCGGCGAAGGTTCGGGCAACTACCTGCGCACCGGCGACGCGGATACGATTACCAACGCCGGCCTGGGCGTGCTCTATTCCATCGGCTGCTGGACCACGGCCTTCGACTTCGCAAGCATCGGCGAGGCGTTGGTCACGAACCCCCACGGAGGCACGGTCGCGACCATCGGCAATTCGTCATATGGCTGGGGCTCGCCGGGCAATCCCGGTTTCGGCTACTCGGACAAGTTCGACAGCCACTTCTGGCACGCGATCACCAGCGAGGGCGACTACCACGTCGGGGACGCGCTGGTCGCGGCCAAGGAGTACTACGCGCCGTTCTCGCATGACCGGAACGTGTATCGATGGCACCAGTACGCTGTCAACTTGATGGGCGACCCGGAGATGCCGGTCTGGACCGCGCTGCCGGAGACTCTGGCTGTTACTTCGCCTGAGTCAATCGGCCTTGGCAGCAGCCGAGTGCTGGTCTCAGTCACGAGCAGCTGGCGTCCGGTCAAGGGGGCTCAGGTCTGTCTCATGAAAGGGAGCGAATCGTACAGCGTCGGCACAACTGACGGCTCTGGTCAGGTCTGGCTGGAAGCCACACCCGCCACGGCGGGCGATTTCACGCTCACTGTCACGGCCCACAACTGCCTGCCGTCGGAGCGGGTCATCCCGTGTGCGGTCGGGCCGTGCGTATCGTTCTCAGGCTGGGTGATCAACGACTCACTGGGCAACAATGACGGCATCGTCAACAGGTGCGAGAGGTTCTTCCTTTCAGTGCATCTCAAGAACAGCGGCTCGCAGGCATCCGGCCCGATTGCGATGAGGCTGCATTGCGACGATTGGTATGTCTCAGTGGAAGACTGGACGGCCGAAGCAGCTCCGCTTGCGGCCGGTGATACGATTCTTGTCCGGAACGCATTCAGAGTCCTCACTCGCAACGCGTACGATGGGGAGCCCATCCGTTTCGACCTTTCGGTAAGCAACGGGCAAGACACAATGGTATTTCACCCGGTGATCGTCGCGGGCTGGTCGGTGCTCACACTCGATCGTTGGTGGCTGACAAGGCCCCCACTTGAGCCGGGACAGACTGGCGGCCTGGGTGTGAGGATTGCGAACATCGGCTATGGTTACGGGTATGGGACATGGTGCAGGCTCTCATCGCTTGATAGCGCCGTGTCGGTCCTCAAAGACAGCTTCGGGTTGGGCAAAGTGTCGCCCCACAGCCTCGTGACCGTCGCCGATGGTTTCGTGGTGGCAGTTTCCCCATCCTGCCCGGTCGGGCATGCCGCCTGGATGCTGCTGCATGTGGCGTCGGATGACTCTGAGGAAGACGACTCGCTGCAGCTATTGGTCGGAGACTACGGTTTCGCGGATGACATGGAATCGGGCGAGGAGAAGTGGAGCCACGGCGGGACCGGGGACATGTGGCACCGTACGTCGTATCGGACGCACTCGGGCGCGAACGCGTGGTACTGCGGCGACGAGGCAACGAAGAAGTATCCAAGCGGCATGGACGCGTGGCTGACAACGGTACCGTTCACCGTCGCGCAAGGCTGCTCGCTCCGGTTCTGGCGTTGGTTCGCTACCCCCAACTACGGCGTCGACGGCATCCACGCCATTGTCGTGCGTGGCGCGGTTGAGGACACGCTGGACTTCGTCGGCACCGGCGGCGCGCTCCGGCGCAGGGACATGACCGAAATGTCAGACATTTCGGATCGTGTCCCAAGCCGCCTTGACGAAGGACGCGGCCGGGGGCTGTCCCCGCTTTCGTCCGCGGATCGTATCCCAGGCGAGCCAGTTCCGTTCGTCAACGAGAGCGGCTGGGCAGAGGAGAAGTACGACCTGTCGTGGCTGGGCGTGGGGGAGACAATCAGGGTGAAGCTCGTGTTCGTGAGCGACCGCGATACGGTTGACGAAGGGTTCTACATCGACGACGTGCGGGTGACGGGCGGCGACGCGCCGGCGGCTTCCGTGGCCGGGGTCGCGGCTGCGCCAGGGCTGTTCCCGACTCTGGACGTCTGGCCCAACCCGTTTCACTCCCGGATGCAGATCCGGTACGGCGTTGCCGGCGAGCTGCAGCGGTTGAGCGTCTACGATGCGGCCGGCCGGCTCGTACGGCGGCTGCCGGTGACTCGCGTCACCACCTGGGACGGCCGTGACAGTCGCGGTCGCCGCTTACCGGCCGGTGCCTACTTCATCGAAGCCCGCGGCTCGGCCGAGCGCCGACTCGCCAAGGTCCTTCTGGCGCGGTAGGCTACGATGCCGAACTTGACAAATGGCGGGGGGGGGGGGGAGAATCATGTCAAGGGCGCGACAACGGATGGTTGACTTCCGTCGCGGAGAGTGCGTGGTTCCACCGATGCTTCGTGGCTGGCGGTCGTGGACCAAGGGCTTCCGCGTGAACGGGGAGCCGATCGAACCGTGAACGTGCTCTGGAAACCAAGGAGGACCATGAAAATGGTCACTAGGATAGGGTTGGTGGTCGCGCTGGCCTGCATTGCTGTGCCAGCAACGCTGATGGGGAACACGTGGTACTTCATCAGGCAGAATCCGGCTCTCGACACGGCGTCGGCTGACGGAGATACGGCTATCTGGTGGTCGGACATCATGCAGATTGAGGGTGAGGAAGATGGTGACTCGACACCAACAGCGCCGGACGGCTTTGTGGCGATTACGTCCGCCGGACTTGACAGTCTTGACAGTCTCTTTTCCCTAACACTTGCATCCGGGAACTACGCGGTAGACTCACACGTCAGCCCAGGTCGTATGTGGAAGTCGTCGCTGCAGTGGGGCACCATGTGGTTCCAGGGAAAGCTCTGGAAGATCATGGAGTGCAAGTCGGGGACGTATCGGACAGGCTTCTGGCCCGGATACGTGGCAGTGACTGATTCATTCAGGTATTACAATAAATACGTGCACAACCCATGGGTGAGCTGGCCGCTCGGGAAATCGATGATAGTATGGAACCGTATCATGTATCCCTATCATAACACCTACTGGTGGTGGCGGCTCTGGGGAACGCATAGCTGGGGCAGCGACTGGCAATACAGCTACATCCAAACTTGGTACTAGGCGACGAGCATCCGCGCGGCCATGGTCGACCTGTTCTCGTGGGGGGCGGCTTTCAGCCGCCCCCTGGTCAGCGAACAACGGGCTACGGCCGCCTGACATCCACAGAGAGGTTCAGCCATCACTCAAGTTGCCCGCAAACCCGGAGGCGATGATGCTTCGTGTCCACATCGATTCTGCGCTTGTCGCAGCGGCGTTGGTCGTGGCCCTTCTGTCCGTGAATGCCGAAGCCTCGTCAGCCAAATTCTGGCGCGCTTACGGCGGTCCGGATGACGACATAGGCTTCTGCGCCCAGCAGACTGCGGACGGCGGCTACATCGCCACCGGATTCTACGGTGTGCTGACTGACTCAGGCTTTGGCTGGCTAATAAAGACCGACGAGCAAGGTGATACGGTGTGGACCAGGAAGCTGGGTGGTGCCTGGTCGCTGCAGACTGCCGATAGCGGTTTCATCGCTCTGGGAGGGGCCGACAGCAGCGACTCGGGCCCCGGAGGTGTCTGCCTGGTGAAGACCGATGACCGCGGCGACCTTCTCTGGAGGCAGGTCTACGCCGGCAGCGACAATGGTGAGAATATGGTCGAGCAGACCGCCGATGGAGGCTACGTCATGACCGGGCTCGCCTCGTACTACGGTCCAAACGGCGGGGACGTGCACATCATCAAGACCGATTCCGTCGGCGACACGCTCTGGACGAGGACCTATGGCGGGCCCGGACTGGACGTTGGTCTGTCCATCCAGCAAACCAGCGACCACGGTTACATCATCGCTGCCCTTACCATGTCCTTTGGCGCGGGAAACCAGAAGATCTGGGTCATCAAGACCGATTCCTTGGGAGATACGCTATGGACTAGGCTCTTCGGCGGCGACTCGACCAGCGGCAGCGGCTGGGCCCAACAGACCACCGACGGCGGATACTTTGTGGCCGGCTGGACCTGCCTGTATGCGCCCACGCCGCAGACATATCTCATTAAGACCGATTCCGCTGGCGACACGCTCTGGACGAGGACGATTGGCGGCCGGAGCTACTTCACCGAGGGTCGAGCGGGTCGGCAGGTGAACGACGGTGGTTACATTATCGTCGGGGGTTGTCAAGATACAATCACCGGCAACATCGACGTCTACTTGGCAAAGACCGACGCCAACGGCGACACTCTATGGACCAGGACCTTCGGCGGTCCCGGCTATGATGATGGCTCCAGTGTCCGGCAGACCGCAGACGGCGGATACATTGTTTGCGGACAGACAAGCTCATTCGGCGCTGGCGGGTCGGATTTCTACCTCATCAAGACCGACGAGAATGGGAACCTCGCGGTCGCTGAACCGAAGTCCAGCCCGCCACGCAAGCGGGCCCTTTCACTCACCGGCGAGCCGAATCCGTTCCGCTCTTCGACCTTGCTACACCTGACCGCTGGACCACTTGACAACTCGGCCACTCGCCTTCGCATCTACGATGCCCAGGGCCGACTCGTACGTACGCTGGCCATGAGCCAGGCTGAGCAGATCATGTGGGATGGCAGAAACGACGCAGGCCAACCGCTGCCGTTAGGAACCTACCTGGTTCGCTGCGATGCCTCGGGAGAGTACGCCACCGCGCGTCTCGTCCTGCAGCGGTAGCAGCCTGACACAGCCGAAGTCAGATTTCAGAGACCAGAACGCAGAAGTCAGAAGTCCCAGTCCCCGCTCGTCTTGGTTCTTCCGCTTGGCGTTTACGTAGCTTGGTGGTGGGTTCCGGGCCCGATCTCTCATGGTTCGCGCAGGCCTGACAATCAAGGGTTTCGGCGGGAAGATTGGGCATGAAACGGGCCATAGGTTTGGTGATTCTGTCCTCGGCATGTATTGCCTTGGCAGCCGGGCCGGGCGTGACGGTCAAGGTCGAGCCGGCCGACAAGGGTACAGGTAAACGCCTCGCCGTCCCAGGTCATCCTCCGGCCGTCGTTGCTCCGGCTTCTGACCTCCAGCCGCTGCCTTCTGATTCCGGCTGGACTCTCGTTGACTCGCTGGTTCTGCACGCGATGATTCCGGCCGGTGGACGCCTGGCGGTTGTATTCGACAGCGCGACCGAGTCGCTGCGCGATACGCTGCTGCCTGACTTCCTGAACGACTCGGCCAGGATGGCGGTGGCGATTGCACCGGACTGGCTCAAGGACGACCTTGCCGACAAATTCCGCCGACTCAGCGCAAGCCAGCAGAGCCGCTTCTCGGACGTCATTCTCAACTGCCCGGACAAGCGCTACTACGACGAAATCTGCTTCCAGGTGGCGCACCTGTCCCCGGCGGTGCTGTCTGCGATGAACCCGCAGATTCTCATCGACAACGTCCAGCAGGCGTATCAGATCGACCCCGAATTGCGCTACGTCGATATCGTGGACTACGGCAACCCGTTTCAGGGCAGCGACTACTACTCCACCACGAAATACCGGGTCCGGGTGCAGTCGGAAACGACCTGGGTGGAGATCCCGCGTGATATCTACTACTGGTGGGTGATGATGCCCAAGGGAACCGACGAGCCGCCGCAGTATGTGATGAGTATTTCTGGCGGGAGTACCTGTTCTACTGTAACGACTCCGGCTATCCGTTGCTACGGGAGAAGCTGGCGCCGACGGAGCTGTTCTGGGATGGCCAGAAGCACGCCTGGGGCGGCGGGTTCGAGGATACGATGCAGGCGGTCGCCGTAGTCGGACGCTGGGCCGCGCTGACAATGCCCGAAAGGGCCTCGGGTAACCGGCCGATACAGCCCGTCACTATCGCCCACGAGCACAACGGCAACTGCGGCGAGATGCAGGACCTGGTGCAGGCCGCGGCCCGTACCGCGCTGATCCCCTGCGGTGGAGTGATGGACATCAACGAGGACCACGTCTGGAACGAGATTTGGTGGGACAGCCTGTTCATTCCCTACGCCAACGACCCGACTACCCACATCGCCGATTCGGGGTGCGCCTACGAGAAGAAATACGGCGGCAGCAAGAACTGCTCGGCAATCTGGGACTGGCGCAATGACGGCTGGCAGCGGAGTGTGATCGGTACGTACAGCGACGTCTGCTCGCTGACGGTGCAGGTGTACGATTCCTGCCTGAGGCCGGTGGACGGCGAGATCGTCAAGCTGTCGAGTGAAGACTGGTACGGCGGCACGGCCACCTGCTTCTACGGGGTCACCGGCCGTGACGGTCGCTACACCACACCCCTCGGCGACAATCAGAACTACTACCTGACGCTCAGCGGCCCGCTCGGCGACGTCTCGGTCGGCATGGTGATTGACTCGGCCGATGCCGCACCCGGCAGCAGCTTCTTCTATGCCTGCACGCTCTCGGGCAGGCTCGACTCGCTGGCAGTAGCGCCGGACAGCGGCATCCCGCTCGACCAGTACCGGCTGGACGTGAGCTACTCGGTCGGGCGCGAGGTGCTCTACGGCTATGACTGCTACAACTCCGGCGGGGCCAACGAGTATGCCCTGGTGAAGACATCGGGCGCAACCGACTTCTTCATCGTCTCGCAGCCCGAGTTCCTGAACTACCTGGGCGCGCAGCCGTTCGACGCATTCGTGAACGACGAGAACACGAGTTCGGCCAACCACAGCTTCGTCCCGACCGAACCGGGCAACCACTACGCGGTCTTCTCGAACGAAGAGCAGAGCGACGTGATGGTGCTGGTCGATGCGACGGTGCGGCTCTACAGAGGGCAAGTGGGAGTCGCCGAAACGCCCGGCAGCACGCCGCCTGGGCGCTGGGCGTCAATCGGCGCCAGTCCGTTCCGTGGCCGCCTGTCGGTGCGCCTCGGAGCAGACCGCCCGGCCGACGCGAGCGTGACCGTGCTGGACCGGGCGGGCAGAGTGGTGCAGCGGCTTGTGGTTCCGGGCGCGGGGCAGTGTCAGGTCGTCTGGAACGGAACCGATAGATTTGGCAGAAACGTTTGCCCGGGTGTCTACTTCTGTCAGGTGGCAGGCAACGGCAGCAGCATAACAAGACCGGTTGTATATCTGGGGGCAAGATGAAACAGTACCTTCTGTTGGTGCTTCTTCCCGTGCTGGCGTTCAGCAACGGGCCGGACCGGGGCGGGTATCGGTGGATTGACTCCGATGAAGTCGGCGGGCCGGAGTTCGAGTGGATTGACATCACCGGCTCGGGTACGCAGATCCCGCTGGTCGACGACGACAACCGGGGACCGTTCGGGCTGGGATTCAGCTGTGACTTCTACGGGCAGTTGTTCGACTCGGTGAGGGTCTGCTCGGACGGCTGGCTCAGCTTCACCTCGGAGAGCCACCAGTTCCACCACTACGCGATTCCGAGCGAGGCGGAGCCGAACAACCTGCTGGCACCGTTGTGGGTCGACCTCAATCCTGCTCAGGGCGGTTCGGTCTACTACCTTGCGGATACGGCCAACGGCCGTTTCATCGTGTCGTGGATCGATGTGCCTTTCTACTTCGATACCGACAGCGTTACGTTCCAGGTGGTGCTGGACACGTCCGGGACCATCTTGTTCCAGTACCTGCGGCTCCCGTCCTTATTGCGACTCGGCGTCGACTCCTGCGCGGTGGGAATCGAGGATGATTCCGGTCTTACCGGGCTCGAGTACTTCTGCAACGGCTCGCCGGCGGAGAATCTGCCGCACGACCGCCTTGCCGTCAGGTTCTACCGGTTGGAGCACGATGCCTGCCCCCACGCGGTGCTGCGGCCGGTGGGTGGGGTTCTTGCCGGGGACAGCGTTGTCCCGCTGGTGGTGGTGTGGAACCCGGGCCGGAGCCCGGCGTCGTTCCCGGTAACAGTGAGGCTTGGAGGCGGCTACGAAGAAGAGGTGGCCGTGACTGACCTGGCTCCGTTGGCTGAAGAGGTGGTGCAATTCCCGGCCTGGGTGCCGGCGGCAGAGACCTGTGCACTCGAACTCATCACTAATCTGGGCGGCGACGAATGTCCGGAGAATGACACGCTGCGGTCCGAGGTTGTCGGTTCGTACGCAGGCGAGCTGAAATACGACGACGGCGGAGTGGACGCGTGGTACATGAAGAACGGCTCGCCCGCGAGCGAGTGGGCCGGTGCGGTGAGATTCTCGGTCCCCTATGACCAGTTTCGTCTGCTTGGAGCCAGGGTCTTCGTCGATGACACGACGCCATTCAGCAAGGTAATGGTCTGTCCCGACAGCGACGGCGCTCCCAATGTCGGAAGTCCCTACCTGCTGGCCGAGTCGGTCGCGGCGAGCCAGCCGGAAACGTGGATCGACGTCGCGACGGACACGCAGGTAGCTACCAGCGATGACGTCTGGCTGCTGGCATTCTGGCAGCAACGGGCAACCGAGCCGAAAATCGGCGAGGACCAGGGAGCGCCGATTGACCACCGGACCTACTTCGGCTCACCGACCGTGCGCTGGTTCGCGTACAACAGCGGTGACCTGCTGGCGAGGCTGCGGATTGACGGCCTGACCGGCATCACGGAAGACGGAGGACGGAGGACGGAAGACGGAAGACGGCTGGTCGTAAGTCCGAATCCCTTCAGCGGCACGGCCGTTTTCCTGCTTGATGGGAGCGCGCCGTCTCGGTCCCTGCTGCAGGTACGCGACGTGACCGGCAGGCGCGTCCGTGAGTTGCAGCTGTCCGGCGCCGGCCGGGCCGTCTGGGATGGCAGGGACCGCAACGACCGGATGCTGCCGGCCGGTGTCTATTTCGTCGAGGCGGGGGCTGGTGCGGACCGGTGCGTCTCGCAGGTGTTGCTGACCCGCTAGAAAGGTGGCCACGATGAACAAGCTCTGTCACTGGGAAATACCATCGACCGACCTGGCGAAGTCCACGAAGTTCTATGCGGCGCTGTTCGGTTGGAAGATGCAGAGCTGGTCCGGAGACTACGCCATGTTCGACGTGGAGGAGGGCATCGGCGGCGGGATTGCCAAGGTCGAGAAGATGCCCGAGCCGTGCATTGACGTGTACATCAGCGTCGAGGATATCCCGGCCGCGCTCAAGAAAGCCGAGACGCTCGGGGCCAGGGTCGAGCGGCCGAAGACGGAGATCGGCGGCGGAATGGGTTTCTATGCCTACCTCCGCGACCCGTGCGGGTGCAGAATAGGAATCTGGTCCAAGGCCTAGTCCCTGGCCGCTAGCCCCACGCACTGCCAGGCCCGATTTCGAAGCATGTTGCTCACGAAGACGGGCTACCGTCAAACTCGAAGCCCGAAGCTCGAATGACGATTCAAATCCGAAGTCCGAATTCGGGATTGCGGCTCATTCGAGTTTGATTCGGGTTTCGAGCTTTGACATTCGGGCTTTACCTCGGCGGCCGCGTCTTGCTTTCTGAGGCGCTTCCGGGGCGAGCATTTGACAGCGTCGCTCACCCGGCTAAGATAGTCCGCCTGCAACCCTTGAAAACCATGCAATTCTACAAAAGGAGTTTCGGCCATGCGTAAGATAGTCGAGTGCGTACCCAATTTCAGCGAGGGCCGTCGGCCTGAGGTAATCGAGAAGATTGTCAACGTCATCAAGTCGGTTAACGGCGTATCGATGTTCGACCAGGAGATGGATGGGGACCACAACCGCGCGGTTATCAGCTTCGTCGGCGAGCCGGAAGCGGTGCTCGACGCTGCGTTCAAGGCGGTCAGAGCCGCGGCCGAGCTGATTGACCTGAACCAGCACCAGGGCGAGCACCCGCGCATGGGCGCGACCGATGTCGTGCCGTTCGTCCCGATTTCAGGTGCCACGGTGGAGGAGTGCATCGAAATGGCCAAGCGACTGGCCAAGAAGATTGCCGACGAGCTTTCGATACCGACCTACCTGTACGAACTGGCCGCGACCCGACCGGACCGGGTCGACCTCGCTCAGATTCGGCGGGGAGAATTTGAGGGCCTGCGTGAAGCGATCCGCACCGACCCGGAACGGGCGCCGGACTTCGGCCGGCCGGAACTCCACTCGACCGCGGGAGCCACCGTCGTCGGGGTGCGCGCGCCGCTGATTGCCTACAACGTGAACCTGGCGACGACCGACTTGAAGGTAGCGGAACGCATCGCCAAGGCGATCCGGTTCCGTGACGGCGGGTTCCGGTTCGCCAAGGCACTCGGGTTCGAGGTCAAAGAGAAAGGCTGCGTCCAGGTCTCCATCAACATGACCGACTACACCAAGACGCCGCTCTACCGCGTCTTCGAGACGGTGAAACGAGAGGCGGCGCGCTGGGGCGTGAACGTCATCGAGTCGGAGATCGTCGGCCTGGTACCTCAGGGCGCGCTGAACGCGAGCGCGAAGTACTTCCTGCAACTCAACAGCTTCAAGAAGGACCAGGTGCTCGAGAACCGGCTGGTGCCGTCCAAGGGCCTGCCCGATTTCCTGAACGACCTGGCTTCGTCCGCACCGACTCCGGGCGGCGGCTCGGCCGCGGCGTTGAACGGGGCAATCGGAGTAGCGCTGATGACGATGGTTGCGAACCTGACGGCAGGCAAGAAGGGCTACGAGGAGTTTTCGGACCAGCTCGCGACGGTACGCGACCGGCTGCTCCCGATGCGCGAGCGGTTCATCTCGCTGATTGAGGAGGACGCCGAGTCGTTCAAGCGGGTCATGGCGGCGTACAAGCGACCGAAGATGACCGAGGCGGAGAAACAGGAGCGAAACCAGGCGATCAGCGAGGCGCTGAAGGTCGCGGCGGAGATACCACTCCGGACGATGAAGCTCGCGCTGGACGTACTGGAGTTGTGCAAGCCGGTTGTGGAGTACGGCAACAAGAACTCGGTCACCGACGCGGGCGTCGGTACAATGAACCTCGATTCGTGCTTCCGCGGTGCGCGGCTCAACGTACTGACCAACCTCGTCGGCATCAAAGACGAAGAGTGGGTTGCAGCCAAGCGCGAGACGATGGACGAAATGGCGTCGGAAGTAGAGATGATGGTCAAGGCGTACCTCGATACTGTCGCACGCCGGATGGCGTAGCGACTCAGTTCCCAATGACCAGTTTCCAGTGTCCAGTCGGACTCGCGCGACTGGTAACTGGTACCTGGCAACTGGTTACTCAACCTGCGTGAGTAGCGCCGCGGATCCGACTGCCCGATGAATCAAGATCGATGAACGTGCCGGCGCCTGGCATGGTGGATCTTCACGCCCATACCATCTTCTCCGATGGCCTGTTCACCCCGGAGGAGCTGGTCGCGGAAGCGGCACGGCTCAAGCTGACCGCGGTCGCGATTACCGACCATGACTCGGTAGGTGGTGTCGACCGGGCAGTTGCCGCGGGACGGCAGAACCAGATCGAGGTCGTACCCGGCGTCGAGATGAGCTGCAGCACCAAGGGCATCGACGTCCACGTCCTCGGCTACTACGTCGACCACCAACAGCGGGCGGTGCAGGAGTTCTTTGAGACGGTGCGGCAGAAGCGGGCGGAACGGGCGGAGAAGATGGTGGCGAAGATGCAGGAGATGGGCGTCAACATCTCAGTCGACCGGGTACGGGCGGTGGCGCAGGGCGCGGCGACCGGCCGGCCGCACGTGGCGCAGGCGTTGGTGGCGGCGGGTGCGGTCCGGACGATCGAAGAGGCATTCCAACGCTACATCGGGTACGATGGCCCGGCGTACTTCCCGAAGATGCAGCTTTCCCCCAAGGAGACGATGGATTTCATTCACCGCCACGGCGGAATCGCCGTCGTGGCGCACCCGGGGACCTATCACAACGACGGTGCGGTCTACTCGGCGATCTCGGCCGGTGCCGACGGCATCGAAGTCTGGCATCCGGACCACGCTTCCCGCAATGTCGATCACTACCGTGAGGTCGCGACCAAGAACGGGCTCTTGATGACCGGCGGCTCCGACTGCCACGGCGGTCGGAAACTGGGCAAGGTCTACCTCGGCTCCATCACGGTCCCCTACTCGTGCCTTCAGGACATTAAGAACGCGCGCGATCGTCGTCGGAGGCAACCGGCATGACAAGCGTCGTAGGACAAAATCACAAGGACAAAGGACAAAGCAACCCGGAAAGGACAAAGACGGACCGATTCAGCCTTCGGGTTTATCACTGGCTTAGTCCTTTGGCCCTTGTCCTTCGTACTTGCCGCCCGGGCAGGGCGCTCTTGGCAGTACTGCTTCTGTGCGGAGCGGCGAGCGCGCAGCTTCAGATCGCCCGCCTGAAGTACGAGGGTGGGGGAGACTGGTACAACGACCCGGATGCGGTTCCGAACCTGGCCAAGGAGATTAACTCCCGCACCAACATGCGGGTATCCACCGACGAGGCGCAGGTCGGCCTGCTCGACGAGAAACTGTACCAGTACCCGTTCCTCTTCATGACCGGACACGGGAACATCAGCTTCTCGGACGACGAGGTGAAGCGCCTGCGGCAGTACCTGGAAACCGGCGGCTTCCTCTATGCCGACGACGACTACGGCATGGATGACGCGTTCCGGCGCGAGATGGCGCGCGTTTTTCCCAACAGCCAGCTGGTCGAACTCGGGTTCGACCATCCGATCTATCACCAGGTCTTCGACTTCCCAAACGGCCTGCCCAAGATCCACGAGCACGCCGAAGGGCCGCCGCACGGGTACGGCATCTTTGTCGGCGGTCGGATGGTCGCGTTCTATACGTTCAACACCAATATCTCGGATGGGTGGACCACGGCCCACAAAGACCCGCCCGAAGTTCGCGAGCAGGCGTTCCGCGTGGGCATCAACATCGTTTCCTACTTCCTGACCAACTGACGTCGGCGCGAGGGGCATGACCGACTCCGCCGTTGATTCGTATCGTGTCCCGAACGGCACAGGATTTGTTCGCCCCGGGTGTCTAAGAGGCATCTAGCATATCGAGGATGTGACGATGAGCAAATCGAGTTCCCGCCGAAAGACAGTGATAATCGTGCTGGTCGCGCTGGTCGTGATTGCGGCCGGCATCTTCCTTATCACCCGGCCGAAGAAGGCGAGGTACCGGACCTCGGCGGTCGAGCGCGGCGACATCAGCATCTCGGTTTCCGCCACCGGGACGCTCAATCCCGTGAACCAGGTTACGGTTGGCAGCCCGGTATCCGGTACGGTTCTCAAGACCTATTTCGACTTCAACGACCAAGTGAAAGCCGGCCAGGTGCTGGCCACGATTGACCCACGCAACTACGAATCGGCTCTGAAGCAGGCCGAGGCCAACCTGGCATCGGCGCAGGCGACGCTCAATCAGGACAAGCTGACTGCTGCCCGGGCCGAAACGCTCTTTGCCAACGGCCTGATGGCGTACAGCGACTACCTGCAGGCGAAGACCGGCGCTGAGGTCGATGCCGCCAGACTGCTACAGGCGCAGGCGAGCTTTGAGCAGGCCCAGACCAATCTCGCCTACACTACGATCACTGCGCCGATGGCCGGTATCGTCATCGCCCGTGAGGTGGATGCCGGCCAGACCGTGGCCGCAAGCCTGCAGTCACCTGATCTGTTCTTGATCGCCGACCTGTCACTGATGCAGGTCGAGGTATCCATCGACGAAGCGGACGTGGGCACGCTCGACACCGGGCTTACCGCCACGTTCAACGTCGACGCCTACCCGGAGAGCACCTTCACCGGCAAACTCGTGCAGATTCGCAACCAGCCGGTGGTCAGCTCGAACGTGACCACGTATATCGGTATCGTGCGGGTGGCGAACCCGGGCATGCTGCTGAAGCCGGGGATGACTGCCAACGTCAAGATTATCGTCAAGGCCGTTGATAACGTTCTCTGCGTGCCGAACGCGGCCCTGAACACCAAGCTGGCAACGACGCTGGGATTCACGATGCCCACGGCGCGGACGGCCGGCCGCAGGCGCACCAGCGCCGGGCACGATTCGCTGACGGCCGCGTCCGACACGGCCAGGGCCGGCGGGCGCGGGCAGCGGCGCGGCGTCCGCCCGGGAGCAGTGCCGACTGATACGAGCCGTGCCGGTGTGCCGCCGGAATCGACGGCTGTGAGGGCCCATTCGGCTGCTGCCACCAAGGCGGTCTTCGTGCTGGAGAACGGTCGGCCGGTGCCGCGCCGCGTAGAAGTCGGAATCGCCGACGCCAGCAATACCCAGATCATAGGCGGCCTTAACGAAGGCGAGCTGGTCGTTACCGGCCTCGGGCAGGGCAGGTCCAATGGCACTAGCACAAGCCAGAACCGCGGGACTCCTTTCGGGTTCGGCGGCCGGCCGCCGGGACGTCACTAGGGTCACGTGTCGACCGACGTTATCCGCGTAGACTCGGTCAGCAAGACCTACCAGGTCGGCGAGACCGAGGTGCGCGCCCTGCGTGACGTCTCGCTCTCCATTCCCACCGGCCAGTTCGTCGCCATCATGGGTTCCTCGGGTTCGGGCAAATCCACGTTCATGAACCTGCTCGGCTGTCTTGACCATCCGGACTCGGGTTCGATCCTCCTCGACGGAACCGACGTCACGCATCTCGACCGGAACGAGCGGGCCGTCATCCGCAACCGTAAAATCGGGTTCGTGTTCCAGAACTTCAGCCTGCTGGCCCGCACGCCCGTAATCGAGAACGTCGAGCTGCCGCTGGTCTATGCCGGAACGCCGGCGGCCGAGCGCACGCAACGCGCGCAGGAAGCGCTGGTCCGCGTCGGGCTGGGCGGCAAGATTAACAACCAGATAACGCAGCTCTCCGGCGGCGAGCAGCAGCGGGTCGCGATTGCGCGGTCGCTGGTGAACCGGCCGCCGCTGATACTGGCCGACGAGCCGACCGGCAACCTCGACACCAGGACGAGCTTCGGCATCATGGTCATCTTCCAGCGGCTCAACCGCGAAGGCATTTCAGTGGTGCTCGTGACGCACGAGCCGGACATCGCTCAGTTCGCCATGCGCAACGTGACGTTCCGCGACGGGCAGATCGTTGGCGACGAACTGGTGGCCGAGCCGCGTTCGGCCGAGGCCGAACTGGGGAACGCCGCGTGATTGACTTCGGCACGAAAACGGGGACTGTCCCGCGCGTTCCTCGCGCCCCGAGTGGCATTGGGGCTGCCGAGACGCCCTGCTCATGTCACCCTGAACGAAGTGAAGGGTCTTTCCGGTCTCGCGAAGCTGACATCGCGAAGATCCTTCGCTGCGCTCAGAATGACGGCCTGAGCCTTCTTCAACCGCCTCGCCGTCTCCGCTCGCGTCCACAACAGCATGATTGACTTCGGTATGACCGTCCGGATCGCGGTCCGCGCCCTGCGCGTCCACAAACTCCGCTCGCTGCTGACCATGCTCGGCATCATCATCGGCGTCGGTGCGGTCGTGGCGATGGTGTCGGTCGGGCAGGGCGCCACGGCGCAGGTCACCCAGCGCATCGCGTCACTCGGCTCGAACGTGCTGCAGGTCTTCCCCGGCTCCTTCTCTTCCGGCGGCGCGCGCGGCGGCGCCGGTTCGGTCCAGACTCTCACCATCGAGGACGCCGAAGCAATTCCCGCTGCCTGCCCGGACGTCGTGGCGGTCGCGCCGCTCGTGAACCGCGGGGCGCAGGTTGTCTACGGCAACCAGAACTGGTTCACGCAGATCAACGGCACGACACCCGATTACCTGACCGTGCGGAGCTGGGACATCGCCGAGGGTGAGATGTTCACCGACGACGACGTCGATGCCGGCACCAAGGTCTGCGTGCTCGGCCAGACCGTGGTCGAGAACCTCTTTCCCGACGAAGACCCAATCGGCGCCATCATCCGCATCAACAACGTGCCGTTCACCGTGGTCGGGGTGCTGACCGTAAAGGGCAGCGACCAGGACGATGTTATACTGATCCCGGTGCTGACGGCGCTGCGGCGGCTCACCGGCCGCACCAGCATCAATCGAATAATGGTTTCGGCGGTCAGCCAGAAACGCTCGGCGGCGGCGCAGGAAGAAGTGGAACAGCTCCTGCGCGCGCGGCACAACATCCGCTCAAGCGAAGACGATGACTTCACGGTGCGCAACATGGCCGACATCGCCGAAGCCGTACAGTCATCTTCCCGCGTGCTGACGCTCCTGCTCGCGAGTATCGCCTCGGTGTCGCTGCTCGTCGGCGGCATCGGCATCATGAACATCATGCTCGTGTCGGTCACCGAGCGGACGCGGGAGATCGGCATCCGGATGGCGGTCGGCGCTAAGAGCCGGGACGTGCTGCTCCAGTTCCTGGTCGAGGCGGTGGTCACCAGCCTGCTCGGCGGCATCCTCGGAATCCTCTTCGGCATCGGGGCATCGCAGCTCATCGGGTTGCTCGCCAAATGGAGCACACCGCTGGTGCCCGGCGCCATCCTCATGGCTTTCGTATTCTCGGCCATCGTCGGCATCTTCTTCGGCTACTACCCGGCGCGCCGGGCCGCCAACCTCGACCCGATCGAAGCCCTCCGGTACGAGTAGGCAGACCGGGCAAGTCAGAGTTCAGAAGGCAGAGGGCAGAATGCAGAATCTCCGACTGGAATTAGCCGCTTGGACACCGAGACCGAAGAGAATAGCCACCGATAGACACGGATGAGAGCGGATATCCGTTGCCCGGACCCAGCAATCGACAATCGGCAATCGCCAATCGAAAATGGGCAACCGCCAAGAGGGGCTGTCCCCGCTTTCCCCGCGCGTCGGAATCCTCCTCGTTGCTTTCCTAGTAGCTCTGCAAGTTGCTTATGAAGTTGCCTGCAGAGGGATCCGGGAAGGAACCTGGACAGGAGTGTGGACTGGGACTCAGGGTTGAACTCGGGAGGGAACGGTGCAGGTTGCTCAGCAAGGAACTCGCCAAGGAGTTGTCCTTGTTGCTCGGGATGTAGCGGACGAAGTAGCGGTGGAAGTAGCCGTCGGAGTAGCCCGCCTTGTTGCCTGGGAAACGATGTACGAGACAACGAAGGACGCTGCGTACCAGACTATGGGGTAGGCATAGGAGGGGGTTGGGCGAAGAGAGAGGATAGAGGATTGAAGATAAAGGACTTAGGACAAGGATCGGCCGTCGGCGGAATGTGTGTTATAGCACACATTTCTGTAGGATTGGCGATGAGCGCCGAGAAGGCAGTTCTCCGCGTGACTGATGGCCTCGTGCACGTCGGCCCGCGCCAATCTGCGCTCTGAAGTGCTTCCGGCTGTCAGTTGGCACCTGCCGCTGTGCCGTCCGGTTCCGCCTCTCGACCTGAACCTCAACCTCGGCCTCGCGGCGCAGCCGCGGCGGCCTGGACTTGTGCCGGCTCGCGGCTGAGGGGAGTCTGCTCTACTTGGACTGGTCCAGGATTCGCTGGACCTGTTCGGCAAGGACCGGGAGCTTGTTCTGCACGACGTCCCAGACGATGTCCATGTCGATACCAAAGTAGTCATGAACCAGTATGTCACGCAGCCCGGCGATTTTCTTCCACTCGACCTCGGAATGGTCGTGTTTCACCTGGGCCGGCAGCTTTTTCACTGCCTCGCCGACGATTTCGAGGTTTCGGACAACGGCATCGCACGTGCGCCGATCCCTGGCCAGTTCATCCTTCCCCATTCCCGCAACATACTCGCGGGCAGCTTTCGCTGCCTCAATGATGTCTTCGAGGTACAGCCTATAGTCCCGGCGCATGAACGGCCTCGGCCAGAATCGGCTCGCGTAGCCGCGGTTTCACGGCATTCTTCAGCACGAGGTCGACCGGTCGACCGAGCAGGTCCTCGAGGAAGAACTTCAGATCCATGTAGTTGTCGAATGTCTTGCTGTCGAACTCAACCAACAGGTCAACGTCGCTCTCGGGTGTGGCCTCGTCCCGCACGGCCGACCCGAACAGCGCCAGACTTCTGACACCGAACGACCGGATCCGGTCCCGGTTTCGGGCCAGCAGTTCCAGTACATCGCTGCCGCCTCGCGTCATGAAGACATTATAGCGTCATCCGTCCGCTTGTCACCCGGCGCGAAGCACTCCGCGTCAGTCTGCGATCTCCGATCTGCAATCCGAAATGCCGCAGGGCCGCTAGCCGTGAGCTGTCAGCCGTCGGCCATCATCGCCTCGACCGCCAACTCAGCCGCAAGCGTGGAATCTAGAACTTGGTCTGGTCCAGCAGCTTCAGGAGATTCCGTTTGGGCTTGTGGCGCACACGCACGCCGGTCAGGTAGCTTCGGAACTCGGCGGTACGGTCCAATAGCGCCATGAGCCTGGCAACCTTGCGGAGCAGGCGCACGGCCGCTTCGTACGCAGCGTTGTTCTTGTCGTTGATGAGGTTCTCGACCTCGCGTTGATAGATGGCAATCGCGTCCGCCGGGTGCTCCTTCTCGCGTTTGGCCGCCAGGTTCATCCAGAGGTCGTTCGCGCAACCGCCGACCTCTGCTTCCTGCCAGGCCGCCTCCACGTCTTTCTCCCAGAGAAAGATCCGCACGAGGTCGGAGTGGTCGACCCGGTTCCACGGGCTGAAGTCGCCGGGCCGTCGCTTGGACTTGGCTGCTGCAATCCGCTCACGGATAGCGGTCAATGCGTCAGCGCGCCAGCTCGGCCATTGCTTCGTCCGGTCAGCGTGCCGCTTTAAGAGCTGGTAGGTCTCCAGGCCCGGTTCCTCTGAGAACTCGCTCCAAATCAGTGCCATCGCGCCGTCGTGGCGTCCCCGGCGATGATACTCGTCGGCCAGGAACTCGCGCAGGCGGGAATCGGTCCGCTCCGGGAAGGCCTTCACCCCGTTCTCCGCCCACTCCATGGCCTTGTCATGCTGACCGGCCTGCGCGTAGATCTCGGCGATCTCCAGGAAGTCATAGGCGTTGGAGAGGTCGCGGCTACGGACCGCCACCTGCTCTTCAATGTCGCCCGACGACTCGGCCAGCGTCTTCATGATCGAGGTGATGGCAAACCGCCTGCGCTCGAAGCTGTCGCGCTTGTCGTTCGGCTTGAGCGCGGGAACCTTGGCCCAGACCACCTCGGCCAGTTTCCGGTATGTCGCCAGCCCCTTGGGCCCGAGGACTCCGGCATAGGTGCAGGCAGCCCCGCTGAAGATATCCCAATCTGACTTCATCTCCCAGTCGAAAAGCTTCTGTGCCAGCGCCACCGGCTCCGGTCTGGCCTCGCGGCATGCCTTGAGATGCAGTTCCAGAAGTCGGTCACGAACTCCGCCGAGTCCTCCATCTGAATCATCGACCCGACCGAAGCTGCCCTCGCACTGCTCGAGTGCGTATTCGGCCAGTTCGATGACCTCGGCCGCGTGGCCTTCGTTCAGCAGTTCCTCGACTCCATTGATTGCCACATTGATGCGCCGCGCATAGCCCCATGCTTCTCTCCAGTCCACAAACCCGCCGGTGCTGAACGCATTGGTGATCACCCGGCGAAAGGTCGGAATGTCCGCGCCGCCCGATTGGCGCCGGGCGGTCTTCATCACCAACCGCTCAGCCAGCCCTCGGTCATTGGCCGCCTGGTCCATAATCACCTCTACCAGTTGGTCCTTCTCCTCGGCCTTGAGCATGGCCCGGACGTCATCCAGCGTCAACTTGGGCTTGGCCCGCGCTTTTCCCTTCCCCGGTTCGCGCTTCGTTGCAGTCCGGTCCCGCGCAAGCCACGCCAGGCCGACTGCGACACAGTGCTTGCAGAAGTTACCGTCTGCGGCCCACGGGCACGTGCAGGAGGCCGCGAGTTCCCCATCCTCGGCCCAGAGCCGGACCTCATACGTCTCGCTGCCCTGCACTCGGCCACTGACAGCGCTCGAGTCCTCGGCCAGCGATTCCACGCGACCATCCTCGAAGTACTCCTCGCCGCGGGCAAAAGACCGCTCGCCCGCGAACTCCAGCAACACATCGGCAGTGAGCAGGTCGTCGATTTCCGAGGTTGGGTGGGATGCACGGGCCACGCCTGAATCTAGCACACCCGGCGCAACCGGTCAAGCGCTCGGGAAAAACCCGGCGGTGGCCCGCTCCGGCTTGAGCTTGGGCTCGGGCTTGGTTGACCTTCGCGCCCCAACCGCTAATCTCGTAGCGATGAAGCATAAGCCCAAGGACCTGTCCGACCCGCGAGTGCTCCGGGCCGAGGCCGCCCGGACGTCGGAGGAATTCGACCGCCTGATGCGAGGCAAGCAGTTCGAGTCGAAGGCAGAGCTTGAGGAGTACATGCGGAGCCTGGTCGGCAAGTCCTTCGACGAATTGCCGATGCCCGAGCTGACGCCTCGCGACAAGGCTCAGGACCTCGTTTACGACGCATGGGAAGAGAAGAGCGGCAGACGTCGTGCGGAGATGGCGCGCAAGGCGCTTGAACTCTGGTCCGACTGCGCCGACGCCTACTGCCTGCTGGCCGAGACCGCCAAGTCAATGGCCGAGGAACGCCGCCTGCTCGAAGCGGCGGTGGCTGCGGGCGAGCGGGCCGTCGGTCCGGAGCCGTTCCGGGAAGACGTCGGCCGGTTCTGGGGAATTCACGCGACGCGCCCGTACATGCGTGCCCGCTTCCTGCTCGCCGGTCTGCTCTGGGACCAGGACGAACGAGAGGCCGCCATCAAGCATGCCCGCGAGTTGATGCGCCTCAACCCCAATGACAATCAGGGTATCCGCTATACGCTCGTCGGCTGGCTGCTGCAAGTCGGGAACGACCGGGGCGCAATCGCACTGCTCGACCGGTTTGACGAGGTGACCGCGGGCTGGCTCTACGCTCGGGCCTTGCTCGAATTCCGAACCTGGGGCGACTCCGACCGGACGCGCGAGACGCTCGCGAGCGCCTTCCGGTCCAACGACATCCTTCCCGAGTACCTGATAGCGCTGCGTCCGGAACCGGAAGCGCTGCCCGACTGCTTCAGCCGCGGAACCGACGATGAGGCCATGCTCGTCCTTGGCGACCTGGGCGAAGCCTGGCAGGCGACCAAGGGCGCACTCGACTGGCTCCGCGACCGCTGGCTCAGCTCGGACACCGGCAAGCGCGGACGCTGACTCCGCCCCGCCTGCGACGCCCAACTCGGCTCGCTGAGGGCCGTTAGCCGCAAGCTGTTAGCCGTCGGCCGTCAGCGGTCAGCCGGTTGCGCTTGCGACCCGCTCGGTCGAGTCATCCATGACCGGCTCTCGCGGATCCTCGCCGGCGGATGGCCACTCGAGGGTCGTTTCACCGTAGCGTCTGAAGCCCGAGGTCGTTCGATCCCCCTCAGGCAGAGCTGACCCCGGCCGCGTCAGCCCTCGGCCTCCGCAATTTCAAACACCTCCGGGCCGCTCAATCTTCAATCTAGAATTCAAAATCTGAAATTCCCAACGCCCGCGCCAATCTGCAATCTGAACTGGTCTGTCAGGTCTTCTGTCCTTCCGTTCGGGCGAATCTACAATCTGCAATCTGCAATCTGAAATGCCGAAGGGCCGCTAGCCGTGAGCTGTCAGACGTCGGCCGACATCGCCTCGGCCGCCTGCTCCGTGGCAAGGGACTCGGCAACTTCGCTCTTCAGCCCACCGACGGGGTGTGGACGACTTTGAGGCCGCGATGTGCGACCTCAATGCCAGACTTCAAACTCAGCGTCTGCGGTAGACTTCGCGGCGGTGACCGACGGCGTGCACCAGCAGTATCTGCTCGGCACCGAGAATCTCGTAGATGACTCGATAGTCCCCAACCCGTAGCTTGAAGAACCCGGCCAGGTCGCCACTCAGGACTTCAGGCCTGATTGTGTCAAGGTTGGACGCCAGCCAGTTGATGCGCTGCACGACGCGACGTGCCTCAGGTCTGTCCAGCCGCGCCAAGTCGCGGGCTGCGGCATCCAGAAGACGAGCCTGGAACGCCACGGCTACTGCAGGCCGAGCTTTCGAGCAACGTCGTCGAGCGACTCGCCCCGCTCGCCGCTCGCCACCTTGCGCCGCTGGCGCAAGAGCCGGGCGCGAAGTGCCCGCCTGACGGCAAGTCCTTCATCCGGGTCGCCGAGCAACTCGATCAGCTTCTCCTCGACTGTCTCACCGATCATCTGACGGAGCTGCTCCTTCGTCATACGAGCTACGCTACTCATGCGTCATGATACCTTAGCACCGCGCAACGGTCAAGGCGTATGGTGGCTGCGCCAATCTCCAATCTGCAACCTGCAATCTGAAACCTGAAATGCCTTGTCGGGTATTCTGCTTCACGTCCGGGAGAATCTGCAATCGGAAGTGCCTGCGGACGACTGGTTTCGAAATCCGAAGCGTCGTGGCCCGTGTACGCTACAGCACGGACTTGAGATCTTCTTCTGTGAGGTCGCAGTCGCGCAGGATCTTGGCGAGCAGGCCGGTGCCGATCATCTCGCCCCGGTGAACCGGAACCACCGTTCGGCGTCCGTCCGGGTGTCGCAGGAAATGATGGCTGCCGCGTACCCGAATCGACACGAAGCCCTGCTTGCGCAGGGCCCTGATGAGGCTTTGGCCAGAGAGCGAAGGGAAGTCGCTTACACCGCTACGGTCACCCGTTGTACGCCGATGAACTGGTTGGCGCTCGGCTCCTCGACCTCGAGGCAGAGCGCGACGGCCTCCTGCACGCGTTCCATCAGGACATCGAGGGATTTCGCCTGAGTGTGACAGCCGCGCAGGGCCGGAACCGAAGCCACGTAGTAGCCATCCTCATCTCGTTCGATGACGACGTCGAAGTCCCGTTGTCTACCTGTTGTCCCGATACGAGCTTGCGCACGTCTCCGTGAGTTGTTCATCGCCTAGATACTACGCAAAAGGACTCCTTGCGTCAACTGGCCCAGTGGCCGTCGGCCGTGAGCTGTCAGCCGTCAGCCGCTTGAGCTTGCGCTTGTGCTTGGGCTGGCCAACGCCCGCGCCAGTCTGAAATCGGGAATCTAGAATCTCAAGTGGTGATGCGCGGGGCACGTTGACTCACGCCAGCCAGCGGCTACACTACTGTAAATGGCACGCGCGAAAGCAAGCAGTCGGCTGGCCGAACTCGAGACCGAGGTCGAACGTCTGTCCGAACGGGACTACGGCGAATTCCGCCGTTGGTTCCTGGAGCGCGACTGGCAGGACTGGAACCGAGAGATCGAGGCCGATTCGGCTGCCGGGAAGCTGGACTTCCTCGTGCAGGAGGCGCGCGACGCCAAGCGCTCCAAGCGCCTTCGCGACCTCTGATGCATCGGGCGACCGGGCGGTACTGGCGCTGCTACCGCTAGTTGCCTGGAGAAGTCCGGAAGAGAGCTGACCGGGCATTCGCTCTTCTCCGCGAGAATCCTCGCCATCCGTCACTTCACTTCAAGCCAATCGGCTCGTTCTGGTCAGTCCGAATCGACATAGCGCATAGAGCTATCGCCGTGCCGGACGGCGACGACTACATCTGGGTCTGGATCGGCCCGCACGACGAATACGACCGGCTCGTGCGCCGGCGCTGACCGTCCGCGCCGCAAACTGTAGACTGCTCTCTCGCGGCCCATGGCCGCGCCAATCTCCAATCTGGAATCCAAAATGGTCGGCGGCCTCGACTGCCGGCTCGGGCGCAAGCAGCACTGCCCACGCTCTGTTCGTCTGACCTTGTACACAGATGGCTTGGGATTGCGGTCAGCCGCTGGTACGGCTCTACTCGGTCACGGGACAGCGGACGCCGGCGCCGGCCCTGTCCGCTTTTCGGCGAACCGCACGAACGCGGCTGCGTCTCGCTCCAGCTCCGGCGTTGTCTCTCCCTCGCCGTCGAGGCGGTTCCTCCACGCCGCAGCCGCGACGCGGCGTAGCTCCGGCGTCACGGTGTCGAGCGCCCAACGGTATGCCTGCTCTTTGGAAACGACGGTGCGGTGGCGCGCCGTATACATGATGCGGCAGGCGGTGAGGACGGCATAGGCGTTGTATCGGAACGCGTCGATTGACCGGTCTCCCGCGAACCTCGCGAGGCCAGCCCTCAGGTAATCGAGTTCCCGAACCAGAGCGGCACCCAGGCACTCCGGCGGGACGCCGGGCGCGACCCGCTTCGCCTCGCTGCCCCACAGGGTCACGCCGCGCTCCCCGATGTTCAGCCAGATCAACGGGTTGCCATCCGAGCCAAAGCGCCTGAACCTGCTCTCCTGGAATCCGCAGCACCGGGACTTCTCGTCGAGGAATTCGCCGTCAATGACGAACCGCATGTCGAGCCGGGCGGTCCAGCGGTTGCGCGCCAGGGACCCCGCAAACCACTTCTCCAGCGCGGCGAACTCCCGGTCGTTAAAATCGCGCCGCGTTACGACGACCGCGTCGACGTCGCTACAGCGCTCGTCAAACGCATCGTAGGTCAGCGAACCCCAGAGGTAGATGCCGACGAGGTTGTCGACCAGCAGCATCGGGAAGTCTGCCCGGATACTGCCGAGCAGCCCCGACAGTTCCACCGGGATTCGCGGCAGCGTGGGCTCAACGCTCAAGGTGCGTGATTATCCCGGCCGAGCGCCTCACGTCAAGACCCCGGCCGTCACCCGCGCTTGCGCTTCGGCTAGCTGTGGGCATGAAGCTTGCGGCTTGTAGCTGCGACGCAGTCGCCAACGGCCTCGCCCGTCACCTCCGCCGCAAGTAGCCTACTTGACGCGCCTCAGATTCTATTTAGTGAAGTGTCCCCTTAATACCCCAAACTGCAGAATGCAAACTGCGAAAGGCAAAATGAGGACTCGGAGAATGCAGAATTCGGAAACCAGACATCAGAATTTAGAATAGGGCGGATGGAGGAAAGAGGAAGGCGGGGTGGGACTAGAGGAGGGCAGCGAACTCGGCGGGCGTTATACCTGCCTGCCGAATCAAGGCGCGGAGCGTGCCTTTGGCAAGTTCTTTGTGGTCCGGAATGGAGAGGCGGCGATGCGGCGGAGAGTTCTGCCGCATGATGATGTGACTGCCGGTCTGATGGTCGACCTCGTAGCCGAGTTTGCGCAGGGCCTTGGCCGCATCGCGACCGGAGGCCAACGGCAGTTTGGTCAAACCGCGACCTCGACGACTTCCTCGGTGATGGCCGGCGGAATAGGTTCCCCGTGTTTGGCCAGGCTCTCGATGTAGCCCTGTATTGCGTCGGCGATGTTGGTCAGCGCTTCGGCCCGCGTCCGGCCCTGCGAGACGCAGCCGGGTAGGCTTGGACACTCGACCACGAACACGCCGTCTTCGTCCTGCTCGATAGTCACACGATACTTCAAGATACCTCCATTGACTGACTGATTGTATCCCCAGCCAGCCCGGCAGTCAACGCGTGGGAACTGCAGTTGCGGGAATGGATGGTCCAGAATTCAGAGATCAGAATGCTGGATGGCGGGCCAGAGCGGGGGGGTCGGCAGCCGGCTTGAGTCTGCGCTTGTAGCTTGGGCCGCGCTCAGTCGCCGGACTTGGGAATGTCGCGGGCCAGAAGCGCGTCTGGAATCTCGGCTTCGACCCGGCCGTTGAGCCAGAGCTCCGATTCGGCGAGGTCGATGAAGTCGCTCCAGATGACCGCGTAGCCGTGTACGTCGGCTCGAACCGAACGGAAGATGGCTTCATCCGCAAGCGGCCTGAAGACCTTCGAGCTGAGCAGCGGCGTGCAGTCGTAGATCTTGGTCATGCCGCTGTCGAATTCGACCTGAAGCCTCTTGCCGGGGAGTGGTCGTACGGATTTCACCAGCGGGTAGTGCTCGACCTTGCCCATGCTAGTCCAGACCAAGTAGCTGCCGGTACTCCTGTGTCCGCCATGTCTCTAGCAGTTCGGCGCGGTAGCGCTCGGCCTACTCGCGGACCAGCCGCTGCGCGCGGGCGGGCAGATCACCTTCCATCACTCCAGCGTCTGCGCGTCGAATACGCCACTGAACTCACCGTAGATGGCATGGAAGTGAGGGACTCCATGTTCGCGGAAGTACATCTTGACCGCGATGCCCTAGAATCGGGCGATTACTGGCATGTGAGTCTAGTGATAGCACAATACTCCCCGAAAGCCAAGTGTCGAACGGCACAGGACGCGGGGCCACGTGGCGAGGTCACGCGTGGCCAGTCTGCAGGTGGCATCTTGCAGTGACCGAGAGCGGAAGGGGAGGGGCGGTAACTCAACCGGGTAGTCCAGGATTCCGAAGACTGAGACCAGAGAACAGGGTGGGGAAGCGGAAGGATGCGCGGCCTGCTTTCGGCAGCCCTCTTGGCCTGCATGGAGGTTCAATCGTCCGATTGGAGGCGTGAACGCCCGGTGCGCGAAGGGTAGATGCCGCATATGATACAGCGGTGGTAGGGTTCATGGAGTCCTGAGCCAGACCGGACCGGGGTTACATGACAAGTCGTTGAAAATTGGTAGGTTAGGCAGCGGACGGCTAATGCAAGATCGGTGAGATTATGGATACCAACACATGCTCTATATTGATTAACTTTATCTCTACATTAATGAAATCAATATTAAGTGCAACTTCTTGTTGACATCCTGCGTCAAAGAGGTATGATGACAGGCATGAACGTAGGTCAGATGACGAAATACACCGGTTCGAGCGTGGCGGTAGCCGCGAGGTGCCTGAGGAGGCCTGAGGTACTGAGAGCAGACATGGAGGTAGCCGTGAAGAGGATGATAGAAGGTCTGCTGGCCGTGGCTTTGGTCGCGGCCGTTGTAGTCGGATTGGGTCTGGCGAGCGAGAGGCTCGGGGCACGCACCGTGCCTCGGACGGGACGCGATCCGAAACCCTCGGTGGGTTTCGGTCATGTCCCTGTGTCTCGCGACGCGGGGATGATGCCTGAGGTCGTTGTGACGGCGGAGATGCCGAGGCTCGTAATGCCGACCGTGGAAGTGAGTGCGTTCCGGACCATGGCGGTGAGCGGCACGGTCAGCAACGTCTACTAGGAGGAGAGCGTGGCACGCAAAGGGCTGGTTTCCCGCTGCCCGGTCTGCGATTCGGGCATGGCGGTGTCGGAGCTGACCTGTGAGTCGTGCGGGACTTCGGTGCGCGGCCGGTTCCCGGTTCCCGACCTGTGCCGGTTGCCGGATGACCTGTACCAGTTCCTGGTCGTGTTCGTGAAGAACCGGGGGGTCATCCGCGACGTGGAGAAGGAGCTGGGGATTTCGTACCCGACCGTGCGCTCGCGGCTGGATGCGGTGCTGGCCGCCTTGGGGTTCATCGAGAGCGGGGACCGGGGCGAGAGCAGCCGGGTGATTGAGATGCTCGAGCGCGGGGAGATTACGGCCGAAGAGGCCGAGCAGATGCTCCGCGGCGAGGACGAAGAGAAGTAGGACCGAATATGATATTGCCATTACTGCCGTGGTCGGAATACGAAAGCCGGGCCCGTGACATGCACGGCCAGGGCAAGAAGGCCGGCACGCGGCGGACAAAGTGAGGAGAGAGAGATGAGCAATGAGAGAGACCGGATTCTGAAACTGCTGGAAGACGGGAAGATTACCGCCGACCAGGCGACGCGCCTGATTGAGGCGCTGGGCTCGGAGCGAGCCGACTTCGATTTCCGCATGCCGTCGCACGGCCCGTTCCGGTCGACGCGGCACATCCGGATGCGCCGGCCGAGGCCGTTCGACAAGATTCCCGACGTCGTGGCGACCGCGGTCGCGTCGGCGATGAAGAACGGCTTCGGGGAGCCGGGCGAGGAGCGGAGTGACGACTTCCCGGGCAAGCGCAACCTGGTGGTGAAGAGCGTGAGCGGCGACCTGGACGTGACGCGCGGGAGCGAAGATCGCATCGGGCTCGGCTACTCCGGCGGCATGGTGAAGGTCCGTTCGCGGGGCGAAGAGGTGCTGGTCAGGACGATGGCCGGCGACGTGTCGGCGACAATGCCGGCCGACGGGCAGCTGGAGCTGGAGGTCGTGTCGGGTGACGTCTCGATCAGCGGGGTCGGAACGCGCATCGAGGTGAAGACGGTTTCCGGTGACGTGGACATCAGCGGGACGTCGGGCAAGATGGCGGTGAAGACCGTCTCCGGGGACGTGACTCTCGACCGGGTCGCCGGAAGCTTCGAGATCGATACCCGCTCGGGCGACCTGGACCTCGGCGCCGTCGGGCCGATTTCGGGGTCCGTGTTGACCGTATCCGGCGACGTGAGCGTCGAGTTGGGCAAAGATGCCGACCTCGTGGTCGACATGACCATCGAGGAGGAGGGCGACATCGAGGTGGATGACGACCTGCCGCACGAGGTGCTGGAGGAGAGCGATGGCCACCTGAAGGTGAAACTCGGGGTGGGCAGCCGGACCCTGGTGGTGAACACCAGGAACGGCGACATCGACATTTGCGCGGGAGATGAGGAGTGCGGCGAGGCAGAAGCCGAGCCGGACCGCGAGGAGCAGGACAAGGAGTCGAAAGAGGATGCGGAGAGGAGTAGTGAGTGATACGGACGATCATCTGGGGACTGATAGTCATAGCGATAGGGATGTGGATATGGATGGCCAATCTGGGTGTGGTTACGTCGGGCATTGTGTTCAGCCGCGACTGGCCTGTTATCATCGTCATCGTCGGGCTCTTGACCGTGGGCGAGGGCATATCCTGGGCAATCAAGCGCGGGAGGCGAGGATGAGGCGAGTGATCGGCTGGGGTATCTTCCTCGTTGTCCTCGGCGCGTGGATATGGCTGTCGGCGCTCGGCGTCCCGTACATCGAGTTCAGCCGGAACTGGCCGCTGCTGATAGTGGCGCTCGGGGTCTATATCATCGTGCGCCGGGTGCAGCGGTATCGGCGCTGGCACCGGAGGAGCGCAGCGGCCGTCATCACCGACCTCGAGTCGGGCAAGATCGACGTGGAGAAGGCAGTGACTGAGATAAGGAGGTCGAGATGAGCGACGAGAAGGACCGCGTGTTGAAGCTGCTCGAGGAGAAGAAGATAACCGCCGAAGAGGCGGCGAAGCTGCTGGACGCAATCAAAGGCAGCATGGACGGGAGCAAGCGCAACCGTTTCCTGAAGGTGCGGGTATACGACCGGGGCTCGGACCGGGCGAAGGTGAACGTGACCCTGCCCATCGGCCTGGTCAAGTGGGGGATGAACTTCGTCCCGAACGAGGCCAAGGCCAAGATCGAAGAGCATGAAATTGACATGAAGATGATCGGCGAGGCGCTGGAGAAGGGTATCACCGGCAAGATCGTCGACGTGGATGATGACGACAAGAACCAGCACGTCGAGGTCTGGCTGGAATAGCTGAGTTCCCGGGCAGGGAGTGCGGGTGCCGCGCGCACCCGCACTTTGTTCAAGAGGCCATGGTGCCATCGGCATGTCCGCTGCAGCCTGCGGACCGGCTACCGGTCACTCGCGTGGCGCCCCTGTTTCTTGACAGTGCCGGTTTTGGTAGTAGCCTAACAGTGGCCTTTGGGGCAGTCTCGAACAGAGCGGGACAGCTCCTGAGATTGCCAAGAACTATAAGGAGTATGAGATGAAAAGAATGGCACTGGCCGCGCTGGCGGGTGTCGCGGCATTGGTTGTGATTCAGTGTTGTGGCGTGCTCGGCGGGCCGCCGACCGGAGTCGCGGTGAGCGCCGGGCCCGGCGAGTCGGACAGTACCGTGCTGGTTTCGTGGACCACGCCGGCCGAGGGCTCGCCCGACAAGTACATGGTCTACTTCCGGCCGGTTTCCGATTCGGGCTTCGGAGTCCTCGGGGAAACAACGGCGACATCGTACGCTCACAATCCCCACGGTGCGACCGGCCAGTACAAGGTGACGGCCGTGTTCGGAGGCGACGCGTACGACGGCGCGGAGAAACCGACGACGATTCCGGTTGCGGGCGGTCCGGTCACGCTGTATGAGATCAACACCGACTCGAGCCGGTGCGCGTTCGGCTGGTCACGGGACTCCGGCATCGGCAAGGTCTACTCGATGATCGACAGCGCGAACTGCGTCTTTGTCGATTTCTACGTCTCCGACCTGCAGGCCGGAACCGGTGGCGAGCTCGATGTCGTCAGCCCGAACAAGGCCGACTCCGTCGACTCCGGCGCAATCGGGATCGTGCCCTCTGCTTCATGGAAGACGAATGGTTTCACCAACCCGTTGACGTATCCGCAGTATACGGTGCCCGGCTATCAGCCGCCACCGAACGCCAATTACTTCATCTACACCCAGATTACGATGGAGCCGTGCTACATCGGGTGCTATACCGCCGGCGATACGGTCAAGCACTACGCCCTGATCCAGGTTGACAGCGCGGATGCAGCGTCCGGCAGGGTCTGGCTCCAGTCGTGGTACCAGCTCGTGCCCGGGCTGAGGTTGATACAACACTAGATGAGCGACAGCCACAAGCCACAAGCTGCAGGCCCCGAGCCGGGAAGAGGCAGCACCATGTCCTGGCTGGGACCGATTCTGGTCGCGGGCTTGCTCATGCTGTGCGGCTGCGGCGGTTCGGGGATGGCACCCTCGAACCTGAGGTTGGCGGCCGATACCGACAGCACAGTGAAGGTCATCTGGAGCCTGCCGGTTGACGCGACCCCGGACAAGTTCCTGGTCTATTTCCGGGCGGTCGGCGAGACAAGCTACAGTCTGGTCGCAGAAACAACCGGGAATCTGTGGGTCCACGACCCGAAGGGAGCGACCGGCTGGTACCGGGTTGAGGCAGACTACGGAACCGAGACCTATGCGGCCGGTACGACGCCGGGCACGGTTCCGGTCCGGACTAACACCATGTCGCTGGCCGAGTTGAACGCCACGGGCAGTGCCGGCTTCGGCTGGGACCGGAACACGGGACGGGGCCAGACGTATTCGATGACCGACGTACGCAACTCGGGTTCGGTTGACTTCTATATAACCGACTTCAAGCCCCCGAACCTGAATCAGACGCCGTACTCAATTGCCAGCCCGGACATGGGGCCGAGCGATCCTGGAAACGTCGTGCCGACCGATTCCTGGCGGGTGAGCGCCTTCAGCGACTCGCAGCCGGATGAGAACGCGATGCTGCCATCGTTCTCGCCAAGGACATATTTCAACTACACCGACATCCTGAACGCGCCGTCCAGCATCGGTTGTTTTACCGCCGACAGCCACTACGCGTTGGTGAAGGTCCTGGCCGTCGATGCCGAGAAGCGCTGGGTGTTGCTGGAGACATGGTACCAGCTTCTGCCCGGGCTGCGGCTGACGAGGCACTGAAGAGAAGTCCGAAGTCCGAGGGACGAATGACGAAGTCGAACCGGGAGGGATCCGAACCGGGAGAGCCCGGGCGAGCGGGACGCGGCCCTTCGTCCGAACTCGTGGAGCGGTTCCGGCAGTTCGAGGCCAGGGTCGACGAGGCCGTCCGGCTGATAGCCCAGCTCAAACAGGACCGGCAGCGGCTGGAAGCGAGGCTTGAAGAAGCGACACAAGCCCGGGCCGAGGCGGTGCGCCGGATCGATGTTCTGGTTGACAAGATTGACGGTCTGCTATAGAGTGAAGTCCGATGGGAGCCGATGAAATCAGTCATCGTTAACGTCTTTGGCAGTGATTACAACGTCAGGGCCGACAGCGGCGACGAGCATGTTCAGGCAGTCGCAGAAATCGTCGACCGGAAGATGAGAGAGATTGACCGGCAGTTCAATCAGGGCTCGAGTACTCGCACCGCGGTGCTGGCCTGTATGAACCTGGTCGACGAGCACCTCCTGCAACGTCGGGAGGACGTCCGCTGGATGTCGCGCCGGGTCGGCGCTCTGACCAACAAACTGGAGTCCGTTCTTGGGGGCCGGTAGCCCGGCCCCGTCATTACAAGGCTCCCTGCTGTGCTCGTGATAGTTGGCTGAGTCTTGAGCCAACACCCGTGCTGCGGGCGCTGCCATAGGGCCGTGGACTGCCCTCTTCATTGAGCGGCACGAAGCGGTTCTGAAGCGCCCAGTCTTACCGCGGGTTCATAGACTTGTCACTACACGGTACTGCGGGGTTTTGTTTTACTTGGAGGAAGCATGGATTGGGTGCTGAAGTACGCAGTTCCGGCGATCGCCGGCTTCTTAGTTCTGGGAGTTGCAGGATTCTGGGTCGGGTTCGTGGTTAGTCGCAGGGCCGCACGCCAACTGGTGAACGGCGCCGAGCAGGAGCGCGAGCGGACCGTCAAGCAGGCGCAAGAGGAGGCTGACCGGGCGCGGGAGAAGTCCGAGGCCGCGGCCAGGATCGAGTGGGAGCGGGAGAAGCTGAAGTTCGAGACCCAAACCGCGACCACGCGGCGGGAGTTGGAGCGGCTGGAGGCGAAGCTGTCCGAGCGCGAGAATTTCCTCGCCCGCCGGGACAGCGTCCTGACTCAGAAGGAGGCGGACCTGATCCGCAAGGACCGGGATATCGGGGCCCGGGACAAGGTCGTGCGGGCCAAGATGGAGCGGTTGGACCAGCTCATCAATCAGGAGAATTCAAGGCTCGAGCGAACCGCCGGCCTCTCTTCGGAGGAGGCGCGTCGCGAGCTGTGCCGGAACCTCGAGAACCAGGCCCGGCTCGAGGCGGCGCAGATTGTGCGGGACATCAAGGAGGAGGCCCGGGGCCAGGCCGAAGAAGAGGCGCGGGAGATCATCATCCGGGCGATCCAGCGCTGCGCCGTGTCACACGCGGCAGAGACCACAGTCTCGGTCGTGAGTCTCCCTTCGGATGAGTTAAAGGGCCGGATTATCGGCCGCGAGGGGCGGAACATCCGTACATTTGAAACCCTGACCGGGGTCGAGGTGATGATTGACGACACGCCCGGCGCGATCATCATCTCCGGGTTCGACCCGGTCCGGCGCGAGGTCGCCAAGCTGGCAATGGAGAAGCTTGTGGCCGACGGCCGTATCCATCCCGCGCGCATTGAGGAGATCGTGGGACGGACCCGGGACGAGATGAACGCGATCATCAAGTCGACCGGCGAGTCCGTCGTGCTGGAGCTCGGCATCGTCGGGCTGCACCCGGAGCTGTCGAAGCTGCTGGGGCGGCTGAAGTACCGGACGAGCTATGGCCAGAATGTCCTGAACCACTCGAAGGAGGTCGCGTACCTCGCCGCCCTGATGGCGCAGGAGCTCGACCTCGACCCGGCTCTGGCCAAGCGGGCCGGGCTGCTGCACGACATCGGCAAGGCCGCCGACCAGTCGATCGAAGGACCCCACGCCAGTATCGGGGCGGAACTGGCGCGCCGGTACGGCGAGGACGAGCTGGTGGCGAATGCCATCGCCGCGCACCACGAAGAGGTAACGCTCGACTCCCACTACGCCTTTCTGGTTGCTGCCGCCGACAGCGTGTCCGGCTCACGACCCGGGGCCCGTCGCGAGAGCTTTGAAACCTACGTCAAGCGCGTGGATACGCTCGAGACGATTGCGTCCTCGATGGAAGGGGTCGAGCGGGCGTATGCGATTCAGGCCGGCCGGGAAATCCGGGTCCTGGTCGAACCGGACAAGGTGACCGACCGCGATTCGGCGGAACTCGCGGCCAAGGTCGCGGCCCAGATCCAGGTCGAGCTCAAGTACCCGGGGCAGATAAAGGTCACGGTCATCCGCGAGACGCGGGCAGTAGACTACGCACGGTAGGACAGGTCAAGGTCGAGGCCAAGGCAAAGTCAGGTGGGACGTTCCGAATCTGAACCTCAGCCTCAACCTTTGCCTCTACCTCTCCCCGGGGCGCTGCGCGTGCTTTTCCTCGGCGACGTGTGCGCGGAGCCGGGGCGGAAGGCGGTCGAGCAGGAGCTCGCCGGTTTGCGGCAGCGGCTGGGCGTTGATTTCGCCATCGTCAACGCAGAGAATGCCGCGGGCGGGTACGGCATCACGCCCGTCCTTGCCGATGGTCTGTTGAAGGCCGGCGTCGACTGCATCACGACCGGGGACCATGCGTACGACCGGAAGGAAGTCTGGGAGTACCTGGGCACCGAGTCGAGGATTCTCCGGCCGCTCAACTTCCCGCCGCAGGCACCGGGACGGGGATACGGGATTTACGAGTGCCGAATTACGAATGGCGAATGTCCCGATGTCAAGCTGGCGGTGGTGAACCTGCAGGGGCGCGTGTTCATGAAGGCGCTGGACTGCCCGTTTCGCCGGGCTTTGCCGGCGCTGGAGGAAATCCGGCGCGAGACCCAGGTGGTGTTCGTGGACATGCACGCCGAGGCGACGGCCGAGAAGCAGGCCATGGGCTGGTTCATGGACGGCCGGGTCTCGGCCGTGCTCGGCAGCCACACCCACGTTCAGACCGCGGACGAGGCTATTATGGCCGGCGGCACCGCCTACATCAGTGACGCCGGTATGTGCGGTTCGTTTGATTCGGTGCTCGGGATGAGCAAGGACACATCTCTGCGCCGGATGATCGAGATGGTGCCGGTACGGCTAAACCCGGCGACCGGTGACGTTCGCATCAACGGCGTCTGGGTGGACGTGGAGCCGGAAAGCGGACGGGCCCTCACGATCGGTCGCCTGTCCCACCCGGTTGTCCTCGGCGGGAATCAGACCGCGACCGGCCAGCGTCTAAAATAGGGCATGGATCGATTCAGGCGACTCGGCGCCCTGGTTTCAATCAGCCACGATATCGACGATTTGTTTGAGGAGTTCTTCGGGGTCGGAGAGAGCAATGCCGTCTGGGAGCCGCCGGTCGACCTGTTCGTCAGCGAGCACAAGGTGTACTTGATGGCTGAGGTGCCCGGGGTTCCGGGTGCAGAGGTCCACGTTCGGGTCGGGGCCAGGATGGTCCATATCCTCGGCATCAAGCGCCCCCCGGGAAAGGTCCGACGCGGGGTGACCTTCTATGAATCGCAGATTCCGTATGGCGGGTTCGAGAAACGGGTGAGCCTGCCGTTTCCGGTCAACCCGGACAGCATCAAGGTCAGTATCAAGGACGGCGTGCTGAGCCTGGAGTTGGAGCGGACCGTCGGCAGCACCGTGAAGGTGATACGAGTTGAGTGACAAGCCTGATGTAGTAGTCAATACCGAGGAGCAGTCGAAGCCGGGGTTGGATGGCCTGCTCCAGGGTCGGATCGGCCAGTTCCCGGACGAACTGCCGGTGTTGGTCGTGAAGGGTGGAGTGGTGTTCCCCAGTCTAGTGTCGCCACTCGTGGTTTCGACCGAGCGGTCGGCGAAGCTGGTCGACGAAGCGCTGGCCGGTGACAAGCTGGTTTGCGCCGTGACGCAGCGTGATTCGTCACTCGAACGCGAGGCCGAACCGGCCGACCTGTACGGGGTCGGCACAATCTCGGTAATCCTGAAGATGCTCCGGTTCCCGGATGGAACCATGCGGCTGCTGCTCCAGGGGATGCGGCGGGCTCGGGTTGAGGAATACGTGTCGCGGGTCCCCTATCTGCGGGCGAAGGTGAAACCGCTCGAGGACAGCGGCCAGAAGGACGTTGCGACTCGGGCTCTCATGCGGAGTGTGGCGGATACGTTCGGCAAGCTGGCCGAGTTGGCGCCGTACCTGCCCGACGACGTGACCACCGTGGTCTCGAATATCGAATCGCCGGGCCGGCTGGCCGACTTCGCGGCAACCTATGTCAACTTCGACCTGTCCGAGAAGCAGCGGCTGCTCGGAATGCTGGATGTGAAGGAACGGCTGCAGGAACTGATGCCGCTTCTCGCCAAGGAAATCGGCATTCTGGAGCTGGGCGCGAAGATTCGTGACCAGGTGAAGGGTGAGCTTGACAAGACCCAGCGTGAGTACTTCCTGCGTGAGCAGATGAAGGCGATCCAGAAAGAGCTGGGCGAGTCGGACCAGGCGACGGCCGAAATCGAGGAGCTGCGGAAGAAGGTGGAAGAAGCGGGCATGCCGCAGGCCGCGCTCGATGCAGCCCGTCGGGAACTGGACCGGCTAACGAGGATGTCGCCGGCCGCCTCGGAGTATTCGGTGACGCGCAACTACTTCGACTGGCTGCTGGCGGTGCCGTGGAAGGTGCGGACCGAGGACAGCCTGGACGTGCGTCGGGCAGGGAAGATTCTCGATGAAGACCACTATGACCTCGAGAAGGTGAAGCAGCGAATCCTCGAGTATCTTTCGGTGCGCAAGTTGAAGCCGGATTCCAAAGGGCCGATCCTCTGCTTCATCGGGCCACCGGGCGTAGGCAAGACGTCGCTCGGCCGTTCGATTGCCCGGGCGCTGGGCCGGAAGTTCCTCCGCTTCTCCCTGGGCGGGATCCGCGACGAGGCGGAAATCCGCGGCCACCGCCGGACCTACGTCGGGGCGTTGCCCGGGCGTGTCGTCCAGGGCCTGCGTACGGCCGGCTCGATGAACCCGGTCTTCATGCTCGATGAGATCGACAAGGTCGGGACCGACTTCCGGGGTGACCCGTCGTCGGCCCTGCTCGAAGTGCTCGACCCGGAGCAGAACTTCAGCTTCTCCGACCATTACCTGGAAGTGCCGGTTGACCTATCGCAGGTGATGTTCATCACTACGGCGAACGTCGCCGACACCATTATCCCGGCCCTGCGCGACCGGATGGAAATCCTCGAACTCCCGGGCTACACCGACGGAGAGAAGCTCTCAATCGCCAAGGGCTTCCTCGTGCCAAGACAGCTTGACCAGAACGGACTGACCAGAGAGCAGGTTCGGTTCGAGGACGAGGCCTTGAAGCTGATCGTAAGCGAGTACACCCGTGAGGCCGGGGTCCGGAACCTGGAACGGGAAATCGGCTCGGTGATGCGCAAGCTCGCGCGCCGGTTTGCCGAAGGCCGGACAAAGACCACGGTCATCGCCCCGGCTGAGGTGCGGAAGCTGCTCGGGCCGCGGCGCTTTTCTTCCGAAGTCGCGGCGCGCAAGATGCAGCCGGGTGTCTCGACCGGGCTTGCGGTTACCGCGTTCGGCGGCGAGATTCTCTTCATCGAGTCATCGCTGATGAAGGGGAAGAAACAGTTGCTCTTGACCGGGTTGCTCGGCGATGTGATGAAGGAGTCAGCCGAGGCTGCACTCACGTATGTGCGCGCACACGCCCAGGAACTAGGGGTCGACGACAAGTTCTACGAGGAGTCCGACGTCCACATTCACATCCCGGCCGGGGCGACCCCGAAGGACGGCCCTTCGGCCGGAATTGCCATCGCGGCCTCGCTGCTTTCTCTCCTCCGTCGGGAACCGCTCGACCCGCGCATCGCCATGACCGGCGAGATCACCCTCAGCGGCCGGGTGCTTCCCATCGGCGGTGTGAAGGAGAAGGTCCTGGCCGCGAGCCGGGCTGGCATCAAGGCCGTCGTCCTGCCGGCCGAGAATCGGCGCGACCTGAAGGACGTTCCGGCGAACGTCAGGAAGGGACTCAAGTTCCACTTCGTGAAGTCGGTCGGCGACCTGTGCCGGGTGTTGTTTCCGAAGACCTGCGCGCAACGCTACACGCAGGACGCCGGACGCAAGACGCCGGAAGCGGCGTGCGCGCGTCAGGTTTCTAGCGTCGGGCGTGACGCGTCTGGCGTCTAGCTTCTAAGCAGCGGCTTCAGGTACTTGCCGGTGTGCGAGGATTCGCACGAGGCGACCGTTTCCGGCGTTCCGGCCACGACAACCGTGCCACCTTCGTCCCCGCCCTCGGGCCCAAGGTCGATTATCCAGTCTGCACATTTGATGACTTCGAGGTTGTGCTCGATGACGAGCACGGTGTTGCCGCGTTCTACCAGCCGGCTGAGCACGCCCAGGAGAAGCCGGACGTCCTCGAAATGAAGCCCGGTCGTGGGTTCATCAAGAAGGTAGAGGGTACGGCCGGTGGCGATCTTCGACAGCTCGCGGGCCAGCTTGATACGCTGGGCCTCGCCGCCGGAGAGCGTTGTTGCCGACTGGCCGAGTTTGACGTAGCCGAGGCCCACCTCCTCGAGGAGCCGGACCTTGCGGGCGACCGCCGGCACATTGGTAAAGAAGTCTGCCGCCGCCTGCACCGACATATCCAGCACGTCGCTGATGCTCTTCGTCTTGTACTTCACCTCGAGCGTCTCGCGGTTGTAGCGCCTGCCCTGGCAGACCTCGCAGGTAACATAGACGTCGGGCAGGAAGTGCATTTCGACCTTAATGATGCCATCGCCGCCGCACGCCTCGCACCGGCCGCCCTTCACGTTGAAAGAGAACCTGCCCGGCTTGTAGCCACGCATGCGCGCGTCCTTGGTCCGGGCGAAGAGGTCGCGAATCGGGCCGAAGGCACCGGTGTAGGTCGCGGCATTCGAGCGCGGGGTGCGGCCGATCGGGGACTGGTCGATGTTAATCACCTTGTCGACCTTTTCGGTGCCGGTAATGCGGTCATGCGCGCCGGGTTTCTCCCGCGAATCGTAGAAGTGACGGGCCAGCGCCCGGTACAGAATATCGGAGACAAAGGTGCTCTTGCCTGAGCCGGATACGCCGGTCACGGCCACGAACAGACCGAGCGGGACGGCGATGTCCGCGTTCTTGAGGTTGTTCTCCTTGCAGCCGTGCACGGCGAGCCAGCCGGCGCGGGGCTCGCGCCGCTCGGACGGCGTCGCGATGCTCATCCGTCCGGACAGGTAGGCGCCGGTGAGCGAGTCCGGATTGCGCTTGATGTCGTCGGGCGCGCCCTCGGCAACGACCTTGCCGCCGGAATCGCCCGCGCCGGGACCGAGGTCGATGACGTGGTCGGCCTCGAGGATTGTCTCCTCGTCGTGTTCGACCACGATGACCGTGTTGCCGAGGTCGCGCAGCCGGGTGAGGGTTCCCAGCAGCTTACGGTTGTCGCGCTGGTGCAGGCCGATGGACGGCTCGTCGAGGATGTAAACGACGCCGACGAGACCGGAGCCGATCTGCGTGGCGAGGCGTACGCGCTGGGCTTCGCCGCCGCCGAGCGTTTCGGCGGTCCGGTCCAGCGTCAGGTAGTCGATGCCGACCGCAGTCAGGAAGCTCAGCCGCTTCCGCAGCTCCTTCACGACTTCGTGCGAAACCTCCTCGTCGCGGCCCGAGAGCCTCAACTCGCGTTCGAAGTAGTCGTGACAGCGGCGGATCGAGAACGCGCTCAAGTCGGCGATGTTGAGGTCGCCGATGCGCACCGCGAGCGCCTCGGGCTTGAGTCGCTGGCCCTGGCAGTCCGGGCAGGGGAGCAGGGTCATGAATCGCTCGATCCACTCGCGCCGCGACTCGGACTCGGTTTCGTGATACAGCCGGAGCAGATTCGGCATCAGGCCTTCGAACTTGTGCTGCCAGTAGAACTCGCTGTCGTCCCAGCGCGTGTACTTGACCTTCAGTTCCTCGTCAGAGCCGTAGAGAATCAGGCGTTTGGCAGAAGCGGGGAGCTTCTTCCATGGCGCGTCGAGCTTGAAACCGTGCCGGCGCGCCAAGGTGCGGAGCGGGGCAGTGAACCACTGGCTCCGTCCCCGCGCTTCGCCCCAGGGCGCCAGCGCGCCATCCATGACCGACAGGTCAGGGTTGGCGATGACCCGGTCCGGATCGATCTCCATCTTCGTGCCGAGCCCGTGGCAGGTCGGGCACGCGCCCTGCGGCGCGTTGAACGAGAAGAGACGCGGCGAAACCTCACCGAAGCTGAAGCCGCACTCCGGGCAGGCCAAAGCGGCGGAGAAAACAAGATCGCTATCCGCTGACGGCTCACCGCCTACGGCCTCCTCACCCTCGCTTCGCTCTCCCTCTCCTCTGAGAGGAGAGGGATGAAGTGAGGAGTGACCGGAACTTCTGGCTTCTAGCCTCTGGCCTCTAGCTTCTGACTTCGTCTGCTGCGTAGCTACGATGCAAAGGCCGTTGCCTTCCTTGAGCGCCAGTTCTACGGAGTCGGCGAGTCTCTTGCGAGAGTCCGCCTTGACCGGCAGCCGGTCGACCACGACCTCGATGTCATGCTTCTTGTACCGCTCGAGGTCCGGCACTTCGTCAATCTCGTAGAGCTTCCGATCTACCCGCACCCGGATGTAGCCGCGGCGTTTGGCCTTGACCAGCAGTTCTTTGTACTCGCCCTTGCGGCTGCGGACGAGCGGAGCCAGGACAATGAGGTTGGTGCCTTCGGGCAAGGCGAGCAGGATGTCGACAATCTGGTCCGTGGTCTGAGACGAAATCGGCTTGCCGCACTTCGGGCAGTAGGGTTTGCCGACGCGGGCGAAGAGCAGGCGGAGATAGTCGTAGATTTCCGTGACCGTGCCGACCGTGGAACGAGGGTTGCGTGCCGATGTCCGCTGCTCTATGGCAATGGCGGGGGAGAGGCCGGTTATCTGGTCGCAGTCGGGCTTCTCAAGCATGCCGAGGAACTGCCGGGCGTAGGCCGAGAGCGACTCGATGTACCGGCGCTGGCCTTCGGCGTAGATGGTGTCGAACGCGAGTGAGGACTTGCCCGAGCCGGACAAACCGGTAATGACTACCAGCTTGTTGCGCGGGATATCGAGGCTGATGTTTTTAAGGTTGTGCTCGCGTGCCCCACGAATGCTGATCACGTCGCGGGACATGTCACGAAAACGGGGACTGTACCCCGCGCCCTCGCGCTCCGGGGGACTGTCCCCGTTTTCGTCCGGTCGCACCTCGGATCCTGATCGTGTCCCAAGTTCGGACGGCGTTTGGCGTTTGGCGCTCGGCGTTCTCACTTTCGACTCTGGCATGGGAAACAAAGCCTAGCCGACCGCATCGGCAGGGTCAAGCGGCAGGAGCCGCCGGTGGCCGGCGGCTCCATTGGTTTTCCTGGGCTGCTAGTGAGAGACCACCAGCCGCGTCGATCGTCGCGTCGTTCCTGCCTCCAGCCGCAGGAAGTAGACGCCGTTGGCCAGTTGGCGGGTGTCCAGCGGCAGCGTCAGTCTGCCGGCCTTCAATTGGCCGGAGAACACGCTGGCGCACCTGCGTCCGGCCGCATCGAACGCGGCCACTTGCACCGGTCCGGCCTCGGTCAGATTGAAGGACAAAGAGACCAGCTTCGATGCAGGATTCGGCTGGACGCGGAACGCGGCCACGCGTCCATCGCCGGGCTGCGAGCCGACGCCGACGATGGCAGGGAACGTCGCGGCCCGGATGCGGTCGGTCAGGTAGGGCGCAGGTTCAGAGCACTCGAATGCGGCGGCGATTCGGTCAGCCGCATTGACGGACATCGCGGCAAACCTGGCGCTGGCAACGGCGCTGTCCGCAGTGATCAGCGCAAACGGTGTCGAATCCAGCACTCGCCCGTCCGGGGTAATGCGCATCACCCCGAGGCTGTTTGTCGACTGGCCACTGGTGTCTCTGAGTTGACATAGGAGCATGAAGTCGGTTCCGTCGAAGACGACGTGAGCGTAACCTGAGTAGGAGAGCGGCACTGAGTCGATCAGATAGCCATCCGGTGAGACACGCCAGCATCTGGAGTCGCTGTTGTCGACCACGAAGTACACACCGGCACCATACGCCACCTCCGGTGCCGCGTACCAGGCGTGTTCACCTAGAGTGATGTCAGCCGTGTCCAGGATAGCACCATTCGTGCCGACCCGCACGCAGCGGTGCACACCGTCGCCGTCATGCCGTGCCACAAGGAAGTTGGTGCCATCGAAGGCGACGCGAGGGTACTCGGGTCCTTGAGCCTGCTCAACTACGAGCTGGAGCGGCGTGGTGTCCAGCAACCCTCCGGCGGGTGTAGCCCGGCATCCGTGGACCGATGACCAGGCGGGCCAGACAACGAGGAAGGACGAATCGCCGAACGCAACGCTGGGGTCGCCGCGCACGTAGTCGGGCCCGGACATCCGCAACGGAACGCTGTCCAGCACGACGCCTGCAGGCGTGATTCTCTTTGCCGTAACTCCTCTGGATTCGTACCAGGTCACCAAGTAGCATCCGCCGCCGTAGGCCACGGCCGGTTGGTTGTGGTAGTCCGTGTTGCCCATCCAGATCGGGCCGGAATCGAGCGGCGTACCGTCAGCCGTGAATCTGGAGCCATGGACCGAGAACTTGAGGGCAATGGGGTCGCGTCGCATGTCGTTCCAGACAGCCAGGAAGCCCTCACCATCCGAAGCCACGCCGGGGTAGCCTTGTTCGGCTACACCAAGTGACAGAACCTGCGGAGTCGAATCGAGGAGCACGCCATTCCGGTTCACACGCCGGCAGAGCGCCTGGTAGAACTCTCTCGTGGTGAGTGACTGGCTCCAGGCGATGAAGTAGTCTCCGCCGCAGAGGCTGACAGTGGGGTCTTCCGGGTTCGTCCAATTCTCTACGTTTCCAGACGCGGAGAGTCTAATCGGGTCTGGGTCTAGACGGTTCAGCGCCGTGTCAAACCGAACAGCCACAAGCGTCATGCTGTCGCGATTGTAGGCAGAGTCGCGCGCGAACAGGACGGGCGTCGTATCGCCGTTCGACACGAGTGCCGTGCTTGGTCCTGCGAAGCTGTCAATTACTACGCCGGAGGTGTCGATGACAACCCCGCTGTCACTCACCCGTGCCATCTTGACTTTGCCGTGACCCTCGTACCAAGACACCATGTAGTTGCGCCCATCGTGGGCGATGGCCGGATAGCCTGTGCCGACGCCCTGTCGGATATGGAATCCTGCCGAGTCCGCTATCGATCCATCCGGAAATATGAAGTTGCCGCTGACGCCGATGGTGTCCCAGTCGTTCCAGACCGCGAGGTATCGGTCCCCATGGAAGCACAGCGCTAGGTCCTCCTGCCTGCCGGCAGCCAGTGGTGCCACCATCCGCGGCGGGCTGTCGAGGATGACGCCCTGCGGTGAGACACGGGCGAAGAAGGCTGTGAGCCCGACCGACTCGGAGTCTGCGATCCATGCCGCGATGAAGTTGGTCCCGTCGAAGGCGACCGCTGCCCCGGTCCAGCCGACCGGACTTGATTCCTGGAGCACAGCACGTGCCGTCACGCGACCATCGGGTTCCACCAAGGCACAGGCTGCCACCTCGCCGCCTGCCCATGCGACCAGGAAATTCTGCCCGCTCCACGCTACGCCTGGACCGGCTGCGGACGAGCCGCTGATGTCAATCGGGAGAGAGTCGAGGAGCGTGCCGTTGCGGTCGACGCGTCCGCCGCGGACCCCGCCCCACGAGCTCCATACTGCCAATCCTACGTCAGGGCCGAATGCGACTTGAGTTCCGAGTGCGTCGTCGAATCCTGGCGTGCGGTCAAGGGATCTGTCGAGCATGAATGAGGGGAATGGCTGGCTCAGAATGACTGAGCCGGGGATGAGCAGGCAAGTGAGGCAAGCGAGTGTGAATAGGTTCTTCACAATCCCTCCTGTTCCCTAGCGGGAGACTACCAGCCTAGTTGAGTGTCTTGTCGTTCCTGCTTCCAGCCGCAGGAAGTAGACGCCGTTGGCCAGCCGGCGCGTGTCCAGCGGGAGTGTCTGCGCGCCGGATTTCATGCGGCCGGAGAACAGGGAGGCGCACTTCCGTCCGGTCACGTCGAACGCGGTGACACGAACCGGTCCGGCCTGGGTCAGGTTGAAGGACAGCGAGGCCAGCCGCGAAGCGGGATTCGGCAGCACGCAGAACGCGGCCGGTTGCCCGACTTCGCGCTGTGCACCGATGCCGACGATGGCCGGGAAGGTCGACACTCGGATGCGGCGGCTAAGGTAGGGAGTGGGTTCGTGGCACTCGAACACCGCGGCGATGCGATGGGCAGCGTTAGTTGCCAATCCCGCGTCAAGGGCTCTGACGATCCCGCTGTCCGCTGTGACCAATGTGAACGGTGTCGAATCCAGCACCCGGCCGCTCCAAGCGATGCGCATCGCTCCGAGGCTGTCGATCAGGAGGCCGGCAGTATCCCTGGGCTGACAGAGAAGCATGAAGTCAATGCCGTCGAAGACGATATGGGCGGCACCTGAGTATGAGTGGGGCACGGAGTCGAGCAGTATGCCAGTCGGTGAGACGCGCCAGCAGCTGGAGGTGCCGTTGTCGACAACAAAGTACACCCCATTGCCGTACGCTACCTCCGGTGTTGCGTCCCAGCCGGCTTCACCCAGCGTGATGTCAGCCGAGTCCAGGACTACACCACTCTCGCTCACCCGTACGCAGCGGTGTACGTCGTCGTCGTCTCGCCGTGCCACCAGGAAGTTGTCGCCATCAAAGGCGACTTGCGGGTCCGATGGTCGGTGGGCTTGGCTGCGTCCCAGTGTCAGTGGCGTTGAGTCCAGCAGAATCCCTGCCGGTGTAACCCGACAGCCGTGAACCGCCGACGAAGTGGGCCAAACGACCAGGAAGGTGGAATCGCCGAACGCTACGCCGGGAAGGCCCGCCCCGCCCGGCTCGGGCATCCGGAGCGGCATACTGTCCAGAACGACGCCGGCAGGAGTGACCCTCTTTGTCGATATCCGGCCGCTATCGTACCACGTGACAAGGTAGCAGCCGCCGCCATAGGCCACGGCCGGCGGCAGAACGGAGCCGATGCTGTCGAGCCATATCGGGCTGGAGTCGAGCGGCGTCCCGTCAGCACCGAACCGCAAGCCGCGGACCGAGTTCTCCGGGACGATAGGGTCACGGCGGGTGTCGATCCAGACCGCCAGGAAGTTGTCGCCGTCCGATGCTACATCAGGGCAACGCTGCACGGCCGCTGCATAGGAGAGGACGACCGGAGTTGAGTCTAGGACTTCCCCGTCCCGGCCCAAACGCCGAACGTGCGCCTGATAGAAGTCCTCGGAGGTCAGTGGCTGTTCCCAGGTTATGGAGTAGTCGTTCCCGCAAAGAACGGCCGATGGTTCTTCGGCGGCGTCCCCCCACCCGGGATATCCGGGAGCCGAGAGCTTCACCGGCTCAGCGTCAAGACGGTTGAGCGCGGTGTCTATCCGGACGGCCACGAGCGTGACGCTGTCCCCTCCCCAGGTTGAGTCGCGTCGGAAGACAACCAGCGTTGTATCGCCGGTCGAGACGAGGGCGGTCTGTGTCGACGAGAAGCTGTCAAGCAGGACCCCGCCGGTATCCAGGACAATCCCTCCATCGTTCACGCGGGCCAGCTTCACGAAGCCTCGGTTCGCCCACTCCTCCCAGGAGACTATGAAGTTGTGCCGGTCATGGGTGACCGCGGGGCGGTCGCTGATGATGCCGTGCCGGATGGAGAACCCAGCCGAGTCTGACAGGGACCCATCCGGCAGGATGAAGTTGCCGCTGACGCCGATGGTGTCGAAGTCGTTCCACACCGCGAAGTACCGGTCCTCGTAGAAGCACAACGCGATGCCATATTGCCTTCCCAGTTGCTGCGGGGCCACCATGTGCGGCGGGCTGTCGAGGACTACGCCCTGCTGGGAGACGCGGCAGAAGAGGGCGGTCAACCCGTGCCCATCCGGAGCGGCGATCCATGCAGCGAGGAAGTTGGTGCCGTCGAACGCGGCTGCCGCCTCGCGCAGGTCGGACCCGCTCCGGCCGTCCAGCACGGCGCGGCCGATGATCTGACCATCCGGCCGAACCAGGGCACACTTCACCGCCTCATGGTCTGCCCAGACAACCAGGAAGTCCTCGCCACCCCAGGCCACTCCCGGTGTACCTACGACCAGACCTTCACGGTCAGTGCCGGAGATGTCAAACGGGACCGAGTCCAGGGGTACGCCGTTCCGGTCCACTCGCACGCCCAGCAGTCTGAAGCGCGAAGTCCAAACGACCAGCCCGGTATCCGGACCGAATGCGGCGCGAACTCCGGTAGCGTTGGTCAGGCCGGGACAACGGACGAACGTGCTGTCGAGCATGAACGACGGGAATGGCTGGCTCAGGGCGACTGAGCCGGGGATGAGCAGGCAGAGGATGCAGACCAAGGCAGGCGCTACGGCCTGCGCAGAGTTGACCGAACCGTTGCGGTTCTTCATTTCTACCTCCCGCGTCGGTAACCCGCCGGCGCTTGATATGATTCTAGTTCGCCTAGGGTGGCTGTCAAGTGCTCTTTTGTTTCCTTGCCCCGTCGGGCTTCCGGTCGGCGAAGAAGGCGGTGGTCGCGCGCTGGAAGAGGCAAAGGTAGAGGCTGAGTAGAGAGACGGGAAGCTGAGCGAGACCTGGAGGGGCGAGCGCACGCCCGCCCCTTGGGCTGGGTCGGAACCCGGCGTGAGCCCCGGAGTCACGGTGTCGGGGCAGAGGCGTCGAAGACCTCGGTTCGGATTCGCGCGAGCACTCCGGCATCCAGGCCGCGGTTGGCCCACTTGTCGAGCAGGACCTGAGCCTGGAGCGCGAAGCTCTCGCCGGAGATGCCCCGCTGGCGCGAGAGCTTGTAGAGCTGCCGCGCGTAGCTGAGGTATGCAACGTAGAAGATGGTGTGCACTCCGGCAGCGTTGAGCGTCTGCCGGGCCTTGGTTTCCATCTCGCAGAGGCTGGCGACTGCGGCCTCGTAGTGCTTGAGCATGTCCGGTCGCATGTCGTCGAGTATCTGCTTCACCTTGCCGGTATCGGTCTTTATCGTCCAGTTGTTCAGTCGCTGATTCGGATTGGTCATATTTTCTCCTTTGCCTATCGGCATTTGGCGAGTGGCGACCTGCGACTCGGGAGAGACTCATCCCGGGTCACCGTGCGCGCTCACTTACTTATAGACCCTGGGGGGTGCTGCCTGTGAAAGAGACTTGGCTTTTCCGAGTGTCTGCTCTCGCATTCATGCCCCATCATATATCTGTATGGACACCGAAGCCGGACTTGCTCAATTACCTTCATCTACCTGTAAGGCGGCGTTAGAGTAACTCTCTGAAAAGTAGAATCTTAGACTAAATGTCGCGCTTGGAGCCGGCGCAAGTGACGCCCTGAGAGTCGCCCTGGGGACCGTCCCGGGAACGGTTCGGGAGGTGATTCACACCGGGATTCTCAAGGCGACATCAGTTGTGACCCTCGCGCCGGTTCTCGCAGCGATTGCGGCGGCGAGTCGGCACGTGACTGCAACGGAGATTCGCAGTTCGATTCAGTGGACCTCCTCCCTCGCGGCATGGAAGGCGATTGGGATGGCGACCGCGATCGTGGTTCTTGAGGTGACATGGGTGGGGGTGTGCGAAGGGACTCTGAAGGCGGCTTGGATAGAGACCTGCGTTGCGGCTGCTGCTGCGAAAACGGGGACAGTCGGATAGGCCGCTTGGGACACTAACGCCCGGAAAGCGGGGACAGTCCCCCGGAGCGCGAGGACGCGCGGTACAGTCCCCGCTTTCCGCGCCCCGGCCCCGTTGCCTCACGTAGGGATCTAAACGGACGGGTCCGTTGCCTCATATATATATCTACACGAAACTGATGCTCTGTCCAGCCACGGGCTTGGGCAGCGGCCCGGCCTCGCCTTCGACTGC
>Ga0163209_1000045_pt1 | contig 45482 bp, 48 predicted proteins | sample Kivu_160m_FD_113538 | JGI IMG/M metagenome (GOLD analysis project Ga0163209, IMG submission 113538) | Freshwater microbial communities from Lake Kivu, Western Province, Rwanda to study Microbial Dark Matter (Phase II) - Kivu_160m | ecosystem: Environmental > Aquatic > Freshwater > Lake ...
AGACCAGTGCTTGACAGACATCGGCCACAGCGTCCTCCGAAGAGGACCCCCTATGACGCTTTCGCTGTGGTTTCAGTATGACAGAATCGCTGTGGTTTGACAGTATCTCCAGGATCAGTGAAACCACAGATGAACGCAGATGGACACAGATGAGGAACCGGACGGGCGACAAGTCAGGGCTGTATGAGTATGGTCAGAGGGGCCAGGGGTCGAGCGGAGGAGACGGACAAAGCAGAAGTCAGAATGCAGAGACCAGAGCGCAGAGTTGTCGAAGGACAAGGGGACGAGCGACGATCGACGAGGAACCGCATCGGTTCTCGGGTCTGCTGGATGGCTTGACCACGGATACGACCGGGCTAGACTTGCAGCGATGACGATTGTCCGTGACCGGATATCGCTGCCCGATCTCGCTGCGATAGCCAAGGCCCAGTTCGGGGATCTGGTTAAGGCAGTCGTGGATATCGAACGCGGCGTTATGGCGGTCGGCGGGGAGCTTCATTCCGACGAGGAGGCGCTGTTGCTTGAGGATGGTTCGAAGCAACAGCACCTTTGGGGCATCAACCTGTATCCTGAAGTCACCGGCGAAGACTGGATTGAGTTCGATTCCATGATCAATATCAGGCCTTCCCAAAGCAACCGCAGTCGAGGCGTTGATGATGCCGAGACGCGCAAGATGATAGTCGCGTTGGTCGAGCGCCTGGTGACGCGATGACGGCGCAGCATCGGGAACTGGCTGCTGGACGCTGGTTCGAACTCAGCCTTGTGGAACAGCTGGGCAATGTCGGCAGCGAAGTCGAGCGGGCGCTGAACTGGCAGCAGCGGGGGAATGACGAGAGCCGGACTATGGCGGTTGAACGCGCTCTCGAGCTACTCGACCTGACGATAGCCGATGCGCGGAACCTTCGGCGTCTCAAGGAACTGACCCGCGTGCGCGAGGTCCTGATCGACTACTTCTACGCCGACAACCGGTTTGGCTCATCCCCGGCTCGCTGGCGAACATACTTCAGAGCCTTCGCAAAGGCGGCCCGCGCCGGCCGCTGACCGTTGCTACGCCCCTCGCCCCAGCTCCGGCACTTCTGATTCCCATCATCTAGACGCCGACTTCGTCTGCCCCACAGCTTCCCGGTTCGACAGGTGTCCGCCGCGTTCACTGGTCTCGCACCCGCGTCCGATGTGCCAACAGGGCTGGCTCGGCTCGTGATATGAGCTTCTTCTGAAGCATGACAGCCAGTACCCCTTATGGTGATTGATTGCATTGGTTCGCGTAACTAATTCAATATCTGAAAGTTAATCAAGAAGAGTCGATGTTGACAGAAATCTGCCCGTAGCTATTATTATCCAACTTGGTTGAATAGTAATGTCACCAAAGGCGACTGCGAGGATCGGGAAGATGGAGCCGGGCCGACAGGCCCTGAATCCGACGTTGGAGCCACGAAAGCACGAAGGACACGAGAAACCGCAGATGAACACAGATAAACACCGATTCGGACTTGGGAATCGGCCCGACCATCCGTGTCCATCCGTGGTTAGCCCTTTCCCGTCTCCGTGGCTATCAGTTTCGGAATCGGAGCCGGAATGGCTGGAGCTCCGAGGTCTTCTCGACCGGCTCGCCCGCGGCGGCAGAAAACAGAGAACCCCGGGCCGGTATTGGAGGCCACGAAAGCACGAAGGACACGAAACGGACAGGAGAGTATCCGCAGATGAAGCAGATCACTCAGGAGTCCCGGAATCCGGAACCGAATCTGCGAAATCTGTGGAATCTGTGGATGTACACTCCGGCTCCGCTTCATTCGGCTTCGTGTCTTCGTGGCCATCAGTTTCGGAATCTGGGGTGACGAAGGAGGAGAAGATGCGAACCAAGTTCGCAGTAGCTCTCGCAATCGCGGCAGTCTGCGTAACGACTGCATGGGCCGCATGGTCGCCGGAGTCCTGGATTACCGGCGACGGTTCTTCAGACCGTCAGCTGTACCCGAACAACGGTCACAAGTTGGTCTTCGGACCAGACGGCGTGGGGCACCTGATCTGGCGCTGCTACCTCCCCCTCAACGCGCCTAGTGCAGGTGTCTACTGCAATCGCTACAACCCGTCGACGGGGTGGACACCGGACTATCAGATCAGTCAGGGCGGCCAGTACCCTTCAGTCGCGCTCGACGCCGACGGCACAACCATCCACGCGGTCTGGTTCAACGCCACCCTCTGCTATCGGAAATGCGTCCGCAACGAGTACGGTGAGGACGTCTGGGGCGAAGTCGTGACCTTGGACCCGGACGGCGGGACTTTCCGCCCGGCGGCAGCGTGCGTACCGAACGAGCCCGACCATGTCGTCGTGTGCTACTGGGAGCAGTTCGTCCATCGCAACGGACGGACACCCGTCGGCGAAGCAATAGGCTTCATCGAGTGCGTCGACGGCGTCTGGCAGGCACCCATTCGACTCGACTCGACGGCGCACCCCGGGCCAAGCCAACCCTCCATCGCAGTGGCTCCCGACGGCGACGTGCTCATCGCGTATGTCTACAGCTCACACGTCCGCGTCAAAGCCCGCCACAACGGCGTCTGGCAGCCAACTCAGAACGCGACGCCGGGCCTCACAGGCTCGGGCACGTACCCGGCGGTCGAGGTCAATCCGCATACCGGCAATCCGCACGTGGTATTCTCGTGGAGGAAGGTGACCAAAATCAGCAAGAAGGTCAGCGACACGACCACCGCAGTCCTCCACGCCTACCGGAACATGGAGGGCGTCTGGCAGGAACCCGAGACCGTATCGGTGCCGCGCCAAGGCAGCAAAGTCTATCCATACCTTGACCCAACTATGGCCTTCGTAGGTGACGGGTCGGCCTATGCGACCTGGCACGAGTTCACCACTACCTATGTAGGTGGCCACGGGGTCATGTTCAGCTACTGCCCGGGCGAGGGGCAGAACTGGAGCACGCCGGAGTGGCTCACGCCCGACCCTGACGCCATCTACCGAGATGAGAACCCGTTCGTCACGGTCGACGATGCTGCCGACTCAGTCCGGGTAGTCTGGACGCGCACGATACGGAGCATCAGTAATGAGCCGATCGAGATCTGGTGGAGGAGCGGTTCTCTCGGTTCCGGCGGCGGTGGCATGGGCCGGCCAGTGGTGCTGTCGCAGTCTGGTATCGAGCTGTTCCCGAACCCAGCAAGGGCCGGACACGTTGCGGTTCACTACTCCCTGCCGCGCCCAGGGCAGATGACCGTCACGCTGGTGGACATCTCGGGCCGCACCGTTCGTCGCTCGGCGTTCGACGTTCGGAGTTCTGGAACGGGCACAGCCAGTATCGACGTTAGCGGCCTGAACGCAGGCGTCTACGTCGCACGACTTGTGGCCGGAGACCTCAGCGTCTCCAAGTCGCTCGTCATCGAGCGGTAGGTAGCGCAGGCGGATCACTATGGCGGGCGGTCGCAAGGCCGCCCGCTCGGACTTGAGGGACGCCACGAAAGCGTGAAAGACACGAAACGGATAGGATGAACCACCGATGCACTGTCCGACAGGGGTCTTTGCGGCCAACACGGATAACCGGGCAGATGTTCCCGCGAAGTCCCTCTGTGTTCATCAGTGTCGATCCGTGGTTGGTCAGTTGCCCACTCCGGATCCGTTTCCTTCGGCTTCGTGTCTTCGTGGCCAATTCCTTCGGATTCGGAGCCGTGGTTCGTTCTTGCCCGCTTCGTTCCCGCGCGCTATGATGGTCGCAGACTCCATGTTACTCGCAGAAGAGAACAACAGCAGGCAGGCAAAGGTAGAGGCCGAGGTTGAGGCGTGGGTACAGCTGCGTCCGGCCATGGTCGTAACATAGCTGTGCCGCGACACTTGAACCCGTGAACCCCAAGACCCCAGAACCCTCCGTTCGACTCAAGCGCCTGGAAGCCTTGGCCGACCTGTGGGGCAAGGTCTACCTGTTCCACCCGGCGATTGTGTCGGCACGGGTACAGCCAACGCCTTCGGAACATGCCGGACGGGTACAGCCACCGTTTTCCTCACCGGAAAGCGGTGGCAGTCCCCTCGACTGGCATCAGGCCCTGGTTCGGGCCATTCCCAAGGTGGAGGCGGCTGGGACTCCTGACGAACTAGCGGCAGCCGTCAATGAGGAACTGCTGCAACTGTTGGACGACCCGCTGACGTTTGCGGAAGCGAGAAGGGATAGAGGGATAGAGGGATCGAGGGATAGAGTGACGGACGGACGCCTCGAAACGAGGAGGATTGCGGAGTCGGTCGGGTACGTTCGGGTCCCGCCGCCGACGGCGCGGGGACCGGAGTTCCTGTCTGATTTCCAGGCCGCGGTCGAAGCCCTGGGAGAGGTCAAGCTGCTCGCGGTGGACCTGCGCTGGCCGAGCGCGTTCGGCTACCGCACGATAGACCCGGTACTCCAGTTCTTCGTCCGCTCCCGGCTGCAGATGAGCCCGGTCATGAAACGAGTCCATGTGGGCTGGAACGAAGACAATAGCCTCAGCGCGTACCAGCAGAAGTGGGAAGTGAGCGCCGGAGCCGGGCTGCACCCGATACAGCAGGCCGAGTGGTTCGTGGCCGCCCTGTCTCCCGGCACAGACTTCACAAAGCTGAAGACGATTGCCACACCGACAGTGTTGCTGGTCAACCGGCCCTTCGCATCCAGGTATTACAGGGTGCTCGACGCTCTGCAGTCTCAGCCTGGAGTCGCCGTAGTCCTCGAGCCGAGCGGCCCACCCATAGCTGAGCCGCCATTCCGGTTGGCATTCCCGGAGGGCGTGGCCGTGCAGCTCAATACGGAACTCCTGGTCGGTCACGGCGGGCAGGCCGGGTTCCGACCGAACGTCGTTACGGATGAGCCGATAGGCACAGACAAGCTGGCCGCGGTTGCGGAGCAGGCGCTGACAGCGGGGGCGAGGGGCGAGGGACGAGGGGCGAGGGACAATGCGGCAGACCTCATCAACCTTCGGCTGCCGGCGGTGCTGGCCGAAACCGGGAGGAGCCTGAGCCGGGAGGAGCGGCTGCTGGGTCTGTTCAAGGTCTGGAACGTCATACGCCATCTTGACCCGCACGTTGGGCTCTGTGACATGGACTGGAGCGCTTGCCTGGCGGAGTGGATACCGAAGGTCGAGGAGGCCGACAGCCCGCTTGCGTACGCGCGCACACTCAGGATGCTGACCGCGCACCTGCACGACAATAACGTCTTCTACTTCTTCCCGAACCTGCCCGAATCGCAGTCGCTGCCGGTGTTCTTCGGCTGGGCCGAAGGCAAGATTGTTGTTACGGACGTGGGGCTAGGGACCAGGGACCAGGGACTAGGGACTGGGCATTCGGAAACACCTTCAGCCGTGAGCCGTGAGCCGTCGGCCGTCAGCGGTCTGGAGGTTGGGGAAGAGGTGGTCGAGTTCGATGGGAAGACGGTGGAGGAACTGGTTGCCGAGCACAAGCAACAGGTTTCGTATTCCACCGAGGGTTCATTCTATCAGCGGATGTGCGACATGCTGGCCTTCGGGCCGGCCGGCAGCGAAGTGAAACTGGTCGTCCGCCGGCGCAGGGACATGACCGAGGGACTGCCACGGCTTTCCGCCGAGGAAAACCGTGGCTGTACCCCATCCGACACGGACCGCGTCCCGGGCAAAATGGGGACAGTCCCCTGCGAAGGTACAGTCCCCATTTTGCTGAAGCGTACCGTCACCCGCGAGGCGCGCGTCGCTTATTCGGCACGCAGGCGCGAGTCGAGCGGGTACCGGGTTCTGGACGGTAACATCGGCTACTTGGACCTCGGCCTGCTGGCAAGCCTGCGGGAATTCGAGCGCGCCTTCGAGGCACTTCGCCAGACTCGTGGCCTGATAGTCGACATCCGGCGGCATCCGGGATTCACCATGCAACTGGCCCTCGCCGCGAGGCTGAGTGACCGGCCGGTGAAGTCGGCGATATACGAGATACCCATCGTGTCGAGCTTTGACAGCCAGGAGCAGGTGGTAAGCATTGGCCAGTACGATGTCCAGCCGGATGCGAAGGCGCACTATGGCGGGCCGGTCGTAGTCCTGGTGAACGAGAAGACCCATGGCAGCGCCGAGGATGTCTGCATCTATCTGAAGAACGCCGCACGGGTGACATTCGTCGGCGGAACGACCGCCGGATGCAACGGCAACCGGACGTGGCTGAGCCTGCCGGGCGGCGGTCGCCTGTGGTTCACCGGCATGCGGGTGAAGTTCGGGGACGGCAGTCGGTTCCAGAACATCGGCATCACACCCGACGTACCGGCCGCACCGACTGTCGAGGGAGTTCGTGCCGGCCGGGACGAGGTGCTGGACAGAGGACTAGAGGTCCTCAAGGGAAGGATGTCCGAACGAAGCCAGAAGCCAGATGCTAGAAGCTAGAGCGCCGAGCAGAGTCAGAAGGCAAAAGCCAAAAGCCAAAGGCCAAAGCTGGCTGGCTGTGGGCGACGAAGGACCTCAGGGCTGATGAAAGAACGGATGCGGCCGCTGCTGGGTAGCCTTGGCTTCAGCGGGCTGGAGATTGACGCCTACCTGGCGCTGCTGGAGCAGCCCAACGCATCCGGGTATCATGTGGCCCAGAAGATAGGCAAGCTGGTCGGGAGTACGTACAAGGCGCTGGACTCGCTGCGGGCCAAGGGCGCAATCGTGGCGAACGAGACCGCGCGGCCTACGACGTACGTTGCGCTGTCGATCAGCGAGTACATGGACACGCGGCGGCGTGACCTCGAAGACCTCCAGATGCGGATTGAGCGCGAGATGGAGGACATGGCGGCCCAGCCCGCGCACGGCGGCATCTTCGAGCTGGACAGCATCGCACAGGTCTACGAACGCTGCCGGAACCTGCTCCGGGGCGCCAAAGACGTTGCCCTGCTGAACATCGACGCCCGGCCTTTGGAGGAGCTCCGGAGCGAACTGGTGGCGGCCGCGGACCGGGGCGTGAGAGTGCTCGTCAAAACCCGTGCGCCGGCCCGGATTCCCGGCTGCGGAGTCATGGCGCCGGAGAAGGCAGTCCCGACTGACGTCCAGAGCGGCGATGAGCTGGGTGTTGCCGTGGATTACCGGGAATACGTGCAGGCGTTCATCAAGAGCGACGGTTCAGGCGTTGAGGAAGCGATATGGGTTCGGCAGCCGCGCCTTGCGCGGCAGGTTTGCTACCTGTTTCAGAGTGACTTCACTCTGACCAAGGTCAGGGCTCTGGTTCAGGCCGGGAAAGAGGTCAAGGAAATAGGCCGCGAGATGAAACGGCTGACCCTCATGGCCGAAGTACAGGCCCTGCCGGAACTCCTGCCGCAGGAGTGGGTGCTCACCGACGCGAGGAAGGGAATCCAGAAGCGGCGCAAGGCGCTGGCCGCCGGGGACATGACCCAATCGTCCCCAATTGGGATCGTGTCCCAGGCCGGCAAACGGGTCACGCTGCGGGAAATCGAGTACATCATGGTGGCGACCTCGCGCACAGTCGTCATGGAGGTGGCTGACCTTGCGGAGCCACCCAAGCCGCCGCCGGACAAGACCAGGCAGCTTCCCCTGGACCCGGACGCTTACATCGAACCGCTCTACTGAGGACACCCTTCGTCTCAAAGGCCACTGCGGCCAGATAGGTGGACACCATGAAGGTTGAGTTCGACGAACGACAGAAGTTGGTCCTGGACGAAATGCTGCTGAAGCTCCCGGGCGCCAAGGCGGGCAAGATGTTCGGTTTTCCCGGGTACTGGACCGGCGGGAAGCTCTTTGCCTGTCTGTTCGGGTCGGGCGTGGGTTTCAAGTTGACGCCGCAACGCGCCGCGGAGGTGCTGAAGAAGCCCGGGTTCATCCCGTTCACCCCGCGGGGACGGAAGATGGCCGCCTGGGTTATGGTGAAGCCGAGGCGAGCAGCAGAGCTGCGCCGGCTCAAACCCTTGTTCCATGAGTCGCTTGACTACGTCTCCGGTCTTGGGCCAAGATCTGAGACGCCGCGGCGACGCACGCCGGTGTCCTGACACTCTGGTCTTCGTGTCCCACGGCTCGCGTCGGGTTGCGGCTGGGGCGGGATGTCGCTATAATGACCGCGCATGAGCGCTCGCGCCAAGGTCGCAGTCCTTCGCACCAAACCGGAATCGGTCCTTGAGGACTACCGCCGGCTGCTCGCGCTGGGCGAAGCCGAGAAGTTTCTCGCGCCGGGCAAGACCACCATCCTCAAGGACAACATCTCGTGGCACTACCCGATGCCGTCGGCCAACACGACGCCGTGGCAGCTCGAGGGCACAATCCTCGGGCTCCGTGACCTTGGGTACAACGATCTCTCCTGCGTGCAGAACAAGACGGTCGTTATCGATACGTACAAGGGTGAGGACCTGAACCGGTACGTTCCCATCTTCCAGAAGTGCGGCCTGCCGGTGCTTTACAACTTCCGGGACGGGGACATGCGGTGGGTGCCGTTCAGACCGAAGGCAAAGATGCTCGCGCTTGACCGAATCTACCCCACGGGGCCGTGCATGCCCGACTATTTCTTCGGCAAGAACATCGTCCATCTGCCGACAGTGAAGACCCATATCTACACGACCACGACCGGAGCGATGAAGAACGCGTTCGGCGGCCTGCTCTGTGCCCGCCGTCACTATACTCACACCTGGATCCATGAGGTGCTGGTTGACCTGCTCGCCATCCAGAAGGAAATCCACGCCGGCATCTTCGCGGTTATGGACGGCACGACTGCCGGGGACGGTCAGGGGCCGCGCACCGTCAAGCCCATGGTGAAGAACGTCATCCTTGCGTCCGGCGACCAGACCGCGATTGACGCCGTGTCGGCGAAGTTGATGGGGTTCGACCCGATGTCGATCAAGTACATCCGCCTCGCGCATGAGGCCGGGCTCGGGGTCGGCGACATGAAGGAAATCGAGCTCGTGGGTGACGACGTGTCGGGGGAGAGCTGGGGCTTCGACGTCGGGTGGAACTTCCACCGAGTCATGGGCTGGCTGTCATGGTACGGCCCGACCCGGTTCCTGCAGCGGCTGCTCTTCCACACGCCGATCGTCTACTTCCCGATATTCGTTTCCGAGACTTATCACGACCGCATCCGCTGGCCGCTGAAGGAGCGCAAGGTCTATGAGCAGTGGAGGCGCGACACCGGCTGGGGACGGCTTTTCACCGAGTACGAGCAGAAAGGTTGCTTGCTGGTCTAGAGTCGCAACATTGAGGAATCCCAAGCCGTCGAACCAGAAGGTGAACTTCACCGTACGTCGGGCCACGTCGCGCGATTTGCCCGAGCTGAAGCGGATGCGCATCGCCCTGCAAGACCTGCTCGCCGGCCGGGACCCGCGGGTCTGGCGGCTGAGCCAGGAACTGCTCGACACCCTCGAGGAGTTCTACGCCAGGATAATGGAGAAGGACGAGAACCGCGTCTTCGTCGCGGCCGGGCCTGACGACAAGCCGGTCGGGATGCTGCTGGTGCGCATCCTGGACAATCCCAACATGGACCCGCGACCGTTCGGCCGCATTGACGACGCGTGGGTGGACCCGGACTGGCGCGAGCAGGGCGTGATGGCGAGCCTGACCCGCGCCGCCGCCCGGTTCCTGGCCGACCGCCGCGCATCGATGGTGATGCTCGACTGGGCGAACAATAACCCGCCCAGCGGAACCTGCTGGCAGAAACTCGGGTTCGAGCCGTTGATGACGATGGGCTTTGCGAGCCCCAATGACATTCTCTCCCGCGAAGGGACATGACTGAAATGTTGGACATTTCGGATCGTGTCCCAGGCGGGTCGAAAGGAATTATCTATGAACCATAGCCTCCCACCCGCGCTCGAAAGCCTGCGCGGGTTCTTACCCGAGCTCGTGGCCGAGGCGGAAAGGAAGGTGCCGTACGCATCCGCTCTCGTCACCCAGTCCGCCGGCGAGACGGTCACCAAGAGCCCGGCCGACGAGAACACGAACCCGGTGGCGCCGCGGCCCGGCGTCCGTATCACGGCCTGGGACGGCGCGACGTTCTATTCCGCCGCCACCAGCCGCGTGGGCGACCGCGACTACCTGGTCCGGCTGACACGCGAGCTGGTCGAGTCGATCAGAGTCAAGCAGGGCCCGATGCCCGATCCGGGCGACAAGCTGGACCGTCACTTCCAGAGCGAGTTCAAAGAAGACCCGGAGAAGGTGACGTCCCAGCAGCGCCAGCAGGTCTGCCGCCATGCGTTCGAGGTGCTGGCCGGGTTCGACCAGCGCATCGTCGCCCCGCGCGCGGTGTACGTCTATGGACGGGAGTACCGGCTCTTCTGCAACCGGAGCCGGCTCCTCTCTTCGGACGTCACCAGCGTGGGCCTCTACTTCGTCCCGGTCGCCTCCGATGGCAAGAAGCAGGTGATGAACTTCGCCGCGTCCAATGCCCCCGGCCACGAGGCGGCGCAGGTCCCGGACGAGAAGATACGCGAGGCCGCCGACCTGGCCGTGCAGTACTTGTCCGCAGGCAAGATTCCGGCCGGCGAATACCGTGTCATCCTCGACCCCGACATCACGGGAACGCTGGCCCACGAGTCGTTCGGCCATGGCTGCGAAGTGGACGCCCTGATGCGGGGCGCGGCCCGGGCCGCGCTCTACGTCGGCAAGCGGGTCGGGTCGGATCTCGTGAACATCGTCGACTTCGGCGGCCTGCCCGGCCGGCACGGGTCCATCTTCTTCTCGGATGACGGCGTACTGGCCGAGGAGCCGGCCGTGCTCGTGAAAGACGGCATCCTCCAGCCGACCCTGATGACAGACCTCTACTCTTACCTCCACATGCGCGAGCGGTTGCCCGGCCTGAAGCTCTCGGCCAACGGCCGACTCCAGAACTACAGCCATCCCATCTACGCGCGGATGACCAACACCTACTTCCTGCCGCTCGCCAAGGAGAAAGGCGGGATGACCAAAGAAGAGCTGATTGCCGATTCGGGCGACGCCGTCCTCATCGAGCAGCTGACCAGCGGAATGGAGGACCCGCTTGGCTGGGGCGTGCAGCTCCAGGCGCTCCGCGGCCGGGAAATTAAGGCCGGGAAGCTGACCGGGAAGCTCTACTACCAGGTCGGCCTGACCGGTTTCGTACCCGACGTGCTGACGAGCGTCGACGGCCTGACGACCGAACTCGACGTCAGCTCCGGCGGCTACTGCGGCAAAGGCCACAAGGAAATCGTGCGAACCGCGACCGGCGGACCCTACGTCCGTTGCCGCATGAAACTGGGGTGAGGCGATGAAAGAGCCGAATCCCATCCTGAGTGAGCGCAGCGAGTCGAAGGATCTCGCTTCAAGGGAGAGCTACTAATGGACTTCAACAAGATCAGGGACATCGTCGCCAAGACCGAGGGTCTGGCCGGCTGGTGCCTGCGTCGAACCGAGACCGAGGCGACCACGGTCATCCGCCTGCCCAGCATCTACACGATCCGCGAAGGCAAGTCTATCCGACAGCCGAATCCGCACCCGCGCGAAGTCATCACTGCGCCGAGTGAGGAGATATTGGTGACCGCCTACTGCCGGCACTCGGCCGACGGCAACGACTACATCGGCGAAGCGGTCGGCCAGTTCGTGTCCGACGAGGAAGCCGCGGTGAGCGAGACGCTCGCCGGGCTCATCGCCGCCGCGCGCATGCAATCGAACAAGCCCTATCCGTTCGTTGACAAGACCGCCGTCTACCCGCAGGTCGAACTCGCCGACCACGAACTGCTCGAGCTGTCGCCGCCCGCCTTGCTGGCCCGGGTCCAGCGGTTCTCGGAGGCGGTCCTGACCAGGGCCGCACCCGAATTCGGCGTTGAGGTGTCGAACCTCGAGGTATTCGTGAAGCAGACCCGCAACCGGATTGAGACCGGCTCCGGGGTCGCGCTCGAGTATCCGTCAACCCTGGCCGACGCCGAAATCTGCTTCATCGCCCGGTTCGGCGACAAGGTCGCCGAGCACACGGCCCGTCCGCACGCACGCCGGCTCCGTGACCTCGATCCGGAAGCGCTCGTGACCCAGGGCGCAGATTACGCGCGCGGCATCGCCCAGGCCGGCCCGCCGCCGCAACACGCGGGTCCGGTCGTGCTGATGGGCGATGCGGTGCACGATTTCATGCTCCTGCAGGCGCAGCCGCTGTCCTGGCACTGCAATGGCCGCGCCGTCTACGAGAAGATATCGCGCTACGAGAAGGGAAAGCCGGCCGCGGGCGACAAACCGGTCGCGGGAGACGACCTCACGATCTTCTCGGACCCGCTGGTACCGTTCGGCCCGAGCTCCCGCAGCGAAGGCGAAGCTCAGCCGGCGCGGCGCGTCTGCCTGCTCAAGGACGGCTGCTACGACGAAATCCTCGGCAGCCTGCGTTACTACCACTACCTCGGCTTGCTCGAACGAGGCGAGCAGCCGTCCGGCCCGCTGGGCAACACGGTGGTGCCGGCCGGACCGCACCGGACCGGGGAGCTCCTCGGCCCCGGCCGGACGGTAGTCGTCAAGTCTTTCTCCGATTTCAATGCCGACCCGACGTCGGGTAACTTCGCTTCCGAAATCAGGCTCGGCGAGGTGCGGGAAGACGGAGCGGCGAAGCCGTTCAAAGGCGGGCTGCTCATCGGCAACTGGTTCGACGCGCTGGCCGACATCAAGCTGTCGAGGGATACCGTGGCGCAGGACGGCTACTACGGCCCGGCCGCGGTCCGCGTCGACAGTCTCCAGGTCGCGGGCTAGCGCGGATCCCGCGGTTGGCCGTAGACGCTCCGGGGTAGGTCCGCGCCTGCCCCGGGATGACTGCAGCCGGTCTTTCCTACCGCTCTACCACGACGCGGGACGTCGGCTGTCCGACTCCGCGTTCGACGAAGTAGACGCCCGGTGCGACGCACGAGATGTCGTTCGCACCCGGCCTGAGGTCCAATACCGCACGACCGGTCGCATTGAGCAGCCGGCTTGAGCTTTCGCTCCGCGGCAAGGACAGCACTCCGCGGACGATGGTCGGTCCGCAGTTAGCCAGCCGTACTGCGGCGCCCGGCGTTTCCTCTACTCCCGCCCGCGGGTCGTACTTGATAGTCACGAAGTCCCACGCGTCGGCACCGAAGTCGCCCCGGCCGGTAACGTAGGCGTGGCCGGAGTCATCGACCCCGACTGCGGCCGCGCCGTCGCCCGAACCGAAGTTCTCGATCCGGCGCCAGACCTCGGTCGTGGCGTTGTACTCGAGCGTCAGGTAGTCACTGACGAGACCGCCGCTCACGAAGACATGGCCGTCTCTGTCCACGGCAAGCCCGCCCGGCACCGCGGAGCCGCCGCTGTTGAGCCGGTTGATGAACTGCCCGGTGCTGTCGCTGCCGTAGCCGAGGGTGACGAGGTCGTAGTCACCGCCCGGTCCGACCTGTACCCGGCCCAGCACCCGCACGTTACCACTCGGGTCGAGCGCGATGCGCGTGCCGAGGTCGTTGCCGTTCTCGGGCGCGGCGTAGCGGGCGGTCCAGACGACCGTGCCGGACGCGCCGACCTTCATCGTCAGCACGTCGCTGTTGTCGCCTGTACCCGTGCTCCAGCCGGTGGCATAGAGGTCGCCGGCCGCGCTCCGGCAAAGCGCGACTGCTCCGTCGCCTGACAGCGGGCCGTCGTAGCTGGCGGCCCACTGTTCCACGCCGGTGCTGTTGTACTTCACGACGGTGGCGTCGTCGGCCTTGTTCGCGCCGCCGGACCAGAACCGGCCTGCCACGTAGAGATTGCCCTGCGGGTCGGCGACGATGGAGTTGGCCTCGTCCGGGTTGCCGCCGGCACTGGTGCGCGGCGTGACGAACCGGCGCGAGCCGTTGGACGAGTAGCCGATAGTCGTCCAGTCGTTCGAACTCGAAACACCGGCGACGTAGCCGCAGACCGCGATGTTGCCCGAGCTGTCGACGCAGACCGAGGTCGCCCGGTCGTCACCGTTTGCCGCACCGTTGTACCGGTCGTGCCACTGCAGGACCCCGGCGGTGCTGTACTTCAGGGTCAGGTAGTCGTAGCTCGTGCCGGTGCTCTCGCTCGCGCCGGTCACGTAGACGTTGCCGGCACCGTCAACGGTGATGGCGGAAGGAATACTGTTGCCGACACTTGAGTAGCGCTCAGCCCACTGCTGGACGCCGGCTGAGTTGTACTTGACGGTGGCATAGTCCTTCTGTCCCCCTTCGGAGCCCTGGCTCGAACCGGTCACGTAAACGTTACCCGCCCGGTCCACGAAGATCGCGGTCGCCTCGTCGTTGCAGTAGCCGGGTTGCCCGTAGCGCTGCATCCAGACCGTACCTACTGTGGCATACGCCACTGCCGGCAGCACGATTGCTGCCAACACTGCCGAATATACCCAGCACCCTGAGCGTCTCACTGTTGTTCTCCTTTGTGTTTGGACTCTGGTGGACCCGGCGCAGCCGGGCGTGCCTTGCCGCGCACGCGGGCCATTCTATCGGCACGTTCTTGCGGGTCAAGTCGGACCAGCCGGCAAACAACTGCCCCGCCCGGTTTCCCGGGCGGGGCAGGAACGAGAATGCGGAGTTAGCGGCTGAGAACGATGCGCGCGGAAGCAGTCTGCCCGGAGCCGGTCAGGCGACAGAAGTAGACGCCGCTGTTCACCTCAGACCCCAAGTCGTTCCGGCCGTCCCACGTCTGCTCACTCCGGCCACTTGTGACTCCGAGGTGTCGTACCACTCGACCCACACCGTCACAGACGACCAGCTCGGCGCTGCCGGTGGTCTCGCAGTGAATCACGGCGCGGGTCGCGAACGGGTTCGGTTCGGTCCGAAGCGCGAGGCGCACCGATGTCGGCGGCCGTTCCTCCACGCCGGTCAGCAACGCGCCGCTGTACAGCGCCACGGTGCCGTCGTAGGCGCTGAGCAGGAAATCGGGCAGCGTGTCCGCGTCCCAATACCCGAAACCGCAGCGTGATCCGTAGTAGGTCCCGGGCGCGCGAATCGGCGTGCCGTTCAGGAGTTTCAAGGTCTCTGCGGCGGCGAGTTCCGGCATTTCGTTTGAGCCGGTGTTCTTGTAGAACCGGACGTAGCCGTCATTCGCCCCGCAAATCAGGTCGTGCACCCCGTCCCGGTCCAGGTCGAACACGTAGGGGTTGACACGACTGAGGACTATCGGTACGCTGGCGGCGAGCAGGGTCTCGCGGGCCTGAAACATCGGCCAGGTGTCGCTGGTCTGGTTACGGTAGACAAGCACCTGGCCGGCCTCAGACCCGAGCAGCAGGTCCTTCTTCCCGTCGCCGTTCCAGTCCACGGCCGCCGGCTGCGAATTGGCGCCGACGTCGATTACCGTCGAGTCCATTAGCTTGAACATCTTGTACGCGGTCATGTCCGAGTCGCCGGCGATGAAGACGTTGAAGTAGCCGTTGCGGTCGCCGGAAATGATGTCCATCCTGCCGTCAGAGTTCCAGTCCACAACCTGTGGACACGAACCCATGCATCAGCCCGAGGGCAGGGTTATCTGGACGCCATCGGCTTCAAGGTAGGTGAAACCGTTGAAGTCGGGGGCCGTGTCCGGACCGAGGTTGGGGTAGAACCGAATCATGCCCGATGTGAACTGGCCGCAGACCAGGTCCTTGGCTCCGTCCTGGTTCCAGTCGAACATCACCGGCGCGCCGTAGTAGCCGACGTCAATCGGCGTACCGTTGTCTTCGATCATCTTCGGGCCGGTGAAACGCGGCGTCACGCCCAGTGCCAGCGACGCAAAGAGGACCACCGCGACTAATGCGAACCGCTTCTGCATTCTAGCTCCTTTCACCCCGGCCGGCGGGGCTTCTGGTTCATTCTAACCTTGATTCCGACCGTCTGTCAAGTTGGCTGGCGGCAGGCTCAGCGCTTCACTATGAACGGGTTGTCGTCTTTGTGCCGCAGTCTGCGCACAAGGATGGCCACGCCGGCCGCCACCGCGGCCGCGGCAACCAGTAGCAGCGGCCAGTAGACTATCCAGACCACAGTCGCATCGCTCACCCGTCCTCCGCGCCGGCTGAACCGGTTCTCATGGAGCAATGCTAGACCAACCAGCCTCGCTGTCAACCGTAAACCATGGGTGGCCCGCCCTGGCCAGCTGACCCGAGCCGGGCGGACGCAGGTTCCCGTTAGGTCGAGACATCGACAAGCGGCAAACTCCCCACTTGACATGTCTGTGAAAAGGACGACAATTAGGCGGTCGGAGATTGCCATGAAGACACACTACGTGCTGGCAGTAGGCCTGTTCCTGCTCGCCGTGGGCGGGGAGGCAGAAGCGCAACCCGAGCCGTGGGCCCACCCGGACGGATCCATTCACTACTACAACGCAGTCGATACCCGGACCGGCATCTCCTGGATTGAGGCCTCGGACTCAGCGAAGCAACAAGGCGGGTACCTCGCCACTCTTACATCGCAGGACGAGAACGATTTCGTGTTCGGCCTGGTCTGTTCCTGTACCTACTGGTACTCGCGGCCGGGTTCCCACCTCTGGGCCGGGCCGTGGCTCGGCGGCAGGCAGCCGGTTGGCGCGCCCGAGCCGGACAGCGGTTGGGAATGGGTCAGCGGCGAGCCGTTCAGCTTCGTCAACTGGTCGTCAGGCCAGCCGAACAACGTGGGCGACCAGGACGCGATCAACTTCGGCGAGTCGCCTTACTTCTGGCTCCCGACCTGGAACGACGTCAGCAGTCTCGACACGGTCATCCGCGGCTACGTGGTGGAGCTCTCGGCCGAGTCGACGACCGTCGGCCTGCTCCAGAACGACCCGAGTGCCTTCGTCGGCTACACCCTTTTCCAGTCCAGCCAGTCGCGTTTCGCCTATCTCCTTGACAACGAGGGCCGGTACGTCCACTCGTGGTACAGCTCATACCTGCCGGCGCTGTCCGACTATCTGCTTGAGGACGGCAACCTGCTTCACACGGCGGCGGTTGGCAATCCTCACTTCACCGGGGGCTGGGCCGGTGGCCGGGTCGAGTTGCTTGACTGGGACAGCAACCTGCTCTGGGCCTTCGATTACTCGAACGACTTTCACTGCCAGCACCACGACGTTGAGCCGCTGCCCAACGGCAACGTCTTGATTCTCGCCTGGGAAGTGAAGACACGCGCCGAGGCGATTGCGGCCGGCCGGGACCCGGGCAAGATCTGGAACAACGAGGTCTGGCCCGACCACATCATTGAGGTCAATCCTGCGAATGACAGCATTGTCTGGCAGTGGCACGCCTGGGATCACCTGGTTCAGGACTTCGATTCCACCAAGGCCAACTATGGCGGGGTGGCTGAGCACTCGGAACTGGTTGACATTAACTACGTACGGCCCGGTTTCTGCACCGCCGACTGGATGCACTCGAACGCGGTTGACTACAACCCGCAATTCGACCAGATCATACTTGACGTACGCGACCTGGGCGAGATCTGGATAATCGACCATTCGACGACGACCGACGAGGCGAGCGGCCATGAGGGCGGCCGCTACGGCATGGGCGGCGACCTTCTCTACCGCTGGGGTAACCCGCAGGTGTACGGCGCCGGCAGCGCGGTGGACCAGCAGCTCTTCGGCCAGCATGAAGCCGTCTGGGTCGAACCCGGCCTGCCCGGATCCGGCCACATAACAGTGTTCAACAATGGCGTCGGCCGACCCGGCGGCGACTACTCGACGGTGGACGAGTTCATGCCCGCCTGCGACAGCACCGGCGGCTACCCGAGACCCGCGTCGGGGATTCCCTTTGGCCCGGCCGGCCCTTGCTGGACGTACGGGGCCCAGTGGCCGAAATCTCTCTACTCGAAGTACATGTCGGGTGCGCGCCGGCTGCCGAACGGCAACACCCTCATTTGTGAAGCCGACAGCGGCTACTTCTTCGAGGTAACGCCCGACTCACGGGTCGTCTGGCGCTACGTCAACCCGGTGAGCGGTCCAGCCCTACTGTATCAGGGCGACACGGTTCCGCGCGGCACCTGGTGCAGACTCAACAGCACTTTCCAAATCACGCGCTACGCGCCCGACTACCCGGGCCTGATCGCACGCGACCTCACCCCCGGCCTGCCGATCGAGCGCTACCAGTCTCCGCTTGCCGGCATCCAACAGAAGAGGCCTTCGCTTGCCAGGCCGCGCCTCTCGATTTCTCCCAACCCATTCCGGCGTCCGGCCGCTGTCACACTCGACTACCTGACGGCTGGGCAACTCGGCCACTCCGCTATTGGTATCTTCGATGCTTCCGGCCGCCTCGTCCGCTCGCTAGCCCTTCGCCAGTCGCCAACGGCCAATCGCTATTCCTGTTCCTGGGATGGTCGCGACGCCTCCGGGCGTTTCTGCTCGCCCGGCGTCTTTGTCTGCCGTTTCACTACACCCGGCATGACCGTGTCCGGGAAAGCACTGCTGGCCGAGTAGGACGTACCGTCCTACCGTTCGACTTCCGTCTTCCACGATTCCGAGTTTGGAGTCAAAGATGCCCCGCCTTGCTCGTCGCAGCGTCTACGGGAAGGCCCGTATGACCTCACCACGGCCTGTCGTCGGGCCAAGTTGGCGCAGCCGCCGTCCGCCCGCTGCGACCTGAGCTCTGCGTCGCCCGACGATACAGGCCGCCGTCGGTTGACGGGGCCACACGGCAAGGTGTCGCTTTACCGTGGCGACGGACGAGTGCGTACTTCTTGAGAGAGTCTGTCGAGGCGAGTTCACGACCATTGGCGGTGGGTAACCTGTGCATAACTAGCCAATTATGTGGATGGACGACTCCGCAGTGACTGAATAGACGTATACGCAGCTCACCGCAATGGGGTTGGCATGCCCGGCAAGTCAAGGCGTGCGACGCCATCTTCCTGAATCTCCGCGTCAAGGTACCAGCGAGGATCCGGTTCCATACCTGGCTGGCGGCGAGCCGTCGGCTGAACTGCGTGGAGAGTGGCCGGACAGCTGGTCGTCCAGTGAGCGCGGCGCTGACCTTACCTGTGAAGTGCCTGGTCAATGGGCTTGTGTGGGAAAGCAGGGCTTGGGGTGGTCAACTGCGCGGCGCGTGTGGCTTGAGTCTGTGCTTGAGCTGTCGGTCCTGGCCGGACGCCGCACTGGGTGGCCCGTACGTCTCCGATTGCCCATCAGCGAGAGCTCACGGCAGCCCACGGATGGGCTTGACTTATGGGGGATTCGGAGTACAAGTTAGTGGTATTGGAGGATGTCACTCCGGAAGACCACCGGGAGCGAGCGCTTCCGGCAAAACAGAACCGCGGAAAAGAGGAACCATGAGAAGCGGCATACTGACGGTAGTAGTGCTGGCAGTTGTCCTGGCGCTAGTCGCCGGGTGCAATCCCTTCGGGACCACCAAGACGGAATTCGCCCCTCACGGAACGCCCTTCACGCTCAACCCGAACATTGCCGTGTCCCGAATTGACGGCGACTTCTCTTCTTACAACCCGAACGGTCTGTTCCAGCTGAGCCTGTACGCCCGGTCGCTGTCCGGGGTCGTCGAGGGAGACACGCTCGTCGCCGGGCTCTTTCTGGTGTCGAAGACCGATTCCGTGCAGCATATGATCTTCGTCAAGCCGTGGGTAATCAGCGTCGGGACGATCGACACGGTCATCGCGCTCGGCTGCTACTGCTGCAACTCCGGGCTGCACGCGCCGGACTCGGTCGACGCGTACGAGATCGGCCCAGTTACCGATAACGCCAAGCTCAAGCGGATTATCGATATTGTCCGGGACAAGGACGTGACCTCGGACCTTGTAACGGTGCAAACGGCGGTTTGGCAGGTAACCGACAACGGAGAGCTGACCCAGGACATGATCGACCAGCTCAACGCGCTGCCACCCGACACCAGCCACCTCACTCGGTAGCTGCAGTCGGGGTCCGGGCCTGAGGGTGCCTAGGGATTGAGACGGAGTATGGCGGCGTTGAGGACCGCGGCGAAGCTTACCCAGGCGAGATAGGGTAGAAGCAGTGTGCCGGCCGGGACTGAGACGCGGAAAAAGAGGACGACGGTCGCGAGGATGGTCAGCCACAGGGCCACTATGTCCACCAGACCCGCGAGCGGCGAGCGCATGCCGAAGAAGAGGATCGACCAGAGCGCATTAAGTGCAAGCTGAATAAGGAACACGAGTAGCGCAAGCTTGACGCCCGGTGCGCTCAGCCCCTGCCGCCAGACCAGGAACGCCGCTACCGCCATCAGCAGATAGAGGATGCTCCAGGCCGGGCCGAACAACCAGTCCGGTGGATTGAACGCAGGCTTCTTCAAGCCCTGATACCACGTCGGGATGGCCATCGTGGTTGTCAGCGACCCTATGCCGCCGGCGGCCAGCACGACACCGAGGCTCGCGAGCAGCTTGAGAATGTTGGCCCCGTTCACCGCTAGTACTCGCCACGGTTGAAGAAGAAGACCGCGGCCGCGACGGTGAGAGCGCCGAAGCAGACGAGGAATATGAAGTCGAACACAGGCGAGTGGTAGGAGAAACCGAGCACCAACCGGCGCACGAGGTCGACACCGTAGGTCAGCGGGTTCACGCGCACGAGCACGTTCAGCCAGGCTGGCAGGTTGCGCGCCGGGAACAACGCGCCGGAAAGGAACCACATCGGCATGATGATGAAGTTCATTATCGTGCCGAAGCCCTGGAACGAGGTCATCCGGGCAGCGATCACGATGCCGATGCCGGTGAGGCCGAAGGACATCACGGCCAGAGTGATGATGAGCGGCACGATGTTGACAAGCGGCGGGTGTACGTTGACGAGCGGCGCGAGCAGGATGATTATGCAGCCCTGGATGAGGGAGAGTGTTGTTCCCGCAAGCCCCTTGCCAATGACGATCGAAGTGCGTGGCACCGGCGCGACCAGAATCTCCTTGAGGAATCCAAACTCGCGGTCCCAGATGATGCTGATGGCCGACTGGATCGAGGTGAAGATGGCGGTCATCGCGATGATGCCGGGAAAGATGAACTGGGTGTAGTTCACGTTGCCGATACCGGATGCCGAACCGCGCAAGCCGAGGCCGAGCACGAAGAGCCAGAGGATAGGCCGCGACAGAGACCCGTAGAGCTGGCTCCTTTCGCGGAAGTAGCGGATGATGTCCCGCTGCCAGACCATGCGGATGCAGGCGAGATCGATCATGCTGCCTCGGAGAACTTAGAACTCAGAATCCAGAATTCAGAAATCAGAGTCTGCGGATTCCGGAACTCTGAATTCTGGTCTCCGGACTCCGGATTCTGTACTATCCGAATCCTCACCTCCACGCTCTCCCCATTCGCCGCAGCCGGTTCTTGAGTTTGTCGTGACCGCTCGCCTCGTCGTCGCGTATCTCTCTCCCGGTCAGCTTGAGGAACACGTCCTCCAGGGTCGGCGGCCGTACGCTCACGGCGCGCACCGGTACCGATAGCTCCCTCACCAGCCCGGGGACAAATGTGGCGCCGTTCTCAACTTCGAAGTGCAGCCCGGTCGCGCCGCGCGTGACCTCCAGGCCGTGCCGCTGCCTGACTTCCGCCTCCGCCGCCGCGTCGTCCTCTGTCAAAAGGTGTATGATGTCGCCCTGCACCTGGGCCTTGAGCCTGGCCGGCGTGTCGAGCGCGATGATCCGACCGTGGTCGATGATGGCGATGCGGTCGCAGTTCTCGGCCTCGTCCATGTAGTGGGTGGTGAGGAAAAGCGTCGTTCCGCGCTCCCGGCGGAGCCTGAGCAGCCGCTCCCAGATGCGCGAGCGGGTCTGCGGGTCGAGACCGAGGGTGGGCTCGTCGAGAAACAGCACCCGCGGCGAGTGCAGCAGGCCCCGCGCGATTTCCAGCCGTCGCTTCATTCCGCCGGAGAAGTTGCGCACGAGGTCGCCCGCCCGGTCGGCAAGTTCCATCCACTCAAGCGCGTCGTCGATGCGCGACTTCACCTCTTCGCCCGGCACCTTGTAGATCATGGCGTGGAACCGGAGATTCTCGCGTGCGGTCAGCCGGTCGTCAAGCGATGGGTCCTGGAAGATGATGCCGATGGAACGGCGGACGTCCTTCTGCTGGTGGGAGACGTCGTACCCGGCTACATTGGCGCTGCCGCCGCTCGGACGGATGAGTGTGCAGAGCATCCGCACCGTCGTTGTCTTTCCTGCGCCGTTGGGGCCCAGGAATCCGAAGACCTCGCCGGTTCTGACTGCGAAGGAGACGGCATCGACCGCCGTGAACGACTTGAACCGGCGGGTCAGCCCGCTGACCTCTATCGCGGGAGTCGCTTGCGGGCTTTCGGGAGGCACGGCCGGGGACCGCCGGCTATTCGCAGCCGAGGGCCGCGAACGGAAGCGGGCTCTTGAACTCGTCCCGGCGGTATTCGGGCAGAAGCATCGGCGAGCGGCGTTCGGTCGGGACAGAGGCTGTCTTGAGTTCCGCCTCGAATGCGGCCACGTGCTGGAATCCGCTGCCGTCGAGCGTCACCGACTTCGCCGCCTCGGCTGCGGCTGTGCCGGCACGCTTGCCGAACACCAGAATGTCGAGCAGGGAGTTGCCCATGAGTCGATTCCGGCCGTGGATGCCGCCTGCCGCCTCGCCGGCTGCATACAGGTTATTCACCCCGGTTTCACCCGAATCTTTGATGATGATACCGCCGTTCTGGTAGTGCTGGGTCGGGTAGGTCAGAATCGGCTCTCTGTCCATGTAGATGCCGAAACGTTCGTACTGGTGGTACATTGCGGGCAGGTTCTTCTTCACCGCCCCCGGGCCTTTCAGGACCTCAATGAGCGGCGTATCGAGCCAGACCCCGAGCCGTCCGGTCGCTGTGGCCACGCCCAGATTCCGTCCTTTGCACTCGCGGATGATGGCCGAGGCGGTCACGTCGCGGCTCTCGAGTTCGTAGATGAACCGGCTTCCCTCGTTGTTGACGAGGTGCGCGCCCACGCCCCGGACCTTCTCGGTGATGAGCAGGCCGAATATCTGCTCAGGGTAGGCCGCGCCGGTCGGGTGGTACTGAATGGTATCGATGAACCCGAGCTTGGCCCCGGCCCGGTATGCAAGTACCAGCCCGTCCGCGGTCGCGCCATAGTGATTGGTGCAGGGAAACCCCTGGACGTGAAGCCGGCCGCAGCCGCCGGTAGCGATGATCGTCGTCTTGGCGCGGACAGTGAAATGCTCCTGGGTTTCGAGGTTCACGAAGGCCGCGCCGGTGCAGGCACCCTTCTCGTCGGTCAGCAGTTCGACCGCCACACAATACTCGACCAGTTCCAGCCCTCGATTCCGGAATTCGTCACGCAGGGTACGCATTATCTCCGCGCCGGTGTAGTCGCGCGCCGCGTGCATCCGCTTGCGCGACGTGCCGCCGCCGTGGATGCTGATCATCGTTCCGTCGGCTTCCTTGTCGAACATCACCCCCAGCTCCTCCAGCCATTCGATCACGCCCGGCGCGTCGGTGACGAGCGCCCGGGCCAGTTCCGGGATGTTCTTGAAGTGCCCGCCACCCAGCACGTCGAGGTAGTGCCGCTCGGGCGAGTCGTTCGCTTTGTCCGCCGCCTGGATGCCGCCCTGCGCCATCATCGTATTGGCATCGCCGATCCGGAGCTTGGTGACGGTGAGTACCTTGGCGCCGCGCTCCGCGGCGACGAGCGCTGCGGATACGCCGGCCCCGCCCGCGCCGATGACAAGCACGTCGACGTCGAACTTCGGATGCGCCGGGTCGAAGCGCTTCGTATCAACCAGCGGCCATGCTTCGAGCACATCGGCGATCTCGTGTGGAGTCCGGTCGCCCTTGTTCGGGCCGACCGTGAGCGCCCGCATCGAACTCTGGATATAGTCCGGGTGAAACCCGTGGAGCAGTTCCTTCTTCGGCTCGGGCCCGAGCAGCGGTATCTTGCCCTGCTTGATTCGGGCGTCGCGCGTCGCGTCGAGTCGCTTGATCGATTCCTGCATTGAAGCGGGATACATGCTAGAATCCTCCGGACAATTCAGATCGCAGATTGCAGGTTGCAGAATTCAGATTTGTCCGGCCTGGCCGTTCTGCATTTTGATATTTGCATTTTGACTTCTGCATTGGTCCTGCCCTCATGGCTCGACGTCCCGGACCTTCGTGTCGTAGAACAGCGCCGAGAGCTCGGTTTCATTCAACTTGCAGAGCTTATCGAGGCCGGGCTCGAACTTGCCCGCCTTGATTTCCTTCATCCGCTCGGCTAGGTGCGGTGACTTCGGCGCCACCTTCGCCCCGTACAGACGCCGCGCCAGCAGCCCAACATTGTAGTGGACGATCTCGGCCGGGCAGCGGGAAGCACACAGGCCGCACATGATGCAGTCGAATGACATATCGGCGACTTTGGCGATGTCGCCGCGGATGGCGGCGTTGATGTAACCCATGACGTCGATGTCCTGCGGGCAGATCTTCGTGCAGGAGTTGCAGGCTATGCAGCGCATGACTTCGGGATAGAACCGGACTAGGACCTGTGTGTTGGCCGGCTCTTTGGCGATGTCGTAGTCCTTCTTGTTGGCCGGGTAGAAGGGAATTTGGGTCAGGTACATCCCGTCCTCGACCACGGTCTGACAGGCGAGCCCGACTTTGAGCTTGTAGGAGTCCTTGGTACGGAAAACCGTGCCGCACGCTCCGCAGAACCCGCCGCGGCACCCGCACCCGCGGATGAAACGGAATCCGGCGTACTCCATCGCCTTCATTATGGTCAGGTCTTTTGGCACCTGGTACGCCTGACCCATGCAGTAGATGGTAATCAGGGACGCGGAATCGGGAGCTGGGGACTCGGGATTTGGCGACTGACGATTGGCGACTGACGACTTGCCCTCCGTCACTCCTGTCTTCTGACTTCTAGCTTCTGACTTCTGACTTCGTCCCTTCTCCGCCATGGCTAGTCCTTCTTGTACTTCGCGACTCCCTGTTCGTACAGGTCGCCGCCGAGCATGTCGTTGATGACGATGGCGGGGAAATCCTCAACCTTGAGTTCACGCACCGCCTCCGGCCCCAAGTCGTCATAGGCGATGACCTTGGCCGCTTTGATGGTCCTGGCGATGAGCGCGGCTGCGCCGCCGACCGCCGCGAAGTAGATCGCGCCGTGTTTCTTCATGGCATCCAGCACCGGCTGGGTCCGGTTGCCCTTGCCGATCATGCCGCGCAGTCCCTTCTCCATCAGAAGCGGCGAGTACGCGTCCATCCGGTACGAAGTCGTAGGCCCGGCCGAGCCGATTACCTGTCCGGGCTTGGCCGGCGACGGCCCGACGTAGTAAATGACTGCGCCGGCCAGGTCGAACGGCAGCTTTTCCCCGGCCTTGAGCGCGTCGGTCAGGCGCTTGTGGGCGAGGTCGCGGCCGGTATAGATGGTCCCGGATATCAGCACCGAGTCCCCGGCCCGCAGGTCTTTCGCGGTCTCAGTTGTCAGCGGAGCGGTGATCTTCTTTGCCATGCTCGCCTCCTACAGGGTAACCGACTTGTGCCGGGCCGCGTGGCAATTGATGTTCACGGCGCAGGGCATGGTCGCGATGTGGCAGGGGAACGCCTCGATGAAGACCGCGAGCGCGGTCACTCGCCCGCCCAAACCTTGGGGCCCGATGCCGAGCTTGTTGACGCGCTCGATCAGCTCCTTCTCGATGTCGGCATAGAGTGGGTCGGGATGGACCGAGCCGATCTCGCGCAGCAGCGAGTGCTTGGCCAGCATCGCGCACTTCTCAAACGTGCCGCCGATGCCGACGCCGACGATCACCGGCGGGCACGGGTTGGCCTTGGAGCGTGCGACCCGGTCGACGACGAACTTCTTGATGCCCTCGGCGCCGTCCGCGGCCGACAGCATCTTCACCTCGGACATGTTCTCGCTTCCGCCGCCCTTGGGCTGGACGACGATCTCGAGTCCGTCGCCGGCAACGATGTCGGTGTAGATGATTGCCGGCGTGTTGTCCTTGGTGTTCACGCGCCGGAGCGGGTCTTTGACGATCGACTTCCGCAGGTAGCCGTCCGTGTAGCCCGTGACCACGCCCTGCTGGATGGCATCGTAGAGCTCGCCGCCCTGCACCCTGACGTCCGAGCCTACCTTCAGCCAGACCACGGCCCAACCGGTGTCCTGGCAGATGGGCATCATCTCCGTGCGGGCGATCTGCTCATTGTCGAGGAGCTGGCTCAGGATGTCCTTACCGGCCGGCGACTCCTCGATCTTCAGGCCGTCCTTGAAGGCCTGCACGACGTCGTCGCCGAGCAGGCAGTTGGCGTCAATGCAGAGCTTCGCAACCGCGTCCTTGATCGTCTCGAACTGAATCTCTCTCATGCTTCGCCTCTGTTCTCCGGGGTCAATCTGCAATCTTCAGTCTGCGATCTCAAATGCCTAGAGCGCGTGTTCCAGCACCCATACTTCCGGCGCCACCGGCAGCTTGGCCGTGCTCAGCTCGACCTCGGCCTGACCCAGCCGCCTCACATTCGCCTGTCCGCGGGTGAATTCCCCGACGCCGGTTATGCTGAAACCCAGCTTGTCGGTCTTGTAGTGCATCGGGATGGTGACCCGTGCCGCAAGTTGGGCTGCGACCTTGCGCGCCCCGGCCGCGTCCACCGTGAAAGTGCCGCCGACCGGCACCAACAGCACATCGACCCGGCCGATTGCTGCGGCCTGCTGTGGAGTCAGGACGTGCCCGAGGTCGCCGCAGTGGCAGACTCGCAGTCCCTCGGCCTCGAACACAAACACCGTGTTCCGGCCGCGCCGCGCGCCCTTGTTGTCGTCATGGAACGTTTCAATCCCGGTGATGCTGACCGACCCGGCCTCGGAACTGCCCTCACCTTCGAATACGTTCGGCTTGCCGGGAAGCCCGGATACGCCGTCGTGGTCCTGATGGTGGTGACTGACAGTTACCGCATCAGCCGCTTCGCGGATCGAACCGTACTTGATGTTCCCGTCGAAACTGCCCGACACATACGGATCGGTGATGATGCGCGTGCCGTCCGACGCCGTCAGCAGGAACGCCGAGTGTCCGAGCCACTTGATGCGCATGCCCTCAACCTTCCGGCTGGCTGTCCGTGTTAGTCCCTGTCAGCCGTTTCGGTCCTATGCGGTCGGGACAACCGTGACTCGCCGCTTGTCCTTGCTCGCGCGCTCGAACTTCACCGTGCCGTCGACCAGGGCAAACAGCGTGTCGTCCTTGGCCCGACCGACGTTCGCTCCTGGGAGGATCCGCGTGCCGCGCTGGCGGACGATGATGCAGCCGGTCGTGATTTGTTCGGAACCGAACGCCTTCACGCCCAGCCGCTGGCCCGGGCTATTCCGGCCGTTCTTGCCTGAGCCGCCGCTCTTCTTATGTGCCATATAGCATTCTCCTTAAGCAGGTTATGAAGCAGGATTGCTATTATAGCCACCGGCGCCGGAAGAGTCAATCGGCCCGGGAGGTTACCCTCAGGTCCAGCCTTGACTTCTCGACGAGAACTCCTAGCTTATAGGCACACACAAAGGAGACTACATGGAAACCAGTGCAGTTCTACCCGCGCCTGATGACGCCGCCCGCAGGAATGCTAAGGGCATGGCCGGTTGGGTGAAGTTCATGGGTATAATGAGCATCATCGGCGGCTGTCTGCAGGCCCTGACGATTTTTGGTCTCGTCATCGCCTGGCTGCCGATCTGGATGGGCGTGGTCCTGACCAAGGCCGGGTCCAAGGCCGGAGAATATGCCGACAAGGGAGACTTCGCTTCGCTCGATGGTATGACCGGTCAACTCAAGACCTACTTCACCATTTCCGGCGTCATGGTAATTGTTTCATTCGGCCTGTCGATAGTGTTTGCTGTCGCGTGGTTCGTGCTGATGGGGCTCGGAGTCTTCTCGTCATCGAGCCTGATGGAGTACTTCAACCGGTACCGGTAGTCCATCCCGGATAACAAGACAGCGGCGGCACTGGTGAACCGCCGCTGTTCTTCTTAGGTGCTACTGCCGCAGATATTTGTCGGGTGCGGCCGCAAACTCGTCCCTGCAGCTCGCGGCGCAGAAGTAGTAGGTCTTTCCTTTGTGGTCGTAGCTGCAGGCTGCGTCTTCCTTGGTTACGTTCATCCCGCACACAGGGTCGAGGTTGCCCTTTTCGCTCTGTTCTTTGTCTTCTTCCATTTTGTCCTCCACCTATTCGACCGCCCTGAGCGACGTCCGATTCACGCGGACTGGTGTTCGGCCAGCCAGCGGCGGACCTTGGGCAACCAGGCTGTCTTGATGTCGGCCGCAACCCAGCGGCCGACGATCTCGTTCCCGTCGGTGGCTACGACCAGCGGCGGTGTGTCGGTCCAGTCGTACCACGCGAAGTCAGCCAGATTCTCGGGTGTGGCCGCAGTCCCTTCGACGTACCTGACTACAGGTGCGACGCCGGCCCGGCTCAGCACGTCCTGGGCCTTCTTGCAGAGCTCGCAATGCTCTTTGGCAAATACCTGAAAGTTCAAATTTTCCTCCGGTTACGCGATGAGACTACAAACTAGTCCTCTCGCGCGCGAAATCAAGCGTCGATGCAAAGGAGGCCGTCAACCCGCTCCGGCCGCCGCGCCCACGGCCGTTCCTCTTGTATCCGCCTCTGCCTGCAGCCGGTTTTCCGGACATCCAGCGAAGTATGCCAGACTCTTGACCCCGCTCACATTATTGAAGGGGGATGGAGTCCGACCCGGCGGCTTGACCGTGACGCCTAGGTCGTCTAGAATTGATCAATCCTCAAGTCGAGGCGCACAAACCGCCGCGTCCGCTTCTGTTGCACGCGGCATACGGAGGTAGCTAGTGAACAGAGTCCATGTTGCGGCGATCCTGGCGTTGCTGACGGCGCTCGCCCCGGCCCTGCCCAGCTACACCGGGTACTCAGGTGCGCCGGGGACGACCGGCACTTGCGCTGGTCAGTGCCACGGGTCGGGCACCGGCACCATTCATGTTGTCGGATTCCCCGCTGCCTACGAGCTGGGCCAGAGCTACGTGATCAGTGTCTTCAAACAGAGCGGCAGCTCGATCTCCAACTTCAATGCTTCGGTCCGCGTCGGCACCGGCTCGCAGACGGCAGGCACCATCACCGCCGGGTATCGGACCGCAACCTACAGCACCGGCTCCGAACCCAACGGCATGCATCTATCCAGTAACGACCAAGACTCCAGTACCTTCAGTTGGCAGGCTCCGGACACGGCGGTCGGTGACGTGAAGCTGTACGTGGCCGGGCACCAGGGCAATGAGGGTGGTCCCAATACCGTAGTCGTCCTGACTTCATCGCCGATGACCGGCGTCAGCGAAGGTGCGCGTCGGCCGCTGGGTCTCATGCTGGCGTTGAAGCCGACCGTTGCCGCGGACCGGGTCGAAGTCAGACTGTCGGTCCCAGCCGCCTCCCGTCCTTCGCTCCGCGTCGTTGACCGGGGCGGCCGACTCGTCGCAAGGATCAACGTCCCGGAATCAGCACAGTCGATTGTCTGGCGGCCGCTCGACTGCGAAGGCGAGCGCCTCGCTGCCGGTACCTATCTGGTCATTCTCCAGGAAAACGGAGAACGGCTGGTACGCAAGTTGGTGCTAGAGTAAGCCCGTTGGTCAGTCTCTTGCGCCGGGGCGGGTCCTTGCTCGCCTCGGCGCTGGTTTTGGCCGCCGCCATCGGCAGCCTGTTCGGACCCGAACCGGTGCAGAAGCTGGTTGGGGCGCCATGGTTCCTGGTCGGAACCGGCATCGTGGTGCTCGCGAGTCTGCTCGCCGGATTCGTTGCCGTCTCGCGCCGTTCCTGGGTGAGCGCGGTCCAGCATCTCGCGCTCGTGGTCGCGCTCGTCGGCGTGGGTGTGAACCAGAAAGCCGCGCGCAGCGGCTATCTCTTTCTTGAACAGCGGGCGGGCTTCAGCAACTTCTCTCTCAGCCACGACTTGCGTCGCGTGGAAGAGCTGCCGAAGCCGCTCGCACTGGATTCGCTGACATCGGTCAACGCGAAGGCATTCCAGCCCGCGCCGGCTGCGTGGGTAACCATCGCCGAGCGGCGCTCCCGACCGGTGACCCACAACCATCCGCTGAGCCTGGCCGGCCGACAGGTACTCCTGTCGCAGATTACGGCACCAGGGTTCCTCAGTGAGTATGAACTCTTGCTGGACGGCGAGGAGTACCTGTTGCTGCACAATCAGGTCAACGAACCATCACCCGGCCTCCGCCTCTGGAGCTTCGCCTACGACGCCGATGTCGGCCGCGTCGGCCTCGTGCTTGGAGATGAGCAACGCTGGCTCGGAATTGGCGAAAGTGCCATGGTCCAAGGCCGTTCACTGAAACTCCTTTCCGCTGCGTTCGCGGCCAACGTCGGCGCCGTTTTCATCGTGAATGACGCACGATACCGGTTCATCGTCTTCGTCGGGTTCGGTCTTGCGTTGCTCGGGCTGCTCCCGCCGCTGTTCAGAAGGGAAGTGCGGTGACCGGCCCGGGCCTGCTCTATCTTGCTCTTGCCGGCTATATCGCCGCCGGGGTCGCGGCCGGAATTGCGCGCGGCCGGCATCGGCTCGGCCGCATGTCCGGAGCAAGCACGGTCGCATCGGCCGTCGGGCTATGTTTGCACCTTGCATTCATGCTAGCGCGCACCCTGTCCATGGGCTTCCTGCCGTTCGCGTCGCGCTTCGAGTCGATGGCCCTCTTCGCCTTGGCGGTCCAGACTACGGGCCTTGTCGTCTACCTTGCGACTCGGCAGCACTCGGCCAAGCTCGGGACCGACGCCGCGAGCGCCGTGCTGTTGCTCGGGGCGCTGATGCCGTTCGGGTTCCATCCGGGCGGCGGCCTGAACCCGATCCTCAACAGTCCCTGGTCCGCTTTCCACATCGCCGTCGCCTTCGGCGGCTACGGCTGCTTCACTGCCGGCTTCACCTGGAGCGTCGCCCACCTCTTCGACCGCACCCTCGACCTCAATCCTGTTGTGCCGCGACGGCTGGCCCTAGCCGGGCTTTTGTTGCTCGGCGCCGGTATCCTGACCGGAGCGATGTGGGCCGACTCGTCGTGGGGTACCTATTGGGGCTGGGACCCGAAGGAATCCTGGGCGCTGCTGACGTGGACCGTGATGATGCTCTACGTCCATCTCGCCGGCCGGCGGCCCTCCCGGTACTTCAACGGGATCTGCTACGGCCTGGCTTTTGCCGTAATGATGTTCACATTCATCGGCATCAACCTCCTGAAGTGGGGGTTGCACCGCTACTGAGACAGCCAAAACGGAGGAGTGCACATGAGACTGAACACCGTCCTAGTTCTCGTCACAGCCACATCGCTGTGCTTTGCGTCGGCGACCTACACCGGCTACTCCGGCGCGCATCCGCATCATCGGCCGGACCGGTCGCGTCGCCGCCCGGCTTGCCGTCAGCGTCGGGTCAGACCAGGCGCTGGCCTGGTCGCTGATTGACAGCCGCGGGCGTGGGCTCGCAGCCGGGACCTACAACGTGACGTTCGCAACTCGATGTCTGTACCGGGTGGTCAAGTTCACGGTCGCGGCTCGCTAGTTGACGGCTGCCCCGCCGACTGCTATCCTCAGCTTCAACGTGCAAGAAACGATTGAACGGACCTTGCGTGGCATCGGCCGGCCCTACGAACGTCTGCTCGAGCTCAGGGGCTCGCGCCGGCTGTTTCTGGTCGGCGGCACGATCCGGGACATCCTCCTCGGGCGTGAGCCGACCGATTTCGACTTCGCGGTATCAGGCTCGGGGCTCGAGTTCGCGTCCGCCTTTGCCCGCAAGGTCCACGGCAGCCTGGTTGTCCTCTCCGAACCCGACGACGAAGCCCGAGTCATCTATCGTCGGGATCTGACCTTCGACTTCAACGGCTTCGGGGACAAGACGATCGAGGACGACATCCGCCGCCGTGACTTCACCGCCAACGCCCTTGCTGCGGAAGTACTGCCTGATGGAGTCGGCCTGCTCGACGTCGTCGCCGGTAGAAGAGACATCAAGGAGCGGCTGCTCCGGCCGGTAACCGGAGATTCGCTGAAGCTCGACCCGCTCCGTCTGCTCCGCGCCATCCGCATCGCACTCGAACTTGACTTCCGCATCGACGACTCGGTGTTCGACCTCGGCCGTGACGTCACGCTCAAGCAGACCGCCCCGGAGCGCATCGGCGCGGAGATGCTCAGGATCATGGAATGCCCCGGCTCCTACACTTACGTCCGCAAGCTCTTCGAACTCGGCCGGCTTCAGGATATACTGCCCGAACTCGTCCCCCTGCTTGAGGATGAAGACCTGCGCGAGCATTCGCTCCGGACTTACTACAAGGTCGAGGAAATCGTATCCGAAGACTCCTTTTTCCGTCGCTTCGAGCCGGAATGGACGGACTACTTCGACCGATGGGGCTTCACCGAAGTACAAAGCGAAAAGGACAAAGGTCAAAGTCCGGAATCGGACGAGCCGACCGACGGGCCCAGCCAATCAGCAATCCGCAATCGGAAATCTGAAATGCCCCTGCCCTTCCGCCGTGGGCTCCTGAAACTGGCGGGCCTGCTCCACGACTTGGCCAAGCCCGAAACCCGGTTCATCAATGTCCAGGGCGAGATGCACTTCTACGGCCACGATAGCCTCGGGGCGCGTGCCGCCGGCAAGATCGGGCGCGACCGGCTACGTCTGTCTCGCGCTCAGACCGCAATGCTCTCGACCCTCGTCGCTGAGCATATGCGGCTTCACCTGCTCGCCACCGCGCCGGGCCTCACCGACCGGGCAGTGCGCCGGTTCTTCCGTGACCTTGGCGAAGAAGCGTTCGGCCTGATGATACTCTGTTTCGCCGATGGTTGGGCCACCGCCGGCCGCACCGGCCACCTCGAGGACACGATAGCCCGGATGATTGACCAACGCCGGGCCGAGGCTGCGAAACTGAAAGTCAAGCGGTTTGTCACCGGCAACGAGCTGATTGCCCTCGGCCTGAAACCGGGCCCTGCCTTCAAGGTGATCCTGCAGGAACTCGAAGACCTGCAGCTCGAAGGCGTGATATCCAGCACCGAACAGGGGCTGGACTACCTGAAAGCACATCTCCCTGCGCTAGGCGCAGGGAATTCTCAATGACTAATTGCCAATTCCTAGTGAATAACCAAGCCGACGATGCCCCTCGGCGTTGGTCATTAGGAATCAGGTATTAGGAACTCCCTGGTGGAACACAGCTTCGTCTACGGTCCTGTTCCCTCCCGCCGCCTCGGCCTTTCACTTGGCATCAACATCACGCCGTTCAAGACCTGTACGCTCGACTGCGTTTACTGCCAGTGTGGCAGGACCACGAAGAAGACGCTCGAACGCCGCTCCTTTTTTCCAGTCGAGGAAATCCTTGCTGCGGTCCGTTCCGCTGTCCGCCCCTCACCCCTTAACCCTCATCCCACGCCTCCCGATTTCCTGACGTTTTCCGGTGAAGGAGAGCCCACTCTCAACCGGGACATCGGCCGGCTCATCCGCAGTCTCAAGCGGGCGTACGCCATCCCGGTCGCGGTCATCACCAACTCGACGCTGATGCCCGACCCCCAAGTCCGGCGCGACCTCTACGCGGCCGACCTCGTGGTGCCGTCGCTCGACGCGGCGGACCAGCGCACATTCGCCCGCGTCGACCGCGGCCACCGCGACCTGTGTGTCGCGGATATCATCGTCGGGCTGAAGTCCTTCCGCCGCTACTACCGCGGTAGGATGTGGCTGGAGATAATGCTGGTGAAGGGCATCAACGACTCGGTTGAGCACGTCGTGGCCTTGCGCAAGGCGGTGTGGGAGATAGGGCCCGACCGTGTCCAACTCAATACCGTTGTCCGACCGCCGGCCGAGGAGTCTGCCATACCGATGCTGCACGACGACCTCGAGCAGATACGATGCCTGTTCGGGCCAAACACCGACGCCGTGGAGACCACCGCATCTCCGTCGGTGCAGGCGCAGATTCCCAGGCGCAGATCCCGAGGAAGGCCGGACGCGGCGATTGCCGCTACGGTCGCGGGCCGGCCGGTGACTCGCGCCGACCTTGCCGACGCGCTCGGAGTTTCGCCTAGAATCCTGGACTCCGCTCTGCGCCGGCTACTGCGCGCGAAGCGCATCCGGCAGGTCGACTTTTGGGGCAAGACTTTTTACGAACCGGCCTAGACCGCCGGGTTTGCCCTTGTAGACCGCCAGTCCGGCAGGATTCCACCGCCAGGACACAGAGCGGACTGACGACCGGCGCTTTCTGATTTCCGAATTCTGGTATCTGGCTTCTGGATCATCCGGACCCGGCCTCCTCGCGGCCTACGGCCGCGACGATTACCCGCCTCAGGTCCTGGTCGGAACGGGTTCGATCGGGAACTCGTCCTCGGGTTCCGGTCTGGGGTTGCGGCCGGCGAACGAGGCGTACAGAAACAGCGCGACGATGATAGCGACCACCAACATCCACACCGTCCGCGATGTGCTCTTCATCGGCGCTTGGACAATTCTAGGACAATCTGACTACTGTGTCAATCAGGATGATTGGATCATCCGACTCTTGCAGCGGACCTTGCCCAATGCCGCTGCGCCGGCCTGCGACCAGCCCTGCGCTCCCAGACGCCCAGATGTTGTCGCACCCGGGACTGCGCGGAAGCAGCGTCGCAGTCCAGGATACCCAACGCCATTGAACCGGTCGGCCTTTCACTGCCGAGCTTGAAGTACACCAGCCAGCATCGCTGCCATTGTCCACGCACTCTGCACTGGCCGAGATACGCCACTGAGACGACTCGGCCTCGCGTATGAGGCAGGACAGCACCGGGTCCAGTTCCACCGAGCGGACTGCAGTCACCGTGCGTCGATCGTCCGGGCGGCGGGACAGGAAACGGTAGCGGGAATTGCAGCTCCTGCGAAAGATGACTCCGGAGGCTGACTTCATTAACCACCGAAGAGCAAGACATGTGCCACGATACGCCCGACGGTGGCGTGAGATATGTTCTTCACTTGCGGGCACAGCACTAGCTTCCAGCATCTAGCTTCTGACGTCGGTTGTTCGGTGCTGTCCCGCGCTTCGGGCAGAGCCGGCTGATCGGGCAGACCGGGCAGAGCGGCTGTCGCGGGCGGCAGATGGTCTGTCCGAGCGCGACCAGCAGGTGATTCCAGTCTTTCCACACGCGGCGGGGCAGTACTTCCATCAGTGCGCGTTCAGTCTCAATCGGCCGCGAGGTTCGGGCCAGGTCGAGCCGGTTGGTGATGCGCTGGACGTGAGTGTCCACTGCGATGGCCGGTAGACCATATCCCTGGCTGAGGACGATACTGGCAACCTTGCGGCCAACTCCGGGTAGTTCCAGCAATTCCGTCATGGTCCGCGGCACCTTTCCGCCCCAACGCGTGACAAGCATCCGTGCGAGTCGCGGCAGCAGTTGCGCTTTTGTGCGATAGAAACCGACCGGGAAGATGAGTTTCTGGACTCGGGTCGGGTTCAGCCGGGACAAGACACCGGGGTCGCGAGCCAGCCGAAAGAGACGGGTCGAGGCCGCAGCCGTTACGGGGTCCTGCGTGCGCGTGGATAGGACGGCGGAGACGAGAATCCGGAACGGGTCCTGCTGCGGCATCTGTTTGACCGGAGCGTTCATCTGCGGATAGGCGCGGCGCAGGATGGTGTTGATCTGAAGCGCCTGGCGGCGACGGTCAGCGAGGAACGTGGCGCGGCCGGGGGATTTGTTCAGACGCCGATGAGCTTGAGCCCGACCAGGAACGTCATCGTGAGCATGAGCGCGACAGCGGCAATCATGATGGTGGCATGCCAGCGCATGTGCGGTGGCGTCTGGCCCGGCTTGCTACGGGTGAAAGTCAGGAGCGCGGCTCCGAGTGCCATTATTAGAACGACAATCGAAACCGTCTTGTGGCCGGAGAGCTCGACTCCTTTGTGAATGCCGCGGAGGCCCATGTTGACGAACAGCCCCATGATGAAGTTGGCGATGCAGAGCAGCAGGAAGGCGATTGAGCGGCTGCGCTGGCGTCGCATCGGGAAGTCCCAGTCGCTGACCTTGGAGAGGCTGGTCTGGGCGGTCACCAGACCAAGCGCGAGCGTGCCGATCGCGAGAACCGGATGGATGAAGCCGTACCAAGGCATATCTAGGAAGTGACGAATGACGAATGACGAATGGCGAATCGCATGTCAGTCGACAAGGAAACCGACACGGCAGCGGCTGAGGAGTTCCAGGTTCGACTTGGAGCCGTGAACCCGCGCCGCGTCGGCCTGGCTGATGACCAGATCGCAGTAGTTCGTGCCGGCGACCGCCAGGGCCCGAACGACGAGCGGGTTTGACCCGATGCGCTCGGCAGTCAGGGCCTGGTTTCGGTCGTAGAAGTAGCCGACCAGGCCGTACTGCGTCACCTGCTCCGGTATCGCGAAGTCCGTGCTGAAGACGTCGTCGCCGGACTCCGTGACCACCTGAGGGAAGAGCGCGGGCCGGGATTCCAGTCCCTTGGCGTCAATCAGGATGCCGGTGTAGGAGGAGGGATCCCCGGTATCGTAGGGGACGAGCTCCACCCCGGCGGGTGGTTCCTTGCCTTCGGGCCAGGGCTGGCCGCAGCACGGACACGCGGTGCGGCCCAGCAGGTGCGGGGTGCTTCTTACCGGCAGTATCAACTCGAGCACGGCGCCGGTCAGCGGGAACCCAATCTCGGTGGAAACCGTGCCGTCCGACAGGTATTTGGTACCCAGGCGTTCGCTGGTGAGGTTCATCCGCTCCAGCCGGCGCTGCACCAGCGAATGGGAAGAAAGGTAGGAGCCGACCGTCCAGTCGCGGTCATAGTAGGCGGCCCTGAGGGTCTGCAGCATACGTTCCTTCAGGACGTCGGTGCTCTGCAGGGTGCGGGTCCCGGAGTCGATGCTCACGACCACGACTGACTGACTGGAGAAATCCAGCGAGTCGGCGGCCGCCGATGCAGCCAGGACAACCAGCAGTGGAACAAAGTAACGCACGATAGCTCCTTTTTGCACAAACGCCAAGCAGATCTGCAAACCGCCGGGAAAGTAAGAAGCGGCCAACGGGAATCGAACCCGTGTAACCGGCTTGGGAAGCCGGAGCTCTACCCCTGAGCTATGGCCGCAGTGTCAGCCTCAAGCCTCAAGCTGCAGGCTGCCGGCTGACCAAGCACCCGGTCCGGAGGCTTGGGAAGCCGGAGCTCTACCCCTGAGCTATGGCCGCAGTGTCATGGCCTTGGGACGGAGCCAGAAGGCAGAAGCGAGAAGCTAGGACGCCGAGCGATTGCGGCACTTCTGACATCTGACCTCTGCCACCTAGCCTCTGACTTTGCCCCTGAGCCATACCAACGGCGAACGAGACAATACTAAGCCCGGCCAGTCCGCTGTCAAGCGAATGCCGAGTCTAGAGAGGTCTCGGTGCCGCGGTCTTGACCCATTGTGGGACCAGGCTAGACTTAGAACCGAGGCGAATCGTCGACCGCGAAGTCCTAGCAGCAAAGAAGGTAGCATGAGACTCAAAGCTGGTCTGGCCTTAATGGCGGCGCTGATGCTGGCGCCGTCGGCCGCGTTCGCCGTACTGATGGTCGGCGACGCCGCCCCTGATTTCACACTTCCCGACTCGGCCGCGACGCCGCACAGCCTGTCCGACTTCCGTGGGCAGGTGGTGGCGATTCTTGGCTGGGCCAGTTTCTGACCGTCCTGCCGCGCGGAGTTGCCGCGCCTTGGCACCATGCAGGTCGACTATGGCCCGCACGGCTTCACCTCGATGCCGATCAACATCCAGGATGACTGGGACATAATCAAGTCGTATGCCCGGCAGCACCCGGGCCTCTACCTCAAGGACAACGGTTCATTCTGGAACACATACAAACAGACCAACGCTGTCCCGCTCAACTACGTGATCGACACGGCAGGTATCATCCGCTACGTCGTCGAGGGCTGGAACGAGGCCGCGGTGCGAGCGGTAATCGAGCAGTACCTCCCGGACGTGATTGAGCACGACGTCGGTGTGGTGCGTTTGATGGCGCCGACCGGCAGCGCCGATTCAGGTACGACCATCGTCCCGGCCTGTTCGCTGCGCAACTACCGGAGCTTCGCCGAGACGTATCCGGTGCGGATGCGAATCGGCACGAGCTACGACACGACGGTCACGATCACCAGTCACCAGCCGGGCCAGACGGTGTACGTCGAGTTCCCGCAGTGGACGACAGCGGAGCGCGGGCAATTGGCAGTGGCCTGTACGACCGAGCTGGCCGACGATGACATCGGCAGCAACAACGCCGCGACGAGCACAGTCATGGTGAACGTCGACGACATCGCGGTGAGTGCGATACTCGCGCCCGCCGACACCGCGGAGTTGGGCCGCGGTGTTGTGCCTGCGGTTGAGGTCAGGAACCTCGGCACGCTTTCGGATATGGCCCGGGTGAGGTTCTACATCAGCGACTTCTACTACGACACCGCCAGGGTCTCGTTGCAGCCGGGCAAGACCGATACGGTAGTACTCGACATCTGGACGCCCGCGCTGCTCGGCGCCTTCCCGGTCCGCTGCACGTGCGCGACCATTCGGACAGACCAGGTGACGTCCAACAACGAGCTGTCGCAATCGGTATTCGTGCAGCCCGCCGGCATCGAGGAGCAGCCGGCCGGCAACGCGCGGTTCACGCTCTTCGGCAGCAGCCAGAACCCGGCGCGAGCGGGTGCGACAATCCGCTATGCGCTGGAGGAGACGTCGCCGGTCGACCTGCGCATCTTCTCCGCGACCGGCGAGCTGGTGAGAGTGCTTGAGACCGGTGTCCAGCCGGCCGGTCCGCACCGGGCGCTGTGGGACGGCAAGGACGAGCTCGGCCGCCCGGTCGGGCGCGGCACCTGGTTCTGCCGGATGATAGCCGGCAGCTTCCAGGCAGTGAGCAAGCTGACGACCATCGAGTAGACCCGACCGCCTCTTTCCTTGCGAGACCCGGGGGTATCCCGGGTCTCGCCGCGTCGGGAGCGCGGTCGCCGGTTGCCTTCGCGCCCAAATCAGTCTAGACTGTCAGCCTTGCCGAACCATCGACTCGACCGGCTCACGCTACTCGACGTTTTGCTTATAGCTGCGCTGCTTGCGCTACCCGGGTGGGCACTGGTCAGATCGTGGCGGGTCGCGCGGAAGCAGCCGGTCGCCTACGTCTACCAGAACAGCCGATTGCTCGGCGCATACCAGCTCGACCGCGACCAGGAGATCATCATCGGTGACCGGGCCCGGCCGGACATGAGAATCGAAATCAGGGGCGGCGCAATCCGGGTCGCCGAGTCCGACTGCCCCAAGGGAGTGTGTAGACAGGCCGGTTGGGTGCGTACGCCCGGCCGGTCAATCGTCTGCGTGCCGAACCGCGTGCTCATCGAACTCAAGGGTGAGCCTAAGGACTACGATGCTGAAAGCTACTGAGGACAGGGCGGAAGATGGTATCGTTCGGCTGGCGATGCTGGTGGCTTGCGCGGCGGTGCTGCAGGTGGCCGAGTCGCTCTTCCCGCACCCGCTGCCCGGGGTCAGGCTCGGCCTGGCCAATATCATCACGGTCATCGCGATGGTCTACATCGGCGCGGGCTGCGCGATACAGCTCGCGGTGCTGCGTACGCTCATGAGTTCAATGGTGCTCGGTACGTTCCTGACGCCGACGTTCGTGTTGTCTTTCTCCGGAGGCGTCGTGAGCGCGCTGGTGATGGTACTGCTGTTCCGGCTCTCAGGTCGCGGGCCGTTCTCGTTCGGACTCATCGGCATCAGCGTCGGCGGGGCGGCAAGCCACATCATGACCCAAGTTGTGCTCGTCTACCTGCTGTTCATACGGTCCAGCGGCGTGCTCTGGCTCTGGCCGTGGCTCTGCCTGGCGGCGGTGGCCACGGGTGTGCTCACCGGCCTGATTGCGGTCCAGGCGCTGCGGCGACTTGAGGATGGGGCTCCGGGCGCCAGGGGTTCCGGGGTTCCGGCTTCCGGATACCTCGACACGCAAGCTCGACCTCAACCTTCTGCTCTGGCCCGTCTGCGGCCGGAGTTCAAGATTACCGGGGTCGTGGTCCTCGGTCTCGCCGTCGTCGTGTTTTCGGATTACCGGTTGTACCTCGTGGTCTTTGGGCTGCTCGTCGTTTTCTCAGCCTTGGGACGAGTGACTGTCGGCCGCCTGATCGCCCGGCTGAAATGGGTGTGGCTCTTCGTGTTGGCCGCGTTCGTGACGCCGGTTGTCTTCTCGCCTTGGGGGAAGGTGTTTTTCACAATCGGGCCACTGCGGCTTACCGGCCAGGGGCTGTCCGCCGGAGCCGTCTTCGCCGCGCGTATCTTGCTGTTGTTCTTCGCAACGGTCGTGCTGGCCCAGACAACTGCACCGCACGAGGTAGCGGCCGGGTTGGAGAAGCTTCTCAGGCCGCTGCGGGTCTTCCGGGTTGAGTCCGGCGGACTGGCGCGCTCACTCAGCCTTTCGTGGTCGTACTTCCCGCAGTTCCAGCGGAGTATCCGGCAGATGGTCAACCAGAACCGAGGCCGGAATGGCTGGCTGAACCGGGTCGTCCATTTGCCCGGCGACATTGTGGCGGACATGTTCAGGCTGGCGGAACAGGGCGCCGTCTCGACGCAGGACATGACATCGTGACCGGACCAAGGCTGTTGCTTGCTTGCGCCGCTCTGCTGTCGGCGGTGTCGTGCCGTCCGGGTCCGCCGGCCGTTCGCAAGCAGAGCCGGCTGCTGATGGATACCTACGTGACGATTCAGACGCCGGGGCGAGGGCCGTCGGTCGATTCGGCAATCGAGGCTGCCTTTGTCCGTCTTGACGAGATCAGCCGGAAGTTCAATCATCTGGATACCACCAGTCCGGTCTATGCTTTCAATGTCCGCGAAGTTCCGCTAACCGACCCGGAGATTGTCGAGGTAGTACGGGCGGCCATCGATGTGAGCGAGGCCTCGGGTGGGGCGTTTGACATCACGGTCGAGCCGCTGGTCAGGCTCTGGGGCTTCTACGGTGATCACCCGGCGGTGCCGGAGCAGCGGCGGATAGACTCCTGCCTCAAGCTGGTCGGATACCGGAATCTCGCCGTCGAATCCGGCCGGGTGACGAAACGCAGTCCCGAGACTCGGATTGACCTTGGTGGAATCGCCAAGGGCTACGCGCTCAGCGAAGCGGCGCGAATACTCAGAGCCCGCGGTGTGCAGTCCGCCATCATCGACATCGGCGGGGACGTTTTCGCAATTGGGAGGAAGGGCAAGGAGAAGTGGAGAGTCGGGGTGCGCGACCCGCGGGGCGATAGCGTCTTGGCAGTGGTGGCGGCTGAAGACCTGGCGGCGGTGACATCGGGTGACTATGAGCGGTTCTTCTGGGGTATGTCCCTGGTCGGTTCGGGACACGATCCCGATTCCTCGAAGGAATCGGGTCATGTCCCACACGACAGCGTCCGCTTCTGCCACATCATCGACCCGGCGACGGGTCGGCCGGTGCGAGGCGCGGCCAGCGCCACGGTCCTGATGCGCGACCCGCTGACGGCACAGGGTTGGTCCAAGGTGCTCTTCATCCGCGGCAGGGACGCGCTGCCCCTCATCGGCCAGGTGGGCGGGATTCAGGGATTGCTCGTAACCGACAAGCAGGAGGTCATCAGTTCTGCGGGCTGGCCGTTCGGGGCAGAAGACACCGGTACACAGTGAGTGATGTCCGGCTGTTGACATGAACTGCAGAGAGCATATTCTCACGTTCAGTATGAAGGGAGCAGCGGGAAAGCGGCAGTAGTCTACTACAGCAGATACGGGCACACGACCAAGGTCGCAGAGGCCCTGGCGCAGGCATTGGGCGCGGAGATGCGCCGGATCGAAGAGAAGAAGCAGCGTGGATTCCTGAGGATGGGTTGGGGCTCGGTGACCAACGCCCGGTTTGAGATCAAACCCATGGACCTCGACTTCAGTGGATACGACACAATCGTCCTTTGCATGCCCGTCTGGGCCGACAAGCCCGCCTGCCCGGCGCGGACGTTTCTGCGCGACGCGCGGCTCGATGGCAAGAAGGTGCACCTGCTGATTTCCACCGGCGGCGGCGAAATCGACAAGCCGGTGGCGGTAGCCGCGGCCGACCTGGCGAAGAAGAACGCCACGGTCGGCGTGACCGCCCGGGTCATCGCGGGCTTTGGGCGGAAGTACGCATCCGACGGAGAACTGGAACAGGCGGGCCGCGAGTTCGCGGCGAAGGTGAAGGGGGCCGGTTCCTGACCGAACCCGGAGTTCCAACTCCCGACGACCGCGGCCTGGTGCTGCGGGCACAGGCCGGCGACATGGCGGCGTTCGAAGAGTTGGTGCGCCGGCACCAACACGGGCTGTTTTCCTACCTTTACCGAATGTGCCGGAACACCAGCGACGCCGAGGAGATGGCGCAGGTCGCGATGGTGAAGGCGTGGGAGAAGCTCGGTTCTTTTCGCGGCGCTTCGAGCTTTAAGACCTGGTTGTACCGTATCGGCACCAATCTCTGCTTCAACCTGCGTACCCGGAGAAAGCCGACGGAGGAGCTGTCTGAGACCATGGCCGCGCCCGATGCGGCCCGGCCGGAACAGGCCTTCCAGCAGAAGGTCCGCGAGGAAGTCGTGCAGCGGGCGCTGGGACGACTTCCTGCCGACCAGCGAGCCGCCCTGGTGCTGTCGGTCTACCAGGATATGAGCTACCGGGAGATAGCCGAGACGATGGGCAAGAGCGTGCGGGCGATTGACTCGCTGCTGTTCCGCGCCAAGACGAACGTGCGCAAGGTCCTGGCCCAGGACCGGGCAAAGGGGATCATTTAGGAAATGGCGAATTCCGAAGGTCGAATCACGAACGTGTTGGTCCCATTCCGAATCCGCAGGAGATCAGGAGGATAACGTGTCTAATCGTTCGATGAATTGCGGACAGGTGAAACGGCTGCTACCTCCCTTCCTAGACGAAGAGCTGTCGGGCAGGGTGCGGGAAAGCATCGCCTCCCATCTCGCATCCTGCCCGGCCTGCCGCACCGAGCTGGAGGCACTGAAGGCGGACATTCACTTGCTTAAACAGACTGAAACGCCGGAAGTTACGCCGTTCCTCGTCACGCGGGTTATGGCCGAAGTCCGAGCGCGAAAACGTCCTGTGCCCCACGGATTTGGGCGACTCGTGGGATCGCTGGCCGCTGTTCTTCTGGTCGCGGTTTCCATCGGAGTTGGGGTGCTGTTCGGCTCTGGCCTTGCCCAGACCTCTGCGCCGATTGCCGAGAACAGCACCGAAGCCGCGGTCAGCTATGTGGAATCCTCCACTACCGGCATGTACAGCCTGATGCTGGGAGGTGACTGATGCGTAGCCGCTGGCTGCTCGTTGTCATGGTCGCGTCGCTGTGTCTGAACGTGGCGTTCATCGGTGCCTACCTGGTACACAGAAGAAGTCATACCCGGCTGCGTCGTTTTCCGTCCCGCCGGTTCACGCCCGAAGTGCGCGAGAGACTCCGCCGGACCCGTGCGGCCGCGACGCCCGGATTCACCGCGCTGGCTGAAAGCGTGGAGACGACCGATTCACTGCTGTGGGTCGAGATCCGCAACGACAGCCCGGACAGCGATCGCGTCGATTCGCTCTGCCGGGAACTGGGCCGGGTTCACGGTGTGATGCGGGCGATGGTCTTCCGGCAGATGCACCAAGAGATTCAACTGATGCCGGCAGCGGCACGCGCAGAGTACCTCAAACACATGAAACGCATGAAGCCCGCGACGCCGCTACGCGGCCGTCGGTTCGGCCGGTCGGGGCGCGGAATGACCCCGCGTATGCACCGGGGGCCCATGGCGCCGCCAGACGAAGAGCCGATGCCGGGCGAACCGCCTCCGGAGCCGCCACTGGAATCGGGAGATTGACCGCAGGATGAATAACCAAGGAGAAACTGGATGAAGCATAGAACACTTGCAGTATTGACCGCACTGGCACTCGCCGCCGGGTTTGCGCTCGCGCAACCTGGTCCCGGGACAGCCGCGCCGGCGGCGACCGTGAAGGCCCAGGCCCCGATGGCGAAGGGCATGCGGGGCATGCAGGGCCCGGCAATGCCCGACATGACGCCCGAGCAACAGGAGAAGATGGACGCCCTGCGTGTGGCGCAGGTCAAGCAGATGGCGCCCATGCGCGCCGACCTGAAGGTCAAGGAGATCGAACTCGATGCGCTCTGGCGGGTCGAGGAGCCGGACGCAAAGAGGATCATCGCGAAGGTGAGGGAAATCGGCGACATCAAGGAGAAGATTGAGGTCGCCCGTATCAACCACCAGTTTGAGGTCCGCAAGATCCTGACGCCCGAGCAGCGCAAGGCGATGAGGTCGATGGGCATGCACCCGGGTATGATGGGTAGAGGCATGCGCCGCGGAATGCGCGGAATGATGCGCGGCCAGATGGGTGGCGCGGGCTGTGGTATGCAGTGCGGCGGACATTGCGGCATGCAGGCACCGAAGATGGATCAGGACGGCCAGCATGGCTGCCAGGGCTGCAAGATGCACTAGCTCTGACTGGGGCTAGTGGTTTGGCTCGGTAACGCCGGGGCCTTGCGGCCCCGGCGTTCTCCCTCGGTAGACGTCCAACAGGGCCTGTAGGTCTTATCCGCTGCCGGCGCTTGCGTTCAAGCCTGCGCCGGACTAGACTCGGGCGTGGTGAATACGCTGATGGGCCTGAGACCGGTGTTTCTGCTTTTACTCCTGGTCGCGGTCATCTGGCTGGCAGCGCGAGTCCTGCGTCGGGCTCTGCTCGGCCGCATCGGCGAACTGGGCAAGTTGGTCATTGTCGCCGCGCTGGTTGGCATCTATGGCTTGACCGTACTCCTGACGGCGATGGGCATGCCACCGCCATGGATGCCGTTTGTATTTCTCACCCTCGGTTCGAGGTCGGCGGTCGTCGTCGTCCTGGTGTCGGCGATCATGGTCTGGTTGGTCCTGCACGAGATACCGTTCCCGATGCCCCACTGGGCCGGCGTGATCATCGAAGGTCCGTGGCGCAGACTGCTCTTTCCGGCCGACGTCACGCTCAGCCGGATGGCGCTCGGGCCGGGCATGCGGGTGGTCGAAATTGGATGCGGTACCGGATACCTTTCCCGGGAAGTTGCTCGCCGGATCCAGCCGGGCGGGATGCTCTTCTGTGTCGACATCCAGACCCGGATGGTTGAGAAGACGCTGAAACGGCTGGACGCCGGGGGGATCCGCAACGTGCAGGGGTTCGTCGCGCCCGCGCACAAGCTGCCGTTCGATATCTTCGACATCGACCTTGTATTTCTTGTCCACGTCCTGGGCGAGATAGCGGATGACGATCGCGTGCCGGCCTTGCGGGAAGCGCTCCGGGTCCTGCGTCCGGGCGCGGTGCTCTCGATATCCGAGGTGATGATCGACCCGCACTACCGATTCCGCAACGACGTTGTGAAGCTCGCTCAACAGGCCGGGTTCGAGCCGGCGTCGGTTGTCGGCAGCCTGTTCAGCTACACGGCAGCATTCCGCAAACCCAAGCCGCGGGAGCCGCTCGGCTACCAGCCGCGGTTCAACTAGTCCTCCCGTGAGTCCTATTCGTCCTATAGGTCCTACTCCGAACCGCACCATTCTAGCGCTTGTCCTCCTCGCGGCCTGCTGCCTCGGGGCAGAGGTGAAGGTCAGACTCCGCGTGCGCGATGGCGACGCCGGGCGATGGCTTGCCGGCGTGCACGTGCGGGTCGGGGACAGCGTGGTCGTCACCGCCGCTGACGGCGAGTGCGTCGTTCCTGCGGCCGCCGGTGCCCGGCTCACCTTGACGGCGTCGGCTGAGGGATTCTACACGGCGACCGACACGGTGTCGGTGACAGGGTCGGACGCGCGGCTCGTGCTCAAGCTGTACGGCACGCAACCGCGCACCGCCATCGGGTTCGTGAGAGACGGCACCAC
>Ga0163209_1000058_pt1 | contig 41549 bp, 34 predicted proteins | sample Kivu_160m_FD_113538 | JGI IMG/M metagenome (GOLD analysis project Ga0163209, IMG submission 113538) | Freshwater microbial communities from Lake Kivu, Western Province, Rwanda to study Microbial Dark Matter (Phase II) - Kivu_160m | ecosystem: Environmental > Aquatic > Freshwater > Lake ...
CACCTTTTGCAGGTGTGAAATAATAATTCCCCATTGCAATAGCCATATTTCCAATGATTTTTGTTCCAATGTTTTCCCAGCGAACATTGCTCCATGGTTTTATTGCAAATCCATGGTCTTCGATATAATTTTCATCACCACCAATAAAGTATGACAATGCACCTTGAAAGTCAGTACGGAATTGCTTTTCAGAAGCCAATGTTGGTTTAAACAGAACAATACCTTCTTGATAATTGTAGAAATTGTTAATGTGTTCAATGGCAGCATTTTTGTAATTCCCTTTTTCCAAATAAACTTTGCCAATTTTAACAATACCTTCACCCCAAGCTTTCTGCGCATCTAATACTTCCTGCTCAGTTATAACAATTTTTGTCTCTGTTTGAGTAATCGCGGTATTTTCTTTCTGCGTGTTATGTTTACAGGAAGTAATTCCTATCGAGAAAACCGCAGCAAAAATTATTGCAATTACGGTCGCGTTAATCTTCATCTTAAAATTTGTCATTTTCATATCCTTTGTTTTTAAATATTGTCCCTACTCTTTTTAGGATTTTCGGGTGTCTCCTGTTTTTTTTGCATGAACGCTAACGGCCGGCAGCAGCCGACGTGCTGGTTCCGATTCTTTTACTGTTAGTATTCGTTATTTCGTTCATTACTTGAATTCCACTGACTTTGGATCACTTTGGCCGGCATGATCGGTTGCTGCCTTGTTATGGGCAAATATTAATTCTACTTTGGTACTTTGAATTTATAATAACGATCAATATCTCGTTGTCGTTGAATATGGCGTTTCTCTAGTTGTTCAACGCGTTTGTTATCACAGGCATAATCACCTCTGGAACGTATTTCTTTGGCAATCAGAAGACGGATATCGTTGGTGGAAAGCAGCGGGAAATCATGAACATGTTCCAATCTTTCGGTGAGAATATATTCCATGGCGACACTGGTTAACGCCATATGATTGAAAAACCCCTTATAGAGACGAACCTGGTAATCGGACATCCCAATATCATGACTATCGTCGCGGAAGCATCGTTCAATCCAAAATCGTTGAGCCTGCATGAAAGCAAATTCTTCAATACTTTGTTCCTGCTTAGAAATATTGCTCAGAGAGTACTTGGTCTTGTCTTTTTTATCGATTGGTTTTCTGATCACAAGTGTTTGTTGGATAGCCTTCTGGTCACCGGCCTTTTTATCCCAAACCCAGATGGTTGCGACATGGATCCATGCAGTTAACCAACCTTTGGTTGTAGGCCGTATTCGTACTTCTTTAAAGTCTCTCTTGTGTAAAGACGTTGCATATTTTTCAACGGTAATTCCAGGGCTGTCAGTTTTTGGCAAACTGGGTTGTCGGCCTCTTTTCCCGGGCTCTGCAACAGGTACCGCGATCCGGGGTTCCTCAGTAAATATGAGTTGATCACAATGAGCTTCCAAAATGTACTTTACACCTAACGACGTTAATCCTTTGCTAAATTCAAATCCATTGCCGTATAATCCATCCCCGTTGACATAATCAAAATGTACATCATTATCAATATGTTCACGGATCATGTCCAAAGCCAGTTGTGGTTTGGTTTTGAATACCCTGTCGGATTTAGGAATCCCAGCCTTCTGGCATCGTGCTGGATTATCGATCCATTGCTGTGGAAGAAACAGCCGGAAATTGGTCAGCGAGGAATATTTCCCGGCGCTCAGGCTTAGATATACTGCCACCTGGCAATTATCCACTTTCCCCGAGGTTCCTGCATATTGACGAGCCACACCCACTGATTTGGTCCCTTTCTTCAAATGTGCTTTTTCATCCACTGTGCATCCAATTTTACCCACCGGTTGAAGTTTTCTGAAAACGTTCTTCGCCAGTTCAACCATCAAACCCTTGGAATCCCATGGAGAGTTGGAGATAAAATGTTGAAGAGATTCATATTCACTTTCAGAAACTTCTTCCACCATGCGCTCAATATTTCGTTTCCCTCGTTCAGCACAAAAAATCCCCTGGAGATATTGTTGTGCGTTGTCCTGTTGTGTCCTTTGCCCGGCGCGAAAAAATGAGGTATATGTACTTACAGTCTTTTCAAAACCACGACTAAGCGAACATACCAGCTTTTGGTCTCTATCCTTCTTATTTGATCCCAGGAGAAGTTCTGTATGGTTACTCTCATTTTGCTCAAGTTGTTTATCCTTTGTTCTCGGTACACTGTTATTCCGGAGACCTGAAACAAATTCTTTCACTCCGGATTTATTCAATCCTAAACGAGCATGAAACGAACTAACAAATTCTGTACTTTTGATGTAGGTCCTGGTCTTCATATATCTTAAGTTTTTCGTGAAATATTAACCTAAGATAATGATTATCAGGGCCTTAATTACATTTATTTAGAATTTTTATAAACAAGTTATTAACATTAATAAATTGATTTACAGATAGATAAAAAATCAAATCAACTTCATTTTTTATCTTTTTGATTTACCAAAGTAGAATTAAGAATGGTAATAATTATTAGTGACTAACATTTCTCACTTCAAATTGACAAATTCCAACTGCGGAATTTGAGTCGGGTTAAAAATACTCCTCAGTAATTCGATGGCTTCGTTATTTTTATTTTCCAAAATAAGATCGCAAATACATTCTACATAATACTTGAGTTGGTTGAGGAAGAAATTCATCAACCTTGCACCATAAGTCAGGATTTTTATATCCAGCCGTTTTTTCTCAAGTGTTTCAAAAAAGCCGATATTATTGATAGCAGAGAGGTATGTCAGAACCAAATATCGCATGAACACTAATGCGTCTGAAGCTATAATTGAATCAAGATTGCTCATTTGTTCTTTGCCAAAATTCAGATATTGTTTACAGTTTTTGTAAAATACTTCAATGCTCCATCTTTTTGAATAATATTCCAATATTTTTTTCGCTGGAAAACTAATATCCGTTGAAGAAAAAGCATGCCATCCTAATTCTCCGTCATTATGAATAAAGACAATCTTCATTTGCAAGTCAGTTTTCGGAATCCCAACGCAAATGGAGGTTTGTTTATATCCATATTTTTTCACGGTACGCATGTTGTATTTTACCAGGGCATACAACCCTTTTAAAGAATATTGATTCCCTTTGTAAATGTATCCATTTGCTTTTGGCATATTCTTCAACTGGCATATTACATCAATTTCAATTGATTTGATCCGGGCAATAAAACAATTAAACGCGAACCAGGAATCAAACAACACAAAACGGACGCCTTTGAATTTTCTTTTGGCCTCCATTAGCATGGAAAACGTTTTTTCCAGCTTGTTGTTATCAAGGTCTGCCCGCTCAATTGCCCCAGGACTATCCGGTCGTATCCTTTCTTCTTTTGACTTTTTAAAATACTTTGTTGCCTTTGATTTTTTATTCGGCCTTTTTGAACTAATGCATATTTTTGAAATTACCGGAATAAATCTGTCCGTGGAGAATAAACCCAAAACGAGTTTCTGAAAACCAAGAACACATCTACCTTTCGTGTGATCGTATATATAAGATGCTTTTTCTACCAGTTTCCCCGTAATCTCGGTGATCGTATCATCGATTACGAAAAATTTTTCAGACTTCTCTTCCTGCCCGTCTGTTTTCATTTGCGTTGTCAATTTCCCCTCTACTATCCCGGAAAGGCCAATGATAAACTTATGCCAGTTATAATTGGCATTATCAAGAAAGCGATAGTATACGTCTTTGCTGGCGGCTTCTTCAAACTGGTTCCTGACAAACAAGCATACCGTATTGATCATTAAAAAAGGTACAGTAAACAAATCATATACAACATTTGTGGTGTCTATTCCGCAACGTTTTGTTATATTTGCCTTACTCAACAATTGCTTTATTTTGAGGTCATGGAATACAGAGGAGATTGTTGAATCAAACATTGAATGTTCTTTTTCAATATAAATATGAACATCACTTTTTACTGGTGAAAAAATCTTAGCTTCCATTTTTGCTGGTGTTTTTGTTTGACAAAATAAAATTACACCAATTTATGCAATTATGGAAGCTATTTTATTAACATTCAGCTGTTTATTGTTATTTTTTGAAGTGAGAAATGTTAGTTATTAATTTGTTATAAAAGGGGTACCCTGTGTTTACCCCAAAACGAAAAAACCGCTGTGATTAACTCAATTACAGCGGTTTATGATTTGTTCTGTGATCCCGGAGGGACTCGAACCCCCAACCGACAGAACCGGAATCTGCTATTCTATCCAATTGAACTACGGGACCGGTGAGAAGTTAGATGTCAGAAGTTAGAAGTTAGAAGTTAAGTACGAGGTACGAAGTTAGATGTAAAATTTAAGAACGTTGTAGAAAGTTATAAGAACAAAGAAGTTTGTTCGAATACAAATTGCGCTGCAAAATTACAAAAATACTTCTCACTTCTACGTTCTAACTTCCAGCTCTCTTATATAACTTAACTGCTTTATGCTGCTTCCAGCATTGCAAGTTTTCTTTTTAATTGAATGATTGTCTTTTCTTTGAGCTTTTCTTGGTATTTATTCAACAATAATGGATTAAACTCTTGTTGTTTTGATACCATCATATAAAAAATAATCGCAAGTTTTCGTGCACTTGCAACATTCGCCTTTGCCGGACCAGACCTTGACCTAATTCTTCGATAGAAGGTTCCTATTGAACCTTTGCTGTTAGAAAGACCAAATGCTGCAGCTCTGAAAGCTTGACCAGCATGATGCTTTTTCTTCATTATCTTACTGCTAATCACTTTCCCACCTGATATTTTCGTATTTGGAGCTAATCCTAACCAGGAGGTAAAATGATGTTCGGTTCCCCATTTGGTCATATCGGTACCTGTCTCAGATAGTACAGTTAATGCGGTTAGTTCATTGATACCGTCTATTTCAGTAACATCAACTCCGATAAGGACTTTAAGATAAGATGTAAGATTAAATGATACTTTGGTTTTCGAAGAAACCTTCCTGTTCAAAACAGGAATATCAGGAATAATTCCTTGATTCTTCGATGCGATAATTTTTATCAGTCCTTGCTCGATTTCCTTATCACAAGCTCTGATCATTTCTTTGTGTGCACAAAATAGAGTGTAACACTGCTGAAGTTCAAACAAGTGATCTGATGACCAATAACCTTCAAGTGATTTTATGATTTCTTCTCGACTTGCTTTGATGCGACAATCTCTGAGATCAGCTAAAACCTCAGGGTCTCTTTCTCCCGAAAGAATAGCTTCAATTATTGCTATCCCTGTCTTCCCATCAATATCACTTATGATCGTATGTAATTTAATGTTCATAAGCTCAAATACCTTTTGTATTCGATTAAGATAGGTTGAGGATGTTCTGACAAGGTTCTTTCGGTGGCGAACAATATTTCTTAGCTGTCTTGTGAGGCTGTCGGGTTGGAAACTGGCACTTAATAATCCAAAACGATGAAGCTTCTGCAACCATTCTGCATCGCTTTCATCATCTTTGCGTCCTGTTACATTTTTTACATGTTTTGCATTAACCAAAACCACCTCAAAACCATATTCTTGGAGCATAAGAAATAATGTCACCCAATAGATTCCTGTGCTTTCCATGGCAATGGTTTCGATTCCATGTTGTTGCAGACATCTTGCAAGCAAATGTAGGTCTTGGGTAAAACACCCAAAAGACCGGATTTCCAGTTTTTCCGGCGTAACAGGAAAGGCTGCCATCATTTCAGTATCGGAAACATCAATACCAGCGGCATGGCTATTGATCTCGGATAGCTGTGAGATCCTTTTTACCGATTCTCGTTTTTTTGTACTTTTACTCATGTTTGTAGATTTAAGCGTTAATATTGCCCCATGCCTGTTGGTTTCAAAGAGATAAATTCTCTTATACGGCATCAAACTGCCAATGGGGGCTCTTAAAACCAAACAGAACCAGACTAACTTGTGATGTTTGAGCATCATGAACTGGACGGTTTTTTCTGCATGGGGCAACGCTTAAATTTACTACTTCTCATGTTATTCTCTGGGGGCCGTATTCCAAGATACTGAAAGACTACCTTCTAACTTCTGACTTCTGACTTCACTTCACTATCATCTTCCTCCTCAAATCCACGCCATCACTTTTCAGCTCCACCAGGTAGACGCCCTGGCTATAGCCTGTCAGATCCACCGGGATCTCGTTGCGGCTGGCGGAAAGGCTCAGCGCCGACTGTGACACCACGCGGCCGTCGAGGCTGGTGATGGTCAGTATTGCGTTAAAGGCTTCGGGCGAGGTGATCACCAGGGTGGCGCTCTCCTGGGCCGGGTTGGGATAGATGATCATGCGGACCGCTTCGGCCGCCTGCTCACCGATGGCGGTGCAGGGATCGATGGTTAGGTGCAGGGTGTCCATTACCTTGCCGGCGCATGGCGATTCGGCAAAGGCCAGCAGCAGCAGGTCGACGCCTCCGGCAGCCCGGTCATCCTCTCCGGGATAGTAGGTGGTCTCCATGGCGTAAATGTCGCTGAAGTCCCCGTCGCCGAATGATCCCCATACGAAGTTGCGGTAGTAGGCCACATGGCCGGTGAGGTCGATCGACTCCTGCCAGTCGCACATCAGGGTGTCGTTGCCGGCAAAGACAGAGGGAGGGAACGCCACCCTGACGGTGGTGGTGTCGTAACGGGTTTCGGTGCCGTCGCTGGTGGCACAGATATACCGGGTGGTGTCGGTGGGAATCACCGTAGGATCCTGCTGATCAGAGGTGAACCCTGCGGGGATGGAGGTCCAGGAGTAGGTGTAGCTCCCCGATCCGCCATATCCCATGGCATAGAGCTGCACGGTGTCGCTCCCCAGGCAGAACCGCGAGGGGGTGGCGGAGGCATAGGAGGAAAAGACATCTTCGTAGGTGAAGGAGCCGATCCTCGTTTTCCAGCTGCTCCCGGAGGTGGTGGCATAATATTCCGTGGTATACCAGAAGGTGGTGGGGTTGGCGGGGTCGACGCTCATGGCGCTGTAGTCTCCCCAGCGGCTGCGCCCGCTCCAGATGCCTGTCTGGCACCCACCTCCGTCGATGATGGTGCGTTCGGCCATGGTCATCTGCCCCAACGGATCATTCTTCAGACGGCCGGTGTACCGAATCCCCGGATAGAGGGTGGAGCTGGAGATGGAGTAACCCAGGGCGATGGTGCCGGCCGTATCCATGGCCATGCTGCCCATCCAGCGGCTGTGGCCGTCGGCCGGGGCGTAAGTTCCCTCCTGGTAGAGGTACCAGTCGCCCGTAGTCTTCCTGAACTCATACCAGCGAACCCCGGCGCGGTTGCTGCCCACGTTCACGGTATGGTTGGTCACGATGGCTTCGTAGTTGCCGAACTGGCGGTACTGCACCCGGTACATCAGCCGGTCGGAGATGGCGTCAAGCACCCTGCTCGTCCCCAGCTGTGGGATCCCGTTAAGCTGGTAATTGAAGGCGGTCACCGGCAATTGAAGCAGGTTTCCGAAGGTGGAGTTCGTCGGGGTGTCAAAGTCGGCATGAAACTCATAGATACCGAAATACTGCGTATCCTGCCGCTTGACGAATGCGTAATAGTTGGGCGTTCCGGCCGGGGGCAGCGGGCCGTCACAGTCGGAGGGATACATGGAATTGAACCCTCCCCCCGGCACCACGGTGAAGGAGATCCTCACGGCATCAGGATCGCCGGCCAGCATGGCAGCCCGGTCATACCCATAGGCGCCGCAGTTCACAAATCCCTGCGTGCCGAAGTTGTTGGAGGACATATAGTACCCATCCTGCCACACGCCGAATTTCGGGTAATCGGGCATCAGGGAAAAATCATACTGGTAGCGGTACCACGATCCCATGGGGTCGGAGGTCTGGGAGATGGCGATCATCTGGTAGAAGGGCCCCGAAGGGTAGTTGGGCAGGGAAAACTGGGAAAAAAGCCAGCGGTCGGCAGCCTCATCATACAGCACCACCGCGTCGCCGCTGTTGGCGTTGTTGGGCATCCCCTGCCACACCCAGCTGCTGGCATAGGGGCCCTGGACCATCTCGCCGGTCTTGTTGAAGATACCAAAATAGGTGTTGACCACCTGGAAGTAATAATCCAGTCCCGCCTCTCCATAGGTGTCGGGTGGGACCGATCCGCCTGCCCCGATGCCGTCGAAATTGGTGATGGTGGTGTCGGAGAGGAGATAGCCAAAGGCATCCTGCAACACCAGGTCGTTGACCACAGGGTTTCCCGGAAGTTCCTCTTCGTTCGCGAATTGATTCGGCACCACATATTCCTTCAACGACTTGTCGACATTCGCTGACATCGCCAAATACATATCACGCAACGGAGGGGAGACATCAAAATAGACCGGTTTGTCCACTACGGGTCCGGCGGGCTGGTTCTGGGCATTTCCCATGGACAATCCGGTAAGGATCCCCATGAGGAGAAGGGAGAGGTGCTTCATGACAGGTTGGTTGGTTTTGGTATGGCAAAGATCGGAAAAAACTTTGGAGATCTCTCTCTCTTTAGTAATTTTGATCCTTTAAAGAAATATAAACGCAGAAACATATGTCAGAAAAAGTATTGGATCACGTCTCTCCCGGTGTAGTCACCGGAGATGACATACAGGAGATCTTCAGGATCGCCAAAGCCAACCGGTTTGCCATCCCCGCAGTGAACGTGGTGGGGACCGACAGCACCAATGCCGTCATGGAAGCAGCCAGGGCGGTCAACTCTCCCGTCATCATTCAGTTCTCCAACGGAGGCGGCGTCTTTTTCGCCGGGAAGTCGCTGAAGAACGAACATGAGCGGGTAGCGGTAAGGGGTTCCATCTCGGGGGCCCAGCACATCCATGAGGTGGCTGACCTGTATGAGATCCCGGTGATCATCCATACCGATCATGCCGCCAAGAAGCTGCTGCCGTGGATTGACGGCCTGCTGGATGCCGGTGAAGCTTACTTCAAAAAGCATGGCAAACCGTTGTTCAGCTCGCACATGCTGGACCTCTCGGAAGAGCCGCTGAAGGAGAATGTGGAGATCTGCAAGCGTTACCTCGAGCGGATGAGCAAGATGGGCATGACCCTCGAGATCGAGCTGGGGGTGACCGGCGGAGAGGAGGACGGGGTGGACAACACCGGCCTCGACAGCTCCAAGCTCTACACCCAGCCCGAGCATGTGGCCTATGCCTATGAAGAGCTTATGCAGGTGAGCAACCGTTTCACCATTGCCGCCTCTTTCGGCAATGTGCACGGCGTCTACAAACCCGGAAATGTAAAGCTGGAACCCATCATCCTGCACAACTCGCAGGAGTATATCCAGAAGAAATTCGGCACGGGCCCCAACCCGGTCAATTTCGTTTTCCACGGCGGATCGGGCTCAGAGCCCGAGAAGATCGCCGAAGCGATCTCTTACGGGGTGGTCAAGATGAACATCGACACCGACACGCAATGGGCGTTCTGGGCCGGCGTGCTGGGTTACTACAAGAAAAACGAAGGCTACCTGCAGGGCCAGATCGGCAATCCCGAAGGCGAGGACAAACCCAACAAGAAGTATTATGATCCGCGTGCCTGGCTGCGCGAAGGCGAGAAGTCGATGGTGGAGAGGCTGAAGGTAGCGTTCGGTGATCTGAATTGCTTGGATCGGTGCTAACTCGTTGCGATCGTCATCAGCTCCCTCGAATGCATGCTCAGCACCGGTATCGGTGAATGGTTCACCACCTGCTGTGCGAACGGGCCCATCCACAGGTTGGAGGTGGTGGTCTCCTGTTCCGTCATGATGGCGATGAGGTTGGCTTCCACCTCCCTGGCGTGGGAGATCATGGCGTCGGCCAGGTTGGTAGCCTCGAGCGAATCCATCCGGTAAACAATCCCCTCCTGTTCAAAGAAATGGGCCACCTGCGAGGCGTAGAAATCGACATTTTGCCTGATGGTATCCACCTTTGAGCTGTAGAGCCTGATGATGTGCACCTCGGCATGGTGATGCCTGGCAAGATAGGCGGTGAAGTTGGCCTTCTGGCGCGTTTCAAGGGTGCTGTCGACCGGAAAGACGATGCGGTGCAGGGGCCGGCGGATGTTGATCCCTCCGCGGATGGTGATCACCGGGCAATCGCAGGCGGAGACGATCCGGTTGGCGTTGGAGCCGATCCAGAATTCATCAAACCCTGATGCCCCGTGCGTACCGGCCACCACCAGCGTCGCTTTGCTGGCTTTGGCCTCCGCGGCGATCTCCTTGTACACCTTCCCTTTCCGGATCTTATAGGAGAACTTGACCCCCGGGTACTGGGAACGGTATTTTTCAATCAGTTCGTCAAACCGTTTCCTGATCCCCTCCGTGGCATCCTCCTTGAAGGTGGAGAACTTCTCCTGTTGACTGGCAGGTTTTCCCACCCAGACCAGGACCAGCTCGCTATTGCAGTTTTTTGCAATGGAGAGCGCATGTTTCAGTGCATTGATTGAACAATCCGAAAAATCAATTGCAGAAATGATCTTACCCATGATAGCTGGTGTTAATCGATGACAGGTAAATTTATCTGATCCGGAACGATATAGGCATTGGGATAATTGGGTTCGATCTCCTGGAGGAACCGGAAAGCATCCAGCCGGGTCCGGAAGTCGCCGATCCTCACTTTGTAGTTGGGAGAGACAAAATTCAGGTAGATGCCCACCGTGGGATAGAGCCTGCGGAACCCTTCGCAGACAACGGTGGCTTTGGTCTTGGAGTTGGATCCCGAATCGAAAAAGATCTGGATCCGGTATCCGGGTATCCCGTCTTTCTCCTCATTCACCCGGATGTGCTTCTGAACCAGCTGGGCGATGGCGGGATCCTGGTAGACGGTGACCTTTCCATCCACGGATTTCTGGGCCATCAGGAGAGCCGGGAAAAGCCAGGTGAGCATCAGGATCAGGGCCGGTTTCATCAGGGCGGTCATTGCAGTATAAAGTTTTCCTGCGGGTGGATGCATAGGACTGGCATGGGAGACTGGCTGATCATCTGCTGGGCACGCAACCCCAGCAAGGCATTGGAAGGGGTCTCCTGCTCCGTCATGATTGAAACGAGGTCGACCCCCACGTCGGTTGCGTACTGGAGCGTCGCCTTGGTGAGATCGTTGCTCACGATGCTGTCTTCGACAAAGTGCACCTCATTGGCAAAGAGGTAGGTGCTGGCCTGTTGCACATATTTTTCAGCGAGGCGCTGGATGGAGGTCAAGTGGCTGGAATGGGTGGCAAGGACATGCACCTCCGATTTGAACAGCCTGGCCAGCGTGACGATGTAGGGAAGTTTCTGGATCGTTTCCGGACTGCTGTCGATCGGGGCCAGGATGCGGCTGATGCCTTTCCTGATCTCGTAGTCGTGCCGGATCACGATCACCGGGGAGGTGGAATAGGTCACGATCTTGTAGGCATTGCTTCCGATCCAGTACTCCTCGAATCCGCTGATCCCATGGGTTCCGGCAATGATCAGCCCGGCCCCTTCCTGCTTGGCCAACTGGTCAATTTCGCGGTAGATCTTTCCCCGTTTGAGCTTGTACTCAAGCTTCAGTCCTTTGCCCATCCGCTTGTTGTATTGCTTGATGATCTCATCAAACCGCTTGATCGCTTCCAGCCGGTTCTGATTTGAGGTGTCGGGGTAGAGGGATTCGGTGGGACTGATCTTGTCCACCCATACCATCAGGATGTTTGCCTTGAACTTGTTGGCTATGGGGATGGTGTACTCCAGGGCATGCAGAGAGATGTTGGAGAAATCGATAGCCACTACAATCGCTTGCATGATTCAGCTCTTAAATGATTGTAGTAAAGATAACAAAAATAAATAAGAGTGTTATTTTTTTACGATTTTTCTTGAGATTCGCCAGCCGGATCCGACATCCTGCAGGGAAACCAGGTAAATCGCCGGGGGAAGGGCGGTGAGGTCAATCTCCTGTTGAAACATCCCGGCGGGAAGGTTCCAACCGGTACGACGGATCTCCTGTCCCAGGGGATCGAACAGCAGGCATTCCACCTTTCCGGGCTGTTTCAGCGTGATCTGGAGGGTGAGGCGGGAGGTCACGGGGTTGGGGAAGAGAGTCACCTCCACGGCATCGGCTGCGGGGGTTTCGTTGATTCCCTGTATGGGGGCATAGAGGGTCAACTCCAGGCTGTCGGCATGCATGGAGGCTTCATCCAGTTCGAGATCGATGGTTTGTGAGAACCGGCCGGTGTATTCGCTGTAGATCCGGTACTCCCCATGAGGGAGCTGATCAAAACGGAATTCTCCTCCCGGGCCTGAATAGCAGCAGAAATAAGGGGTTCCGGAGGCGTCAGCCAGCATCACCTGGCCCTTCTCCAGCGGGGTGGTCCCGCCGCCGGTCTGTTCCAGTTTCAGCTTCCCGTGAATGGATCCCTCCCCTTCGGCCAGGGGCATCCCGGGCACCATCCTGACCTGGACATTGTAGAAATTCTGGTCCACGAAGAGGGTGTCGGCATCGGTCCACCGCAGGCAGTCGCCGTAGTAGGTGGGCAGAAACCCCGTGAAATGGCTGGAAGATTCGATCAGCCCGGTCTTGATGAAATACTTCCCTTCCGTGACGCCGGTAAACCAGAAGTACCCGAGGGTATCGAAGATGATGGAGTCGACGGGGACCAGGTTGGACTCCTCAAACCGGTAAAGGAAAGCAAAGGCGGTATCTCCCGAGTTCAGCGGGTTGTTGATCGGGTAATCGCCGGCAAAGAGGAGTCCTCCGATATCGTACTGGGAGAGGACATCCACACGCACCTCTTCGCAGGTGATGTCCAGGCAGGGATCGAGGGTGTCGTTGTTGGAGACGGTCAGGCAAACCTGGTAGACTCCGGGGGCGGGAAAGGCATGGGAGGGGTTCTCCCCATGAACGGAGGAGCCATCGCCAAAGTCCCAGTAGAAATCGGTGATCGCCCCGGTGGAGGTATTGGTGAAATTGACGATCAGATGCTCGCCGGGATCCTGCACGTAGGTGAAGGAGGCTTCACAACCCCTGTCGAAGGGCTGTGCCACCGCTCCAAGAACCGGTATGAGTAAAAAGATGATGAGAATCGCCCGTTGCTTCATTTTGTCTTGTTTTTGAAATTCATCCGGTACCAGATGCCGGCTCTCAATCCGATGCTGAAGGGCTGCTTGTCGCCCCGGCTACTGTTCTCCTGGATGGCCTGCACATAGTATTTCATGGTGGGTTCGACCAGTAGGAAGAAGTTCCTGGCAAACTGGTATTCCACGCTGATCCCTCCCGTAAGTCCGAGTGATTGGCTGTTCCGCTCCGGAGATTCCCGCTCTATCTCAAGAACCCTTCCTTCGGAGATGTAGTATGAAGGGGCCGGCTCATCGGATGAGACGAGCCAGGTGTAAAAGAGGCCCGCTTCCACCGATAACCGCCAGAGTGGTTTGTTGATGATCCTGAAGCCGGCGGTGAGCGGTAACTGGATATAGTAATAGGTGTTCTTTGTGCTGTTATCGGTGAGGTGCTGAACGGAATCATAGACCGTCACCTGCTTTGTCTCAAACAGCGGCACGCCGGGATTGCCGGGGTCGATGGTGTATTGGTCCACCACGTAATAGAATCCCACGCTGTCGTTGCTCAGATAGGAGATGGCATAGTTGCCGATGTCCTGTGAATACATCAGTCCGACGCCGCTCTGGATATAGAACCTGCCGATGTTGTAACGGGCGCCCAGGTCGAAGGAGTAGTTGTATTTGAACGATCCCGACCCCTCCTGGTAGAACACCATGTCGGGGGTGATGTTGAGGCCGATGTCGAGTGAGGACGCGTGCGCACGTGTAATGCCGTGTGGCAATGGTGCGGTGGTGTCAGTGGATGGTGGTATGGTGGTATGGTGATATGGTGGGGCAGTGTCTTGAGGAGTTAGTACGGTGGTGACTGCAGCGAGCTTTCCACTATCCACCTGTCCGCTTGTCCGCTTGTCCGCTTGTCCGCTTGTTACCGTTTGTTTAGGCGAGGCATGCCTCGCCTCTACGGTCCGCTGGTCCGCTGGTCCGCTGGTCACGGTGGTGTTAGGGGATGGTGGGGTGGTGGTGTGGTGATATGGTGGGGTGGATGGTGGGATCGTGTTTTGGTGATATGGTGATATTGAGTCTTGATGCGTTGGTGCTGTGGTGCCGGCGATGGGTTTTCCATGATCCACCTGTCCGCTGGTCCGCTGGTCCGCTGGTCCGCCTGTTACCGTTTGTTTAGGCGAGGCATGCCTCGCCTCTACGGTCCGCTTGTGCGCCTGTCCGCTGGTCACGGTGGTGTCGGTCAGTCCAAAATAGAGGGCGATGCCGGTGATGATCACGGCAGCGGGGATGATCCCCCAGGTGGCTTTCGGAAGGTTGCCGAAATGGAACCTTGACAATTCTGACCGGAACAGCGTTCGGTTGACTTTTTTCCAAACCCCGGCCGACGGCTCTGATCTCATCTCCCCCAGAGAGCGGCGAAACAGTTCGTCGAGCCGTTCATCCTCCTGATGTAATTTTTCTTCGCTCATCTGCGTGTTGTCTGTTAAACTCTCTTCTTCTCCGCCAGTTTTCTCCGGAGGTAGCTCCTGGCCCGCGAAAGTTGCGATTTGGAGGTGTTCTCGGAGATTTCCAGTTCTTCTGCTATCTCTTTATGACTGTAGCCTTCAAATACATAGAGGTTGAAGACTACCTTGTATCCGGGAGGCAACTCCTGGATCATCTGCATCAGCTCGTCGGGCTGATACCGTAGTTCCGCCTGTTCTTCGGGCTGTTCTTCAGCGATCTGGTTGCCGATGATGTAAGGGTCGGCATCGAGGAAGAGCAGCTTCTGTGACTTCAGGTGGTTGATGGCCTGGTTGATCATGATCCGGCGCACCCAACCCTCCAGGGAGCCGCTTTGCCTGAAAGTGGATATCTTGCGGAAGATCTTGATAAAACCCTCCTGCAACACATCTTCCGCCTCCATCCGGTTCCGGCAGTACCGCATGCACAAAGAAAGCATCGGAGAGGCAAAATGCTGGTAAAGCATCTGTTGCTCCTTTCTTCTCTCCATGATACAACCTTCAATAATAGCCGGATCTAACGCCATCAGATCATTCAGCAATTTGTAAGACAATCATTTTTAAGGTAAGTTGCGTCTTTTGACGGCTTTTTACACGAATTCAAAAATAGCGTTTTTATATTTCATACTTTTGTTTTTATGAATGAAAACCTCGATCCCACCGGAAAATCCTTCACGGATACCGATCAGGAGATGGAACGTGTTCTCCGTCCCACGGAGTTTACCGAGTTCTCGGGGCAGGAGGATATTGTTGAGAATCTGAAAGTGTTTGTGAAAGCGGCCCGCGGGCGGAACGAATCGCTTGACCATGTATTGCTGCACGGCCCACCGGGGTTGGGAAAGACCACCCTGGCCCATGTCATCGCCCATGAGCTGAAGGTGAACATCCGGGTGACCTCGGGTCCGGTGCTCGACAAGCCGGGCGATCTGGCCGGACTGCTCACCAACCTGGAGGAACACGACGTGTTGTTCATCGACGAGATCCACCGCTTGTCGCCGGTCATTGAGGAGTACCTCTACTCTGCCATGGAGGACTACAAGATCGATATCATGATCGAGACCGGCCCCAACGCCCGCTCCATCCAGATCAAGCTGAACCCCTTCACCCTCATCGGCGCCACCACCCGCTCGGGACTGCTCACCGCCCCCCTGCGCTCGCGGTTCGGGATCAATTCACGCCTCTCCTATTATCCCGCGGAGGTGTTAGAGCGGATCCTCCTGCGGTCGGCCGAGATCCTCCAGGTGCCCATCGACCGGAAGGCCTCCGCGGAGATCGCCCGCCGGAGCCGCGGCACCCCCCGCATCGCCAACCTGCTGCTGCGAAGGGTCAGGGATTTCGCCCAGATCAAGGGCGACGGCACCATCAACCTGGATATCAGCCGCTATGCCCTCGGGGCGATGAATGTCGACACATTCGGACTGGATGAGATGGACAACAAGATCCTGGCAACCATCATCGACAAGTTCAAGGGAGGGCCTGTGGGGCTGAACACCATTGCCACGGCGGTCTCGGAAGATGCCGGAACCATCGAGGAGGTCTATGAGCCCTTCCTCATCCAAGAGGGCTTTCTGGTTCGGACCCCCCGCGGCCGGGAAGCCACGGAGCGGGCCTACAAGCACCTGAACCGCTTCAATCCCGGGGGACAGGAGAGATTGTTCTGATAGCAGATGCGGGATGGGGGATGCGCGATGCGGGATACGCGATCCGGGATGCGGGATATTGGTAATTTGTAATTTATTCGTAATTCGTTATTCATTCCTCATTCCTCATTCCTCATTCCTCATTCCTCATTGCCATGATCTCTCCCACTGACCAAATCCGCGCTCAAGCCCTGACTCTCGGTTTTTCCCACTGCGGGTTTGCCCGTGCGGAAGCGCTGGAGTCGTGGCGCCCTTTCTACGAGGAGTTTCTGGCCGGGAGGGATTTCACCGGGATGAACTACCTTGAACGCTTTGCCGAACAACGCCTCCATCCGGAGTTGCTGCTGCCCGGAGTTCAATCGGTGATTGCCCTGCTGATGAACTATTACCCGGAGGAGAGGCTTCCTGAAGAGGAGAATTTCATCGTTTCCACCTATGCCTACGGCCACAGCTACCGGAAGGTGGTGCAGGAGCGGCTGCAGCAGCTCATTTCACTCCTGGAAGAGCTCGTTCCCGGAAGCCGGTCGCTGGGGTACGCCGACTCAGGCCCCGTGCTGGAGAAACAGTGGGCTCAACGCTGCGGGGTAGGCTGGATCGGGAAACATTCGATCCTGGTGAACCCGCAGGAGGGCTCCTTCTTTTTCATCGGGATCATCCTCACCACCATTCCCCTCGAACCCGACACCCCTGCCGTGGACCATTGCGGCAACTGCACCCGCTGCGTGGATGCCTGTCCCACCAACGCCCTCCACACCCCCTACCGGCTTGATATCAACCGTTGCCTGACCTATCATTCCAACATCAACAAGGGTGAGATCCCTGAGGGGATCAGGGGGCAATTCCGGGAGAGGATCTATGGCTGCGATAGCTGCCAGGATGCGTGTCCCTACAACCGCAAGGCAGTTCCCCACCGGGAGCCGGCTTTCAATTTATTGCCCGGCCTTGCCGCCCTCCGGAAACCCGAATGGCTCTCGATGCCGGAAGAGGAATTCAACCGGCTTTTCGAACATTCCGAGATCGGGCATATGGGCTTCCGGCGCCTCCGTCGGAACATGGAACTTTCAGAAGGTCAAAGGGAATCCGGCTGAGCCTCTTCCCCCCAGCGGTAGGAAGGGAAAGAGAAGCCGGCCAGGGAGAGCGCCCGGTCCACCACCGTCATAGCCAGCGCTTCCATGGTTTCAGGTTTGCTGTAGAAGGAGGGGGAGGCCGGACAGATAATCCCGCCAGCCAGGGTGATCCGCTCCATGTTTTGGATATGGATCAGGCTTAGCGGCATCTCACGCGTCACCAGGATCAGTTGCCGGCGCTCCTTCAGCATCACGTCGGCGGCGCGGGTCATCAGGTCGCTGGAGACGCCGGAGGCAATGCGGCCGAGGGTTCCCATGGAGCAGGGGGCAATGATCATGGTAGCGAAGCCGGAGGAGCCCGACGCCATCGGGGCGAAGAAGTCACCCGGATCATACACCCGGAAGGGGATGGTGGCCGGATCCAGCGCTCCCAGCTCATATTCCCATACCGGAAGGGAGGTGGCGGAGAAGATCACTCCGCACTCGGCAATCTGGTCTCTCAAACCGGCCAGGCGGTCCAGCAGCAGCTTCCCGTACAGCGCCCCCGACGCCCCGGTGATTCCGATGATGATATGCTTTTTCATAGTTGTTCGCTTTTGGCTATTGGCTGTTGGCTATTGGATGCCGGATGCCGTATACCTGATGCCGGATATTGGATATTGGTAATTCGTAATTCATTCGTAATTCTTAATATAACTTGTCCGCTTGTCCGCCTGTCCGCTTGTTTTTACCAGTTCCTCCTCCCCTTAAACTGATATGCCACCGATAACGACAGCACATTGTTAAACTGTCCCCGCTCAAAGAGGAATGTCCTCCAGGGGACGCCTCCTTCCCCTTCGGGTTGCGGCTGGCGCAGCGAGAGCAGCGAATAGTTGAAGCGGAAGGTGGCTTTCAGGTGTTTGGTGATGTATCCGGAAGCTCCCACAATCCCGGCCAGCGTCACGGCCCTGAAGGGGTATAGATTCTGCACCTCTGCGCCATCCACCTGCTCCTGGTAGGCTAACAGCACATCGGCCGCCGGACCGGCCTCCACCTGGATCCGCTTCAGGAAGGTGAACTGGTAAAGCAACGGGATCTCCAGGTAATGAAGGCGAAGCAGGTAGGTGTGCAGGGCATCCTGTTCGAAATAGTCGCTTTTCCTGCTCCCCTTCTGGATATACTCCATCTCTAATTGCAGGGAGGAATGGGGTGATAGTTCGAGGCACACAAACCCTCCGGCCAGGTAGCCCACTTTGTTGTATCCCACCCAGTAGTCGCCGTCAACCTGGCTGATGTTTCCGCCGAGGAGGATCCCTCCGTCGAACTGCTGGGCATGCAGGGCCGCAGGCAGGAGAAGCAGGAGAAGGAAAAACCAGCGTTTGGCGCTGAAAGCCTGACGGGGACCGGAAGCTGTGGCTATTCGTTTCATTGATCGGTTTGGTACATAAGAAAATACGAAATTAAGAAATTATGGAAACTCACGGCCATGTGGCAGATGTGTTAACAAATCATTAAATATTGTCTCCTTGTCGATGGAACCGGATCAATGTTTACCTTTGACATTTCAATCTAAAACGTTGATCCCGTGGATAAAAACGATGTTAAGATCCTTCTCGTGGATGATGAGGCGGATATCCTGGAATTTTTGGGATACAATCTCGCCAGGGAGGGCTACCGGGTGGAGCGGGCCCGCAACGGGAAGCAGGCCGTGAGGATTGCACGGGAATTCAAACCGCACCTGATCATCCTGGATGTCATGATGCCTGAGATGGACGGGATGGAAACCTGCCATGTGATGCGTTCGATGCCCGAACTGAAGGATCCCCTGATCGTTTTCCTGACGGCCAGGGGAGAGGATTACTCGCAGATGGCCGGCTTTGAAGCCGGCGCCGACGACTACATCACCAAGCCCATCAAACCCAAGATCTTCCTCTCCCGCATCCAGGCCCTGTTGAGGCGGATCCCGGATCCTGCCCCGAAAGAGCCGGAAGGGGCTGCCACGATCGAGACCGGCGACATGATCATCGACCGGAAGAAGTTCGTTGTGATCCGCGGGACAAACGAGATCTCCTTGCCGAAAAAGGAGTTTGAACTGCTCTACTGCCTGGCCTCCGCCCCCAACAAGGTGCTGACCCGCGATGAGATCTTCTCCTCCGTTTGGGGCGACGACGTGGTGGTGGGCGACCGCACCATCGATGTCCATATCCGGCGTATCAGGGAGCGGCTGGAAATTGACAACATCAAAACCATCAAAGGGGTCGGATACAAGTTTGAAGCTAAATGAACTACCATGAGCCGCGGCTGATCTCCGTGGTCAACGCCATCGTTGTCACGGCGATCTACATTCTGTTTATCCTTCTGGGAGCCCTGATCATCTCAGCGGATTCCCTGCAGGATATCTATTTCATCCTTTTTCTGATCCTTTCCGGCGCCCTGATGCTGGGTGCCTCCTTCCTGGTCTTCCGGTATACCCTCGAAAAATTCATCTACAGCAAGATCCGTCTGATCTATAAATCCATCCACAACGTCAAACGGAAAAAAGAGGTCCCGCAAAAACGTATTGATTCCCATCTGCTGGATGAGGTGAGCCAGGAGGTGGAGGAGTGGCAGCAGGAGAAGAGCCGCGAGATCGAACAGCTTCGTCAGCTGGAACAGTACCGGAGGGAGTTTATCGGGAATGTCTCGCACGAACTCAAAACCCCGTTGTTCAACATCCAGGGCTATGTACTTACGCTGTTAGACGGAGGGCTGGAGGACAGCACCATCAACAAGGAATATCTGAAACGGTCAGAAAAGAGCATCGAACGGCTGATCCGGATCGTGGACGACCTCGATGAGATCGCCCAGTTGGAATCGGGGCAGATGGCGCTGAAGATCACCCGGTTCGATATTCTTGCCCTGACAAGGGAGGTGATCGAGCTCCTGGAGATGAAGGCAAGTAAAAAGGGGATCCGGCTGGTCTGCAGCAGACAGGACAAGCCGGTGATGGTGATGGGCGACCGGGAGAAGATCCGGCAGGTGTTGACCAACCTTATCGAGAACTCCATCCGGTACGGGAACAAGAAAGGCCGCACCAAGATCAGCTTTTTCAACATGGATGAGCACATCCTCACCGAGATCACCGACAATGGCATCGGGATCGAGCCTGATGAGCTGACCCGTGTCTTTGAGCGGTTCTACCGCACCCCCCGGGGAAGGGCCACCAATACCAAAGGGAAAGGCCTCGGGCTGGCCATTGTCAAGCACATCCTGGAAGCCCACCAGGAGACTGTTAACGTAAGAAGCACGATTGGGGTGGGCACCACTTTCGGCTTCACCCTCAAACGGGTGTGAGCGGGGAGGTCATTTTTCCCTTTCCATGGTATAGATCACCAGCTCTTTCAGTGAATCCCTGAAGGGAGAGGGAGGGAATGCACCGATCATCCCGATGGCTTTTTCGCTGTATGCCAGCATCTGTTGCCGGGCATACTCGAGACCACCCGCCTCCCTGACTATCTCCATCAGCTTTTTCACCCTCAAAGGATCGGTATTGTAGCGCTTCACGGTGGTGATGATCCAGCGTTTTGTGGTTAGCGGACTGTTGTTCAGCAGGTAGATCAGGGGAAGGGTCATCTTTTGGTCGCGGATATCGATCCCGCTGGGTTTGCCCGTAATATTCCCCGACGTATAGTCAAAGAGGTCGTCCTTGATCTGGAAGGCGATCCCGGTGTACTCTCCGAACAGCCTCATCTGTTCTGTCCTTTCCGCATCCGCCCCGGCGGAAGCAGCTCCCGCGGCACAGCAGGAGGCAATGAGGGAGGCCGTTTTCTTGCGGATGATCTCCCGGTAGATCTCTTCGCTGATATCGAGCCTCCGCGCCTTCTCGATCTGCAGCAACTCCCCTTCACTCATCTCCTGCACCGCCCGCGAGATGATCTTAAGCAGTCCGTACTCCTCCTTTTCCAAGGCCAGCAACATGCCCCGCGACAGCAGAAAATCCCCAACCAGCACAGCGATCTTGTTTTTCCAGAGGGCGTTGATGGAGAAGAATCCGCGGCGCCGGTGCGAGTCGTCCACCACATCGTCGTGCACCAGGGTGGCGGTGTGTAGCATCTCGATCATGGAGGCGGCGATGTGCGTACGTTCCTGCACCTCGCCGCACACGCCGGCAGAGAGAAAGACAAAGAGGGGCCTCAGCTGCTTGCCTTTTCGTTTATAGATAAAACTGGTGACGGTGTCGAGCAGGAACACCTTGCTTTTCAGATAGACCCTGAATTTCCCGTCGAATCTCTTCAGGTCCTCTGCTACAGGCGATTTGATCTGGTCAAGCGAAGTCAAGCCAATGGGTTTGGTGGATAAAATTAAATCTTTTTCAACAGGATGGTATAGGTTAATCGACAGAAAAGTGATTATTTTGCCGGGTTAACACTCCTCCATGGCCGGTTTTCTCTTTCACGAAGTGGTCTTCGGTCCGGTCCGCAGCCGGCGTCTCGGGTTATCACTCGGGATCAACCTGTTGCCGCTTCATTCGAAACACTGTTCCTTCAACTGCATCTATTGCGAGTGCGGCTGGACTCCGCGCAGCACCGGCGAGCCCCCTCCCCTTCCTTCACGTGAAGAGGTCAGGTGGTACCTGGAGAAGCAACTGAAGCAGCTGGCCACCGAGGATTACCTGCCCGATGCCATCACCTATGCCGGGAACGGGGAACCCACGATCCATCCCGACTTTCCGCTGATCGTCGACGACACCCTCCGGTTACGTGATGAGCTGTCGCCGGATTCCAGGGTGACAGTGCTCTCCAATGCCAGCATGCTGGACCACGAAGAGATTTTCAGGGCATTGAAGAAGCTCGACAACAACATCCAGAAACTCGATGCAGGCACCGACCGGATCTTTCACCTGATCAACAACCCCGAAAAAGGCCTTTCACTCGACCGGGTGGTAGCCAACCTGAAGCGGTTCGAGGGGGAGGTCATCATCCAGACGATGTTCCTGAGGGGGCGGTTGCGGGGCAAAGAGATTGACAATACCACCCCGTATGAAGTCAATGCCTGGATCGACAACATACTGGAGATCAGGCCGGCATCGGTGATGATCTATCCGATTGCCCGCGCCACACCGGTACATGACCTGGAAAAAATTCCTATCTTTGAACTGGAAAAAATCGCTGAGAAGGCGCGAACTGCTGGTCTTAAGGTTGAGGTATATCAATAACTGCCTGCCTACCCCACCCCTGCCCCTCCCCTCAAGGGGAGGGGAGTAAAAGTAAGCTTATGACCTTCTATTATCCTGCAAAAATATGGCTCGCGTTTGGGGAAACCTTTGAAGGAAACCAAAAGATCATTGATTGGTTCATCCAGAACGGCTATCCCGAAGTGGCTGCCCTGTCCCATGCCATGCGGGGGAGTGACGAGGCGTTCACCTGGCTGATGTCCAACGGCTTCCTTCACCTGGCCGCCCTCGACAGCGCGGTCACCTCAGAGGATCCCAAAGCCTATGAGTGGCTGCGGGTGAATAAGCATCTCTTTTTAATTGTCTTCGCGGATGCCTGCAAAGGGAAGCCGGCGGCCATCGGTTGGTTCAAACGGCATCAGCTGGATGCGTTTCTGATGATTGCGGGAAAGATCAAGAAGTTCTGCGACAGCCAGACCTTCGATTACCATCGTAAACAGTTTTAGCTGCACTTGGAGTAGTCGCAATTGCGGCATCGCACGCATCCCTCTTCATAGACGAGGGCATTTTTTTCGTGGCATTGGGGGCAATCGTGCTCGGCGGCTTTTGTTCCGTCGGGGATGAATTTCTTGAGGGCGCGTTCCACTCCGTTTTTCCAGGTGTTGATCGAATCCGTTTCAAAATGGAGTTTGGAGATCAGGTTCACCACGAAGGGGAGCGGCATGCCATGCCGGAGGATGCCGGAGATCAGTTTGGCATAATTCCAGTACTCCTTGTCGAACGACCGGGAGAGCCCTTCGATGGTGATCTTGTATCCCTGCCGGTCTTCAAACTGGAAATCGTACCTGGAGGAGAAGTCTTCGAGCCGGCTTTTGGCGATCCATCCTTTCTGCACCCAGGTGGGGATCCAGAAGTCGTCGGCCAGCCCGGTGAAGATCTCATAAGGCCTTCCGTCCAACAATCCCACGACGGCCACCCATTTTTCCTTGTCGTTCTGGAACCTGACGATCTCGGCTTCGAGCTTTTCGGGCCGGTGCGGGGCACGGGTTTCCCTGAATTCGGTGACCTCATCCTTCTCTTTCTTCGGTTCTTTGTTCACCAGCACGCCTGAGCGGGATCCATCGCGATAGACCGTCATTCCCTTGCATCCGCTTTTCCAGGCGGTTTCGTAGATCGTGCCGATCAGCTCCTGCTGCGTGTCGGCCGGTACATTGACGGTGACACTGATGGAGTGGTCCACCCATTTTTGAACGGCCCCCTGCATCTTGACTTTGGCCAACCAGTCGATGTCATTCGCGGTGGCCCGGTGGAAGGGGGATTTCTGGACGACCGCCTGGATCTGCTCGTCGCTCATATGTTCCATCTCTTCCTTTTTGTAGCCGGCCGTTTCGAGCCAGGTGACGAAATTGTGATGGAACACGTGATACTCTTCCCAGGTATCGCCCACCTCATCGGTAAAGGTGACCACAACATTCTTGTCGTTCGGGTTGACCTTGCGGCGACGCTTGTAAAAGACGGCGAACACCGGTTCCAGTCCGGAGGTGGTTTGCGTCAGGATGCTGACGGAGCCGGTTGGGGCGATGGTCAGCATGGCGATATTTCTGCGGCCATATTTCACCATATCGGCATACACATCGGGGGCCGCTTCACGGATGCGGTTCAGGAAGGGGTTGTTTTTTTCGCGTTCGGTGTTGTAGATGGGGAAGGGGCCTCTCTCCCGTGCCATGATCACCGAGGAACGATAGGCTTCAATGGCCAGGATCTTGTGCACTTCCACTGAAAAATCGATCGCCTCTTCCGACCCATACCGGGTGCCCAGGGCGGCCAGCATATCACCTTCGGCGGTGATCCCGAATCCGGTACGCCTGCCCTGTACCGCCTTCTCCCGGATGTTGAGCCACAGCTTCCGTTCACGCTCCTTGATCGCTTCAATCTCGGGATCCGATTCGATCTTTTGCAGGATCTTATCCACCTTCTCCAGTTCCAGGTCGATGAGATCATCCATGATCCTCTGGGCTTTGTGGACGTGCTCGATGAAGAGCCCGGAGTTGAAAAAGGCATCCCGGGTGAAGGGATTCTCCACGTAGCTGTATAGGTTGATGGCGAGCAGGCGGCAGGAGTCGTAAGGGCATAAGGGGATCTCCCCGCAGGGATTGGTGGACACCGTTTTAAAGCCCAGGTCGGCGTAGCTGTCGGGAAGGGATTCCCGGCGGATCGTATCCCAGAAAAGAATGCCGGGCTCAGCCGATTTCCAGGCGTTGTGCACGATCTTGCCCCAGAGTTCGCGGGCACGGATCGTCCGGGTGACCTGGGGCTCTTTGGCCTCCACCGGGTATTTCTGGGTGAACTCCTTGTCTTCGATGACCGCTTCCATGAAGTCGTCGGTGATCTTCACCGAGATGTTTGCCCCGGTCACTTTCCCGGTCTCGAGCTTGGCATCAATGAAATGTTCCGCATCGGGATGCACCACGGAGATGCTGAGCATCAACGCCCCCCTTCGTCCCTCCTGGGCCACCTCGCGGGTGGAGTTCGAATAGCGTTCCATGAACGGGACGATCCCGGTGGAGGTGAGGGCGCTGTTTTTCACCATGCTATATTTCGGCCTGATGTGCGAGAGATCATGCCCCACCCCCCCGCGGCGCTTCATCAACTGAACCTGCTCTTCATCGGTCTTCATGATGCCGCCATAGGAATCGGCCAGTCCTTCGTTGCCGATCACAAAACAGTTGGAAAGGGATCCGATCTGGTTGTCATTGCCAATCCCGGCCATGGGGCTTCCCTGGGGGATGATGTACCTGAAATTTCGCAACAACCCAAAAATCTCCTCTTCACTCATCGGGTTGGGGTAACGCTTCTCTATCCGTGCAATCTCTCCGGCAATCCGGTGGTGCATGTCATCCGGGGTCAGTTCATAGAATTTCCCTTCCGAATCTTTCAGGGCATATTTATTGGCCCACACGTTGGCGGCAAGGCTGTCTCCCTTGAAATATTCCGTGGATTTTGCCACCACTTCACCAAACGAATAATGCCGTGAGGGATGCTCTTTTATTTTCAAATCATCTACGGTCACTTTCGGCCGGATCCTTTTGTTCAGGACCTCTTCATAATAAGGTATCTCCGTCTGTTGCTGCGTTTTGATGAGTGGGCTTTCTTCCATTAACCAACCTGTATTAGAAGTGTTTGAAATCGATTAAAATGTGTTACGTTGATAATTAAAATCCCTGGAGAGATAATTTCAGGTGCAATATACTACGAAGAAACGTTTCGGGAAGGGAATACTTATTAACAGAAATGGGGGTTGGAACCCTAAATATTTGACTTAAAAATTTTTAGATCGTAATAAGTCCTTTTTGCGTCAAAATATCTATTATCTTATTCATATTCAGTTTTTTATCCCAAATTCCGCCACCATAGCTTCTTTCCGAAGCCCAGGCGGTTATCGGTCAGTTTCAGCAGGGTTGGTTCCACCCCCCAGAGATGAAGTTTGGTTGCCCGGGCGATCGGGAAATTTTTAAGGTAGGCCCGTTTGGCCATTTTGAGTTCTTCCCCTTCGAGGCGCCGCATGGTTCCGGCAAACTGAATGCCCCGGATCTTCCCGGTGATCCTTGTTTCGAGGGCGATCGTCCCGGCCACCGGTCCCTCTCCTCCGGCGATAAAATCCGCGATGTGCCGTGTATCTGGATCGGAGGTGACAACAAAAAGGTTTCGCTCGGGCAGGTAGCAGTAGAAGCAGGAGCAGCACCAGGGGATGTTCTCCCGGCTCACGGCCAGACTGAGCACATGATGCTGGCTGATGAAGGAGAGGATTTTCTTGTCAACCGGGTTCATCTCAGAAGTCGAGGCTTAGTGAAAAATAGAATATCGGTTTTCTGACTTTCCCGTCTTCCACGCCCCAGGCCAGGTCGGCCCGGATGAAATAGCCCAGGAGTCGGGTACGGAGGCCTCCCCCGAACCCGCCCACCAGGGGATCCTTGACCATCTCCACCTGGATGAAGAGGGGGTTCCTGTAGATGTATTTCCGGAAGAGCTGGTTGTCTTTCGACCAGGGCGTGGCGCCTGTCCAGGCCGTGCCGAGGTCGCCGAAGGCCACGATCTGAAAGTTGTTGAGGAAGTCGGAGCGGATCGGGCGGTTGAACAGGTAACGGAAAACGGGCACCCGGATCTCGCTGTTGATCACGAAGAAGCTGTTCCCGTTGCGGATGTTCTGGCTGAACCCCCGCATGTTGGTCGCCAGGGTCTGGAAGACATAATTCTGGTCCATCGCCACGGGTGTGTTCATGTCAAACCGGGGCCAGAGCCAGTTGTCGACGCCGCCCATGTAATAGACCAGCTTGTCGCTCCCGAAGGAGGTGCTGGCCGCAATCCGGTTGGCCCAGATCATCGTGCGGTGGATCTTCTGGTAATTCCGGAAATCGAGTCCCAGCACAAAGACGCTGGTTCCTTTGCCGTTCACCAGCTGGTAATACTCGCCGAAAATCTTGTACCGTGTCCCGTGATAGAGGTTGACGCCGATACTCCGTGTATTGTCGTAGGTCACCTCCCCTTTCAGGCTTCCCCAGATGCTGTGCACATCGGGTTGTTCGAGGTTGTACTGATCGGTGGAGAGGTAGACCGCCCGGTCGTAACGCACGGAAGCGGTGCCGCGGATGTTCAGCACGGGGGTGAAGGGATAGGTGACGATGTAATAGAGTTCATTGATCTTGTGCCGGATGTAGCTGTAATACCCGTAATCGTCGGTCCCCACGCGGTGATAGAGGATCTGGTGGTCGAGCCGGCGTTTCATGTTGCTGTAGCTGAACATGTATTCGTTGTTGACCAGGTCGAAGTTGATCCGGATTCCCCCTGTCAGCCGGTAATCCTCCATCAGGTCGGTGATCCCCATCATGAACAGGACATTGAATCCCGGGTTGATGAACACCGGGACGTTTCCCGTGCTGAAGGGCTGGTAGGAGGTGTTGAGGTAGGTGAAGTCGATCTGCGTCACCATCTCGTCGATTGCGTACTCTACGTTGTAGTTCAGCGCTTTCGCCTTCTGGTATTTGCTCAGCGAATCCCGTTTCTCCGGCACGATCTGGGCGGCGGTCCCGGCTGTGGTGTCTGTGGCGGGAGGGATGATCCCATAGCGTTTTTTTATCTTCTGCAGGTAGAGGCTGTCCTCAGCCACCCCTTCGCTTCCCCCGATCACCTCACTCAACCTCACCGTATGAAAGTGGCTCACGGGTGGCGGGATGACGTCCCTGCCGGGCTCCGGGGCACTGTCGCCCTTGCTCTCCATATCGCCGGATTCGGTTTCTTGCAGGCGGCTGGTCATGAAATCGGTGGGGTTGAGGGTCTCTTTCGAAAGGAAGGCAGGCCTCACCATCTCCATGCGGTACATTTTCGCGTTTCGGTTCCCTTTCATAATCTCTCCGATCTCAGCCGAACCCAGGGAGATGTCCTGTTCCACGATACTCTGTTTGTAATTGGTAACGGGGAAGGAGCTGGAAAAATAGCGGTAATGGGTGGTGGTGTCGATGAAGCTGATGGCCGAGTCGAACCGGGCGATGTAGCGGTTGTAGATTCCGTTGGCGTCACTCAGGTAGCAGAGGTAATGGTCGGCATAGGGAAAAGGCTGGGCCTCATCGGCTAACGGGGTGTTGGTGATCCGTTTCAGCAGGGGGCTTCGTTTGCTGTACTGGTAGATGAAAATATCGTTGTTGAAGGTGAGCTTGCGGATATCCGGTTTTTCATAAAACCTCACGGTATCGCTCACCCGGTTGGAGGCGAAGATGATCTCCGACGAGCCGGGCAGGAACCTGGGCGAGAAATCATCATAGAGGTCATTGGTAAGCTGCTCGTAGGAGGAGGCAGCGATGTCAAACACATAGAGGTCGGATTGTCCTTTCTGGACGGCCGACATCGCCAGGAAGCGCCCGTCGCCCGAATAGCTGACATCCAGGATCTTCTGGAAATTGTAGAGGATCTGGTAATCTTTTCGACTCTCCTTCAGATCGTAAAAATAGATCCAGCTTTCGCCTTTCCGCTCGGTCATGATCGCCAGGATCTCTCCCGAGGGGTGCCAGGCAAGGATGGGAAAGGTGTAGTCGGCATGATCGGCCAGGCGGTATCCTCCGCGGTAAATCCGCCGCTTCCTGCCGGTCTCCGGATCCATCACGAAGACTTTGTACACGCCCAGTTCATGGATCACATAAGCCAGGTGTTGCCCGTCGGGACTCATCTTCAGCTGCCTGTAGATCCGGTCGGGTTTGTTCCGGGGGTTGATCAGCGTGCCGTCGGGATCGCTCCTGCCCACGGCCTGGGCGGTATAGATCGTTGTGTAGTAGGCCAGCCAGTCATCCAGAAGCTTCTTGTAGGAGACACCGAGCACGTAGAGAAACCCCTTCTCTATGTTCCGGCTCATGCGGGCCATGTAAACGATATTGGGGATGGCGGAAGGGCCGTAGGTCAGCCGGATATAGTTCCAGAGGGATTGCCCGGCCCAGATGGCCTCCTTTCCCGTGAGGCGGTTGAATTTCTTGTACCGGCCGCTGAGCACGGCATCCCTGACGATGTTGTCCACTTCGGTGTCCCACCCCGAGGCAATGTAGGAGACCAGGCCTCCCATGTACCACTCCGGCATCGTGAAGAGGGCATTGTTCTTGATCTGGGCCCCGATGCCGGTCCCGTACATCATCTGGTTCAGGATCACTGTGGCGATCCCGGCCCTGATCTGCTCTTCGAAATGGCCATAGTCTCCGTCAAAATAGAGCAGCACCCTTCCGCCGATGATCCTGGTGACCCCTCCCGTGTTGTAATTGTCCCAATCGCCGTAAAGTCCGATATTGCTCTGTTTCAAATCGGAGAGGTTGTTGAAGATGATGAACTGGATCTTGTCTTCGAGCCCCGACTGCAGGGTCAGCTCAATTTTGCGGATGTTCTGGTCGGCGTATTCGGCCGTGAACTCGGCTAACTCCCTTCCGTTGAGATAGAAATAGGTGTCGAATTTATCGAACCGGAAATAGGTCCAGAAAAAGTCGTTGTACTGCACCCGGCTTTTCCCGAAGGTGAGCTGGGAGCCGTTGTAGAACTGCCCGAAAGAAGAGAATGAAATCAGGAAAAAAAATAGCGAAATAGCGAAAAGCGAAAAGCGAAAAGCGAAAAGCGAAGATCTCCGGTCAGTGTTTTTGTCAGTCATTCAGGAAAAAGGAGTGCAGGTAAATCCGGGGGTAAAGTTAAAGGAAAAAAGTTTTGATGACGAGCTGACACCGATCGATTATCCGGCATCAGGCATCCGGCATCAGACATCCCCCATCGCGCATCTCGTATCTCATATCCCGCATCCTGTATCAATCGAATTATTACCTTTGCCGTGGATAAACCAGCCTTGTATGATCACGATCAAGACGTTTCCCTTCAATCCCTTTATGGTGAACACCTACCTGCTGTTCGACGAAACGCTTGAAGCCATCGTGGTGGATGCAGGGTGTTCTGATCGCCGGGAGGAAAAAGAGCTGGAGGATTTCGTGACGAAACACTCCCTGAAGCTGGTCCGCAACATCAACACCCATTGCCATATTGACCACATCCTGGGGAACCTGTTCTTAGAGGAGCGGTATGGCCTGAAGCCCGAGCACCATCCCGCCGGGGAGCCTTTTCTCCTGCGGGCGAAAGAGATCGGGGCCGCCTACGGGTTTTCGGTTCCCCGGATCCCAGCTCCGGGCCCTGCTTTATATGATGGCGAGGTGATCGCGTGGGGGAAGTCGGAACTCAAGGTGTTGTACACCCCGGGCCACGCCGACGGAAGTTGCTGCCTTTACAGCAAAGAACAAAGCTTTGTGCTGACCGGCGATGTGCTTTTCCGTGATTCGATCGGCCGCACCGACCTGCCCAGCGGTGATTTTGACCTGCTGATGCGAAGCATTCATGAAAAACTCTTTACCTTGCCTGACCATACGATCGTTTATCCCGGACATGGACCGGAGACAACGATCGGGTATGAGAAACTGAATAATCCATTCATCGGGTAACCCCTCCCCATCCCTCTCCCGAGTAACCCGGGAAGGGAGAAGGCAATAAACTATGAAAAAAGTCCTAGTCATACGCTTCAGCTCCATCGGCGACATCGTGCTGACGACGCCGTTGATCCGGTGTTTGAAGGACCAGATGCCCGGCGTGGAGATCCACTACCTTACCAAACGGCAGTATGTTCCCATCCTGCAGTCGAATCCCTATCTCAGGAAGATCCATCTCTTCAAGGACAATTTCCAGGAGCTGGTGCCGAAGCTGCAAGCGGAACGGTTCGATCACATCATCGACCTTCACAAGAACCTCCGCTCCCATTACATCCGGATGAAGCTGGGGCGGCCCTCTTCCAGCTTCCCGAAACTCAACCTGCAAAAATGGCTGATCACCCGATGGCACATCGACCGGTTGCCGCGGATCCATATTGTGGACCGGTATTTCAAAGCCGTGGAGCCGCTGGGGATCACCAACGACGGGAAGGGGTTGGATTATTTCCTGCTGGATTCGGAGCAGGTGGATATCGCCGGCCGTTTCCCTGAACTCGCTCCCTCATTCATCGTGATCGCCATCGGGGCCAGGCATCAGACCAAGATCTTCCCGGCACCCCGGCTCATCGAATTGTGCCATCAGCTCCCCCTGCCTGTCATCCTGCTGGGCGGGAAAGAGGACATGGCACGGGGCGAGGAGATCAGGAAAGGGTGCAACGGGACCGTCGTCAACACCTGCGGAACGCTTCCGCTCAACGCATCCGCCTCTGTGGCCGGACAGGCAGAAGTGGTGATCAGCAACGACACCGGCCTGATGCACATCGCCGCCGCACTGAAGAGACCGGTCATCAGCCTGTGGGGAAACACCGTCCCGGCTTTCGGGATGTATCCCTGCCTGCCCGAAGGCATGGAGCATCTTTCCACGATCGTCGAGATCCCGGGTCTCCGGTGCCGCCCCTGCAGCAAGCTGGGTTACGACAACTGCCCGAAAGGCCACTTCGACTGCATGGAGAAGATCGACCTGCAGCAGATCCTGGAGGCTGTAAACAGATACCGGATGATCCTCCACCAACCCATGACCCCATGACCTCATGACCTCATCACCCCATCACCCCATAACCCCCTGACCCCAAAACCCCCCTTCACCCACACCCACTGCCATATCGACCTTGATGCGTTTGACAGCGACCGGGAAGCGGTGGTGCGGCGTGCCGTGGAGGCCGGGGCGACCCGGATGCTGATTCCGAACATTGACGCATCCGGCATCCGGCATCTGGCCTCTGTCATCGATTCCTTCCCAGGCACCTGCATCCCCATGATCGGTCTGCATCCCACCTCCGTGAAAGAGGATTACCGGGAGCAGATGGGGGTGATCGAGATGGAGTTGCGGCAAAATCCCAAGAAATACTGTGCCGTCGGGGAGATCGGGATCGACCTTTACTGGGACAAAACCTATGCGAAGGAGCAGGAGGATGTGTTCGACAGGCAACTGGAGTTGGCGGAAGAGGTTGGGCTGCCGGTGGCGATCCACACTAGAAACTCCATGGAGATTGCACTGGGGATATGTAAAAGACGAAATAGCGAAATAGCGAAAAGCGAAAAGCGAAAAGCGAAGGGCGAACAGCGAAGGGGCGTTTTTCATTGTTTCAACGGGAACCTGAAGCAAGCCGAAAGAGCCATCGGGATGGGCTTTCTTCTCGGGATCGGAGGCGTGATCACCTTTAAGAATTCAGGGTTGCAGCAGGTGGTGGAAGCCGTGCCATTGGAACACCTGCTCCTGGAGACGGATGCCCCTTTTCTGGCCCCGGTGCCATTCCGCGGGCAACGCAACGAACCGGCCTACATTCCCCTGATCGCGAAAAAGGTGGCGCAGCTGAAAGGAGTCTCCGTGGAGGAGGTGGCTGCTGTAACCACACGCAACGCAAGGGAGCTTTTCAGGTTGACAGCTTAACAGGCGGACAAGCGGACAGGCGGACAAGCGGACAGGAATAATAAATGAGGAAGGAGGAATGAGGAAATAATTACCAATATCCGGCATCAGGTATCTGGAATCTGACAACAGACAACTTACCATCTCACCACGGCACCATATCACCATACCACCATATGAAAAATCACAGCTGTATCCTGATCATCTACACCGGAGGGACCATCGGGATGGTAAGGAATGCGGAGACCGGCACGCTGATGCCCTTTGATTTCGGGGATCTGTACACCCATTTCCCGGTCCTGCAGAACTTCGACTGTCAACTGGAGTTTCACGCCCTGGATCCCCTGCTCGATTCCTCCAACATGACCCCTCCCTTCTGGAGCATGCTGGCGCAGGTGATCTACGACCGGTACCAACAGTATGACGGGTTCGTGGTATTGCACGGATCCGACACCATGGCCTATACCGCTTCGGGGATCAGCTTTATGCTGAAGCATCTGGCGAAGCCTGTGATCTTTACGGGATCCCAGTTGCCCATCGGCGTGGTGCGGTCCGACGGCCGTGAGAACTTCATCAATGCCATTGAGATCGCGCTGGCCCGGGAGAACGAAAAGCCGGTGGTGCCTGAAGTGGCTATCTGTTTCGACAACAAACTCTTCCGTGGGAACCGAACCACCAAATTCAATGCCGAGAATTTCGGTGCGTTCCTTTCGGTGAACTTCCCTCCCCTGGCCGAGATTGGCGTGCATATCCGGTACCGCCGGGACCTCATCCTCCCGCCGGCCACGGAGACACTCGAACTCAATACCCGGCTCGATCCCCACATCGGCATCCTGAAGATCTTCCCCGGCATCACCCCCGAAACCATGACCGCCATCCTGGGGACAACAGGGCTGAAAGCGGTGATCCTGGAGACCTTTGGCGCCGGCAACGCCCCCACCTTCCCCTGGTTCCTGGGATTGCTGAAAGAGGCGGTCGACCGGGGGATCCTGATCCTCAACGTCACCCAGTGCAAAGGAGGCATGGTGGAGATGGGACGGTATGAGACCAGCGCCGAGTTGCTGAAGATCGGCATCATCGGGGGGGCCGACATCACCACCGAGTCGGCCGTCGCCAAACTGATGCACCTGTTGGGTCAGGACCTTCCGCGTGAGGAGGTGGCGCGGCTTCTGACGGAATCCCTGCGCGGCGAGATGACGGTTTGAAAATCCGTTTAAATAGTTATATCTTTGCAGCCCCGGAGAGATGGCCGAGTGGTCGAAGGCGCACGCCTGGAAAGTGTGTAACCGCCAAAAGTGGTTCATGGGTTCGAATCCCATTCTCTCCGCAACCTTGAAAATGCCGTAGCGAAGCGGCATTTTTTATTTTCGGGAAGTCATGAAGCTTGCTTCTATGGATTTCCGGGAATAAAAAATGATGGTACGGAGTACCGGTATTTTCAAGGTTGACGGTCCCCTCCAAGGAATCATGACCGTAGGGAATAATCCCACTCGATTTAATCCTTAATCCACTGCAATGCCGCCTCTTCCGTTGAGAAGGGTTTGATGGTCAGCTCACTCTCCTTTTGTTCTCCTAATGCAGGAAAAATTATGGTTTGGGGCGTGATCAACTGATTCACCAGGAGGGTTTCCCACGACCGGATGATCTCGTTGACATCGACTGTCCCGGTGAAATCCCGGATCAGGATGGAATCCTGGAAATTTCCGTGTTTTCTTTAGGGGATGCCCACTGAATGCAATTAGAAGGATAAAGACATAAAATTTCATTGTCAATTAATTCCATGCTCCCGCTCCTTATTGTCTTCAACCTTTACAGGTATAACAAAGGTCGCTGCGACTTTTTTTCCCTCCTTTTCAGCCGGGATCCATTTCGGCATGATGGAAAAAAACCTGACCATCTCCGAATCCAACTCAGCATTGATCCCATGCAATACGTTGAGTTGAACCAGCCGGCCGGTTGTATCCACGGTGATCTGCATGAAAATTCTGCCGTTGGTGCCCGGCCTGATGAGCGAGTCCCGGAAATGCTGTTGTATGAAGAGATTCATCGCACTGTCGCCCTCAGGGAATGAAGGCATGCCCGGGTCTGTCAAACAACTCGTCCCATGTGATTTTGCCGGAAACTGTAAAATGGTTTGCGAGTGACAGAAAAAACCGGCCAGAGTAAAAAGCAGGATCAGTATCAAGGACTTCATGGCTGAAGGTATTTACTGATGACATAATATTACCCAAATATAAGGAAATATTATTCCCGTCGGCAGTTTCTGATAATAATCTACGAAGATCAGATCCTTGCCCATCATCTAATAAAATGACACTTTCCATATATTTTTCGCGTTCATATACGGAATGGTCGTTAAGTAATCGAAGGCAAATATTTTTTGTACCTTTGAATCAGTATTTTACGATCACCATGGGAGAGCCTCTTCATATTGCCATGATCATCGACGTTTTTGATGGTGATTCCAAAAACGGAGCTGTCATTTCCACGCAACGGATTACCGAATCACTGCGAAAGATGCATCGGGTAACGGTGGTCGCCACGGGCACGCCGGAACCCGGAAAGGTGATTTTGCCCAAATTCTATGCCCCCTTCGTCGATGGGATCATGAGGAAAATGAAAACTCCTCTGGCGGTTCCGTTCAACAACCTCTTGAAGTCAGCGATCGAGGGATGCGATATTGTGCATGTGCAGTTCCCTTTTTACTTGGGGGTGCGGGCCATCCATTTTGCCCGGAAATTCGGGATTCCGGTGGTCACAACGTTTCATATCCAGGCCGAACACCTGGCCAGAAATGCAGGGATCCGATCCAACCTTTTTATCCAGCAAACCTATCACTACTGGATGCATAACATCTATAATTTGTCGGATATGGTTGTTTGTCCTTCCGCTTTTGCCCGGGAGGAGTTGATGCATTATGGTCTCACCGCCCCCTCCACTGTCATTTCCAACGGGATCATGCCCCTTTTCAGACCGATGGAGGCTGTTCGGGAGAAAAGGTTCAGTGACCGGTTTGTCATTCTGTCCGTTGGTCGTTATGCCCCGGAAAAACGGCAGGAGATCATCATCCGGGCTGTTGACCGGTCCCGCTACCGCGACCGGATCCAGTTAATTCTCGTTGGCGATGGTCCAATGAAGGAAAAACTCAGGGATCTGGGGAAAACTCTTCCCTGTCCTCCTCTTTTCTCCACCCTTGAATGCAAAGAAATGGTAACCTGCTACAACCAGGCCGATCTGTACGTGCATGCCGCCGATGTGGAGGTGGAGTGCATGAGTGTCTTGGAGGCGATGGCCTGCGGGCTCCCTCCCCTGATCGCCAGCAGTCCCAAGAGTGCTACCTGCCAGTTTGCCCTTGATGAGCAGTGGCTCTTCGATTATGCCAATCTGGATGAACTGGTCACAAAGATCGATTATTGGATCTCTCATCCGGAGGAGATGAAAAGGGCCAGAGAGCAATACCTAAACCTCTCGGAACATTACCGTTTTGAAAATTCCCTGAATCAACTTCTCGGAGTTTATGAACAACTTGCCCGGAACAGAGCTTGAAGGAAGAGGGGATCAGCCCGTTTCGCTGATCCGTTTCAGGCGCTGGTAATCAATGATCCTGAAATTTTTCCCCGTCAGTTCGATCAACCCTTCGTCATGAAATTTCTTCAACATCCGGATCACGGTTTCGGAGCTCATCCCCGATAACTCGGCAAGGTCCTTGCGGGAGAGGGGCAGGATGAATTCCCCTTTCCTGAAGATCCGGTCGGCCATGCACAAGAGGATATCAGCCAATCTTCCATACGACTGTTTGTGCATCAGACAGAAAAACCGGCTGTTGATCTGGGTATTGTTCTCTCCCATCACATCAATGATCTCCCTGGCGAAAACGGAATTTCTGATCAGCAACTGCTTGAAAAAGTGAATGTCGATCTGTTTGACCTCCGAATCCACATAGGCCATGGCCGAATACTGGAATTTATGGTTCTCATCACTCAGCGAGGAGAGGCCGAGCAGGTTGCAGTCGGGGATGATCTTGATCACCAGGGTGTTTGTTCCGTCGTCGATGAATACCTTGGCCAGGCCCTTCTGCATGTACATCACATGGGAGGCAAAACTTCCCTGCTTGCAGATCATTTCACCTTTTTTATACTTCACAACCACCGATTTGGCTTCCAGAAGAGTCTTCTCTTCATCAGACAGCATTTCAAAACACCTGCATTTATGCGGACTGATCGTGCACCCGGTATATTTCTCCTTGACTTCCATAGTGAATCACTGGATCAAAGATACAAAAATATCCGGTCAATCATAATAATTTATGATCTGAATCAACTTTTTGTATGTTGAAAGACATTCTTGATTGTAGCCTATGACTGCCAGTGTTAAGTTTTTAACATTCATTTAATATAGAAATTTACCATGGAAAACAAACCCCTAAAAACTACCATTATCATGCGGAAATATTCACCCTTTGAACTTCTGTGGATTCCCTTGATCCTTGCATTTTTCGTATTGACCGGATGCACGAAAGAGCCTCCTCCGGATGATACAGGATCTGAACCAATGTCGGTGGCCTCCTGTGAAGGATGTCACATTAATTATGCTCATCTTCAGGCTGTTTATACGCCCGATACGGGGGTGCCTCCCGGAGGATGTGGCGGAACGGCCCCCCACTATGAACCTTACGACAGGGTTTATATGGGTGGCGAAGGATATGCCAAATACAAAACCTCACCGCATTACCAGATCGGTTGTACCGGGTGCCACAACGGAGTGGACAACACCGACGACAAAACGGTGGCCCATTCCGGGGATTTCATCCGCCATCCTTCGGTTTTCTCGGAAGAGAAATGTGGAGCCTGTCACAAGGAAATCGTAGACAATTTCATGACCAGCCTCCATCATGGCACCGGTCAGATGAGAAAAGTGGCATTGCGGAGCGGACTGAGCGGCGCAGATGAGTTCTATCTCCTCCCGGAACACCAGAAAGAGGGATACAACGCCAATTGCGCCACCTGTCACGGTTCCTGCGGCGAATGCCACATCATTCGTCCTACCATGGGAGGCGGCGGATTGTCGAACGGGCATGCCTTCAACAAAACCCCTGACATGATCAGTGTGTGCGTCACCTGCCATGTTTCCCGGGGCGGCCATGCCTACCTTGGTGTCGCTTCCGGAACCCAGCCTGACGCCCACCTGACTGAAGCAGGGTACAAATGCATTGATTGCCACAAAACCAGCGACCTGCATGGAAACGGCGAACCGGTTGACCAGCGATATGCCTATGCCAACCTCCCCACCTGCGGCGATTGTCATAAAAACATCGGGGGCTTTAACATCTACCACTCTACCCACCTGAATGATTTTAACTGCCAGGTGTGCCACTCCCAGGTCTACAACAACTGCGGCAGCTGCCATATCCATGGCGATGGGGCCCGGATCCCCTCCTACATGGACTTCAAGATTGCCCGAAACCCCATTCCGGAGATCAAGACCGGGTTTGATTTCACCCTCGTACGGCGCACCCTCGCCGCCCCCGACAACTGGTCGGTGTACGGTGTTCCCAATTACCCCGATTTCGCCGTATTGCCAACCTACAATTACACCAGTCCCCATAACATTCTGACGTGGACCGACCGCACCCTGGTTCCGGAAGGAAAGTCCTGCTACTACAATTGCCATATCCGCAATGAAGAGGGCGTGCTGGTCAACAAGGAGTATTACCTCTTCAAGGAGGACCTCCTCGCCTGGGAAGTTGACGCCACCGAAAAGATCACGGTCGACGGGAAACTCCCGGAATCCTGGTTTCGGTAAACTGAGACTCATTTAGCAATTCTTAATAAATATGTACTCAAAAACCAATCAACTATGAAAAAAACAAACCTATGGATCCTATTTGTTCTATTGGCATTCGTATTTGTCACCTCCTGTAAAAAAGACGAAGACGAGCCTACGCCAACGATCAATGAAGCGGAAGTGCTGGCCACCTATCTTGAATCCACCAGCTCACCGCTGGGCAAAGACTATGTGAACACCGACATGCCTTCGATCACCAGCGCCACCGATGTATTTACCCTGAACCAGACGGGCCAGGTTTACATCATCGATATCCGCTCTGCCACCGATTTTGCAGCCGGTCACATTCCCAATGCCCATAACGTGGCGCTGGCCGACCTGATGACCCATGTCAGCGCACTGGACATGGCCCCTTACCAAAAGGTGGTGATCGTTTGCTACTCCGGACAAACAGCCGGCTTTGCCGCCCTCCTGCTCCGTATTGCGGGATTTGACAAGGTCTTTTCTATGAAATGGGGCATGTGTTCCTGGAATGCAAATTTCGCCGGACCGTGGCAGAATGCCATCAGCAATACCTATGCCACCCAGCTCGTGACCACCGCCACGGCAAAAGGCCCTTCGGGTAACCTCCCGGTACTCTCAACAGGCATGACCACCGGCGCCGAGATCCTGATAGCGAGGATCAACGCACTGCTTACCGAAGGATACACCCCGGCCAAGGTGGACAACAAAACGGTGTTTGACAACCTGACCACCTATTACATTGTCAATTACTGGCCGGAAGATCAGTACAGCGGTTTCGGACACATTCCAGGTGCCATTCAGTATACGCCGAAGGCATCCATCAAACTTTCTGCCGACCTCCGTACCCTACCGACCGATCAACCCATCGTTGTCTATTGCTACACCGGACAAACCAGCTCCTTCCTGAGCGCTTATCTCCGCCTGTTGGGATATGATGCCAAATCCCTTCTTTACGGGATGAACGGCATGGCTCACGACAACATGGCCGCTGCCGGCATGACCGTCTTTACGGATGCTGAGATCATGGGATACGACTACGAAGTGAAATAATCTCCTGAATTTTTTATAAAAGAAGCCGCTCCGAAAGGGCGGCTTCTTTTTTATTTATCCCTTCCCGGAAGAAGAGAGGCGTCTGAACAGGTAGAGAAGCATCAGGGTCACCACTACGCTGGAGAGGTTGACGAACAAGTTATCCGTGTTGCCGAAATCCTGCATGCCGGTGCCGATCATTCCCTGACGTTCCAGGAAAGCCACAGTCACCGCCACCGCATTGTTCAGAAAATGGGCGAATATCGGGATCCACAGGGAGCCTGACCAGTAAAAGAGGTAACCGAACAGGAGTCCGAGAAGGGTTCGTGGCAGGAGCCCGTAAAACTGCAAATGCATCACCCCGAACAGGAGCGCAGCCAGGAAAATGGCTATATGGATGTTTCCCCACCATTCGTGGAACAAGCGCTGAAAGAGTCCTCTGAAGAGAAGCTCTTCCCCGATAGCAGGCAGAATGGCGATCATCAGCAGGTTGAACAGGAACCCGCCCACGGTGTCAACCTTCAGAAAAACTTCGGTGAGTTGTTGGGCCTGCTCTTCCGCCTTTTGCATCCACTCCTCCATGCCGGCCAGCCATCCGGGTAATTTCATCGCCTCGTTCAGCTCAATCAGCTGGCTGATGGCAGGGACGGAAGCCACCATGATCAGGATGGTCAGCCCCCACATCTTCACGTGGGAAACCCTGTCGAGCCCGAGGTAGGTAAAGGGTCTTGAAGAAAAGAGAAAAGCGGCTATCAGCGGGGGAGCGATGAAGATCCCCACCTCCTGGATGATCTGAAGGTACTTGAGCAACCCGATGGCACCCGGATCGGAATAATCGACTAAAAAGGCCATGACCTGGGTAAAGGAGATTCCGAAAAGAGGCATCGCCAGAAAGATACCCACGAGAAAGAAAACAAACAGGCTGCCGATGATCAGCAGCGCTGAGAAGAGGATCCGGGGAAAAGGATGCAATGCCTGAAGGTAGGGAGTCCTGGTCACGTTGCCTAATTCACTAATTTTGCTGCGAAGATAGCCTATTTTGATCACTCCCGGAAATATCGCCCTGCCCTCCCCGGCCCTTATCCTGGCCCCCATGGAAGATATCTCAAACTCCCCTTTTCGCTCTGTTTGCAAACAGTTCGGGGCTGATCTGGTGGTGTCGGAGTTCGTCTCCTCGGAAGGACTGATCCGGGATGCCGAAAAAAGCCGGATCAAGCTCTCGTTCGAAGAGAGCGAACGGCCCCTGGCCATCCAGATCTTCGGACATGATGTGGCTTCCATGCGCCAGGCCGCTGAACTGGCCGAGGAGGCGAATCCCGATCTGATCGACCTCAATTTCGGATGCCCGGTACGGAAAGTGGTCAGAAAAGGGGCGGGAGCCGCCCTGCTGAAAGAGCTCCCCCGGATGATAGAGATGACGGCTGCCGTGGTCAGTGCCACCCGTCTCCCCGTTACGGTGAAAACCCGGACAGGCTGGGATGCCGCCCATCAACCTATCGTTGAGGTGGCTGAACAGCTTCAGGACGTTGGGATTGCGGCCATTGCCATTCACGGCCGCACAGCCGTGCAACTCTATGGCGGACAGGCCGACTGGCGTCTGATCGGAGAGGTCAGAAACAATCCCCGTATGCATATCCCTGTCTACGGGAACGGGGACATCACCAATGCCCTCGTGGCAAAAGAACGGCTGGATCAGACAGGGGTGGATGGCCTGATGATCGGGCGGGCCGCCGTAGGTAATCCATGGATTTTCAGAGAGATCCGGTCATACCTTCAATCCGGCTATATCCCGCCGCAACCCGCTATCGAAGAGAGGATCGCCGTTCTCAGGCAACATTTCGGCCGACTCACACGCTATGCAGGCGAACGGCGTGCCCTGCTGGAATTCAGGAAGTTCTACTCGGGTTACTTCAAGGGCCTTCCCGACATGAAACCCTTCAGGATGCGGCTGGTAACGGCAAAGTCAACGGGGGAGGTGGAGGAGGTGCTGGGGGAAATACGAAGGACGAGGGACGTGAGACGTGAGACGTAAGGCGTGAGACGTGAGACGTAAGGCGTGAAACGTGAGATGTAAGGCGCGAAAAGTACACTTATAGCAAAATCACCTGTCCGCTTGTCCGCTGGTCCGCTTGATCATTTTTGCGCTACCTCGCTAATTCCTCCATCTAGCTATGGAACTTCTCCACGGCCTCCTTCAGCTTCATCAGGGTTCCTGATTCGAGTTCCCAGAGGTTCTTTTTCCTGAGCTGATCGAGGTACTCATAGGCTTCGTTTCGCCCGTTGCACCCGTTCAGCTTCTCGATGGCATCGTTGTACTCCTTCAGGCTTCCGTCAAAGAGCTCGTTGATAAAACTGAATTTATCGTTGATGCTGATCAGTTGTTTCAGGTGTTGCACCGGTTCATTTTTAGGCGGTAGCGTTTGTTGGCGGGCCTCTTTGAGTTTCATGCTGAAGGTGGGTTCTTCGGAGGCAAACAGATCCAGGTCGGGCGGCTTGGGCTGGGA
>Ga0163209_1000059_pt1 | contig 41122 bp, 61 predicted proteins | sample Kivu_160m_FD_113538 | JGI IMG/M metagenome (GOLD analysis project Ga0163209, IMG submission 113538) | Freshwater microbial communities from Lake Kivu, Western Province, Rwanda to study Microbial Dark Matter (Phase II) - Kivu_160m | ecosystem: Environmental > Aquatic > Freshwater > Lake ...
CCAATGCACAACGGGCTTGGAGAATATCTTATGAAGCATCAAACCTGTTTGGAATTATAATCAGTGATGATGGTTCAGTTGGCGCGGGGCACTACAAAGATTATACTTCCAGCATTGTGGGCTGGAGTAATGGGAAATTTATGTGCGTTGGCTTCACTTTTAACAATGGGAGTCTCACCCTTTATACAAACGGGGTTGCTGATACAAACCCCACCAAGTCTGTGGATGGCGCAATAACCACAGTCCACAATTCTACTGCCAACGTAACCATTGGTTGTGCTTTAGCCAGTGGAGTTTGGTCCGGTGGTGCTCAGTGTGTGATCCCTGAAGTCGCTATTTTCAACCGTGCTCTGACGGCGGTTGAGATTAGAAATTATTACGAAATGACAAGAAGGAGATACGGAGTATAGGAGGATTTATGTCATACAAACTTTTCAGAATTTACCTTGCGGTGAAAGAACCTCTACCAGAGGCCCTAAAGAAAAATCCAACGCCAGCCGAGCTTGCAGCCCTCTCAAAAATGAACTGGCTTGATATTTTTATGACTGCAACTCAGAAAATGAAGAGTTATTCGGAAAACATAACGCCCACAATTGGCAAAGAACAGGAAGATACAACTATCGCCAAGACACACACCCACCGGCACGATGAAGGACTGTCCTGTGGTGATGAGGAAGATATATAAGGAGTAAGATATGGCCTCAGAAGTCGATATCTGGTCTATTGCATTAGCCCACCTAGGAAACGAACCTATTACTCTCTACGATGATCCGGGTAAACCTGCCCGACTTTGCAGATTGCTATATCCTGGCGTCAGGGATGCGGTCTTGCGTGCATACCCGTGGCGATGCGCTCGTGCGGAGAAATTGCTTGCGAGACTAGCGACGGCTCCCAGTTCCACATACACCTACGGTTATCAACTGCCCACCGACCCGTGGTGTCTGTGGGTTCCCAAGATGTTGAATGAGGACCTGGAGTACCAGGTGATGGGAAGATACCTGCTATCTGATGAATCATCGGTACGTATAACGTTCATCAGAAGGGTTACGGACCCAGGCATGTTCGATTCGCTTTTGAGCGATACCATAGCAGAGAGGTTGGCGTCCGACCTGGCATGGCCTATTACCGGAGTGTCGGGATTGGGAGAATCAATACTTAAGAAGTACATGTTGAAATTAGCAGAGGCCCGTACGATGGATGCAATGGAGGGCGATACGGCAGGATACGAGAGCAATCCGTTGGTGGAGTGTAGATGAGCACGAGAACAAGACCAATCTTCATGAACTTCGCAGGCGGGGAATTGTCGCCATCCCTCGAAGGGCGGATCGACATGAAGCGTTACTACGATGCCGTTCATGAAATGCGGAATTGGATATGCAAGCCGCAGGGTGGGGCAATAGCGAGATGGGGAACTCGATTTGTCGCAGAGGTAAAGGATAGCGATAGAGAGACGAGATTGCTGCCATTCACATATTCTGAACTACAGAACTACATGATAGAAACCAGTGGCGATGACGATAGTGGTTACATGCGGTTTTTTATGGATGGCGGTCAGATAATGGTGGTATCCGGCGCTGATCTTGTTACAAACGGAGACTTCGGTGCTGACATAGCAAACTGGGATGATCTTAGTACCGGAACTGGGAGCATAGCATGGAATGCTGGCGAGCACATGGATATTGACGGAGGAGCCGACGGAATCGGATGGACCGAGCAAGAATTGACTACGGTGGTCGGAAGTATCTACATGCTAGTATTTGATGTGGCAGGCAATCCGTTGCAGGTCCGCATTGGCACTACGACCGGAGCCGACGATCTCTATCAGGATACCACATACGCCGTCGCTACCGGTCAGATCGTCTTTTTCCAGGCTGATTCGACTTCATCGTTCATTCAATTTCGGAACGCTAACGACAATACTTCCGAACTCGACAATGTAGTGTGTAAATTGGCAATCCCGTATGAGATTGAAACGCCATACCTTGAGTCGGAAATATGGGATTTGCGTACAGCCCAGGATGATGAGAATTTATACATAGTTCATGGTGATCATCCACCCATGGTACTTACCCGGACTGACCACGATGCTTGGACGCTAACGGAGATTGAATTTATCGATGGTCCCTATGAGGATGAAATCAATACGCCAACAGTAACACCCGATTGGGAAGGACCAAGCGATGAGAAAGTAACGAATGGTGGATTTGACGCAGATAGTGGGTGGACAAAGGGCGGGAATTGGACGATTTCCGGGGGGACAGCCAATAAGAGTGCAGGAGGCGCTAATAATCTATCCCAGGACACGACAGAAGCCAATGGTGAGCACTACATGGTAACGTGGACCTTAGTTTCCATATCAGGGGGCTCCCTCACGATGTCCATAGGGGGAACAGCGGGGGCAGCGAAGTCAGCACCAGGAACCTTCACGGAATTTATTACCGCCACTGGTGTTACGGATCTCACCTTTACCCCAAGTGCGGCTGGCGTCGTCTGCTCGATTGACAATGTTTCTGTGGTAAGGCTGAGCGTAGTAGCAGCGGCCAGCAATCTCTGGCAATCGGGGCATGTTGGGGCGCTATGGAGAATAAAGCACTCTACTGACGATTGGGGATGGGGACGGATAGTAAAATTCAATTCAGAGAAGGAAGTTGAAATGCTGGTAGAGTCTGCTTTTGGGGCTACCACGGCAAGCACGGGCCACAGAGAGGGCGCATGGAGTGAAGTCAATGGTTGGCCGCGAGCCGTCTGTTTCCGTGAAGGTCGCATAATGTATGCAAGCTCAGTGGAATGGCCAAACACCATTTGGGCATCGAAGAGCGGAAATGAAAACTACAATGTCTTTACTCCCGGGACGCTCGATGATGATCCGTTCACCTACACCCTCTCCGATGTCAACATTATCAGGTGGATGGAGTCGGCAAGATTGCTTTGTGTAGGCGCACTCTCCGGTGAAGTGACGCTTGAAGGATCGAGCGACAGTCCGATAACTCCTACCACCCCTCCGAAGATCCAACTTCATACCACTCACGGGAGCGCCTCCATCGGTGTACTGAAGGTGGGGAAAGCAATACTATTCTTGCAGAAAGCCGAACGCAAGATAAGGGAATTCGCATACGTCTATGAGGACGATGCGTACTCAGCGCCAGACCTGACGGCGTTATCCGAACATCTGATGGAAAGCGGCATTATCAACATGGCTTATCAACAGGAGCCGCATTCGATCGTATGGGCAGTGAATTACGACGGCGATCTTCTCGGTTGTACTTACGACCGCGCCAATAATATTATCGGCTGGCATCACCACCACACCGATGGGTATTTTGAGTGTGTAAGCACGATTCCCTATCAGAACGAAGATCAGGTATGGGTGATAGTGCAAAGGTTGATAGACGATGACCCAAAGCGCTACGTCGAATATTTAGACCCAGATATTAGGGTTGACTGCGGAGTCGTTTATTCCGGGAATGCCACAACCCTATTACGAGGCCTTAGCCATCTTGAGGGAAAATCGGTCGAGATAGTAGGGGATGGAGCGCCATATCCGCCTCAAGTTGTTCCTTCCAATGGTAGAATAACAATTGATCCATCCCTAGAAGTGGCCTACGTCGGTCTTGGTTATACCCCTCGCATGATAACGAACAGGCCAGAGGTAGAGCTTGGCGGAACCTCGCAGGGATTAAGGAAACGATGGGCAAAAATAATGGCAAGAGTAATAGACACATCAGGGTTGAAAATAAACGATGAATTAGTGCCGCCGAGATCAACGTCGGATCTTCTCGGAACTGCACCCGCACCTTACACGGGCGATGTCGAAGTTACCAATCTCGGATGGGACACCGATGGACGCATCAAGATAGAGCAATCCCTGCCCTTACCAGCGGAGGTGGTCTGCATAACAGGCAGTCTCTTTGTCGGAGACATATGAAGCCAACAATAAGAAAATTCAAGTATGAAGATCATATCAAGATAGTGAGGAGAAACTGGGATGCAGTGACCTATGCAGGATTTCCCAATAAAGAAAGAGTGGCAAAGAATCTGGAACGGGGTCCCGCCTATACTATGGAGGTTGATGGTGAGATAGTCGGATGTGGCGGGATAATGCCGTTGTGGAAAGGAACGGGCGAGGGATGGATAGTTACATCGGAATTAGTCCCAAAGTATAAAAAATCGGTTGTAATTGCGATCTACTACGGACTGATGAAGCTGATGAACGACCTGAAGCTGGAAAGAGTGCAGACCATAGTGCTGAAAGAGCACATGGTTAGCAGAAAATGGCTGGAATGGATGGGATTCAAATACGAGGGCGATATGCCGAAATACATAGGCGGAAGAACCTATGCGAGATACGCACTGATAAAAAACGGAACGCCGGAGGAGAACAAACATGGCTGAAGGAACTTTGGGCTTAATCTTAGCGGGAGTTAGCACGGCGGCCACGGTCTATAGTGCAGTCAGTTCATCGCAGGCGGAGTCGCACGCAGAGCATACGGCCAAGAGGCAAGCGCAAAGGGCGGCAGAGGAAGCAAGAAAGGCAGCGTTCCAGAAAGCCGAAGACGAAGAGCAACGCCATCGCAGGTTGATGGCAACCGGAAGGGCAAGATATGCTGCAAGCGGAGTCGAATTTGAGGGAACGCCATTACTGGTGGAAATGGAATCGCTGAGAGAAAGCGAAGAGCAATTGAGGAGAATAAGGGAAGGCGGGGAAGTGGAGGCAACAACCCTTGAGGAACTGGCACAGGCGGCTGGCAAGAGAGCAAGTTCAGCCAAAACATCAGGATATGTTGAGGCGACAGGGAAATTGGCCGGGGGTACGTATAAATATGGGCAAGCCAGAGATTGGTGGACATAAGAGAAAGGCATGAAAATTCCTATCATAGAAGCTGAAGAGCCGTTGAAGGTACACCCTATAACTGCCACGACTAAGGGGGCTGGAAGGGTAGAGGAGGCCATTGGAGAGGTCGGCCAAACCATATTCGACATTACAACAAGGATCGAAGCCAAGAAACAAGCTCAAAGGGAAGCTTCTCAGTTAAGCGATATTCAGCTTGACATGGTAAATATCAGCAGAAACACGGCAAGAGAATTGCAACGGAAACCCGATCCTGATACCTATTTCTCCGATTGGTCAAATGCCTACGATGTCGCAGCAAAAGAACGACTTGCGGGAATAAAAAGTCAAAATCTCCGTGCTCAAGCAGACGTAATGCTAAAGAGACTCAAAATATCGGAGATGCCCCAGCAGGAAGCATACGGGAATAGGTTGTTTTTAGAAGTTGGAAGAGCAGGACTTATCAGACGAACAGATGAATTTGCAAGGTTGGGGATGAAAGAAGAAGGGTTGAAGGCCACAGAAGATGCCATACTCAACGGCATCATCTCAGCAGACGACGGGGAAAATCTAAAGATTAGATTCGCTTACAGGTTGGATTTAAGCAAAGCAAGAGAGGAAATTAATCGAAACCCGGAAAAGGCTGAAGAGATATTGGCGAAGTATGATCTCCCACCAGAAGATAAAGTTAGTCTTTCAGAAATAGCAGAAAGATTAGCAGAAAAGAGACAAAACGAGAGAGACGCAAGAAAGGTTGATGAGGCGATTGTTTTTCTAAAAGAACCTCATGATGTAATGGGAATAGGATATGACTATCCTGGTATGATAAATAAACTAAGATCGGTTCCGTTTCAGAAAGAATTGGGATTGACTCCAAAACAGGCAGTTCAAGCCCAGAATCTTTTGCAATCAGAAATGAATACAACTTATGATTCAATTCAACAGGATTTTTTGAAGAAATTACAGGAACGGACCCTTACCGATACAGAAATCATAAATTCTGCCCTCCCTGCTACTGGGTTGATACAAGGCGACAAAGAATGGTGGTTGAGAAAACTTGAACAGCGGCAACAACCTCAAAACGCCGATGGCTTTTTGCACTCTAATCCAAGAGTTTATGCTGAAACAATGGTGGATGTTATTAAAAGGCCAGAAATGTGGAATAAAGATAAAATATTTGCGCTTGTTGGTCTTAGCGATAAAGATGGAAAACCAATAGGATTGAAAGCCGATGATGCATTAAGAATTTGGAATATTCATACTCAACTGATGAAACCTGATCCTGCTTTGGCAAAGAAGTTTACGGCACTTCAACAGGCATTGGAGAGATTGGATAACTATAGAAAAGCGTTTTTCTTTGTAGAACCCAAAAAGGAAGGTGAAATTAGTCACATTGAAGTTGTTACGAATGACATCCTGCATTATTCTGTTCAACAGGATTTGTTAAGGAGAGTTGATGATGGCGATGATCCCTTTATTGCGCTTGGCGAAATCATGGAAACATACGTTAAGGAAAAAACCAAAGGATTTTTCGATAGGGTTTTAAATTGGGTTTTGCCCTCTGCTCCACCAGTCCCCACGCTTCCTGGTACGGCTCCTACAACTCCTCCTCCCGAAGAAAAAGAAGGAAAATATGAAGTGAACGGGGTGATTTGGAATTGGACTAAGGCAAAAGGTTGGTACAGATGAGATATTTAGGGCCAGTTGAAGAATCTACAGAAAGTACAGAAAGTCTCGGAAGACGGGGAGGAATATTTATTCCTCCCGAAAATAGTAAGATAGAAAAGGCCAAAATCATTGCATCTACCTTTGGTGTACCATTTAGTGTTGCCTATGATACCGAGGATGTTTTGAGTAAAGAATTTGAAGCAGCAGATTCCAAATGGGTAGCAACTGCAAAGAATTCATTTAAGAGAGGCATAGGAAATACCTATACGACTTTCGGAAGAGCATTGGAAATGATAGGTCTGAAGGATTTTGGTTCAATCTACACTGCCTATGGTCAAGGATTGCAATACAAATACGCTCCCCCAGTTAAACCAGAGGAGTTCACTTTTGATAAAGTTCTCGATCCTGATTGGTGGGCTACGACTCCCTTCGAGAGCCTTCCTTTCACGCTTTCTCTTATCCCCGCTGCCTTGATTGCAGGATACGGAGGGGTTGCGGCTGCGACCGCTATCGGCCTTGGGGTTTTTGGTAAGGTTGTTTTGGGTTCAATTGGTGCTGGTCTTGTTAGTCGGACAATAGAATCTGCTCTTGAGGCTGGTGGGACATACGATGAATCCCTTGCCCACGGAGAAGCAGACGAAATGGCAAGGCAAAGGGCAGATTTTACTTTTAAGAGAAATATGATTCCACTCACGGGAAGTGATATTGCTCAATTTCTATTAGCTTTCACACCCCTTAGCAAAATGGGAGGGACAGGTCTACTTGCAAAACGTATAGCTGCAATTGCTTTCAAAGTTGCTGGTGTGGGAGCAATGGAAGCAGTTGAAGAAATGTGGCAAGAGGCAGTTCAACAGGTAGCACGGGGAGAACGTCCAAGCATAACACCAGAAATGAAAGAGGCAATGGTTGTTGGTGGAATATTTGGTGTTGGTTTGGGTGGTACGGGTAGCGTTTGGACTGCAATGACAGAGAGAATAAAGTCTACCGCATCTGACGAGATAATGAAGGTTTATGAAGAAACGAAAGCCGCAGAAATAGCCCTTGGAGCAACAGAACAAGAAGCAGAGATAAAGGCTTTAGATGCAGTTGCGGAGACACCCGAAGGTAAAAAGCACATTGAAACTGTAATGAATGAAATTAAAAATATGGCCGAAGGGGTTGAGATAGATGAGACAGCCAAAACGAAAGAGGCAGAACAAACTTTAGAAAAGATTCCAGAATTAGATATTTTAACTGACCAGGACATTGAATCCATCGCAAAAAATGAAATAGATACCATGGATATTTTGGACACAACCCTTCCTACATTTGAGGAGTTGCTTGTAGAAAGTGAACAAAAAGCCACCGAAAGAGAAAGGATTCATAAGAAATTTCTTGTCAAACAAGAAACTTATGAAAGTGCTAAAGAGCGTTTGCATGAAAAATTATCAGGTTTGAAGGCAGGCATTGACCCTACTGCGTTGGCTGATATGGCAATCGTCGGAGCCTATCACATTGAAAGAGGGGTTAGGAAGTTTGCTGATTGGTCAAAATTGATGATTGAGAAATATGGAGAGAAGATAAAACCTCATCTCAGAGAGATTTGGAAGGCATCAAACGCTTATCTGAAATCGAAGGTTCCGACCAAAGAAGTTAAGGGGTTGGTCAGAGAAACCACGGGTCAAGTTTCTCTTGCCGACTTTATCCGTGAAGATGTTGCCCTGAGTGCAGCGATGAAGAAGGCCGAACAGAACGCAAGGATAGCATACAGGGAAGGCAAGAAAGATGCTTTAGCAAAAGCAAAACTTGAGTTCAAAGAAATCTTACTCAAGGCAAAGATTAAGTCTGAAGTCATGGCTTTCAAGGAAGGCTTTAGGGTAGGGGGAAGGCTAACCGCCGCCCATCTAATTGAAGGGTTTAAGGATGCGAAGCTGACGGCCAACGAAACAAGAGCGATGCTTGTTGAATACATAAACGACAATCTTCCACCCGATCTAAGAGGAAGATTTCTGAACCCAATTATTCAAAACATGACCAAGAAGAAACAGGCATCTATTTGGAAAAGGGTTGACGAAATACGGGAAAACTTTGAGAGGAAAAAACTTGTCAAGGAAATATCTGAATTGAAGGAATTAAAGGGAGATATTGCCCTTGATTATCAGCAGAAACTAAATGATTTACTCGAAGACATTGACACCAAGAAAATCACCACCAAGACATTTATGAAGTTGCAAGGCTTGAAGAATTACATCGAGAAGCATGGTGTTCCATCGGGCATTAAAACAGAAACATTGGATAGACTCAAGCGTCTTGAAATGAGGGGCGTTGAGGAAATGACAACCGATGAACTCAAGTTCTTGGTTGATACGGCCACTCATTTGAGGGAATTGGGAATACTCAAGCAACAACTAAAATATAAATACAATGAACGGATGCGGCAAAGAGCAAGAGACAAACTCTTGCTTTCTACATACAATCTTGATCCGAATTTAACCGGTAAAGATACTCACCTTGACAAGATCAAAAAAGGCTCAATGTTTCTTTATCTTGACACACTTCAGGCTTTGCGTGTTGCGGATATGATTGATGGTTATCAAGCATATGCAGGTGAAAATTCTAAGTTGATAAAAAGAACAATGGCGAAAGAAACAGAGGCCATCACAAAAATAAAAGCCCTGATGGATTCCGCGATTCATGAAATGATTGATGTTGGCATTAAGGAACTGACAGATGAACAGAATGTCAAAATCATGATTAACATTCGTAATCTTGAGGGGGCTTACGATCAAGTAAAAACCCTGATGGATAAGTATGGATACAAAAGCATCCCAACTCTTACGGCACAAGAAAGTAAGGTAATTGAAATTATTGAAAAGTATATCAATCAAGATGTTGACCGAATAGCGGCTATTTACGAGGAAATCGAAAACAAGGAGTTTCATAAACTGCCAAGATATATTCTTCCAATAAAGTACGAAAAGGAATTCAACATCATTCCCTCGGAGGCAGTAGAACAAAGTCGATACAGGACAACCCAAACATACCAGGGTTTTACCATTGAACGGCAAAGGGGGGTCAAGAAAATACCAAGGGTTGATGTTCTTGGTATCTTTGAAAACGCCCTGAACGATCAACAATGGTATATCAATATGCAACCGGAACTTGAAAACATCCGGTATCTTGTGAGAAGCAAGGAATTTAGTGAAAAAGCCGGAGAACTTGCTTCGGATTGGTGGAGAGACAGGCTTGACATGATTGCAAGGAGGGGCGGGTCTGCAACGGCTTCCCATACCCCATTTACGAATCTTTTGAGGGAATTCAGATTTAACTTGGCAAAGGCAATTCTTGGTTACAAGGTATCTTCAATCATTATGCAACCCTTCGCCGTTTTTGATGCTATGGCTTATGCACAGGCAAATTGGGGAACATCGGCATCACTGGAAATCATAAAAGAATTTACGAAAGCATGGGCTATTCCGAAATACGCCAAGGATTATATTGCTACTTCTCCCATGCTTCAACATAGAATGGCGGGTGAAGTTGCCGTTGAAGAACTTTTGCGGAAAATCGGAAGATCAGAGGGGAAGGTAGATAAATTCATAAAAGGCAGTATGTCGCTTTTGATGAAGGCAGACGTTAGGACTGCGGCTGGTGTCGAAAGTGCATTAGAAAATATACTGACCAAATATGGTATTCCCAATGCAAAACAAGAAGCTGAAATTCTTATGAACATCCTCAGTAGCAGTTCGGAAGTCACGTTTAGGCCAAACATTCTATCAAGAGGCGAAGGTGCGAGAACTTGGTTTACATTTCAGACTTTCTTTTTGAATAGATGGGGGATAATTGCTCACGATTTGATTTCTGCTGGAGTTATTCATGGAAACTGGAAGGCTAAATATTCAGCCCTTTTAGGGATAGCAATCTTTATGGCCGGTGGGATAGCGGAAGATGAAGCAAGGCGGTATATGTTTGAAATGATTACAAGAAGGAAAATACCCGATAGATCAACAATTCTCCAAGATATTATTTTTTATATACCATCCATGATCCCTTATTTTGGAAACATTATTGATGTGGCGAAAGGGAGTATCGGCGGTGATATTCCAATCCAGAGAGTATTTGAAAATCTTTTCCAAGCAAAAAATCTTATTACTGGAAAAACAGCAGAAGCAAAACTTAGGGGATTGATGAAAACTCTTGAAGCTCTGGCGACACTCCGAGGCATCCCTGGAACGTCCCAATTTTTTGATTTAATGGAGGGAATATTTTTAGCAGAAGACAAAAAGAAGAAAGAACCTAAATTAGTTAAACCCAAAATAGGAGCAAGGCCATGACAGTCGCAACCGAAGAATCAAGATGGGAATACACGGGAGACGGGGAGCTCGATACCTATGAGTACAAGGCGAAGATTTACGCCAAGACCGATCTCGTGGTGTACGTGGATGAAACAAAACTCACGGTGGATGTTGATTATACCGTGACTGGCGTGCTCGATGAAGGCGGGGGTACGGTGGTATTTACAACGCCTCCAGACCTCGATGCCAGCATCGTCATATACATTGATCTTCCTCTAACTCAGCTAACTAATTTCGTCGACGGCGACAAACTACCGGCAGAGGCCCTCGAAGCATGTTTTGACAGAATGGTAATGATAGCCCAGCAATTTGAAGAAGTGCTAAAGAAAATTGTCAAGGTTCCCATCTATTCCGTCCTTGATGATATTGTCATCCCGATTCAGGCAAAATCATTCTTGAAATGGAATGACGATGCTAATGCTATTATATGCGTTCAAGAATGGGAAGCAGGCGATCCTCTGCCAAACCATTCCGATTCTCATGAAAACGGGGGAGCAGACGAAATCAACCTTGATGGTTTGTCCGGTATGCCAGCAGACCTTGAAACACACGGAACGAGACACGAAGCCGGAGGAGATGATGCAATACTGCTGGATAATCTCGGAGCGCCGGAGGATAACACCGATTTAGATGTATCTACGGATGCACACGGGCTTTGTCCTAAACTTCCCAATGATGCCACAAAATTTCTAAATGGAGTTGGAGGACATACTGTTCCGCCTGGTACTAAAATAGCGGGCGATGTGGTTCAGGTTGTCAATTATCAAACTGGTGAGGTAGCGACTGGGACAACGCAAACGCCGATTGATGACACAATCCCACAAAACAACGAGGGCGACCAATACATGACCCTTGCCATTACCCCAAAGAGCGCAACGAATATTTTAAAAATAGATGTAGTATGGAATGGTTCATCAAATATTGCACCCAGTTTTATAGCAGCATTGTTTCAGGATGACACGGCCAATGCCTTGGCTGCCTCATGGGGTGTTATATATTCGGCTGCAAATCAACCATGTCAAATAGTTTTTACTCATTGGATGGTTGCCGGAACTACGAGTGAAACGACTTTTAAAGTTAGGGTTGGCTGTACTAGCGCAGGCACAACTACTTTTAATGGTTTGGCGGGGGGGAGAATATTTGGTGGGGTTATGGCTTCATCTATCACAATTACGGAGATAGCAGCATGACGGTATCAACCGAAACTTCAAGATGGGAATAATTAGGAGACCTCTATGGACGACTTCAATCTTAGACTTTGCGAAGAGCGTCATGAAAACATCAAGAAGGAGTTTGAGGCCATGTGGAAGCACATGAACGGCACTGAAAAGAAGCTGTGGGCAATCATCATATTGCTCGTGAGCAACCTCGCCGGACTCATTGGCGTGTTGCTCAAATCATTTTAAAGGGAGATGAGAATTGATAAATGATACGAATAAACTGCAAAGAAGGCGTTTGGTTCAAGTTTATCAGCTATGAGTTCCTTACTCTGTCAAGGATCGTCTTCCGTGTCTACCAAAAGTATGGCATCATCCCAACCGTTACAAGCGCCTGTGACGGGAAGCATATGGAAGGGTCCCTACACCCGAAGGGTCTGGCCTGGGACTGGAGGATATGGGAATTGTCAAGTCCAGGTCAGGTCTGGGATGAGATAAGACATGAAGCTCAGGCGATAGACCGGCGCTACGATATTGTGTTTGGAGACGACAAGCATCTCGATCATGCTCATACCGAGTATGATGAAAATAAAGGGAGGTGAGAAAATGAACGCAGTATTACTACTGGTTTTGATTGTATTGGTTGGTTTCTTTGGTGGATGGATATTCAGATGGTATTGGAAGGAAAAGAGGGGACACCAAGCACCATAAGGAGGTAAATCATGGCGCTAGGAGCAATCAATATTGACACTGGGGCCATCGGAAATCTGTTTGGGAAAATAGTAGATAAGATTTTCCCGGATAAGACCGAGGCCGAAAAAGTGAAGGCGCAAATGATGCAATTCCAGATGACTGGGAATCTGGAGGAATTGAAGACAATACTTGCGCCATTTCTGGCCGAGGCACAGTCGGCGGACAAATGGACATCGAGGGCAAGGCCATCGTACCTCTATGTTATGTACATATTAATTCTGTGGGCAATTCCCATGGCAGTGATATCAGTAATAAGTCCAAACACCGCCACCCAGATGGCAGCGGGAGCGAAGGCGTGGCTTAGTGCCATCCCAGACTATCTGTGGGGCGTGTTTGGAGCAAGCTTCGCAGTATACAACATAGCGAGGAGTTACGATAAAGGAAAGACGGTGGCAGGTTAAGAGAGTTGGGAGCCGAACTTCATTGGATAATCTCACGGTTCTCATTACGATGAGCCGGAAGCCGAAGAGGAAGGCTAAGTACGTCAAGAAGTTTCCGATATCAACGGCATAAATTCTTCATCCACATCTGCTATTTTCATCTTCCATCTTTCACTCCCCACATCTGCCAAGATGTTTATTAATAATATCTCTTATAAATCCTAAATCTGGCATTAGTTTATCTTCAATTTGCTGTGGAGTATCCCGTCTAAAATCTATTGGTTTGTGAGATTGAATATTACTACATTGCATTTCTCCATCGTCCCCATACAGACATGAAAGGGGGCATCCATGTCGAAGCCAGAGTAATTCTCTCAACTTTCTTTCTATTTCATCCATCTCTCCCCCTCCCACCTCAAACCCCATCTCTGCCAATGCACAAGGGCGGAGAGGAGTTCGAGTTTAGTCTGAGCATAGAATATTTTACTAATATCCCATTCGTTAAATACTTGTAAATGGAAATAATCCAGTGGACCTCTACCAAAAAGCAAAGATATATCTGGCTTTAAATCAATCCTCTCCCACCAATCGTCTGAAGTGGGGAGCCAAATGGTATTAATTCTATCATTGTGCAATGGAGTAAATGGAAAGTAGTCCTGGGTTAGTAAGATTGGTTCGGTAATCTTACTTCCCATAATATCAATATACCAATTCCCCACTTGTGGCTTCCACTCCCTCTGGATGGGGGAGGCTGCCATCTCCTTGACGTAGTTAGGGGGAAAGGTCATCTTGTTCTTGTGTCTACCCTTGCCGTCTCCGTTGGTAAGGATGGGATTATTCCACCTGGTTGCCTTTGTAAAGATCCTATTTGTGGATTAAGTGCATTTCTTATATACTCCAATTCCACCTCAACAGGGTTAACTTGATACCGAACTAACTCATGCGCGAGAGCCTCAACACTTGTAAATACCACTTCCTGACACCCCACCTTCACAATAAATCCGTTTAAAACTGGTATGATTGTAACATTTTTCATTTCATTCTCCTTTCTTGCGGAAGGTCATTTGATCTCCTTGTCCATCATCAGAGAACCGTTAAACTCTAAAAAAATTACCTCAGCAATCTCAATCGCCCCTTGTTTCTTGAGAGCCTTTGCATAATCACCGTGTTGCTTAGCTTCCTGTTCCATTTCCCTATTTCTTTGTAGGATATTGGTAAGAAATTCACGTATTGTCATCTCTCCCTCCTTCACGCAGGATGCTCACCCAGTTGGTCCGCAAGAGTTACTTAGATACAATAATTCCATTGTGTCGCTGCGTTCCCATTACTCGATTTCCCTCTTTTCCAAATCGTAATGATGCACCGAATCTAACTTTTTTGGTTAATACCAATATGCTTCCATCTGGGGTTTCAAATTCTCTTGAGCCAACCTTTTTATATCCTTGCCCCAAGAGATAACTTGCATAACACTTAAAGGCTTGATTTGCCGATCCATGAGTTTTTTGAGATGCACCTATCGGCCAAGGAGTAGAAAATGCGGTTTTTGCACCAGAACAAAATGATTCAGGAGTTCCGCAAAAGTATTTTCTCATTCAACATCACCTCCTTTTTTGGCTGCTGACAGGAGTCTAACCTGTTGTTGGTTAGGCGATCAACCCCAACCTCATGCCCATCAATAGCCACCGCAGCCAAAAGTTTATTTATCACCCTTTACTTTCTTGGAGTTCCACAAGGAATCTCATCCACTATGCCAGAATCAACAAAAGTGGTAATGTGTTCCTTTGACCAGTCCATTCTACCTTCGTGATCTGGACATTGATCTGGACATATACTATCTCCCCTATGGGAACCATACGTAAGACCACAAACCTTACATATTCTGTTAAAATGAAGATCGACATCCATGTACCTTACCTCCTTTTTGGCTGCGGGCAAGTTAACCGGAGGCAATGCTCTCGCTACTGACGTGCTGGCCCTCCGGTGAGTCACCGCAGCCATTATTTCTGGTGGGAGTTGCTGTCATTAGCAGCACAAGGTATCCGCCCTGCCGTAGTCCAGACGTGCTCACGCACAGGATCGCAGACATGCTTGCCTCCCATTACTGATATTCGCCTAACTGCATTACGCATAAACCATCTGGCAAACCAAAGCTTCCCTGGAGCATGTAGGTAATCTTCTTGATGTATTCTCTTCCGGTATAAATTTTATATCCTGGATGCCATTCCCTTAACCTTAAACCATCACCGACCTTGAAGTGTCTGTCATTTACCCTAACCTCAAAATTCTTTTTCCCGCTCCAAATTGCCTCAAAGTCTTCAGGCCATGTTTTAAGTTCATGCTCTTTCATTTTTCATTTCTCCTTGATGTGGGAATAGAGTTCTTCATCTTCAATCCAAAATTTTATATTCCAAGATTTACGTAAATCTCTCCACTTTTCAATTGCCCCCTCAAGTTCTTGGATTTGTGCCTCTGCTTTGTCGAGCGAGGTAAGAAGTCTATTTATATCATTTCTGGCATCATCCCAGTGTAGACTATACACATCTGGATAATTCCATTTTACTCTAATCTTTTCCTTGGTCTCTTCCTTATTCATTTCTCCCCCAACAGACTTGTATTTTCATAGATGTTGCCGATGGCCTCAATCAGCCAATTACTATGAATATTGTTTAAGAGATCATGGGTAAGAATCATCGAATGAAAATCTAACCTAAAAGCACCATCACCGAAATATACCCTTGCCCTAGCATCAATTGGTTCATCGGTTTGATAATTGCTTTTTATCGAAACAATATCCCCCTCCCAAATCTCTTTGCCATTTCGATCATGGAGGCCAGTGAAAAATATGAAAATATATCTTTCTTCATCGGCAATTCTTGAATCACAAACAACAGGATCGGGGGACCAGAAATCATGGGAAAATCCCCCAAGCCCCAGACGACATACAGTTAGCATTCTTTCCTCTCTTTTATCCCACGCCCTAGACTTTATCTCTTTCATTTCTCCCCCAGTAACTTTTCAAGCAGACCCAGGACATATCCATGTTCAAACATCATTATACGCCTAATCCCTTTCCGGTATTTCTGAATTTCAAGCTCCTGCCTACGGGTGGCCTCGATCAATTTCGTGATATATTCTTTTGCCTTAAATGGATTTAGATAACTTTTGGAATCCAAACATTTTTCAATTTGCTCAATCTCTTCTTCTGTCATCTCTCCTCCAACAATTTCCTAAGTCTTATCATTTCAGGGGCATTGTCTCTATATATTCTCCAGGCCGTTTCACCATGTAAAGCATGAATTGTTCTAAGGGCCTCCCTAATTCCTTCCTGCAACCTATCTCTTTCTTCTTTCCAATCATAAAGAATATCATGTATCTGATCGCCACTTATACCTCTTTCTGCAACCCTAAACCATTGTTCAAGTGTTAGTCTCATTTCTCCCCCACGAGCTTCTTCAGTTCCTCCCCATATTCAATGTCCATGTCGGGACAGAGTTCGAGGATCGTCTGATAGCATTGCTTGAGTATTTCCTTCAGTCTGTCAATCCTCTCCTCCTGCCGACGGGAGGCCTCGAGCCAAGCCTCTTTACTTGCTAACTTCATTTTTTCCTGAAGTCTCCACGTTGAATCCCATTTCCACCATTTCTCAAACTCTTCCTCTGTTGTCATCTTCCCTCCTATTCAAACCAGCATGAATCAAACCACTGGGGCTTTTTCCAAAGGTTGATAACCCTGAATGATAGACCAGATTTACTGTTAGGAGTAAATCTCCACTTGTCTATGACTACACGAGTACCCTTTGGAAAACGGTCAGAAAAGTTAGCAATAAGTTTAGCTAGGATTCTTACCTTCATCTCAACTCCTTTATGTATTTGGTTTCTCTTTTGGATATTTATGCTTAAAGTTTTTACCCAATACCCAATAAAGGGTTCTCAATTTTGTTTCTGCTTCTAATTGCATTATTGCCCTCGGGGCATTGATATCTACAGTAGCAACGGAACCTTCAAAAAGAAGATGATGGGCCTCTTCCTTAATTCTTTCAATTTCAGCTTCTATTTCACTTACAGTTTTTATCATCTTCCCTCCTTTACTTGAACCTTACCCTTGCCTCTTTCCCCCATTCCCTGTCATACCATTTTCCCCTTCTGTAAAGCCTCATGGCATGAAGACTTTTATCGGCTTCCCTTTCCGTGGGTGCGTCTAATGGTAGATCGGCAATATAGACATTATCCTTGAAAATCCTTACGCCGTAATCTTTGTCAAAATATGCGTATGCTATCATCTTCCCTCCTTCGAGCAACGGGGCAGCTGGGGGCCAGCCCTGTCGTACTATTGTAGCCCCCCGTCTGTGAGGGCTTAGATCGAGTTCTCTCGCATGGCTGCCCCTAACCCTACTATTCTATTGCTTGAGTCCTTTTGCCGGTTGATTTCGCGCTTGATTTCCAAATTGCCTTCACTCCGGGAATTCTTAATTCCTCTTTTAAAGATTCGGCTTGTCTATTTAGGGGCGGCATATTTGCCTGGAGATAGACCAGCGGTTGCTTGCCTTCAGCTACTGCCTTAACGAGTGCCCGAAGATCGGTCACCTCGGCACTCCAATATTTTACTATCGTCATTCCATCTAACCTTGCCTTTGGCGTTTCTGGCGGAGGGGTATAGACCTCAACCGGCTTGGAGTTCTCCTCTATTGTCTCGTCAATGATAGCCTGGGCCTCCTCGACGGCTCCAACTTCTTCTAGGGCTGCGGCCTGGGCAAGACGATCTTCTTCTTCTTTCTTCCGGCGCTCCATTTCTTCTTTGATGGCGCGTTGCCTGGCCATTTCCTCTTCCTGCCTACGCCTTTTCTCGATCTCCTGATGGTAGGCGGTGACCTGGCCGTTGAGATAGGTTTCGGCTTCGATTAGGGGGGCCTCATATTTTGCTTTCTTGGCAAGGGCCAACTTATGAGCCTCGTGAGCTTTCTTGATTAAATCGTCGTACCCTTCGGCAACTTCTTTTCGCAATTGACGGATAATCAAAAAAAACTCGTTCGCCTTAGACAGAGTTGTTTGATCTCTGACAATGATAAGTTTTGCCTGGGTCGGAATAGGCATAACCTTTTTTTCGATTTCAACATCTTTTACCTCTTCGACTTGGGTGTTCATAATCCCTCCTTGAATCGTATCACGGTTAGACAAGCTAAAAAGATGGGTAATAAGAGCCTGGGCCTTTCGATCTTAACGATTGAATAATTACTATCTTCTTTAAGATAGAGAACAAAAGCATCCTTGACATTTAAATTTCTTTCATCATTATGATTCGCCCTGCAAAGTTCCCAATATGCCGCAATCTGAAGTTCATCAACTTTGGCCTTTGTGCCCGACTTCAGATCAACCAGCACGAGCCGGTTGTTTAGAAATCCGAGCCGGTCGATCTTCCCGGCATAAAAATATTCTGGATGATACAACGGATATTCAATATCCGTAACTGCAAAACGAGTATCTTCCCGAAATTTCACATAAGCATTGAAATAGGGAAGTATTCGATCATCAAGCGTCTGCAAGTCTAATTCATCCCTGTCCAAATATTCCGTTGCCTTATGGATGAAAGTTCCCCTCTGCAAATACCATGGATCTATTTTCGGTCTATCGTCGAGAATGTGTAATGCCTGGGTCACGCTTAGGAGCCTCCTTTCCCCGATCCAGTAAGAATGATCCTCTTCCCTGAATATCAATTCATTCTTGGGCATTCTCATCCTCTGGCGGCTGTTGGGCATAACTCAGGCCATCGTCAAGGATTGTATTCCCGAAGGAATCCTTCTTGTACTCAACGTGGAGCTCGATGCCGGTCCCCTTTTCCTTGCTGGCAATCTTCGCAATGGATTCGGAAAAGGTCTTGTAGTCAACTCCGGCGTCGCTCGTGATGATGTAGAGGGGGGACTTCATGGGAGTACCATCTTTCTTTTTATCCTGTCGTCTGACATCCTTGACGGTAATGATCGCGGTCTCACTCTTGGGTTTATCCTTTGGGGCGTCGGCAGTTTTCTTTTTGGGTTCCTGAATAGGGGGCTTCCCGTTGGCCCCAATTTCCATGCCATCCGGAAGATCCTCAAGATCCTGGTCGAAAATGTCTGAGGCTGCGGTGACCGTTAGGGTCATGTCTATGAGAGCCCGCTTCTTCGCCATCTTCAAGATTGTGTTGGCAACATCAATCGGATTCATGCGAACCTGTTTTTGTTGATAGACATTGGCGCCATCTCCCTTTTTCCAGACTATCCTTTTTCGCTCGCTTGCAGTTTCGTTAAATTCCTCATCACAAACAGGCTTCCGCCATTTATACTTTTCTTCGTTTGAAGAGCATTCCCCAAGGCCGGTCCCCAATGGTTCCCCATCACCTTGCCAGAATCCGCGAACCAGAACCCTGTAGCGGATCTCATCGGCAGTTGAAAGATCGCTAATTCGATCTTCCGGGTCTACACCAATATGAAAAGTGGACAGAAGTTTTTCTGCACCTGCCTTATAGAGGGTAGGTTTTGGGGTTCCCGGAATCTTCCCGTAGTGTTTGCCCTCCTTCATTACGGCATTCATGACTTCTTGGATGAGCCGAACCTGGGCAAGGACTTCACCTGCCGTCAGTGGCTTCCGTTCCTGTTTCATTAATGCTTGATCCATCTTTCTCCTCCTTTTAGTCTTTGACCCACTTTCTCACCTTGCCAAAGAACCCCTTGACTGCAATCCCGAAAAGCCAAAGTATCGGTGATGTGATGAGGCCTGCCAGGTAGATGTAGAGCTCACGGGGAAGGATGTCGGTTGAAATCGGCAGTTCCATCATCCGGTTATCCCCTTCAGCGCCCTCCAAAATATCAACCCCAGGGCATAGCCCACACAGATAATCCCGGCCATCCAGATCAATAGATAGCACACCCAGTCAATTTTCTGGATGGTCTTCATCCTTTTTCCTCTGAGGATCCCGATGAAGATGGAATCCCGGAAGCAAGATACTAATCAGCCACTTAATTAGCTTTTCTCTCACTTTTAACCTCCTCTATTGTGATCTTGACCTTGTACGGGGGCCACTCCTCTGCTATCCAGTGACCCCTAATTCCCCTCGTGGTCCGTATAGATTCAATCCGCATTTCTTTATAAAGAGGATTGTAAAAAATCTTTGGCCATAAATCCTTTCCTACCCAATAATACCTAACTATTTTTCTCATGTTTCCTCCTTTCCCTCTCCGTACGAGTTTCGTAAGTGCAAAAATATTCCTTGCCATCAAAGGCAATATGCTGGCACTTGACCGCCAGGCATACGGTATGATGCAGTCTTTGATGCTTCCTCTTTTTACAGGTAAGATAGGTCATATCAACCACCCGATCAACCACCCAATAAACAGAATGATTAAGCCCCACAAAATCAGGACTGGCAATAACGCATTTCTTAAACCGATGAAGAAGTTCATAAGACCTCCTCGGGGACCCGGAGGCCCCCTCCTTTGATTAGGGGCAAATAAACGGTCTCCACCTTGTTGCTGCCTGGCCCTTCCGTTCTCCCCATCACGAGTGCGCCCCCTGCAAGCGCACTCCTTAAGAGGAGGTTTGGTTTTCCCTGCTCAGCCTACGGCTCGTCACAAATGAATAGGGGGCATTTGCCGCCGCCCAGCCCCAGGCACCGTAAATTTGCCTTTTACCCACTACCTCTTCACCTTCCCCCGCCAGGATTCCCACCTTTTGCGGCTAACTCTCCATCTCGGACCTATTGCCCCCGCCCTGGTATCGATCACCCAGTGGAAAGGTCTCACAAGGTCTAGGAGAGATGGGATATACATCCGAAAGGGTCCAGCAATGGCAACCCTCGTGGTCTTCGGGTAGGAGACAAAGAAACGCGCGACCTAAGCTGTCGATGCAGGCCTCAAAGCATTTGCGGGGAATCGGCTGATTCATTGACAACCTGCCTCCGAACTTGGCTGTTTTTGCTTCTGGAAGGGGGGTTTTAACCGTGCTACAGGAATTTTCTTCCTTTCTCTTCCCTTCCATGCCTTCCCGTAGGGCATGAATGGATAAAGCGGGCACTCGGAAATGCGACAATCCACGTTTCCATCCGCATAGTTACCACAACATTCAAAGCATTTGGCTAAAACGGACCGCTTCAGGGTTAGCTTTCCTCCAAGAACATAAGAGGCTAATTCTTTCGCTCCCCGGGCTCTACGAATGGTCTTGATCTCTGCTTTCATATTTCTCCTGTTGCCTTATAATCTGCACCCAATAGTTCACGGCTTGCCGACTTACTCCTAAAAGTCTGGCAATCTCACTTTGCCCTAATCCTTTTTCAAGATATTTTTTTACAATTCCCCTAGTTTCAATGGAAGATTTTTTTGTACCCATGATAAAAGCTTATAAAATTTTTGTACGTTTGTCAAGGAAAAAATCGGACAAAAGCTAAAAGCAGGTTATATGTGAAAACATTCTTTTACTTGGAATCTTTAGGAGGAAGTATCAGGGGGGGTAGAAATTCTTTTGCGGTTGATTGATCTGGTCGTTTGTCGTGGATCAGATAATCGAGGGTTAAATTGTGCTTTTCACAAACTCTTCCAAGAAAAATAACGTTTAAACCTCCGGTAGTTAAATAATAATTCAGCTTTTGGGGAGTAATGCCGTATTTCTTAGCAAAGGCTCTCTTGCTTCGGACCAGACCCATTGAAATCTCGAAATGAATTATCGCATTGAGCTTCCTTTTGAACAAATCAACGTCAAATTCTACTCCCCATCCAAGATTTTGTTTGACTTTTAATTCCATCTATGATACCTTTCCGTACAAGAATTGCAGATAAGATATAGAATGTTACCAATAATATCAACTACTTATAAACATTAAGGATTTTAAAATTGCAGATAAGCTCTGCATCAAGCGCAAATCAAAATAATAAGGGGGGCCGCAACTCCCCGGAAAGGTCCCGGACATGGAGAGCTTGAAGGGCAACCAGGCCGGGGCCTTTCCTTTCCCTACTAGCCTACCATAAAAAGGTAGCCATGTATAGGAGGGGGGTGCATGGACAAGCTCACCGCCACGATCACTATCAAGGTCCCCATCCGGGTCAAACTTGCCATAGAAGATTTAGCCGCCGAAAAGGGAATCACCGAATCGCTCCTTTGTCGAAACTGGCTGTTCGAGAAACTGCATGAATCTCGATTTTCCATGAAAGATTTTCTTTCAAATTCGGAGGGAAGTCAAGAGGATTGAGGTATACAAAGTAGACCAAAAAGTTTTGGCATACAAGATGTTGTGCCCCGTCTCCCGGACCATCTCCTCCACCCTCCTCGGGGGAGCCCGGGGGGCGGGGATAGGTGAGGAATGAATCTAACAACACATCAAATTGAGGTGTATGTTGCTGAATTTTTCAACATACGCCAGCACATGATAGTACCTAACATTTCTTGGGGCCTGGGAATTCATGAATGTGATTTGCTAATTGTTACCAAGGCTGGTTTTGCCAATGAGGTTGAAATCAAAGTCAATAAATATGATCTGAAAAAAGATCAGAAGAAATGGCATGGGCACAGATCCAATTTAATTCGCAGGCTCTTTTTTGCCATACCACAGACATTATTGGAGTTTAAAGATTTTATCCCGGAACGGGCCGGTATTATCGAAGTATCAAAGTATTTTCCAAATTGCAGATTATTAAGACCGGCAAAGATAAACAAAAATGCTCGTAAATTGAGCCAAGATCAAATTAACCACATAGGAAGATTGGCATCGATGCGAATATGGTCTCTACGGCAGGCATTGATCAATAATCATCAAGATCCGGCAGACTATCTTTATGATGAATTAAGACAAACTGCCTGAATCCAAAGTCTATCTCACATCGTCATATCCCCTCCCGCCAGGCAGGGGAGGGGATAAATTAGGGGAGTGATGAATGATAGGTGATTCAAGACATTTACCCTTAAAAAACGAATCTGTGAACTGCATCATAACGTCACCGCCCTATTGGGGATTGCGGAAATATGATATTCCCGATTTGATTTGGGATGGGGAGGAGGGGTGTGAACATGAGTGGGAAATGGAAAATGGAGAATTTGACCTTAGAACAGCGAAAGGGGACTATCCAAAAAAGAATGAATATGGTGTTAGAAAATGGCAAAGAGGTTTCTGCCTCCACTGTTCCGCCTGGCGTGGTTCCCTCGGTCTTGAACCTACCCCTGAGCTCTACGTCGGGCATATTGTAGAGATTTTTAGGGAAGTCAAAAGGGTGTTGAGGAAGGATGGGACGCTGTGGCTGAATTTGGGGGATTCGTATGCGGGTAGCGGCTGCGGAACAAACGATTATAGAACTCCCGCGAGCATATCACTTTCAAAACCCATTCTTTATGATGGCCCTCGCCCCCAAAATAAAGTTCCCCCCGGCCTCAAACCCAAAGACCTCGTCGGCATTCCCTGGCGTGTTGCCTTCGCCCTGCAAGCCGATGGATGGTATCTCAGGTCAGACATCATCTGGTCCAAGCCCAACCCCATGCCAGAGAGTGTAACAGACAGGCCAACAAAGGCGCATGAATATGTCTTCTTGTTGGCCAAGAGCCAGAAGTATTACTTTGACCAGGAGGCGGTGAGGGAACCGCACGTTAGGTTATGGGATGAAAACAATGGAGGCTCAATTTCTACAGGCAGAATGGTGGGAGCGGGTGGGGCAATGGGTGATATGTCTACTCATCCTAAGGGATATCCATTACCAAATCCCAATGGTCGCAACATCCGCACTGTCTGGACTATCCCGACCCAACCTTACAAAGAAGCCCACTTCGCCACATTTCCCGAAAAACTCATTGAGCCGTGCATTAAAGCCGGCACATCGGAGAAGGGGCGTTGCCGTCAATGCGGGAGTCCGTGGGAGAGGGTGGTGAAGAAAGAAGGTGAAACAACAACTGAAAAACGTAAGCGATTAAATTATTCCGAAAAGCGTGGGATCGGAGGCAATTTAGTGTCCCAAAATCTTGATTATGCGGGGGGACATGGCAACAATATTCGTGAAACCCAAACCCTCGGCTGGCAACCTACCCGTGAGTGTGGCGGTGATCCTGTTCCCTGCATAGTCCTTGATCCCTTCTGTGGCTCAGGGACTACCATGCGGGTAGCGGAAAAGCTAAACAGGATAGGGATAGGATTTGATCTGGGCTACAAAGAGCTGCAGGACCACAGGATGAGGCTGATTCAAAAGCAGCTTTTATAGGAGATAAATGGGGAAACCACCGGCGTTTCAGCTATATGCTTCCGATTTCTATATGGATACTGCCGGATGGACCGTTAGCCAGGTCGGAGCATATGCAAGACTTCTTATGTATGAATGGGTCAATGGACCCTTTACCTCGAAGATGTCAGAAATATCAAGAATCGCGGGAGTTGAAGATCCCCGTACAATGCAAAAAATGTGGCTAGCGAACGTGGGAAAAAAGTTTCTATCGAACGGGGGAAATTTACTTTACAATAAACGGCTTGAAGAAGAAAGAGAAAAACAAGCTAAACGTAGAGAATTACAAGCACAAAAAGGATTATCTGGTGCCCAAAAACGATGGAAAGACCATATAGCCCCAGCCATAACACAGGCACAGCCGGAAGATAGCTCTTCATCTTCTTCTTCATCTTCTTCTTTAAATAAAGAAAAGAATAAAAGATTAAAACATATTGCGAAGGTCGAAAAAACACCTTCGCCCGATGTGAAGATTTTTATAGACTTCTATTATCAAGAATTCAAGAAAGCATTTTCAACCCCTCCACACATCCAGGGCGGAAAAGATGGAGCTACAACCAAGAGGCTCCTTTCAAAGATTCCACTCGAAGAACTCAAAGAACTTCTTTTAAGATATTTTGATTCTACTGACCAATTTATTCTCAAATCGGGTTACACGATTTCAGTTTTTGAGTCACAGATAAACAAGCTCAAAATAGGAGAACCAACAAAAGACGGAATGGATCTCTGGCTTAAGGTGAAGGAGGCCCAAGATGAAAGACGAGGACAGGGAAACATTTGCTTACCTAATGAGACGGCTGAAGGTGACATTCCCATCGAACCTAAGCCAACAGGATGAGGCTCTCCGGGCTGAGGTTTATTGGGAAGAATTCTCGGGAGTATCGATTGATTCATTTGAATCCGCGGTAAATCAGGCGATTGGAGAATATTCTTTTTTTCCAAAACCTAACCAAATCAGGGAATTGATCAACTTCAGTGTCGATCAAAAAAGATTAGAACATGAAACGGCAGAATTTAATCGTGAGTTATTGCCTTGGCTTGAGCCAACACCGGTCGGTAAAGAAGAAGCCAAAAAATTACTTACGGAATTATTCAATAAATTGGATCCAAAACCACAACTTGAGGGAGATAGGGCATCGGAATTTGAGAGAAAAAGAAAGATAGCAAAGGAAAAAGCGAAACAGTTAGTGAATTGATGAAGGCAGCCGGAAAGGAGGTGTCGTTTTAATGCCCAATTACTCAAAACAGAAAGGAGATCGATTTGAGCGCCAAATCGTCCATATGGCCGAGGCCCTGGGACTCAAAGCATACCGTCATTTTCTTAGTCGGTCGCCTACTTCGGATGCGTGCGATATTGTGGTGGCTGGCCGTGAAATCCAGTGCAAAAAGAAGGCGTCGGGCTTTAAAAGGATTCGCCAGTGGATGCAGGGTGTCGATGGCGTCATTGTGGGGGAGGATTATGAGAAGCCGTTCGTCATCCTCCGGGTCGAAGACTGGCTCAAGCTCTTGTAAAAATCCCTGGTGGTGGGACAAAGAATGGAGGATAAGATGAGCGAAGGACTTTGTTGGAAATGTAGGGAGTTTCTTGAACAGAACGGTCTTGATGTGAGTAAAATCATTCCCAGTATATTTTGCCACCATGAGCCAAAGGAAAAGCCGAAAGAAAAATGCTGGTGGTGTGAGGCCCATAGAGTTTATTTCCGAGATAACTCCGAAAGTGATGTTGCATTTTGTTTAATTACAGCAATGTCAATTTGCCCTATATGTGGGCGTAGCCTATGATCTGCTGGCGCTGTCATAAGCATTTTGTTTCCTCTCCCATGGGGAATTGTCTCTATTGCGGATACTCTCTGGACCAGGCATACGAAGAGAAGGTGCGGGACCTGCAGACATTCCACGACCTCGAGGGCGGCGATGACCAGAGCTCGGGTCAGAGTTACAGCTACGACAATTTCAAGATGACGAAAATGCATCGAAGGGCGAAGAGGAAGAAGAGGTAAACAGATTTTGAATCCTGATGACTTATATATGCTTTGGTTCTTGGTTCTTATATTGATTATAATTTACCTATAAGCTTAGGGAGGAAGAGGTAAAGAAAAGGCTGGGCTTGGCCAGGCGGGCTCGGCCTGGCTCGGCATGGCGGGGCGGGGCTAGGCGCCAAGGCACGGGTTTTAAATTAAGGGATTGATGGCAGACCCGAAAGCCATCCGATGACCGCTAAAGTTGAGCGGAATCCAAATCCAAAACGTGATCAGGCGAAGCATTGACTTCCAAGTATCACAAGGAGGAAAAGATGAGAGGTAAGGGTTTTGAATCAATGTGGGTAAAAGCAAAGGGATTGGTTGGGATTCTTTTCGATCATTTCATTGACCTGTCGGCAGACGAGAAGCCAATGAAGGACAAGATGTATTTAAACGAAAATCAGGAATTGGTTCTCCCCTCGGAAAATATCTATTCCTTTTTCTTTGGAGAGAAGCCGGGAGGTTGTGCTCTTCGTTTTGAAGCAAAACAGTGGAGACAGTATAAGATGACAGGAATGTCTTATGTGACTATCAGCCCTGAGTTTATCCCTTTTCTGAGAAATGAGAAGCCGATCAGGTTCAATGGTTTTATTGAAGATTATGATGCCGAAGCTAAGATAAGAATACTCCACCACAAGGCCAATATCGCCAAAGGAAAATTAGTTATTCCATCTCCCAAGCATCGACCCATGTTAGAGACCCCCTGGGAATTGAATTTCGAAGTCAGTGTTTTCGATAATTCATTGATTAATATCGAGAAGATCAAAAATTGGTTGATTCGGGGTGGAATCGAAATTGGATTTGGAACATATCGACCCCGATTTGGAAGATTTACTGCTGAATTTAAATCTTAAATAGGGCGCGGCTGGGCGGGGCAAGGCAAGGCGAGGCTTGGCGAGAGGCGAGGCAAGGCAACGTAACTTCAAATCATCTTGGATTGTGCGAAGCCGAAACTTCGACCGATCCGGAAAGGAAAACAAAATGATAATTCGCGATTCAGAAATGACAAGACCGTTGGCAGAGGAAGCGACGAAAATCGTCCTGGAATATCTCAAGGGCAACAAGGAGGGGGGCGACAAGGTGAAGATTGCGATGGCTGTGGTTCATGCCCACGTGCGGATGAAAGCGACAGAGGCCAACGATGATACGAACCGTCTCGGATTGGCAAAGCTGATTTACAACGATCCGAAGGCCCGCGAAGCCTATGTAAAAAAATCTATGCCCCACATGATGATCGAGAAGAAATAGAATGGTAGAACACGCCCTCATAGGCTGGAAAGCGATCGCTGAGATGTTCTGCTGCTCGGAGGCGAAATTGATGATGAAAAAATCCGAGCTCCAGCAGGCGGGCGTGATATTTGAGGTTCGGCGGGGAAGGCCACCGCGCAAGCAAGTCTGCGCCTTCCCCTCGACCATCTACCAATTTTTAGCAGAGAAATCGAGGCTGAAGGAGATATTCTGATTTCAATCCCTCCTTTCCGTTAGGCTATTTTTCTAACCTCCAAGTGTCGTTATATTTTGCATCCTCCATACCCTGGGCAAAGGCCTTAACGTCTACATCGGGGAACAACTCTTCAATCTCCCCATTTGTTAGTTCATAACCCATGTGATTCTTGTACCATTGAAATCCCCTCTCAAAGCTATTTCTTACAGTATCCATCTCAACCCTCCTTTCTGGTAGGCTATTCATTTCGTATTTCATTTAAATCTTCTTGGGCAGAATCCGGCTCAAGATATTCGCTGATTGCGGCGTTAACAATGTCTGTCATAATCTCCGCTTTTCTCAATACAATCCTCCTGCATTCATCTGTTTGGTGGGCGTGTAAAACAGCATCGGTGCAAGGTATGGCATAAACATCCATTGTTTCGTTGAAGACAGGCAGAATATATTTTTTACAACCATCACATTTAGGACCGCTTGATGTTAGCATTTTCCCCTCCCCTCCCCGGTGTCTTGTCGGGTGGTCATAAGTTTACCCTCAATTATGTTGATGATAAACTAACGTTCCGCCGAAATGGCGGATGAAATAATCGGCCTTCTCAAAGCTGAAACGATCCTCCTCATTAAATGCAGGTCCATATTCAGGGTTTCCGGTTTCAACATATAATCGCTTGCCTTCCTTATCTGTTCCGTTGAATTCTTTTTCTTGGCTTACATGAAAAAACTGTCCATCATCGAATAGGCAAAAGACGCCCCCGTATCGTTCGTGGGCCTGTGGTCGTTCCCATATGGCAATGATTTTCATCTTCTCTTCTCCTTTCCAGGTCAGGCTGTCGTAATAAACGCGATGGCGTGGGCGATAACTTTTTGTGGTTGCTCTTGTCGAACCCTGGTTTGCCTCCAGGTTCCGGGAGGATTGCCACCAAGAATGTCACAGATACACCCGTGGCACCGGGTATGCTTAACCTTGATGTACACGCCACAACCCGGGCACTGATAAATATATCTTCCGTTTGGTTTAACCCTGTAGCTCATCTTCCTTTCTCCTTTCCCCCGTCAGGCCGATAGGACAGCCGTAATATCAGTTATTCCTAATGAGAGCGATACCGGCATAATCCGATTTGGTCCGGCATGACTCCTATAATTTCGATTTTCCACCCATTGCAATCTCCAGCAATATGTTCGTGATATTTTCGCTCGGAACTTTGCTCCCGCTCCAGGTCTCTCCAGGCCTCGTCGATATGAGGTTTTGGGTTATCATTAAGTTCCGCACGTGCCCTGGCCCTGGCTGCATCAACATCGGCCTGCATACCAGCAGATAGCCTGTGTCCACCGTTCAACCTCGCGATTACCTGAGACAGATCATAGTGACAATGTTCTGCGAGGAATTGATAGGTCAGGTTTTGCATGGCAATATCTCTAACCTGTTGATCCATAATAGGCGGATCGGGGATTTGCAATTCTGAGGTGTGGCCCAACATCCGCATGGCGCGGGTAAACACGTCCTGCCGTCCATTAAATTCCGATTCTGGCAACGTTACGCGGAGAGTGTCGTTGATGACGGTAATGGTTCCATCGTCGTTGCGGTTGGTACTGTGTCCCTCGTGTCGGTCTCTGCGAATCCTTACCCCGTTAGCTACCCTGTCTCTAATTTCTGGGGGTACATCCTCAATGTTGATTCTGCCGTCAATAATCTCCGTAATGTAGTCTGTGATTGTCATGTGCGTGCTCCTCTCTCCCGCGTGTGCGGGTATGGTTGTACGGTTAGAAATCTCCATCCTCACCTGGGCCAAAACCCTGCCCAATACCTCGGCGGTATGGCTCCCGGCATGTGGTGTCAATGGGTTCAATCATCGGTCCCTTTGGCCAGCAATGGTCGCACAGATGAAGAGGCATGTAAACCGGTTCCCTTCCACACCTGGGGCATTCCTCCCACAGTTGGCCCGTTTGTTTGGGACCGGAGCTAACCCGAGCGGGCGTCTCTGGACATTTAACGTGTTTCGCTCCGCTGCCCTTCTCCCATTCAATTTGCGTTCCGGCGGAGATATGACCACCGCATTTCATACATTTGCCTGAATATTTTGCCGTGATTGTCATCGTTTCCTCCTGTCCCTGCGTTTGCAGGATTACCGGTCTAACGCTCTCCCCGGTGTGCGAGCCGGTTATCGGGTCTCCGGCCAACCCTGAATTGTTTACCTTCTTAGAAACAAAAAGGGCTCTTAACCCGGTTGGGACGGCTGCTGGTATCACTACCAGCAAACCCCGAATCAAAAGCCCCTTAGACAAAAAATCCATCATCGCCGTCCCTGGAAGATGCCTCATTTTTTTAACCCTCTACTATTAAGAGGCACGAAAGATCCGTGCCAAGTTTTTGCGTTAACGGTAACAAAACCAAAATTATTTTTTCACAAGCCCAGCCGATTTTCAAACCCAAAGCTTTAAAATGCTTTACTCTTTATCTATTCTCTCTAAGAGCATTCTGAAGTTCAACTCTTCTTCTTGTATATCACATGCCATTCTGTTTTTTATCAGTTTGCCTAATTTATGTGCAGGAATTCCACACTCTAAGTACCTGAAATGATACGAAAAAAAAAAATAAAAAAGCATGAATTTTTATCGATGTGATTCAAGCTGCTATTAGGGTTGTGATTCAATCTGTGATTTAAGCCACTTTGCCCCTTGACAAGTTTTGGGAAGTTTTCCACAATTTAAGAAAATCACTGTAAGTATAGGTAATCACAAATATACTACGATGGACCTGGACAACTTCCGAAAAAAAATTGGCAGAACGATGCGGGACCTGCTCGATGAAGGTGGCATAACCGATGAATATCTAAGGAAAAAGCTGAAAAAAGAGCTGAACGCCACCGAGGTTAAAACGTACAACTACAAAGGGGATATCCTCTACTCAGATCCCCTCGTTGCCTGGGACATCCGCCAACGTGCCAGGCAGGATGCGCACAGACTCCGAGGAGATTACCCTGCTGAGGAACATGAGGCTAAGGTGCAGATAACATTCGACTATGCAGATCGGGTGCTCCTACTGCATCAGGCCCGGAAAGAGCTGGACTTGCTCTCTCGCGCGGGAGCGCCCGATTCATTTAATAAGGTCGGCCAAAAGGTCAAAGCCTTGCCTATCAAGGGTTTGCGGGCAGCTGATGATGTGGATAACCAATGTTAACGTTAAACACTGGGGATTTCGATCAAAAATAGTTTACATAATGTAGGTTATCAGTAAAGCCATTGCCTAATAATTAGGCAGGCTGTTGATAACCTGTGGATAACTGTATGATAAGGTCTCGTAAAGACAAAACATTCCGAGCACCCACCCCCCCCTGACCGAGCAATCACGACAACGATCTATCCCCCCTGTGTCTACGAAGCAGAAAATTGAAAAATCGATTTTAGATCTTGAGTCTGGTCTTTCCGATGAGGAGCGGGAGTATAGGTTATCGCATCCCATAGAGTATTTTAGTCCTATAGGGGAGAAGCCCGGAGAGTTGCCGTATCAGAAGCAGGTCCTGGATCATCTTCATGCTGGCAAGAAGGTGATAGCGCTGGTTGGGGCCAACGGTATTGGTAAGACCGTGTTGGGTGCGGTAATAACCGCTTCCGCATGTTTGGGCATAGAGCCCTGGAGCGGGAGAGAGACGGTATGGGGCAGAAGGCCGGTGAAGGTGCGTATCCTGTGTACGGACTGGGAGAAGCATGCGGCGATGGTGATGATACCCAAGTTGAAGGAGTATTTTCCGAGGGGAGAGTATGAGACCAAGAAGAACAACATTGGGATTGAGGCTCTGTTCAGGTTTAGGACCGGTTCCACTGTGGAGTTGATAACGAATAAGCAGGACACGAGAGACCATGAGGGTTGGGAGGGCGATTTGATATGGGGAGATGAGGAGTTTGATCGTGACAAGTTTGTGGCGAACATCCGTGGTTTGAGGCGGCCCGAGGATAAAGGAGGCATGGGAGTTTTTCTTCTTACTCAGACCGCAGTCACGCAGGCCTGGATTTTAGATGACATCATTAGGAACACGGACCCCGCCTATGCCTCGGTGACGGAGATTCCACAGGATGCGAATCCCCATTTGTCTGAGGAGTTCAAGAGGGTGTTCAGGGCATCGCTGAGGGAAGATGAGAAAGTTCCGAGGGTTGACGGTGGTTGGTTGAGTCTTGTTGGGTTGGTGTGGAAGGCATTTAAGCCTGATGTTCATGTTATCGACGACTTCCAGGTCCCGCTGGATTGGCCGGTGGTTGCCTTGATCGACTGGCACGTGAATAAGCCTCATGCGATCGGTTTCTACGCCGTAGATCCGAGAAACATGATCTATACCGTTGATGAGATATGGGAAAACGGTTCTGCAGAGGAGATGGCGGACAAGATCATAAGAAAGAAAAGAGACAAATCCTGGAGGGTTACGGAGGCATTTATTGACCCGCTTTCCAAGGGAGATACCGCCTACGTCAAAAACATGGGCATCGAGATCAAGGATTCTTTCACCAGGCTAAAGGAGGCATTGTGGCAGGAAAGGATTGATCTGAAGGTGGCGTCAAAGGACAAAAGCTCTGGTATTCGCAACGTCGAGGAAATGCTTAAGGGGATAAACGGACTGCCATCGCTGTTCTTCTTTCGCTCTCTGGCGAATAAGATAGACAGGGAAGGCCACATCTGGGAGATCCAGAGGTGGAACTACGATGAAAACGGAAAGCCCAGGGATGAGGCTGACCATTTTTGTGAAAACTTGTACCGTATGACGTTGACAGGGATCAAATATAGTCCCATGGGGCATCCCGGGCATGACTTGAAATCCGAGACCGACTTCGATGTGTTCTCTGAGAGGAGGGAGTATGCCGCTTAGTAAAAAAGGTAAGAAGATAATGAGGAGTATGAAAGCCACTTACGGCAAGAAAAAAGGAGAACGGGTATTCTACGCCAGCAGGAATAAAGGTAAGATTAAAGGGGTAGATTAGGGATTAAGAACTTAAAAAATAAGGAGGTTCAATGGGAGAACATAACAACAACGACAATTTTAAGACAATTGCGAAAATCGTAATCAAGTTGCACTCGAATGGATCTGTCGAAGTCGAAGGCCCTTTTAACGACAAGATACTTTGTTATGGTTTGCTTGAGATGGGCAAGGAGATTATCAAGGGGCATGTCCCAGAGCAGAAAAACATCCTGGTTCCTCAATTGGTTGTGCCGCCAGGATTGGTTGGGAAAGGCTAGGACTCTATGTTGACGAAAAGGGCTGGCAAGTACGCATTAGTATTAACTGGTTCAAACATGCGAAAGGAGGCTGATAATGTTGGAAATATTAAGTGGATTGACCTTGGTGAATGCCTGCATGTTCATGATGGGTGATGGTGCAGGAGGACGGGGCGGCGGAGAACTTGGCGACTTACTACCTGGAGATATTCCGGTCGAAGGTTGGGGAACTGCTCCAACAGAGAAGATGTCGGATATGCCAAGTCCAATGGGAATGCGTGAACCAGGCGAGATACCCGTCGAAAACTGGGGAACCGCCCCGACATTAGATATATCCACCGGCAAAGGAGTTGGTGCGCCGGAAGGGGGGAAAGGACGAGAAGAACCCCCATCACCGAGGGCATGGGAATCCGCCACCGGAGCGCCAGCAGCAGAGGCAAAGGGTAAAGTAACCGAACCCAAGGAGCGCAAGCGCAGACGCAGGAGTTTGCTCACGGAAGAAGAGGGCGGTTTGCTTGCGACGTCCCCGGTCTATCGCCGATCCTTATTCGGATAATAGGAGGATGAAATGCCTCTTGGCAAGGAAGATACTACCGCCATTGTCGATCGCAACGAGGACTTGAAGAGTGTAAGGTTGCTGTACGAACCTCTTTGGGAGGAGATTGCGACCTACGAGTTTCCCCGCAGACTCAATCAAGATAGGGGGGTAAGTCCGGGCTCCAAGCAGACCACCAAACAGTACGATTCCACGGCCGAACACTCGATCAACTTGCTTGCCGCCTCCATGCACGGCACATTGACGCCCACTTCATCCATCTGGTCCAGTTTTAAGCTTAGAGACGAGAGATTAAACAGCATCAAGGAGGTCATGGACTGGTTGGAGTATTCCGCCCGCGTCCTCTCCGTAGCCCGGCATCAATCCAATTTTTCATCCGAGATCCATGAGCTTTACCTCGACCTCTCCGGATTTGGAGAAGGCTGCATGTTTATCGAGGAGAATCCAATCAAAGTTCCAGGCTTCAATGGCTTTAATTATAAAGCACTGTCGAATTATGAATACTGCACCTCCGAAAACGCACAGGGCAGGGTCGATACGGTGTTCAGGGAATTTGAATTGACGGCAAGGGCAGCCAAAGTGAAGTTTGGCAAGAACTTGACCGAGAAGATATCGACTGAGAAAAAGCCGGATACGAAATTTAAATTTCTCCATGCCGTATTCCCGAATGAGGGGCAGGATAAGGACTTAAAGCATCCATGGGTTGGCTATTACATCTTCATTGATCAGCGTGAAGTGGTTGGGAGTGGTGGTTACTATGAATTTCCCTTCATCGTCCCAAGGTGGTCGAAGACTTCTGGCGAGGATTACGGCAGGGGTCCTGGTCACACCGCTCTCCCCGACGTAAAGACATTAAACAAGGCCAAGGAGTATGGCCTAAAGGCATGGGCAAAAGACCTGGATCCGCCAAGTTTCGAGACCGATGGCGGGGTCATCGGTAGCCTCAAGCTCATCCCGGGTGGCCGAAACATTGCCCGAAATAAAGAGTCGATTTGGTTCTACGACCACAAGGCACACTATGATGTCAGCCAGATCAAGGAAGATCAACTCAGGACTTCCATCCGTCAGATTTTCTACTCCGACCAACTTAAATTGCAGGAAGGCCCGGAGATGACTGCCACTGAGGTTCAGGTTCGGTATGAATTGATGCAGAGACTTTTAGGTCCAGCCATTGGAAGGTTTAATAGCGAGGGACTTAATCCGCAGATAGAGAGAGAATTTGGCCTCATGGCCAGGGCCAATTCCCGACGATTCCCGACCATACCACCAGCCCCCGCCATTCTTGCGAAGATGGGGATAACGGACATTGACATCGAATATGAAGGCCCGATGGCAAAAGCACAACGAATGGCCGAGAGCGTGCGCACGCAGCGTGTCTTCACCTTTGCAGGTCAAATCCAGCCAGTCTTCCCAGACGTATTCGATAATTTCGATGGCGACAAAGCCGTAAGGCACGTGGCAGAAGTTGAGGGGGCGCCATCCGAAATCATGAGATCGGTAGAGGAACGTGATGCAGTAAGGAAGCAGAAGGCGGAGGCGAGGGCTGCCGAGCAAAGAAAACAGGATTTGGAAAGGTTAGCGGCTGGCATCAAAGACATAACTCCAGCGGCAGCGGAACTCATGAAGCAGGGTAAAGGGGCTGAAGCCAAGGCATGAATATGAGCGAAAAGCCGATGCTTGAGGCGACAAAAGAGAAGGTGGCGATGATAGCCGATTACGCCTCCACGTTTACTTCTGAATCCGGGAAGCGGGTTCTCAACGATTTGAAGAAGTCATTTTGTGGCGACTGTTTAGTTCCAGGAATGCCGGATGCAACGGCCTATAATTTGGGGCTTCGTGGTGCAGTTCTCCGTATCTTTGAAATGTTGAGATTGAGCGAATTACCGATAAAGGTCGTCGATGAATTAACGACCGAAACGTCAATCGACAAGGAGGTGTAGAGCAAAATGCTGAGATCGGAACATGTTGCGTTGGTCGTTTTAATTAAGGCATTAAAGCCAGGCACGACAACCCAATTCACAAGGGGTTACATTGACTACGATAACACAAGTTTATCGGGAGTAACCACAACCCTGAGAGTAGGCAGTTGTCTCGGGATCCCAGTTTTCCGGAAAGCGGCCCTGGCTGATGGCAAGTACGAATACGATGACTGGGCAGGGAATAACATTGCGGCCAATTAAATGAAAGGAGGTAATTTTATGCCAGAGGAAGTTACAGGGAGTCGGGCTGGCGATGCCGCCGGATCTGTCTTCCAAAGGACACCAGCAACACCATCGGCAGAAGCGATCAACGGATCATGGTCTACCTTCAAGGAAGGCCTTGGAGACGTAGGTAAAGACAAGAGTCTTGAGCCTATTAAGGATTTCAAGGGATTGGTAGACAATCACATCAATGCCCAGAAGATGATTGGCCGGGGACTTTATCTTCCCGATGAAAAGGCAAAACCCGAAGAGCGCCAGAAGGCCGTTGATGCCATTATGAAGAAGCTCAGGGATGCCAAGATCATCGAAAGCGCCCCCGAATCCTGGGAGAAGTACGAAATTGCTTATCCCAAGCTGGATAGTGGAGAGGAGTTTCAACCCAACCAAGAATTGATTGACTCGTTCAGGCAATTTGCACACAAAAAGGGATTGCCTGCCAAAGATGTTCAAGAATACTTTGACTGGTATCTCAATTTCCAGACCAGCGCAGAAGCCCAGGAGGATAAGAAGTTTGAGGACTTAAAGGCGGGCTTAAAAAAAGAGTGGGCTGGTCTATCAACGAGGAAATTTGAAGCCGCAAGGAGGGCGGTAGCCAAATTTCTTGGGGAAGATGGCGACATGCTTCTCGGGCGAATGATTCCCGAAGATGCGGTAAGAATGGTCAAGGCATTTGCGGTAATCGGCGACCCCATGCTGGAAGAAGCCATGATTCAAGGCGAAAGATTGGGAGTCGAGACCTTGGCGGATGTGGATAAGAAGATCAAGGATATGATTTATGACAAGAAACATCCATTGAATGACGTTTCTCATCCGCAGCACCAGGAGGCCGTAGAACAATGGTCTAAACTGCAAACGATGTATATCCAGATGGGAGGTAAATAATCATGGCAATCATGAACGAAGCAGTCCCTAGAGATGAAGTACAGGATGTCCTTGCAGGGAAAAAGATTCCCAAGAAAAAAGTCGTGCCACGGCCAGAAGAACCGATGCCCAAAGTGGAAGAGTTCATCAGGTTCGACGATATCCCTTTGCTTGAATTTGAAAGAATCGCTATGTCAACCATGCGAAGGATCCAAAACGAGAACGGGGTCCACCTTATCGGCTATGATGTCATAATTCTTTTGAAAGCAAAACGAAGAGTTGGAAGACCATCGAAAGAGGAAGAAGACATTGAGCCACAACCCAGAATTCTCAAAGGGTGGATGATCGAAGGAGATTTTGAAAAGCTGAAAAGAAATGCCATTCGTTAAATCGTGAAAGAACTGGATAGCTCGAAAGAGTCCAGTTGACTACTGGAAAGACAGTCGCAAGGGGTCACGTTAAGACCAAGGGAATCTGGAAGGCCAGGTAGTTCCCAAAGAAAACTCAAATTTCAAATTTGGTTTTTAATGGAGGACTACCATGCCCGAAACAATTGATACCCTATTCGTACAACAGTACCAGAACACCATGCGTCTGTTGTGCCAGCAGTTGGATTCCCGACTCGAAGGCACGACAGTACCCCCGGTAAAGATGGAGGGCGAGTATCTATACTGGGAAAGGCTCGGCGCTACCGAGGCCGTTGAGTTAGATACCCGTCATGCTGCCACCCCTAACCTTGAACCTGACCATACCCGCAGACGTTCAACCGCAATGCCTTACGTCTGGGCGACTATGCTTGATAGGGCAGATGCCAGGCGAATGCTTGCTGACCCGAAAGGGGTGTATCAGCAGGCGGCTCGTGCTGCAATGGCACGTAGAAAGGACCGGATCATCTTGGCCGCACTTGGTGGAACGGCCTACGGGGGAAAGACCGGAGCAACATCAATCGCTCTTCCCTCTGCACAAAAAGTAGCTCATGGAAGCGCAGGCATGACCATTGCCAAGCTTCTGACGGCCAAACAGCTTCTTGACGAGGCGGAGGCTCCCGATGAACGATATTTCGTATGTCCATCGGAATCGATCATTGACCTTTTGAACACGACGGAAGTGTCCAATGCAGACTACAACACGGTCAGGGCATTGGCAACCGGCACACTCGACACCTTTCTTGGGTTCAAGTTCATCCGAACCGAATTGATCTATCTCGAAAACTCATCCTCAACCACAACCTGGTATTGCTACGCCTACTGCAAGGGCGCTGTCGGTGTCGGAAACCTTCAGGATATCGAAGTCAGAGTTTCAGAGCTTCCTACCAACAATTATGCCTGGCAGCCCTGGGTTGAGATGGATATGGGAGCAACCAGAATTGAGGATGAGATGGTCGTAGAGGTGGCTTCACAGTAATAGGTGAGTAGGTAGTTAAACAACAACTTTCGGGTAATGCTTCAGATCATGGAGTGACCCCGGAACCTAAGCCCTCCGGGTGAGATTGAGGGCAAAAAGGAGGAAAGCCTAAATGAGAGCTTTTAATGTTGACGGTGTATTGGTCGGAAGACCAAACCAGACGGTTCACGAACAGAGCGCAACGCAGAAGTACCCCATTGGGACCATCTATGAGCCATTTGGCAAACGCTGGAGGTATTGTTTAGCGGCTGAGGACATAACCATCGCCAGAAGGGGTTGCCCAGCCTTGATCTACAACCCCTGGAAGGCAGGTGCGCCTCAATTTGGAGCTGATGGGACCACGGTTACTGGAAATGCAGGGGAACCCTGGGTAATCGCCACCTTCGGCGCTGATTATGACGTAGCGAAGGCAGTCGATGTCTTACAGGGTGGATTGCTCACTCTGTATCTGGCAGCGCCAAGAGACGATGAGATTTTTGAGTACACGATCCTCGGGAACGATGCAAGTTATGAGGCTACCCTGGCCGATGATCGCTGCAAGATTTACATTGATCCCCCGCTCTCGGAAGACATGACGGCTGTAGCAGCGGATGGTATTCCAAGTCCGTATTCTGCCGTTGGCGCTTCCGGGAGTGGTACAACCACCCGATCCTTTGTGGTTGTTCCAGAGATTCAGGTAACGACTGGTTACTACTTCTGGGGTCAGACCAGAGGACCGGCATGGGTTACTCCGAGCGCTGGTTGGCAGACAGCCAATTATCGTGACTGCTGCTTCCATACCAACGGAACAATCATTCCCCACCTCGATAGCACGGGCGTGGCAAAACAGAGATGCGGGTATTTGCTCGCCGATTGCGTGGATGCCGACGATGCCCATATCATGTTGATGCTGGAGTAGGAGGTCATCATGGCTAAAGAGCGGAAGCACGAAGAAGTGACAGAAGAGATGTTGCAACCAGAAGAAGTAAAGGTAGAAATGGTGGAACCAACACCAACAACCCCCAGGAATCCCAGGAGAGAGGCATTCATAAAGAAAATCTCCGAGAACCCTGGGAAAAAGTAAACCTTTAACCAGGAGGGGCAGGTAATTCCTGCCCCTCGGAGGGTGGAGCATGGCAGAAATAGTTGGACCCTATTTTATTCACGGTGTGCCGGTCGGATGTGTTTTTCTCAGCATGATCGAACAAGATCCGGCAATCTCTTTTGGTGCAGGCGTGTGGGAATTTATGAAATCCATGACCTTTGCCGGAACGACTGTGTACGCCTAAAGGACGAAAGCTCAAAGATAGTTTGATACGCCATAAGGAGGTCAAAACATGTTCAGAAATGGAAGAGTGGTAACGGTTTCCGTGGGTGCGGCAGATGTCGCAATTCAAACCACAAAGGTTCCGATTTGTGACGAGGGTATACTCGTAGAGGCCAAGATCAAAATTCCCGATACGGACAACAACAGGACCTTTACATTTTCTATCCTCGATCAAGACGGAGATACCAGATATAGCATTGCCGCACTCGCCGAAAACGCATCTACACTCGTATTCCCGAACCGAATAATCAGGCAAGGATTTAGTTTTGGCATGACGCCTTCAGATGCGACCGGGAATGCGATAAGCGTAACCATTGACCCTACGTACGAGGTATAAAATGAATTTTCGGCCTAGAAGAAGAGGGTTTGCCTTAGACCCATCGGTTAAGCTCTGGCTGCCCCTCGATAAGTACGGGGCGGAACAGGCCAAGGCATGGGACCAAAGCGGTAACAACAACCACGGGACGATTACCGGAGCAGTCCCCTGGGCAGGAGGTTTCAAGGTTGCCCAATCCTCCATGAAAATCTCTAACGTCTCCGGGGCGTATTTTCTCGACTGGGGCTGGAATACAAACTGCTACCCTGGCCAGAAGGTTCAGGTTTTTGACTCAGTGGGGAAGCAGCTCGTTGCAACCATCGCCTCGCTGGGGACGGGGGAGACGTATGGAGATGAATTAGTAACGAATGGGAATATGGAGACAGGAGATCCCCCATCATCGTGGGAGATTGGTTCTGGCGCTTCTGCATCGGCTGTGGCAGATGAAAGAACGGGTGGAGCTGGATCGAAGTCGATCAATGGGGTGAGACCAGCGAGCCTAACCGGTATACTGTTCCAGTCCATCAATTTTACAGCAGGCAAATTGTACTATATAAGTGCCTGGAGAAAGAATGTAGATGCGACGTCGGGAGTTGGTTTTGGGATGTCAATGACAAATTTTGCATTATCTACATCTACAAGTTGGAATGAATTTACAAAACATTATACAGCCGTTAATGAAGATATAAAATTTTATCTTCGTGTAAGCGGAACGAATGGTCAGCAGGGCAGATTTGATGATATAAGCATAAAGCAAATTCTCACCCCATCCGCAACTGGCTTAGTCATTACCGCTCCTACGGTAGACAGCGGATTCAACTACACCGATTCATCAGGCTATACCGTCTATCCCGAAGGACAGACGTTAATTGGATGGCAGTTTGACGGGGTGGATGATGTAATTACGATCACGGATTTCCTTGAGACTGGAAATTCGGCGAAGGAATTGACGGTACTGTGTTGGCAAAGGTATTTGGGGACAGCGGCTAAGTATTTCTTTGCCCATTGGGATAGCAATGCAAAACGTGCCTGGAGGATGACATACCAACCATCAAACTTATTTGAAGTCACAATTAGTGATGATGGTTCAACTGATGCTGGACACTTTAAAGACTATGTCTCAAGCATTAATGGCTGGAGCAATGGGCAGTTTATGCTTGCAGGCTTTACCTTTAACAATGGAACTCTCACTCTTTATGCAAATGGTGTAGCAGATACAAACCCAACCAAAACCACGGATGGTGCAATAACGACCATCCATAATAGTACGGCAAATTTAACTATTGGATGTGCATTGGCGACGGGGGCTTGGTCCACTGGTGCTCAGTGCGTAATTTCCGAAGTCGCTATTTTCAACCGTGCTCTGACGGAAGTCGAGATTAGAAATTATTACGAGATGACAAGAGGGAGATACGGAGTATAGGAGGATTTATGTCATACAAACTTTTCAGAATTTACCTTGCGGTGAAAGA